>Ga0214544_1000516_pt1 | contig 71159 bp, 27 predicted proteins | sample CNSS3metaG_FD_160074 | JGI IMG/M metagenome (GOLD analysis project Ga0214544, IMG submission 160074) | Root nodule microbial communities from cowpea collected in UCLA plant growth center, Los Angeles, California, USA - CNSS3 | ecosystem: Host-associated > Plants > Roots > Nodule | place: USA... | reverse complement strand
TGTTTCAAATATAAATTAAAATTGTATCGATCAATAGAATAACAATATCCCAAACCCAAAACACACAACACAGCAATAACAAAAAAACAAAAAAAGGCCCGTGCGTACGCACGGGTCTCATACTAGTCTTATTCAATAATAACAAACTTCAACTCCTGAGTCACAACTTCCTCGGGTAACGCAATTCCAATCCTCACGCGCCCTTCCATTACTATTACAACTTCTCACCATTTTATCACTATCAATTTCATCATCAAATTATTCTCTTCCGCTATTAACTTTTCACCTATTAAAAACTTTATTTTCTACTTTCTAAGACTTTAAATATATTAATTAATTTTTTAAATAGTATTTAAAATTTTATTTATTTTATTTTTCATTTTAAGATATCGCTCTTTTTATATAATTATTTTTCTTAATTAAAGTTGTTAACCAATGTTTAGAGTTCCTAAAGAATCTTCACTTTTCATATGGAATTAGTGGGTTAATTTTTTATCATGCATTTAGTTTGTCTACTACTGTGGTGGCTAACATGTGTTTCAGTGTTTGTTCTATGAAAAAGATTCAAGTTTTTTTAAAATTTATTTTGATTATTTTATTAACCCTATAATTTTTATTTTGATGTTGCAATCCCTGCGTGTTGAGAAAGATCATTGAGTAAAACTCTTGCCTTCAATATAATAATATTATATGCGTTAGGAAATCCATTCAACAAGAAAAAGAATTACGTCAATTTCTCTTGAAAAGTAAAACTTATCATTGAGTACTTTTTACATAACTAAGAAATTCATGTTCCAACCTTGAAAACAAAATTTCTGTAAGAATACACTGATCGTGGTTTAAAGATGATTTTTCCAATGAAAAGTAAATGTTAAGTAGATAGACATATTTTGAACAAAGTTGCTACATACCATTAACATCTATGATATAAACAATTAAAAAGTAGTCAAATATTTATTGAACCAAACAAGTAATCATTAATTTTGGGTCATGATTGGGAAAAAATTCTTATCAGTTATTAAATTTGTTTGACTCGATAATTAATTGTTTTATTTAGTTTTATAATTTTAAATTATTTTTTTAAACGATAGGCTTTTTGAGAAAAAATAATCCACAACTAGTGTGATTTTTCTTACATTAAGTATTTTGTGATTTTCTTTTACATTACGCAACTTGTTACTTTAAAACAATTCAACTTCATTTCAAACTCGATTGAAATTTTAGATATTGATAAAAAAAAAAATTTGAGCGAAGCTAATTACGGTAATATTTTCTTAAATATTATTAAATTGTATTTTTAAAATCTGGTTTTCACATTAATAAAGATAATATATATTGATTTAAATTATGTATTTATATAACTAGTATTTTAGTTTATGCAAAACACACAATAAATGTCATTTTTATATTTAATATAAATGTAAAATATTTTTGCGCAAATCTCTCTATGTAGACGATAATAGTTACGACAGAAATAAAAGATTACCTCATATAGAAAGAATTAAAATAATAAATTAATATTTAAAAGATAAAAAAGACAAAAAAGGAATATAGTGTTTTAAAATATGCATTTCAAATAATGCCATAAGCTACTGAAAATTAATTTACTAGACAGTACGAAGACTGTTTTACAGCTTTTTTCACTTGGTCTTTATTTTGTTACAGCCTTTTTAATTGGTCTTTATTTTTTGAGTTAAAGACTCTTTTGGCATTATGCGTAACTTCAAATAGTACTTTTGAAGATATTAGTCGTTAACTTTTTCTTTCTTTTCTATCTTTGTATTATTTATTTAATTGATATTTTGTTTTTCGAAGGTTTTGTTATAATATTGGAGACACAAATAAATGTATGACATTTGTTTAATTATATTACTCTTATTTTCAACTTAATTCGTCCAAATTAATTTTGATAATTTTTTAGTTTTCAAATTTTAAAAATAATAAATATTAGAAACGAATAAATTTAGAAAACTCTAATCTTCAAATAATTCTAACACATAGGAAGCTTAACTTCAATCCATTTTAACGTCATCTTCCAACACATCTAAACCAATTTAAATGAAATAAATGTCAATAACAAAGTCTTTTTGCTTCAAGGTACCATGTCTTTTAACTACAACAATTCAAAAATCTTATCAATGAGTAAAATAAGCTTATGAAACTTTTAAAGTTTCAACACTATACTTTGTTATATTTATAGTTATTATTTAATAAACTTAAATATAAGTAACATGTTTGAAACTTTACTTTGTCATTACGCAATGTTGTTATTATTCTCTTTTGAAAAATATTGTCTTTGAACATAAACTATCTACGATTAATACGATTGAAGATAATTCATAAAAACGTACCTTTTTAATTTTATAAAATTAAAAATATTAAATGAATTTAACACTAATTCTTAATGAACTTTAAATTAACAAAACTTTCTTATATTTAAGTTTTTTTTTCGGTTTTCAACTAACTAACAAGATAATTTTGTCAAACGTGGCTTAATAAGGTAAAACAAAATTTGCATGTAGTAAAATAGTAGAAATTAAATGAATTGATATGTGAAGCTGGTTTAAGTTACGTCGACATCTAGAATTTGATAAGATTGTACAGAAAAAAAAGAATAATTTTCTTTTTGCACGAACTCTTTTATTTATTTAAAAGTTAAGTTACTAACATCTTTTATACGCTACACTACATTCTCAATTATTTAAAAAACCTTTCTTTATGTTTATCTGTTGAAAAGATTGTTGAGCAAGGTTAAAAGGGTAAAAAACCGTTGTTCAGAGGTAAGAAAGCTCGATTCTTTTATATTATTTACTTTGTCATTTATCAATATAGAGTCTCTCAAGCTTTAGCATCAACACAAAGTCTAATAAACTATATATATTAATTTATTGATTTGAAAATAATGTCTGAACATATAATCTGTGATACTTGAACGCGTGGGTAAAGTGTATTAAATAAATATTGTGATGTAAACAAAGTATATAAACTAAATAACCTTTCTTAGCGTTGACATAAAGTCTACTAAAAATCCTTTATTTAAAAATAATCCCTAAAACTATTGAATCTAACAAGTCCAACATCTCAATACAATGCTTTTCTATGCTCATAATATCTAAAATATTGGGAATATACTGAAACTTGTACTTCTCGATGCATTTCCTAAAAGCACTCTACTTTTGTAATAAATTTTATCAAGTAAAATTTTCAATAAATTTTAGAATTAGTTTATTTTAAAATTTTGGACAAATTTAATTTTTTATCTTTAAAAATATGTAAATTTAGTCTTTTTAGTCAAATTTTATTAGATTTATTTGATGATTCATACATATTTCAGGATTATATTTGAGTTGTTTATACTCTTTAATATATTATATTATTATGAAATACGTTTGAAATGTCAAATAAACTTAACAAAATTTGATTAAAATGACTAAATCTATGTATTTTAAAAAATGAATGACTAAATTGGTTTCAAGTTTTGAAATTGACTAATTTTAAAATTTACGGGACAAAAACATATTTAACCCTTAAATTTATTAAGTAAAATTGTAATTTTCTTATTAATTCATTTAAATATTTCCTTAGAAACAAGATAAGGACACCCATCAAATATAATTTAATTGTTGTTTTTTTTTAATGTTGCTTAATTCGATGATAGAATAAATATAAAAGACAAAATATATTTTAAAGAGATATTTATAATTTATTAATTTGAAAGATTAGTAAATTTTTGGTGAACAAATTCCCCATGATGTGAAATGAAGATAAACAGCAGAGAAGTGAGAATGAAAGGGAGCGTGGTGTGAGTGTGTGAGAGGCGCGTGGGAAGTGTGTTGAAGGAATAAATAATAATGTGTTGTGTTGTACTTGAGAATGAAAATGAAGGGGTGTTTGTGTTATGAACCAATTCTGAAAGTGCATACATTCAGTTCAATCAACAACAGTCAAAAGTCTTCAGCCAATCACGCGGGCATACGTGGGCCAATAAAAAAACTCGGTCAGGCAAACTTTCTTTACCCCTGGTTGCTTTAACATATCTCCAATCTATTCCAAATTCCCGTTTATGTTTCTTACCGACACCAACCAGTTCCTCCTAATACCTTGCTTCTCTGTTTCCTTCCCACGCACAATTGGGCAAAACATTACAATAAACAATTAAGCAAAATTTTTGTCACCTATATTGTTACAATTTAATGATTTAAAATGTTTTCAAATAAAAAATTGAGAACCAATTTTGTTAGTTACGATAATTTTATCTGACAAATAAAATCATTTTTTTTATATAGAAACTTCTTATATGTTTACGAAACTATTTTAATGAGTCTCCTCTTCTATTTAGTGATTTTTTTATTGTTGTTTTAATTATTCCTTCCATTGTAGTATTTGGTTTGACTTAGATTATGATTCACATTAATTTTTATCAAAAGCAATTACACTCAATTTAAATTTTGTAAATATATAATTAATCTTAAGAACTAGAGTATCTTAAGTAATTTCAAATAGCATATACCTTTTAAAATTTTGACCTAATTTTTTATTTGATGATTATTTTTTATGCACATTGAGATTGAACCTAAAGTTTGGTTGAAACATCAAAATGATTTTCCTTCGAATCCTATGTGACAGCCTTTGAGCGATGTTGAATGCACATGGGTTTACCCAACTCTTAACGAGGTGAATAGTGAATGTTAAAGTAGCCACACCCCATAGTTTTTTGAAGTCAAGCTCTTCGGAATTAACATAAAATTATAATATGACACACTCACTTTTTCATAATATATATATATATATATCATATATTTAAACAAGAGATTCCGATCAAAGAGACATATAAATTTATATATTAAAAAATATTTATTAACACTCTCGTGACACTCTATTAAACTATGATATCACATCAGTACAATGAATAACTTAATTAAATAATAAAGTAAAGCTCAAAAATTGTTATTTGAGCGAAATTTATTAGGAGTTGTTTTTTTCTTTTTATGCGCTTGAGTGAAAACATTTAACTCAAATAAGAAAATAATATTTTATTTTTGTTTTCGTTTGAGAAAATTATGTGATAAAGAACTTTGTGCAACAACTCTAGTAACAACTCAACATATGAAAATCCACCAAAAAACCTATTCTATCACTTTAAACATTGTTCCACAAAATTTATATTCCAATCATTTCAACCCAAAATAATCATTCAAAGTTCAATATACTATTCAATGAGGTTAAATCCTCAATTTAAAACTTATATGAGTTCAATAATAATAATAATAATAATAATATAATGTAGTTTATTATTCTACTAATTTCACAACTGAAGTAAAAGTAACTTTCTATTCGAACATTCACACACTTTCAGCCAAACCAACCATGATTATATAATACTTCAAAGTCATATACAATATTATCAACAATCCTAATTCACACATGCATAAACTTAACCTCAATTTTATATTCAATTCAATTCTACACATAAGATATACAATACTTCATCAAGTATAACTTTCTTTTTTGAAAATTACTTGTACTCGAGAAATAATAGTTAGAGAGAGTTCGAAAAACATTAAAATTTTAAAAAGTTTCAGCTGAAAAATTCGGCTAAAAGTAAAGCAAAATTTCAATTAAAAGCTAAATTAATTGAAATAATTACTTTTCTACATTGACCAAATCAATAATAAACTAAAGTACTATTAGAAGAAAAATTGAAAAGTATTTTAGAATAGAAAGACATTCATTATAAATTAAAATATATCTGAGTACCATTAATTATTCACAGACCACTACAAGGTAGTACAACGTGATTTTAAAATATATATAAGAATATAAGAATTAAAGTGAAAAAGAATTTACTCAAGAAGTATGACAGAAAAGAAAAATAAAAAACAATAGAATAAAATAATTGAAATAATGATGGTTATTTTAGTACATCCCTTTTTTTGGTTGACATATTTTTAACCTGTATGGTTTTAATAATAGTTATTTTAGTATGATGAATGCTTTTTATTATTTAAAAAGTGGACAAGCAGCGTCATCAGAAATGTATTTCCCACTAGAATGCTTAAAGGGTTCGAATTTTATAAGATCAAATTCTGAGTGTTTTTTTTTTTTCGTTCTGGAAAATACACGTAAGGACAGAAAAATAATTGGCATATTGGATATAAACAAAAAAAAAATTAAGGAAAAGTTACACAAATCAAATTTTAGGTAAAGATGTTTTCCTTTTGAAATATTATCAATAAGGAATAAGATTGATTGATATCATTTTCGTTTATAAAAAAATTACATAAGAAATAGGTTTAAGCAGTCATTTAGTCTTTATTTTGTTTTATTTTGATTAATTTTTAGTGTTTTAATTTTTTTAAAATATTTAATTTGTTTTTTTTATTTAATTTAGTTATTTTTTTAAGAATTCAATTTTGTATTTTTTGAAACTAAATTAATAATTAAGTCTAATTACAATTTATGTTAAAACAATTTTTTAGAGTTTATATAACTTTTATATATATAAACTCTAAACATATATATTTAAATAATTTTTTATAATTTATATATCAAATCATTCTATCTAAATATTTATATTATTTAATTTTTTACATTCTATTTAAATATTCAAAAACTTTTTTAAATTGAATTGAATGATTTGATGTATAAATTTTAAAAAATATTATTTTAATATATAAATAAATTATAATTAAATTTAATTACTAGTTTAGTTTTAAATTAAAAATATATAATTGGATAATTTAAAAAAAAACTAAATTGAATTAAAGATAATAAGAAACCTTCTCAAAAGATTAAAAATCAAAATTAAATCCAAAAATGATAAATAAATAACTAAATCGATCATTAAACCTAAAAAAAATTAGTAGTTAATACATTCAATGTCACAATTCAATCTTTATGCATAAAATAATATTTATTCACGTGTTTTGTTTTTTCTTTAAACCGTTAAATAATAAAAGAGCAGACTATATGTTTTTTTTCAGGTATAATTATTAATTTGTAAGAAAGAAGATATTTTTGTGAGAATCATGGAATAAATTATGGCAAATTTAGAAGAATTAACAAAATTATTCATTGACAATAAACTACAAAGGAAAATATTAATTGAATTCGCAAGGGCAACGGTAAGAAACGGGGTGGGTACTGCTGTCATTAAATTTCTTTACGAGGGACAATAATGTAAAAGAGTACTAGTTACCGTTGAAACCTATTTCGTTCATATAAAGTGGCTTTTGCTTATTCATATTTGAAAAGTGATCGACAAATCAAAAAATATTGAGAAAGAAAGCAAGAGCGAATTGTTAGAGAAAGAAACAGTTAATCCAGAAATCAAAGAAAGGAGTTATTTGTAAGTTTTCCTTTCGCTTTGTTGTGAAATTTTCATTCTATTTGCGTGCATGTTTGTTTGTAGATTTTGTTATCTGCTTCACCGTAGAGTGAAAGAAGATCTTGTTTCATTTTTTTTTTCTCCGGTAAGGTCAGAAGAAGGAAATGTGAGGGTTTTTTGTTTTTGGATTTTGAAATCTTGGGTTGTTTTTGGGTTGGGAAATTTGAAATCTCGGGTGGAGTTTTCTATTTCTTTTAGTGGAGCGTATGATTTGAGGGCTTGTCTTGTTTCATTCGATTGAGCATTTGCATCGAAGAATCACTTGAAATATTGGGATTCAGTTTAAGGACCTTAATGGAGAATATTAGTTTTTAATTTTTTTATTTTATTTTGTAGCTTGTTTTTTTTACCGTCTTACTTAGTGTAGTTTTGATAAGATGAATGAACTAGTGAAAAATTGATATTTTGGATGATGAGTAGGTTGTTGATTTTTCTCTGAAAATAGAGACAGGAATTTGGTCCAAAAATTTGTTGATAGTTTAACCTTCTTACAATATCTATGCAGGACGTTCAGTAACAAAAATGGCAGCAAGAACTGGTCGCTTGCTTCAAAATCAAAACCTCAATGTCCATGCTAATGGTATGTGGTTCTTTTGGTTTAAATAAACTTCTTCCACCATTAATTGGTTTTCTCGTCGTTTTTAGTTTTTACTGTGCCTAGGCTTATTCATAATACTGGCGCAGGAGCAGGATCTGTTTCTGGGAAGGCAGATTTACCAGGACAGAGGAAAGGTAGAGCTGGGGGAAGAAAACCACTTGGAGATCTATCCAATGCAGGGAACCTCACCAACCAATTTGATGGAAAGAAAGCCCTTGATGGTTCATTGAACATTGGCAAACCCTCTGTTAATCAGGCACCGAAGTTGCAGAAGTCAAAGAATCTTGAAACTGAAAAAAGAATTGCCAACAAAGCTTCTGGAAAATCACTTACTGGTAGCAGGAAAGCACTTTCTGACATTTCAAACTCCGGGAAGCCACAAGGTGCTGAGATTAAAAATAAACACACCCTGAAACCTAGTTTGCTGATAGAGGAATCTCTTCCTCCCAGTGCAATTGCTGAAGAACGGATCTTGCATGATCATAAGAAATGTATAAAATCACAGGTTGAAACTGCAGATGTGCATCACTTTTTCAAGACTGTTGGACTTGAGGATGGTAATTGTTATTGCATTGAAGTTATTGTTTTTGCTAGTTGAACTTTGTGAATGGCAATGTTGTTCATTTTGGCTGGTAGTTGGTTTTTACTTTTCATTGATTTATGATCAGATGCAGATGATCACATGGCAATATCCTTTGAACTGTCTGCAATAAGTAAACTGAAGGTTTGTTTTTGTTAGTTCTTCTGTTTCTTCTGGTCTTCTTTGTCCTCCCCCTTCTAACTATTTATTTCTCCATTCTTTCAGTCTGAAAGTGCATACTTGGAATTGGAGGAGGTACCTGAGCGGTTGCCTGAAATGCAGTCTCTATCTGCTATGCATGGTTCCCCAGCAAACTGCAAGACTCCTGGCTTATCGAGTTACCGTACAATGTGGAATGACTCTACTGTCAACTTCAAGTTGATTGAGACACCAAAAGTGTCCAAAAATTGATTTCTCTTGCAACAATTTAGGACCTGATATGAGTAGGTACTTTTGCCACAGATGGTGTTGGCAATGGATTGTAGTATTTTTTGTTCATCTTTGATATTTTGTGCCTCCGATGTATAATTGTTGCGACTTTTAGTAGACATGTTCATAGTATGTTGTAAAGGTTTACTGTTCTCCCTAATTCATTCCCGTGAATGTTCTTTTTCTTGGAGATCAGTGAAATATTGAAGTTCTTATTCTTGTGCGCGCAAGTTTTTGTTTTTGGCATTTTTTAAAGTTTTAGTTAGTAATGGTTATTTGTCAAATCCAATAAACTGTTTCACAATGTGCACAGAGGAGCTATGTTGCAATTTTAACTCGTATAACCCAATGAATTTCACTTTTTCTTTGCCACAGAACATAACATGCGGTTGCTGTTACTTCCACACTTAGATTGTAGGATGTAAACTAAAATGTTGTTTCATTAGTAATTTGAACATGCAAAAACATTACTGAAATCAATATTATCATATGGAAGTTTTGTTACTACCTACTTAGTAATTCTGACAGCATGAGGAGAATGAAGTAGAAAATTTCAAATATATTACAGAAGCAGAGAATCTACACATTTACACTTAACAGAATCACATTAAATCACAAAAATAATGATTATAGCGACATGCGTAATATTGAAGACATTTGCCATATTTTTAAACCAATTAGAGTAATTAGTCATACTTAGAGTAATTCTAACATCACAACGGAAATGAACTATAAGTTTTTAGATATTGCAAACACATACAGAAGTTATATATTTACTTAACAGAATCACAATAAATAACAAAAATAATGATTATAGTAATATATGTACAACAGTTATCAGCTCTGTAGGTACATTTTTCATTTTGCTTTTGTTTTCCCGTATACCAGTGACTGCTGCCATATTTTGGTTGTGATACAGGTTTTATATATGTAGAGCATCCCTAATAATACTATCACAATATAATATACTATTTAGTATGTTGTTGCATCCTGTCTTGAACTTCTCATTGTTTGTCTTTTCCTTTACTTGTGTCCTTTCATCTAAAAATATTGAATATGCAAGGTCTACTACATAAGTTAACGAAATGTAATACAAGGTGAAATACTGACGTTAACAAATCAGGTTCATGAAGTTTAAATCTTCTAGGGATTGTGAATTATTATTCTCTTATTTTATGACCACATTTATGAATCATGAGGTGAAGTAAAGGTTCATCCCAACAACTATATATTTTCTTAAATATCCAGTTTAGAGTGAAATAATAGTTTCAATCTAGGTTAAATTACCTAAATTATGCAAGAAGAACTTTAATAATGACTTACCATTTGAACTTCGGAATTATATAATGAAAAGTTAAACTGAAATAGAGGGTGTGCCAGGCCCATGCAGTAGTGCAAAACATAGGCGACACATGAATACCCAGTAGCAAGCTACCTTATGAATACTCCCCTTTAAAAAATTAATTTAATATCGTGTGGACCATTGGCCCACATATCAGATATTAAACTGATAAGAACAGATACTACACTTGATCTTAGCCAAAAGGCCGAGAAAGGTATGCCTTCTCTCATCTTTGACATTCTATTTTATAGTCATATGTGAACTTTGTGACCTATGCCTCAGGCGATGTGGAACTTTATAATGGGTACTTGAGTTCTGCCAATGCCACACCACGGTAGGATGTATTTTTGCTTGGATAGAAACTGTAATTCTACTTAGGGGATTCATTGTGTTAAATCATCAAACTTTCCATACAGAAATTCATGGTCATTCTTGAATCCTCCACTCTCCTTACAGAACCAAAACCCATAACTACTATGCCACCACTGGATAATGCGCGGAGTAGTTGAAGAGCTTGTGTAATTGGAGAATGAGGACATTGGAGACTAACTACATACGCAAAATTCACAACCCATCATTGATTCAAGAAGTTAAACACCAATTCGTGGGTCTTTTATTCATTCTATTACATTTGTTTACCCTATCATATGTTTATTCTGCATATTTTATATTTGTAATTTTGTAAATAATATTCAGCCAAGTAAAAGTAGAGAGTTTAAAACTGCAAACAAGAAGAAAGGTATATGTACTACCTGCATATGTTGCTATTTTTTGTGATTTAATATAATTTTCCGTGCCCTGTAGGTATATTTAAGGCACAAAAGTGAGACGGAGTAGATGGTGAAAGTAAATTTTGCACCACTTGTGTACGATGTACTGTTTAAAAATCTCTAGCACATTGATATGAGAATCAGCACCTAGGGTGAGCATAACTGGAGTGTTGAGTCAAAGTGGAACAACACGTGCAAGTACTATGGAAAAGCACACAAAGCAGTTAGGAAAAGAAAGCATCTGATGTGGTTCTTGGTCTCTATTGTGGTTCTTTCTAAAGGAAATTCACTTGCTACAATCTACTCCACCACCAATGGTACCTGCCAGTTATATGTTTTGATCTTGCAAACTTGAATTAGGCTACGACTTTTGTAATAGGGACACTTTCTTAACACTAGCATAGCTCTTATAGGAACCTTCAGTGGTTCAATTTACTTCATTTCTGTGATGTCAGGGATGTCAGTGTTGGATGTCCAACACTCAACACTTCCAGTGATTGAGTTTTGAACTTCCTTTTTTTTTTTTTAACATTTTGTATAAAGTTTTCTCACATAAAAATAGAATACATGATCGAGAAGTAAGATAGTTGATCACAGAGTTGAACATAGGTCAGTGTGTTGCAATTTCACCAAACTAATCACAGTATGCAAAGCAAAATGATCCGTTTTACAAAAGATGTACAAACAAAATAATCACTTTTGTACACTGTATTACAGGCTTGTATGAATCTAAAGATCCTAAGCTCCCCAGATGAAGAAGAATCTAGTAACCAAATTAATACACGCAGAATTTATGCATCTCACCAGCTGAAGCTAAGTGACTCGAAATGCAGGTCATCTGTGGAACAAGAAGTGCAAATTGATGCTACTTCATGTCTCATTTTTCTTGGGCCACTAACAAGAACTCCAATGCTTGATCCATCACAGCCGGAGAGTATTTCTGCCAAAGAATGAAAGATTTCCTGTTTAAGGTTTGACTTGAACATCCATACCAGTATCTAGTCTTTATAAAATGTAACAAGAAACTTGTCTTCACAAGTAAAAATCTCATAATTTTAGTAGCATATCTTTCAATAAGCATTACTTGTTAGATCATTAAAGTTTTGGTTTGATGTCATTTAGCTAAAAAATATTCAATGTAAATATAATAACTAAGCTTCAGGAAATGTAACAAACTAATTGGAAAAACATGGGACAAAATAAAAACAAAAAAAATCTTACTTTTTATGTCTGGTTTTTCTCCATAATGTACGTTAGCTGTTTGGACTAGGGATTGGAGGGGAAGACTGCCTAATTCTTTGTCAGCATTGTAGTATCCTGAACCCGGAGAAGTTGATTGATCTGATGTGTAAATGCTTTTAATCTGCCCCAAATCCTTGTTCTGTTTCTTGTTCCATAGGAAAGCAGATGTTGCTACAATGGCGATAGATACGCATATGAATAACATGCTTAGACTAGACCTTGACAAATTAGGGTATATCAGGTCAGTATTGTGGTCAATTGGATATATGTAGTATCTAGTTAGGATGCCAATAAGCAGAAGGAATAATATAAAGGAGGATGAGATGATAATGCTAAGGTAGAGCCAACTGTTTTTTCCTAAAATTTCACAAACTGGTTCATCTAATAGATTTGGTTTGAACCATGATGTTTGAGTAAGCCTTTTGTCATTCATGTCTGGCTGTTTCTCTCTGGTCACATAGGCTTCAATCTGGAGCTGCAAACGTGAGACATCGAAGGTGGTGCTGGTGGCGGAAACTGGGAGGATGAGGTCTATCATGGAGAGATCAATACACTTCTTGAAGGCACACAGAAGAAGAACTCTTGGAGTTTTGCCACCTTCAGTGTTGGCCTTAAAGACCAGTGAACGGATTATGGAAATGAAAGGAGTAATGCCACTTCCTCCACTTATCAACACAAGCAATTCATGCCTGCATGCATGGAAGGTTTCATCAAGTCCTACCCTGTGAAGTTTCATCTAACAAATATTCTTTGACTTTGAAATCTTCCCAAGAATTAGATTCATTGAAAAAAAAAAATACAGTGGAACAGGTCCTCTAGCAAGTGTCTAGTAGTACCTTGAGTAAAAGGTTGAACCCGGTCCATAGGGTCCTTCAATGGAGACATCAAGGTGGGATAATGGAGATGAAGATGAAGATGATAGGTTCTGGTACAAAGAATTGGACCAGGTTCCTGAACTTTTGATGACAACGCTTAAGGTGTCAGGATCAGTATCACTGCAGGAGGTGACTGTAAAAGGGTGCCACTGCAACTTGGAAATGCTAGGAACATTAATGAAAATGGTGCTTGTGGGGGCATAGCTCAGTCCTGTTGCAGAAAAATGAAAGAGAAATAAAAAAATCGGAACTTCAAATAGAATCAGATACACAGTTCATAAAGAACTTCTTAGAGCCATTCATTCACCTAGGTTCTTGGAGAAATTTAATTCAACAGCTTCACAAGGCAAAACTCTGGCAGAAAGCAAGCGAATTTTCTGTTGAGACTGTAGGAATCTCAAGTAGCGGTCGATCATGAATAGGTAAAACCCTGGAAGCACCACGCAAGAGGAGGAAAATCCCAAATGTAGCACATAGAAGATTACAAAGACAATGTAGAGGTAATGAGTGTAGAAGAAAAGCTCAAAAGCTTTTCGCCTTATGGAAGGTAAGGTAGCAGCCCACATGATTAATCCAGCAAGTAGAGAAACTTCTCCAGCCACATTTGACACTCCAACTTTGTTCCATTTGAATATCTGCATCAAAGTTTGTGGACTATCGGTTACATTACATTCAGTAGTTTATGATTGGAAAATGACCAAAACTTTGAAAAGGTTGGCCATTTGCTATTTTAAAGTTCTCTATCATGTATTACCTCTAAGATTTGGTGTGTCTTGTACCAAAAAATGATATAACCAAGACCATGGGCTGTGAAGAGGATCATTGCAGTGTGTCCTAGCCATATATGATACTTGATGCTTCCCTCTGAAGTTAGGCCAATGAACCTCAAAATTGAAGACCCTCTTGTGACAGGAAAGAACAATAAAGCCAAGCAAATATTCCCAACAAGGCCTAAAGCAATGGCTGAATATTCCAGCTTCACTTCCCACCTGTGCAACAAGAACTATTCTGTTACTGGAAATACATACATTAATATTATCTGAATTATGTAGCAAATAACTCTTTTTTATGATTTGAAAATTGATGCAGTGATGGGTTATTCTCTCACACTTGGTCTCTCTCCTTGGCTGCATCTTGTGCGGCGCTTGCAAACATGCTATGTAAGTAGGAACAGAAGGTCCAAATCAAGAGTAAAACAAACATGATGGCGAAAGAGAGCTCTGTCATGGTGATTATCCCAAGAGGACCTTTTGTCAGCAATGGTCTTTTCCATGATACCAATCCTAAGAATCTCCCCTTGCTAGAAGAAAGAAAGTAGCAATGTTAGTGAATTTTGAATAAGAAAGTGATGAGAATAACAGGTATGAAATAATGTACCTTTCACTATTGTGATTCGAACGTTTTTGCTCTAAGTGAAGATATAAACCCGCCAAAGTCGCAATTAATAAGATTGGAAATGTGTATATGAGTATGATTGTCCCTGTGCAAAGACACAAGGTAGATGCAAGTAAATTAATAATGCAAATTGTTTATACCAAATAAATCTGTTTATATTTCTTCTCAACCAGCTGGTTCACTAAATAATACAAATACCAGCCAATTCGTCTCATTACGTACAAAATAGTTTGTGAATAATAAAACCAAATTGAAGAATTTGAAAAAATAGACTAATTTTTCAAATACATATTAAATATATGTATCATTTCATTCATTTGCCCCAAAAATAAGAAAACGATATACAATTCTCACGTTAAGACATTTTTTAGAAGATCTGTTTTCTTTTTTTATTTGTTTTATTTAATTATCTCGTTGTATACTTTTCTCTTCGCATCTTTCTCTTAGTTTTAAATATTATAACAAATTTAAATTATATTACTCTCCAAAATTGCATTACATATATTATATATACGTTTTCTATTCTAATATATAAAAGATAGAAAAGAGGCTTAAAAAATAGATTTCTAACTCAACCTTACAAAACTAATTTATAAGATGAGTTTCCACCCACTTATATATACTGTAAAATTGTCTTATCTATAGTTGATATGAAACTTGTATTTTCTTACGTTGAGATATATTGGGTGAGACTAGATATTAATGAGTAGTCCGATAGCAGCTTGAGATAGCAGTAAAACTATATTATCAAAAAACAGAAATCTCGCTAGAATAAATTTTTAAACAGTGACATCGATGATACCATATCAGGAGGTGGACTTTAAGTCTAATTCTATCCCAAAAAACTAACTTGTAAGGTAAAATTTGCACACTCTCATATATGATGACAATAAAAAAAATAATATTTCTTTCAATAGAATTAAAAGCAGAAAATATATTGTATCTTTATCTTTATCAAGAGCCCATTTCAATGCAATTTGAAAGTGTCATGAGAACAAAATTACTTATACATATGAATAAGTTTTACGATGAGCTGACTAGCACAAGTTAATCTTCATTCATGAAAACTTTATAATATTATTTGTATTTTATTGAAAAAAAAATTATCCCACACCTTTGTGGGTGAGAAAGTGAAGAGGGAAGAAAGTTGAAAGACATGGTTGTAACATTTGTGACAGTGACAGTGACAAACCTTGTTCACCGAAGAATACAGAATCTGCCTTTGCTTCAATGTCTGGAAACCATTGTAGATAGAAGATGTTGGTAGGTCTCACAATCCAAACCAATACATACCCAACAAAGATCGACAATGAAAACCACCATATCCCCATTTGCAAATACTTCTTCATCTTCCCAGAAACACCTTTACTCATCTCTGACTCTGAATTCATGCTTCTTCTACCTTTCTCTCTTCACCTTGAGATGATTCTCTTCTGTGAGAAACTTTACTCTGCGCACATGCATATATATATTTTTAAACCCCACCATGCATAGGGTGGAATTAAAAAAAAAAAGATTCAGATTGCTCACATGTAAATTATTTCAGTGGTAATATCCTAAAGTCGTGCACACTTGGTGCTTCGTTTCGTCCACACATGAGAAAATGGATTTTTCTGATGGAGTTTGATCCCTTTTTTTAACAAGTAAAACAATGATGAGAAACAAAATTTATATTGTTTTTTTTTGGGTTCTTTACAGTGGAATTGTCAATTGTGACATATTTAAAGCCACACACACACCATAGAAGCCAAGCTTGTCTTTATGTTAACATACCACATAAGCGAGTCCCATGTGGGGTTCAAAGTTGGAATAGTCATACATCAACTCGCTACTTTTAGGAATAACTTATTAGAAACTTCATATTAGATCTAAAATATTTATGGTAAGAGTTTTTTTTTTTTTTTTAACACATAGATGCCATTTCCTTATACTTGAGTAAGATTTAATATTTGTTATTTTAAATGTATTCTAAGTTATTGTTGTCACTCGTTAACATTTATATATATTGTATTATTGATATTTAAAATAGATTGATTAAGAAACGGTGTTTATTAAGTTGACAGTATACTGGAGAGAATTTAATATTGAATCGTATGGTGAGATGAGAGTCTAAAAAGTAGTACCTCTATTCCACATTGGAATAAGTGAATAATTGAACTTTTGGAGATCCCCTCTATCACAAACAAATGAAAGAAAAAGATGGAGACAAAGTAACTCAAAATGAAAATTTTAAGAGTTGATAAGTCGCCAGTAAAAAAGAAAAACATGAAAAAATATGTCATGAATGTGGAAAACATGATCACTACAAATAGGAATTGCAAGAAAAAAAAACAATTTTATTATTTTTCTTAGTTTATTATTCTTACATAGAGATGATTTACATGTGTAATTTGAATTATTTTTCGATCCAAGAGTAAATTCAAATATTTATTAAAATATATTAGAAATTTTTGTGAGATGTTAATGAAAAATAGATAAATATAAGAGGTAAAAACTACATTGGTAAGATAAATCATGATTGTTATATACTTCTTCATCTTTATTTTTTAAATATTATATATATATATATATATATATATATATATATATATATATATATATATATATAGTAATTAATGAAGAGGAGAAAAGAGAGAATATTAAATTGTAATATATGTCATTAATGAAATGTTATTTCTTTTGTAAGAGGAAAAAAAGTAAATCTCATTATTGTCAATAATTTGAGATGTTAATTTGAATTTAAATAAAAAAAATGGTTCACAATTCATGTCAACAAGATATAAATCAAATTAAGAGGGTGATAAAATGGACTAATTGAACTTGTTTTTGGCCTGCCAAAAACATATTAGATCATCCTGGTTTGAAAAAAAAAAAACAAGTCAGAAAATGCAACCCATTCCATGACAAAACGGCATGATCCGCCACTTTTGTATATATACTTAAAAATAAATATTTAAAGTATATTTAAGCATGTAAACATTTTCTAAGCTTTGAATTGATTAATTAATTTTTTTAATTGGATAAATTAAAATATATTATATTTACATGTTAAATTATTTATTATAATTAATAATTGAAACTTAATTTGTGAGTGTTAATGATTTAAATTATAATAGTATAACATATTTTTACATCTATAAAAAATTTAATATAGAAAATTTAATTAATAAATTATTTTTTAATTTTTAACTAAAAATAATAATAAAACAAATAGCGGGCAAGAAGCGGTGTTCCAAGAGTACCCTTTCGAACTCCCGGGGATAAAGATGCATCTTGGGTTGATATATAGTACGACTTGTCAGATATAGTAGGTTATATGGGATTTACCCGTTTTCTCCCCCGATCGAGATATCCCCGCTTTCACCCCCAAAAGAGAATGATGAAATCATAAAGATAAAAAAATGGGGAGCGTGATTCTATCGATTTTTTCATTTTTAGATAATCGTCTGTGTCAAAACAGACTAGTGGGTTGAAAATTACAATCTAATCCGTCAAGTTTTGACATGCTGACAAGTTGCCTTTGGGTCACAACTCACTCGTAAACAAATTTATCCTAATTAAACTAATTTTATGGAATCATTGTATATGCTTTGCCTTAAGAAAGTGTATTGGAATTATTTGTATCCTATATATATAAACTTTATTTTCAGATTTTCTTATCAATTAATTAACAATATTAATAATAATATATTGATAAGTAATTAAGTAAATCTTATATTTGTATCCTATATATAAACTCTATCTTGAGAATTTTTTATCAATTAATTAACAATATTAATAATAATATATTGATAATAATTAAGTAAATCTTATACATTGATTATGAATAAATCCATACATTTACGATTATAAGTTGTACATAGTGCCAAAATATTGAGAATTAGCAATTTTTTCTATCTTTATGGGAAAAAAAAGAATTTACGTAAATGGTAAAACAGAAAAATATACTATTAATATATAGTTTACTTGTTGCTAACCTCCACTCAATTCAATACATTACACATAACACACCAGAAAGGAACAAACGTGTATCGATATTGTTCTCCATTATCTACTACCAAATCTGACACATAACACACCATTGCTAATCGATACTCCATTATTTACTAGCAGAAAAGTGTATCGATATTGAGCCAACATTAATAGTTATACAAATTAAAGCTACAACAATTATTGACAAATGTACATACAACATATTATATACATAACCATACATCACCATGTAAAGCTGATGGATTCAAAGTGAAGATTATCAGCCAAACCAGAAGCACAAATTCTGGCAACTTCATGTCTCATGTTCCTTGGGCCACACACCAAGACTCCAACATCTTTTCCTTTGCAATCAAGCAGAATTTCTGCAACATTAACAATTTCTATTTATATCATCACCCCCAATGAAACAGTAAACCAAACAATTTAAAGAACCCTGAAAACTTTACTCTTGAGATCAGGCCTTGCACCAAAATGCACATTGGTTGCTTGCACCAGAGACTGATGGGGAAGGCTTTCGAGCTCTCTCTCTGACCCATATATCCATGACCCTTGTGATGTTGTTGGTGTTGGAACTTCTACATTCATGATTTGCTTACTTTCCAAGGTGTTTTGTCTCCTCCACCACATAAAAACTGCACTAGAACATACACACACCACTGCAAAAAGTAGAAACATAAACCACAAAACCTTAAAGGTCCAATGATAAACATCATCTGAATTATTTTCAATAGGGTATATGTAGTAACGAGTGATTATCCCCAGGAGAAGGAGGAACATGAGAAAGGATGATGAGATTATAGCACCAAGCCATAGCCAGTTGTTTGGGCCTAACACTACTGATATAGGGGTGTCTGAGAGGGTAGGCTTAAACCATTTGGTTTGGATCGGTTTTTGTGAATCTATAGGAGGTTGTTCTTTTTCTCTGGTAATGTAGGCCTCGATTTGAAATCGAAGGTTTGAGATTTGGTCTGTTGAGCCAAACGCAGAAAGCATAAGATCTAACATGGTTAGATCAACGTAGTTTTTGAAAGCACAAACAAGTAGGACTCTTGGAACATGAGATTCTTGCTGGCTTTGAAATATGAGCTCACGGATTATAGATATGAAGGGTGTGATGCCACTTCCACCACTCACCAACACAAGCTCTTCGTACCTGTTATAAGATACACGGTAAATTAGTTTACAAATTACAATTGAAAATTATTCCATTATCAGCAAGAAGCATTTTGCTTTTTCTTGTTTGTTACCTTAAAAAATGTGAAGTAGTTGGTCCATAGGGTCCTTCAACAGAAACGTTGAGATGATCCATAGCAGATGAAGAAAGTTCCTGATAGAGTTTGTTTGTCCAGCTTCCCTCAGTTTTAATGGCAACACTTAGAATATCTTTCTCCATATTACAACTAGAAATCACAGTGAAAGGGTGCCACTGCAGCTTCGAAATTTTGGGTACATTTATGTACACCATGCTCGAGGGGTTATACAACAAATCTGAAGTCAGGAATTATACCATCAAATCATAACTTACTTAGCAAAACTTTGTTCAGGTGATAAACTTATTCACATGGGTTGTCATATAATAACAGTTAACCAACATCTATTCTAATGCATGTTTGATTAACATAGAATCAAATTAAAGATAATCTTTCCACCTTCAAATCATAGTTATTTTAAGAAACTTTAATATATTTCACGTCAAAACCTAAAGTTTCATACATCAAATCAAATTACATATACACCTAAGATTTAATTTTTTTTTAATCATAACTAATACATTAAAATTAAGAAAATGCCATGATAATGTTATCAAGTCTTTTTTAAGTTTAACTTAATCCTACAAGATCAATTTTAAGGTAAGATTTGCACTCAGTTATATATTATAAATTGATCTTATTTGTAGTTGACATGAGACTTCCAATCTACCTCTCACACTAAGACATATACATCTCAAACATTATATATATATATATATATATATATATATATATATATATATATATATATATATATATATATATATATATATATATATACATACACGTGTGTATGAGTGATCCGATAACAGTCTGATAACAGATAAAATAATAGACTTAACAAATAACAAATTTTGTTAGGAAGACTCTAACCCATGACTTTGACACCATGTTAAAAAGTAGACTTTAATGTTGTGTTCTTATTCAAAGAAGGATTTGAAAGAGAGTGACGGGATGAATTTGGGTGGATTTGAAGATAAAATTTATATTTTTAAAACTTTTGAAAAGATTTGAAAGTGCAATTTATGAATGTTTTTGAAAAATTTGATGTGATAAAATTTTAAAAAATGTTTTAATAAATTAAAATTTAAAATTACTATATTGCTTTTATAATTAAAATTAATATATTATTATTATTATTATTATTTGATGTGATATATATAATGGTAATAGAATCGATTCTCTCAACATATAGATATGTAACATGGAATCAGTTCTAAAACCGATTCCCCTTTGCCTCTCTTCGGAATCATGACCTTGCACAAAAGCAGGTATCAATTCTCTCATGCAAGCTTCACTCGTATTTGGATGTATAATTGTAAAAGTAAAGGTTTCACCCTCAAATCTCTTCTCATATGCAAATATCTCACCCTCAAATTGCTGGAATCAAATCCGTCTATGCTAATCGAAAATCATGAATAGATAGGAATACAACCTAAGTCTAATTTCATCATTTAAAACTAATTTATAATATGAGATTTATATATGCTTATATATTATTAATTCAGTTTATTTCTAGTGGATATAAATATCCTTACCTGGAGTCTTGGAGAAGTTGAGCTCAACTACAGCAGAAGGTAAAATGCGAGCTGATAGCAAGCGTGCATTTCGGCGAGATTGCAAGAATCTGAGGTGTCTGTCAACGAGGAAGAGGAAGATCCCAGGAGCGATCATGCACAAGTATTCAACTCCGACGTGAATGGCATAAAATAAGATGTAGAGAGTGTAGAGATGGTGAGTGTAGAAGAAAAGCTCAAACATTTTACGCCTCAACCGAGGAAAGCTTGGTACCCACATGGCTAACGCAATTGAACTTGCAATAACACCAGCTACATTTGATACATATGTCTTGCTCCACTCTAGGCTCTGAGATTTGTTTATAATTTAATTATATCATTAGTTCAAACATATAAGGCTAATGAAAAATTTCCTATTGATAGAAATGGTACTATTTAGTGTGAAATAATGTAATTTTGTCCTATATGGTGTGAAAGTATGACCACTCATATGAAAAAGATCACCTCTTTCATTTGATCTGTGATGGCCCAGTAGATAAAGAAACCTATGGTGTGCAGAGCAAAAAGCAGCATGGATAAATGTCCAAGCCAAACATGGTACTTGATGCTTGACTCTGATGTCAATCCAACAAGGGGAAGAATGGAAGATGCTCTTGTGACCGGAAAGAATAGGAATGCCCAACATATGTTTCCTATGTATCCAACTCTCAGAGATACACTTCTGAACTTTGCTTCCCACCTGCCACAAACCACTCATATTCCATTTAGGTTATTTCTCTAAAGATTTCAACCATGAAAGTGAAGCACTTACACTTTCTCACCCTCCTTGTGCATATGGAGGTGCTCAAAGCTAGTGTGTAGGTAATTGGAAAGGGACCATATCAAGAGTGCACCAAACATCACTGCAAAAATAAGCTCCATTGATGTCACAATTCCTATTGGAGACATCACAAGAACTGGCCTTCTCAACAAACGTAACCTTCCTCTGCTGAAACCAAGAAACATATATAAAATTACTGAGATCTATAACCAATTGTGGTGACCCTTTTGTTTCTTTTTCTCTATAAGACCCTTTTTACCTTTGGGAAGAAGATAGGTTTTCAGGTTTTTTGAGGTGAAGATGGAGATAAATACAACCCAGAGCCCCCATGAAGACAACGGGGAATGTGAAAAGCAAGAGATTTGTGCCTGAAATAGTGAACAGTGTAATTAGAAGAAAAGAAAAGAAGAGCATAGAAAGAGATGCATGAGATTAAATTGAATGAAATTAATGAGAATCACTTTGCTCTCTAAAGTATGTGGAGTTTAATTTTTGTTTGAGTTGGGGTGTCCATGTGTTCCTGTAAACCTTTGTGGGTAACAAGATCCAAACCATGAGCCACCCAACAAACACCAAAAGAAAAATTATCTTAACCAATGTGGGGCTCCTCATCATCAACTACTGTGTTGTATGATATAATGAACTTTGAATCTTCATTTGTAAGGGCTATATATAGAAATTCAGACACCTTATGGGTTGTGGTTACTAGTTGGAATTATATTTATATAACTAAATAACTTATATCACTTTAACTCCATGTGTTAAAAACTCTACTCATTCATCTTTGTTAAAAGGTAAATCACCGGTTAAAGAAAAAATATTTCATATCTCATTTTTTACGTAATGTGGATGTTAACATTAAAAAATAAATTTCTACTTGAAACTTTATTACAGTTTCATTTTTATAAGAAACATCTCATTAAGTTTTGAAAAATTACTTAATCTCAATTCTTAAATGCCTTAAACATAGTTTACATTTATTTTTATTTGTCTTTATGTGTTATCTAGGGATCATGTGTGTCCATCATTTTCTGACAATTATTTGTACAATGAATTTGGTTGAAGGGACCAGATTTCATACTAAAATCGGATGAAATCACGCTCAAAAAGATAATGGTAATTTGATACTCAATTTTTTTACACATTATCTTTTACTGTTTTTTATATTTATTTTTATAAATATAAAAGTTTATTTTTTATAATTATTGTAATTTTATACGAATGTTAGATGGTTGTCATTTGATGTGAAACATCATTTTTTCATGCTCAAAATATTTTCATTGAATGTAAGTAACAGTTTTTGGCGGTGTATATTCTAAAAAATAAAAAAAAAAACCATTTATCCTATAACCTTACGACAATAATTTTGATAGAGAGATATGAAAAGTGATACTTCACACACATTCTTTTTAAATAGGAAAATTATACTTTTTTTTACACCAAAATAATTTTATATTCATTTGACATTATTAATTACTAGTTTTCACTTTCTCTTTTATTACCCTTATATAATAGGTTGTCAAATGTAGTTATCGGTGTGAAATAATGTTTTTCCTTTTAAATATCCTAACACAATTAACCTATCATTTTATTTTATTTCTTTTTTTCTACCACTCATAATATATATACACACTTTTTTACACTAATATAAATTGAGAATCAATGGAATGATAACCACACTAATTTGAAACATTAATTGAGTTTATAAATTCTTTATACAGATGCTTTTATCCATGCAATATATATAACTTCACATTTCATGTGTGCATTCAAACATACAGGACCAGCATTGTCTCAGCATATAAAGCAAATCCACAGCACACGGTAACATTAATTTTCAAACTTTTAGTATCTCAGATAACTGTTGAACTCTAATTCAATAAGTCGATAAAATCCGTATATGTCAAAAAAATATAAATCTTTTTAGTTTTTATCCCTAAAACACTAAAATTATTATTTTCATATATATATATATATATAATGATAGTACAGTTGACTTGAGGTTCGGTACTAATCATGTACGACATGCAGTACTGATAAATATAAGGATGGAAAATGGAAAGTTCAGAATTTGGATATCATACTTAACGGTTTTGCTAATGTTATGATTCGTTTAAGTATATTTTATAGTTCTGAAGTAAACAACTTTAATGAATTAAATGATTTATAGCTTATTGTTTTTTTTTTTAAATGTATACAAGTCGATCTTATATACTATTATTATTATTGCTTGCCTTGATGGATTAAGGATGTAACATGAAGTATGCATGGTATATGGCATGATCATCCACAATTGCTTCGTTCAATTCAAAAGTCAGCATACATGATATAATAGAATGTCAACCCTAAACAACTTTTTTTTTTAATCTACAAGTATGTAATATTTTTCCAATATCTTTCTTAGCTTCTTATAATATTATTTGCAACGAGTAGAACTCTAAATTATATTTGCCTAGAGTTTAGTCATACCTTATGATAAAAGAGAGCAATGGAACATTTACCATACATTATTTGAGATTAGTTAGATCGTGTTGTGTGTTCCATTATAATTGTCTTTAGAGTTTTATTTTCTTTGTTGATATTATTTTATATATTTTCTTGTTTTATTATGGTTGAAATTTTAATTTTTTGACTAATAGTTACATATCAAAATAAAAATTACTCTTATTTGATGTCTAAAAAATAACTTTAAGTATAATTTAACTTTACAAAACTAATATGTAAGGTGAAGTTTGTTAGGAATTCAAGTGTGAGTCTAAGTCCCATATTGACCATAAATGAGAAAATAGAGCACTATATAAAAATAAAGACCCATAAACATATTGTCTTAAGGTTTTGGATTGAGAGTGGTGTCAATGCCTTATGTGGTTGGACTCTGTTAAACCTAATAAGGTTCACATCCCATTTATATATTATAAAATTGTCTTATTTATATTAAATGTGAAATTTTCAAAACATACTGTATTAAAAAAAAAAATTAATATGTCAATGTTGTGCATCATAAGTTTATACCTCTATACTAATTATTATATTATTTTCGGGTCAATATATTCTCATAAGATTTTCTTTTTTTATTCTTTGATTTGAAATGACTTTTTTTTCTTTTAAATCGAGATGAGTTGGGTACCTATAAAGATACAACATATAAAAATGCGTTCAACTAACAATTTGTAAAATATAGTAAATATTAACAATAAATGAAAATTTACTGTTTTTACGTATTATGTTAGGTAAGCAAGTTAAATCTAATTTAGGGAAAATTAGGTAATGTCCTTAATTAAAGTATTTAATCTTCTGATTATTTTAATTATATTTTTAATGACCAAGATATAAATACTTCCACAGGGGATAGTATGGTCATATCCTGTATAATATGAATTAAAATATTTTACGTTGAAAGTATATTTTAAAACAGAACAAACTGTAGCGTAAACTTAGCAAAAAAGAGTGACATGGAAACAACACGGCCCATTTAAAGAGTCTGAGACCAAATCCAATGGTAGAATAGGACTTATTTTTGGGTATGGGCCTCCATATTGGCACATCATTCCATAAGAAATGTTTCCAACAATTTCAATATAAAAGGAAAAGCTCTTCCCGATCCCATAGAAGGACCACAAAATGAAAGTAATAGTAAAATACACTAACTACACTCACTAGTGGCAAAACCCCATGTATACATATTTTATGCATAAATAAATTTTATAAATTTAAGAGTTAGAACTTTCACATTAATCAAAATGAATGAAAGAAATGATATATAAATAAAATTATTTATAAATTCACTATCATAATATTTTTAATTAAAAGTATTATTTTAGTCTCTTTCACTCATGATTTATTAATACGGAATCTTCTAATGTCTCATCATAAAAAAACCCTCATAATGTAATAATCTGGTAGACGGATATGGTTGTGGTGCTTATTATGGACTTTGATAAATTAAGTTTTTTTTTCTTGTACTATTTTGCTTCTTCTTGGATTTCAGTAATCTTAAAGTAAACTTCAAGCACGTTAAACTTTGCAGAGTCTATATCAAGCTTTTCGTAAGCTTAAACTTAAAGACTACTTTAAAAAACAAGTATAGATAAGCTAATCACATGGATATAGTCAAAGAGCATACAAAGAATTCAAACTTATGGTTGAACAACGATGTCAACAGCAGAAAATATATATATTTTTCTTAATTTTTTATTTTTTTTCTGAAAAAAAAAAGTTAATAACTATTGTGTTAAAAAAAATTAACATAAGGGTAGTGCACATGTGACCTTTTAATACGAAGCAGGTGCATCAAAGCAAAAGTAGTGGCAGAATATGCGCAACGGTCTTTTGGAAGAAGCGACAACATAAACCACTGCACTAATCAATGTGAACCATACAAAAAACAATGGTCCATACATGCATGTATACACCAAGTGTTAAAAGCCAAAAGGGTTAATTAATATTTTTCATCTTCTATTTCGTAATTATCTCATTCTATACAATTTGCAAATGCTTTCTCTCTCTCTCCTTTAATTATTCTAATAATGATGTCATTTTGAGTAATGCTGAGCCATGGCTTGAACCAACCGTATTTCCCTTTGTGCCGACATGTGAGAAATGACCTTAATTTCTACAAAATAGACTAATGCATGTGGAAGGAAAAAATCTAGTGCTGTTGACCAAGGCCATGTGATGTGTGACAAGAAGATTTATAACTTCCACTAAGTTGTGAGGATCATATTAGAGAGGTGCAAAGAATAAATTAATCCAGCACTGTGTTGTAAAGCTGGCATGCACTATGCATATGCCTTTTTGCACTGGAAGACATTAACAATATAATTTGCATCCTACTACATCATAAGATAAGGTTTCAGAGACGCGTGCAAATTATATGGAGTTGTCAATGGGAGATTTCAATCTCAAACCTACATAATCTGACCCCTTATCAACAAATTTGTCAAATATGTAACTGTGACCTATCTTTTCACCCTACGTGAATGAACCCAAGGTGTTTGAAAAAATGATACATATAATTGTTTATGCAGTTTTTTATGGCACAAAATCTGATAACGAACTAGAAGAATACCTGCAGAGAAAGAAAGAGTGCTATTTGAGGTAAGGAAATCGAAATCTGTCTCAGAGAGCCTAGTTTCCTTCTTTCAGTACACTATCTGCACAGTAAAAATACTTTATAATTTCATAACTTTAAATAATTAAAGTATTATTCATTGAACATATATGTACATATGACACTATAAACATGTTTTCTTTTCTTGCAGAAATTGAGGACTATACAAATCATAGATTACATGCATTGTATATAGACGATGGAAGACAATGCTACACTTATTTTTGTCGTTTTTATAGATTTTTTTGTCATGTAAAACTATCTTTGCTTGTAACCTTTTAAAAGTATCTCCTATAAGTTACTAGAAGTATTCATTAACTTTTTGTTTCAACAGTTACTTGTTTATCTCACCTGTAAACATATTTTCACTAAGATTTTTCTTTCTCGCTGCAATGTCACAGCTATGTTCCACTACAGGTAATTCTGTTCCCACATCAATATTTGAATTTGTACCCAGAAGTTTAGATGAAACAACATGTATATGAAGTGGAGCGCTGAGAAAACTGAGAAAACTAATGCAGGTTTGTGAGAAACGTCCAAAAATGTTGAGTTTCAAAACAACTAACCATAAAAAGCAAATGCAAGAGTAGGTGTTATCCTTTGACTTGTGCTTACCAAATTCATGTACTATATATCATATCTTCCTTCTCAAATCTTCGCTGGGACTTAAGTCACTGTCTCTCTCTGTGTCTCTTGTCTTCTTGTTGCAGTTCTGTCCACACATCACACTTCCCTTTTGCATCCTCAAACTAGATACTACTCATGGCATGAGAGTTTTTCTCAGCGTGACACACTCTTCAAGGAATCGAAAGGCCAAATTCAAAACTTTCTTCAATGAACACCGGATTCCTCATACCCTCTATCCTTCTCCTTCTCCTTCTCACACCCTTCTCAGTTTCATTCTCTCCCACAGATAACTTCCTTCTCAGTTGTGGATCACACAACAATGCTTCCCTCTTCAACAGAGTCTTCACGGGCGATTCCACCAACCCAGGTTCCAATTTTCTCTCTTCAGATCATTCTGTTTCACTCGCATATCAAAAGCCACCTCAGAATTTGCCCACTTTGTACCACACAGCAAGAGTTTTCAGCGGCACAGGGAGCTACAGGTTCAATATGAAGAAAAACGGCACCCACTTTGTGCGTTTTCATTTCTTCCCCTTCAAGACTCAAAGTTTTGATCTAAAATCAGCAAAATTTAGTGTCTTTGTTAATGGGGCTTCTGTGCTGAACAATTTCCAGCCACCTAATGATGTGCTTCTCAAAGAGTTCGTTCTAAACACAGAGTCAAACTTTCTTGAGATTTTGTTTAGGCCTGTTGGTGACTCAGGTTTTGCCTTTGTCAATGCTTTGGAGGTGTTTACTGCCCCTGTGGACTTTGTTATAGATTTTGGAGCCAGGGTCGTTGGTCCTTCTGGGATGGAAGAGTACCGAAACCTTTCATCTCAGGTTTTGGAAACTGTTCATAGGATCAATGTTGGGGGTTTGAAAATAACTCCTTTCAATGACACCCTTTGGAGGACTTGGATTCCTGATGAACATTATTTGGTGTTTAAGGGTGCAGCAAAGCCTGCAGTGAGCACTCACATACCAAATTACCAGAAGGGAGGTGCAACTAGAGAGATTGCACCTGAAAATGTTTACATGACTGCTCAGCAGATGAATAGGGATAACTCAAGTTTGGCTTCTAGGTTCAACATAACCTGGAACTTCCCTGTGTCTCCTGGTGGTGTTCCGCACTTGGTTCGATTGCATTTCTGTGATATTGTTAGTCCTGCTCTCAACTTGCTCTACTTTGATGTGTACATCAATGGGTACATTGCATACAAGGATCTTGATTTGTCAGTGCTTACCATCCACACGCTTGCATCACCTGTCTATGTGGATTTTGTTACAAATTCAGATGACTCGGGTTTTGTTCAAGTGAGTGTTGGTCCTTCCGAGCTAAGCAGTTCCATGAGGATGAATGCTATATTGAATGGTGTAGAGATAATGGAGATGGTGAATGTTGTCAGTACTGAGGTTGTGCATAGGAGGAAGAATTTGTGGCTGTTGGTGGGTTCAGTTGTTGGAGGAATTGCTGTCTTTTTTTTAGTTGTAACTGCTTTTCTACTTGGTACCAAATGCAGGAACAAGAAACCAAAACAAAGGACATTGGAAAGTGTTGGATGGACACCTTTAAGCATGTTTGGAGGGAGTTCCCTCAGTAGAAGCTCCGAGCCTGGTTCTCATGGACTTCTTGGCTTGAAGATCCCTTTTGCTGAAATACAATCAGCAACAAACAACTTCGATAGAAATTTGATTATAGGGTCTGGTGGGTTTGGTATGGTCTACAAAGGAGTGTTCAGAGACAATACAAAGGTTGCTGTCAAGAGAGGCATGCCAGGGTCCAGACAAGGCCTTCCCGAGTTCCAAACTGAGATAACAGTTTTGTCCAAAATTCGCCATCGCCACCTTGTTTCACTGGTTGGTTTCTGTGAAGAAAATTCAGAAATGATACTTGTCTACGAGTATGTAGAAAAGGGTCCGCTGAAGAAGCATTTATATGGCTCATCACGACAAGCACCTCTCTCTTGGAAGCAGCGTCTTGAAATATGCATTGGTGCAGCCAGAGGTCTTCACTATCTTCACACTGGCTTTGCTCAAGGAATCATCCACCGTGACATTAAATCAACCAACATATTGCTTGATGAAGACTACGTGGCCAAAGTTGCTGACTTTGGTCTTTCAAGGTCAGGTCCATGCATTGATGAAACACATGTGAGTACTAATGTGAAAGGTAGTTTTGGTTATCTTGATCCTGAGTATTACCGGAGACAGCAACTTACGGATAAGTCAGATGTTTATTCATTTGGTGTAGTGCTTTTTGAGGTTCTTTGTGGCAGAGCTGCTGTTGATCCACAATTAGCAAGAGAACAGGTGAATTTGGCAGAATGGGCACTTGAATGGCTGAAGAAAGGAATGGTGGACAAAATTGTTGACCCCCATCTTGTTGGACAGGTCCAACAAGACTCCTTAAAGAAATTTTGTGAAACTGCAGAGAAATGTTTGTCTGAGTATGGAGTTGATAGACCAGCTATGGGTGATGTGTTGTGGAATTTGGAGTATGCACTTCAGCTCCAGGAAAGTGGACAACAAAGGGAGCCACATGCCAACACCAGTGCTAGTGAAGCTGCGAGTGTGACCAGTACAGTTATTGCAGGAAATCCTTCTACCAGCACAAGAGCAGAGAGGGATTATGATAATTTTTCTTCTGATGTTAGTACTAGCCAAGTGTTTTCCCAGCTAATGAACAATGAAGGTAGATAGGTGTACCCTAAGGTTGCATACTTTTTTTTTTTTTCTGTCGAGTTTTCTTTTGAAAAACATTGCACCAAAACCATGATTAGCAAGATTTAGTCATGGAAGGCTCCTTATATAGCACTAGTTCATTGATATTTTCTTACAAATGTTGGAATATCTTGTCTGATATTTGAAGATCGCTTAAAATTTTTGCAGTATAATTGATTCATTAATTTTATACAGCAATTGTGTAGTTGTTCTAGAGCTGAATCAGTCAAATTTGTGATGAGCTAGCTATAGGTTGGTGTCCCCTTTGTATGATATATCTGGAATTTCAAGTTCAAAGTTCTAATTTCAATTCCAATCCTCAGGATAGAAGAGAAACTGTAACGTGAAACAAAGACATGTAATAGTTTTGTTTTAGAACATCAACTAGACAAAATGGATTGTAGAAGGTAGGTTGAATTTACATGATGAGTTCATTAATCAGCTTACTTAATAAAGTAGAAAGTAAGTAGAATCTGCTCAATCCCCTGGTAGAAAAAATACATGAAAGTACTAAACACCAGCAGAACACTGCATACTACCATTCTAAATGCATAACATGTTACTTGATTCCTTCAAGAGTGATTCAGACAGCTTAATCACTGACCTCTTCGAACAAAATCAAGAGTGGTAGTCGATGTAACTCTAAAAAGTGAATTTTCTGTAAAAGGTACATACATGGTTTTTCAAACCAGAAAATTTAGAACTGAAATATATCGAAAGTGCAGTTGCATTTCACATGTTAATATTCCACATTTCTTTTCATCTTTTTCTAAAGTTTATGATGGTATTTGTTTCTGAATATATTCTAAAGCTCAGGGAAAGCCGGCCATCACTCTTTTGACACACGTGAATGAGTTGTTTTCCTTTATGCATGAGTTTCATTGGATACAGCAAACAGAAAGCTGTGTTCAATTTTAAAACTAGATGGAAATGGAAGCGTGTAGTCTCCACTAAATAATCTACTAGCTAAATTCTGCTATCCACTTACATAGTGAGGTTTCAGAAATTTTGAATAATGAGAACAAGATTCATATATAAAGGAGTAGTGATACTTTGACATAAGTTACATTCATTTGAAACACATTGAAGATGTAAATAGTTATAAAAAAATGAACTTATTGAATTTATGAAGGAATAGAAATAGTAAAAGATAATAAAAGATAATCTCAAATCGGTGTAAAATATTTTGTTTGTCAAAGTATCATTACTCTGAATAAAAGAGTAGTGTTTTCTTCCATCCTCAGCAAGGGCATGGCATGAAGGCAGATCAATATAAATGTCACCCCATTAACACCATTCTTATTCAATAGTTTCTTAATCACCATTTTTACTTTTTAAAGTTTCTTGTAAGTTAAGAGTTGCTTGGTAAATTTTAGAACATAATGTAAAATCAGTTTAGTCAACAGTAGTTTTATTTTATGATAACGAAATACATTAAGGTATTGAAATATATACACTTAAAGTTTTTAGTTTAAAAATGTAAAAAGATATATTTGTGAACATAAAGATAATTTTAAACATAACTTAGGAATATTTGTGTTATATTTGCATTATTAATGAAATAAAAATAAAAATTTATAAAAGATACAAGATTTGAAAACATCTAAATTATTGTTCAATACTATTTTAAAAGATTAAAAGTTTATTTGAAAACAATATAATGAATAATCTATAAAGTATTTAAATGAATATATTATTGTAACTAAGAATTCAAAACTGATTTCTGATATGAATTTAAAGAAAGAAAAATTATAATATATGAAAAATATAAGTTTATTTATTTATCTATATTATTTACTCATTTCTGATATATTCTTTTATTGTATGTAGTAAAATAAAACCTTACAATGAGTAAAATAATTTAAAATAAACTACATTTGAAAGAATTCTTGAGCAAAGCATTGAAATTGGTACTTAAAACTGATATTTTAAATGAAGGTGATATTCAAAAATGATCTACTGAATAGGTTCCACAAGCTTTAAAAAATCTCCTCCTGATAACTTAATTTAAAGTCACTCTTTTTAAAGTTTTGTTCTGTCGAAATAAATTTCTTATTTTAAAGTTTTTATTTAATTACAACGAAAAAGAAAACATTACAATTCTTTATCTTGTTCTCTTTCTACCTAAAGTTATCATATGACTTGTCAATATTTTTTTCAACTTCCTCAGTAATTACACAAGACAGAAAAATAATATCTTGATTTACAATTTTACTGTTTATTGACTGAAAATTTGATATACATAACTTTTAATATCTTAAAACATATTAAAAGTATTTTTAAGATATCAAAATTATATCTTTAAAAACAGAGTAGAGACATAAAGATCAATGAAGAATATGTTATGGTAAAAGTGAGAGTTAGATATATGGCATGTAATGGTCGGAGAACAAGAACAAGAACAAAGTCATTGTTCCCACACAAACATCTTACATGGTATTGGTCTTGGTGGTATATTTCACAGGTCCTTTCTCTTTCTTTATTTTTTCACAATTTTGACTCTGGTTTTCTCCAGTACCGTTGACTTCCATTCTCAATACTCCTCATGATTTTATCATTATTTCTCATTTTGTGGGATTCATCGCTTTCACCATTTTTTTTTTTGGTTTTGATCCTTGCTGTCTGCCACATACTTGTTGCATATCTTAAGAAAAAGTTCATTTTGTAGGATATGATTGGGTAGAATATAATGTAAGATCATTTCAGATTTTCAATTCTTTTTCAAGTAGTCTTAAGTTTTCTAATTCTAATTAATAGGATTACATTTATTTTATTACTGTTACTGAATTTTTTTAAGTAATTTGTTTGGATCACTACTGAATATTTGATTCTATTAATTTCATTTCCAACATATTATTGGAGTGAGAAATATATGCTAGAAATTCCTATATCAAACATGGACTTTTGATATATTTAAACTGTTCTCTTTTTTAATCTTAAAATAACTATATCCTGATTAAATAAAAAAAAACAAGATATTTATACTGTTTGTAAATTACGTGTCAACTGGAGCATTTATATTGTTTGTAAATTAAAAAAAAATTACGAATCTGCAACAGTAGACTATGGAAGTCAATTCAAATGGAAAATTAGCAGCTATGCATGCAGTTAATTAAAATCATAAAGAAACAAAGTGACAGAACAACAATTAAGCAGAATGTAGCTGACAAGCACACATGGTACGATGATGTACAAAAGACAACCTCCGGTAGAGTAACAGAAGTTTAAGGTTTCATCCAGTACCAACAACGACACAAACAATGCGATTTCAGCATTTCCATTAGAAGAGAATTGTTGCTTCATTTGCATCCTCTGCAATCTGCAGTGACCTAACAGCTTGTGCTGCTATATAATCAACAGAGAATCCAGCAGAACCCCATCCCACTTCTTCATGCTCATTCTTCTCGCATCTGAAAGACCACTCGCCATTTTCAGAAGAAACAGACCATGTGCCACCACCATCTGCATCACCAAAACAAGCTCTTGCTCCACCCATGAAGACCTCAAGTTTCTCAATATTATTCCAACTCTTGCATCCACTCTCATTTATACCAACCTTACACCTATCGTCTGAATCCTCTCCGAGTAAAACTTGCAAAGCCACCGCTTCAGCAATTGCAGCGCCCTCTTCATCAAGTCTCTGTTGCTCCTCTTTCTTCTTCTGCTTCTTTTTCTCCAGTTCAGAAATTATGGCAGCAGAAGTGGCTAGAGCTTTTTCCAAACGCCTCTTTTTCTTTTCAGCCTGTTTAAGACGATCCAACTCATCTTTCACTTGCTTCTTTTTTGCCTTTCCCACATGTTGTTGCCCTTTATTACATGCCATGCTATCCATACAACTCATCATCTATATAAATACTCAAAATAACTTTGGTGAACTCCTATCCTTCAACACAATCTCTTCAGAGCTGTATGCATTTTTCTGCATACAATTCCCCCCCTCTTCCCCTAAACAGTTATGGTAGAATACTAACGTTGTGTTATAGCTTGTAACCACTACACCCACTCAGGTCTGTAGGAGTACCTCGTTTTGCGGAATATACAATCCCAAAAAGAAACAACAGGCGACAACATCAGAGAAAATTCATAAGCACTCATAGACCCATTTGTTGGTCCCATTCTTCTTAACTTCCCACAACCCTTGCATTTACCCATCCTCAAAAAGCTACCAACTTAGGAATAAATTATCACCCCACGGTTACACTCTGATTCCAGAACACCCGTCCCTGCTGCAGTAAAAACAAAAAACACAGCTAAATCGTCACAAAGATAAACAGACATAGTAATTTACCGCAAGAACTGACAAGAAAAACCAAACCAATCCGGGCATGGTCAGAGTTAAAGAGACTACAAATAGGTTCCATGTTTTAGTCATGTAAAACATGTTAGATTAAAAACCATAGATGTGACAGCTTTTGATAGAATCTACGATACTTAAATGCAGAAACAGTAAATCAATACATTCTAGAGTCAAGTACAGGTACAGCCTATATTTGCTGATAAAAAAAAAGTACAGCCTGTATTTGTTAGAGTCATGTTGAACAATGAAAAGTGACGAAGGGTGAAGAGTAATGCGGAAAAACATACTAAACATTTTTAATTCGAAAATTGTAACCTGCATAAGACTTAACTAACAAATTATTCAAAACAAACACACAGAAACCAAGCAAAGGAACATGAGAACAGCTTAAACTTCAAGCAGTGAATTGATTTGATTATTCTCATAGAGAAGAGAAGAATAACCCATTTTCTTCCACTCAAATTTGAATTGTAGTCAGATATAACCTAAACACACACACATACATGTGTGTGGTGTACGTATATATATTGTATGTAAACATGTGTATTACCCTGACCTAACCAGATCCATCCAATTTGTGAGAAAAACTAAACACATTTGAAGTAAAAACCATGCAACCGTACACAACAACACAGTAAGATAAGATCTACTCAACCCGGAATTAAAAAGATAAACTTTCTTCAAAACCAATGACTCCATGACATAATTAAAAACCAGATCAAGGTACCCATTAAGGGAAACTTAAAAAGAAAAGGAGAAAGCATACGAAAGAAAAAAATGCAAACTTGAAATGAGTCAAACCTGGGGGGAATGGCATAGATAACAGAGGAAGAGATCTAACCCAGTGTTGGTTTGGAAGCAAAAATGAAAGAAAAACAGACAAGAAGTAATTGGTGGCAGTGGGAGTGGTTGGATCTATAGAGAACGTAGTTAAGTAGGGAAAAATAAAGAAGGTGAAAATAGGAAAAGATTTTGAAGTTGAAGAGGAAGAGGTAAGTAACTCACTTACACGAGAGGAAGGAGAGAAAACATGAACAATGTCAATCACGAATGGTGATGGGACACGTGTCGATTGATGAGAAAAAGATTGTCTACAAAAATCTTTACTTTTCTTTTTCCTACGGTTACAGCTTGTGTTGGTTGGTGTCGAAGGAACACGTGGACCATTAAGGTGAGTGTGGGGCCCCTCGTCCTAGGAGAAGAATCGAGCATCTTTTTTAAGGGTCAGGGAAGGACGGTTGAGATTCTTTCCTCTTACAGATGCGTTATAGTGTGGAAGCTGTGTAATTTCCACTTTCAGGCGTGACTTCTTTGATCTCTGCTTTGGTTTCACTTTTTTTTGCAATAAAAAGTTAAAGACAGATAATTTCTGTTTAGTTTGATTTGGAGATTTTTTATATTAAATATGTTAAATATAAATTAATTTTCAAAAGAAAATGTCACTCCTTTTCTCACCTCTTCTCACTTGAAATTTTCACATATATAATTAACATAGAAGAAGAGTGAATATAAAAATATCACTGTTACTATTTTGCACTTAAAACAAAAAATAGTTCTATTTGTGAAATGGATTTCGAAATCCGTTTCAGAAAAGTATAAAACGGAATTAAAAATGTGATTGTCGTGAGATATTTTAAAAATGTGGTTGCAACATTTTAGTTTTAAAAAAATTGTATTCTTTAAATACTAAGTTAACATAATAACTAGTTTCCAAATATCTCAAATAGATATTTTTCTTATTTTTTGGTGATTTTCTGGAGCTATTATATTCTTCTTGACTAACCCATACTTATACGCAAAGACTCATGTAATTTGTGGACAAAGACATCGTCTAACTTAACAAAAATGAAAGATTAGAAAAAGAAAAGACAAATTCTTTGTCTAAATAAAAAATCAACGTTCAAGAAAAGAATTGATTGGTCAAGTTGAAGAAAGAATCTGGATAGCCGTTTTTTTTAACGTATTTAACTTCCTTGTATTTTCAGTTCTTAAAAGAAAAAACAACTCGGTCGTCACTTGAGTTACATAAATATTTTTTTGTTAAATTGGACTTTGCATTTGGATCATGTTATGTTATTTTTTTTAGCCAACACAATAAATTATATTTTGTGGTTTTGATTTGTATCTGTATTCTATTAAAGTTTATTTAGATTTTAATTAGAATTATAATATAGTTTTCACTTAAACAAAAAATAAAATAATTGTACTTTTTTAATTAAGTGAACCCGTGAACCAACCCGTTTAACCCACCAATCCGCAGTGGACTGAGTCGGGTTGAAATTTTGTTAGTCCACTAATAAGTGAGTTGAGTTGACTCACTAAGTGATCAATCCATGATGGGTCGAACTGGACCGGACTGAGTTATCCATTTGAGAGCTCTATAATTTTGAAAATTTTGACAAATAAGGAAAAGTGAAAGGTGGTCCAAAACGATGTGGGGCTATTTATAAAGGTGATGAAGTGCAAGAAGCACTCAGGTTGAGAGTTGGGTATTGGTATTAAGTGAATCTAATTGGTGTACTAATGAAACCAGCATATATGTTCTACACGCATCAAAGATTATGATAGAACCAACATAAAGATAACAAAGCAAAAAGCACAATGAATAAGGCTATAATAATCCTCCACAACACCACAATTTGTTTTTCACCTTCCACTCATTTCACACTCCACTCTTATTTTGTCGCCTTTTGTTTTGTTAATTCCAAGGATAAGAACAATCAATTGGGTACAAAATTTACATAATTAAAAAAATATCATTATACAAAAATATTAGTTTTATATTTTTTGAAAGAAGGTGAGACAATATGATTTTGTGATAATTTTAATATCTAGTTTTCATGATTTATAAAAGATTGATTATTTTTTATTAAAGATAGACAGAAAATTTAAGAATATATATATATATATATATATATATATATATATATATATATATATATATATATATATATATCATACCACCCGATCCTAGCAAAACACATGATCAAAGTTTAAATAAATCAAGACAAAAAATGATTTCATGTTTTAATATTATACAAACAAAAAAAAAAAATGTTTACGTGTTTCTAGTCAACCTTATAACATATTATCATGTGCTTGCACCAACTTTTGTGAATTCTAACTTTAGTTGATTAGGTACGTAACATGCATTGATATTTTTTTGTATTATATTGGTTTCTATTAATTTGATAAATGAATTCAGCATGCCCCATACTTTAATAAATTTTATACTATGGTACATATACCCATGGAGGAATCCATCATAATTGATAAGAGAGGATTTTCACTACACGTTTTAAGGGTGTAAGAACTTTTTTTAAAGATATTAAATATATTAAAATTAAAAAAAAAAGTATATGCTTTTGTATTTTTAAATTTCGTGGGCAGGCCCACCATAAATGACAAGTAAGTTGGATCACTTATTCTGATGCACATTGTTTACTTTAAGGATTAAATATAATCATAATATTTATTATAATGATAAAACAATATTTTTTAACCTTTAATGAAAAGTTTCATTTTACGAAATTAGACACTAAATATGGTCCTAATTCAGTAACTGTTATTGATCAATCAATGAGTTTTTATACATAATGAGATTCAACATTGCTAAGTGAACACATAATTAATTAATAACTACATACTTTTAAAAAATTAAAATTAAAAGATTAATTAAAATTTTATTTCCTATGGTAATTGATTTTATTATAAATAAAATATTTATAATATATTTTCACAACTAATTTTTCTTCGTTTACACAAATTTATTTGATTAGGTTGCTCGCTTGTTTGATAAAAATAAAATGAATAATGTTGGGTAAAAAAAAGTTGTTCAATTAACTTGTAGTTTTTTCATTCTATTTGAAATAACGTTTAATCTAATTGCTTGTAATATATTATTATTTCCTTTTTTACCTTTAGTGCTTTAACTAGATTATTTGTTTTAATTTTCTCTATTTTTTCTAAAAAAATAGCAACAAAAGTAATAAGGAGTTTTGTAGCAAAAAAAAAAATAATAGAAAATTAATTGAAAAACTTAAATCAATAATTATGAAATATATAATTTTGTAATGTATAAAATGATATAATTTTTCCTTTAAATTATTTTTGTGTTTATTTATTAACTATTAATTTTCATCAAACATTCATATCTTACGTGATGCTTACATTACATGTCTTACTCACATTTTATTATATATAATATAAGTAATTAAAAACCAGTAGAAAATATTTGCAAATCATTCTTAAATATTTTAAACGTAATATCAAATCATTTAAACATAAACTATAATCAAACTCAACAAATTAATCACTCTTTATCATCAATTAAATTAAAAAAAATAAGCTAAAAAGTGTTGTTTCTTAAACTTCAATAATCAGTAACATGTTTTGATCTTAAATTAACCATTAATGAAACTATAACCATAAATATTCAACAAAATGAAACAACAGAGAATGTTCCCTGTAAAAGAAACTCACTTGTGTATGGTCACAGAGTCGGCAAAAGATAAATTCCAAAGAACATATAAACGGTGATGCTATTCTCTGCGTCTTCCATAAATGCAAACATAGATTCATTCAGCGTGGAAAATTTATGATTGAAAAAGATGCACATACATGTTCTGTTTGTGTATCTATGAATTTGTAACCTATTTTTTCTGTTAAACATGTTCTGCTATAATATGAATAGGTGTGTAAGAAAACAAAAATGGAATACTTTGATTCATTAGTTGTACTGTTTCTCTTTCTCTACAGACTCAAATATTTCAAACAACTGTAGTTGAAATATGAGTGTGCCATGGTCACGAACCCGACCTTATCCTCCTACTTATCTCTTTCTCTAGCTCTTCAACCCCTCCCACTTCTTCAAGTTCCTGTACCAAATATATTTCATGTTACTCAATAAATAAAAAACTGAGAAGGTTTTTGAACAATTTCTTACTCTGCTTGAGAAGAAAAAATAATATCATAATGAGTAAGGATTTATTTCAAATCTTGTAAATGATATATAATAGAGATTTATTTAAAAACTTAAAAATCTATAAAAGATTAATTTTTTGGTGGGGTCTAAGAACCTAGTTGAACAAAAGAAAATTAGAGAACAGAAGAGGAACGTGGCTCACCCTTGGTCCCAAAAACAGCCCATATGGAACACCGTTGAATTTGTCTGTATGGTGGAGCTGATAATACAAATAACAAAAAAATAATAAATAAATAAATAAATGTGAAGTATATTATATTGACCGAAAATGAAAAAAAAAAAAAAATTACTTGGTGAGCAGCAGCAACTCTTCTGAAGTAGGGCACGTTGGCAATGGGACCCACTGGGAATCTCTTATGAACCAATCCATCGTGGACAAACATGTAGGCCATCCCGAACACCGTGATTCCAAGCCCCTGCTCCAGCACCAAAATGCAATTATTCAAAGTTTTCAGGGGTATTACTGTCAAATTAATTATCATTCTCAATTAACGGATCCCAACGAAACAGTTAATGAAGGGATTAAAAAATAAGATTACGGGAGATACACTTACTGCACCGAAACAGAGGCCAGGGACCAGACCCTTGTGGAAAAGACCGTATGAGAGAAGAGCGATCGCAGGAACAGCGTTAACAATTGCAAAAACATCGTTAAGCTCGAATGGTCCCTCTCTTGGTCGATGGTGCGACTGCAAGGTAACAGTTCCAGTTCATCTTTGATTCAATAAGAAGTTAAGAACTAGCCCTTCGTAAACACGACTTTCATTTTCTAATGAAGGCAAATAAAATATTTGAAGAACTGTTGGAAGCAAGTAAACCTCATGCATGTGCCACAAGGAAGCATGCCAAAGTGCTCTATGAGCCCATCTTGCCCAAAACTCCATGGCCACCTGAAAATTAGACACACCCAATTGATTTCAACGTCTACAATTGAATTACCCAATTGGAAAGTGGTAAAGGGACAGGACTTACGGCAGCTCCCACGGAGAGGGAAAATGTGCCTAACATTTCAGACCAAGGAAAATCTCCACCCTACGCAACACAACCCAATATTCGGATTCAAAAAGCAGCACAAACGGAGAGCGAAAAATGAAAACTTGAACAGCTTTGTTGGTACCTCCATTTGCCAGGAGAATCTGTAATAAACGGCGAAGACTGCCATGGAGGTGACGCCAAAGCTAGACATAACAGCCGCCACGAGGTAAGTGAACCTCTGGGACCTCTTTCTGGCCAATTTCTCTTCCACTCGCGCAGACGCAGATCCAGGATTCAGTTCTTGTTCTTCTTCTTCGTTGGTTTTGATCTGGAGGTTCCGTTTGGGATCCTCCGCGAGGACACAAACGGAGAACCCAGCCGTTCTTCGGGGGGGTCTTAGCCGAAGGATTGTGCTTTGATGGAAAGATTTAAAGGGGTGGAAGAGAAGGGATTGGTTTGGTTTAGGGAGAGGAATTGGCGGTTGGAGCAGATTGTAGGGCTTTAAGTTCGCGGCGGTGGAGAGTCCTGCCGCCATGGAAGGTTGGTGTGTGTGTGATAGAGAGAGAGAGAGGTTTGGGTGATTGTGAAGTGAAGGTTCAGAGGAGGAGGTTGGTTTGATATAGACCACAATTTTGGGGTTAAAAGAAGGAAGGAGATAGTGGTGGTTGGTTCATTTGGGTACAAATATACTGCGTGGAACAACTATAGCTCTGGGAACTTCTTTAAACCTCTTACAACCAACACTTCTCTTAATTGCATCGAAGCCATTGTTTTTTTGTTTTATTATCTATTACGCCTACGTATTTATTTTGATATATATATATATATATATATATATATATATATATATATATATATATATATATAAATAAAAAATTAATTATAACAATCATCCACCGTCCATGATCATTATTTTAGGGTTTATGCAATATCTATTTGGGTTTTCTCAACGTAGATTTAATCACATTCAATAAATAAAACAATTTTATAATTTTATGTATATTTATATTACGCGTGTAGTGTGTGAATGATTTTACATTTTTTATAATTTTCGGCGGAATTTAAAATAATTAACGTTAAACCAACTTTTAAAATTAGAAAGAAAAAAACATTTCATCACTCTGGTTAATCGAATTGAGATAACACTAATATGTATTAAGATTTTGATACTTTACCAAAGTTCTTGTTAATAAACTTTTAGAAAGTTTTTAACAAACATTTCTCTTCTTTTTTAAACCACAATAAATTATTTAAAAAAATATTGATCCAATTTAATGATGACATATGGACATTATTAAAACTTTGTAAAAAACCTTTTTTTATGTATTGAATTATCTTTCTTTACGCGTATAGATAAGTAATATATTTAGTTATTCATATTATATTATGATGATTCTTTAATTATAAATAACATCTTCCCTTATTTTGCACCACCTAGAGGATTGTGTGTCTCATTAGGTTGTCATTATAAGAAATGTTTCTGCATTACACAACGTTAATGTAGGGAGTGGTGTAAATTATCTGAAGTAGGAAACACTAATTTAGGGAATAATGATCCGAACTATCTAAGATGATTAGGATGATGTTATCCTCAAACCGACATCTTCCTAGCCCACAATGTCAAATATTTGATTCAATATCGTTATACGAAACGGTCAATAACTGATATATGGTTCAAAGTCTTTTAAACTCAAGTTTCCATGATAACTAATAGTATGATAAATTTCTTATATCACTATAATCATCCTAAACCCAAGGAAAGGTCCAAGATAAATAACTTTACAATTTAACTTTTATTCTCATCTTTTAATTTTCTATATATATTAAATAGATGTATTAAATTGTAATATTAATTAATTTTGTTTAATAATATTATATATATTTTCTAAATATAATTGAATTAGAAGTTATATTGTGTACATGATAGTTACAATAATATATATATATATATATATATATATATATATATATTTTTTTTTTTTTGTGTGGACATATGTACGTGTATAAATTATAATTTTAATTTTAACTACGACCTTACGTCAATTCTCATGGATTGACAATATTAAATAGTAACATTTTTTGAATTGTTATATTAAATAATAACATTCTAATGTCAATTTACATTAAGTTTGTAATTTGTTAATTTGATGGTAACGGACCATTCACTGATTAATTAAGAGTTGCATTAATTATTACATGTAACTCATCTTGGACTGATAACGGTAACATTAGACTTATTAGTAAACTTAACACATTAGTAATCGTATATATTAAATACAATTTAGTAATATTATTAGATAATTATTATATATTTATTGAAACACTTTCTCCTTCTCCGTACCAATTTGTTTACACTAATTAAAAGTAACGATTTAAAAAGAAATTATAGAACTAAATCCCACGTTAGTTGAAAAAAAAAAAAGAATAATTTTATTAAGTGTTAATGATTATAAATTTAAGACCTAAGTTTCTTAAGGTCATATTCGTACAAGTAGCGACGGACTTGATTGTGACAGGAGAACTTGGCCTTCCAATTTTTTTATATTTATATAAATTAATACCTTGATTGTGTATGAGTTTTGCAGTGAGGATATCCTTGGAACATGACATAAAATTCAAAATCTCAGATCTTTAAAACGTGTATCCTTGGAACACGTTTATTAAAATGTGAGACTCGTAAGATATGCGTATTTGAATAAACATATAATTTTGTAAGAATGTCAAATATAAAAAATATATTAAAATTTTAAAATAACTTAAATATTAATTTATCTATAACAATATATAAAGGGGATTCTCCTTTTTGTGTCCATATTTCAAAATACCCATTTTATCCTTTAAATATGCAATGAAGATTTCCAAAACCTTCTGAATAATTTTTTTTTTATATTTCATAGAATTTAAGACCTTAAGTATTAAATAAAGTACTGAATCATAAGAATATTTATTTTTTAAAAACATCAACAGCTAAATAAAACATGAACTAACATGTGATTCTTCTAAGTTTTTTTTTTTTTTATTAATTTTTTTAAGAATGATGTGACATAATGAAATGTATTGAGTAAATAAGATTTTATATCATAAATCTTGTAATGAAGATGATGTTATATTATTAATATTTATATAATAAATGATATTATTAGTGTACCATATTTAATACTTTACTGAATGTAATTAAGTTCATTAAATCTTTATTAGGCTTATTAACAATTTTAAAATATTAAAATACCATTGTTTCACAAATACGCTTAGTAATCAAATCGTAGATTATTATTATTTCACGGGTTGCATTTTAGTGTTTAAAATTAAAATTTATTGTTTCATAAATCTATTTATCATTAACAAGATAGACAAATTTTGGTTGTTGATCTATTATACCAATTTGGTACATTAATTTTTTTAATAGATCTTAAAATATTAAAATGATTATACATATTTTAAAACGTCAAAGTTGTTATATATTATTATATTATCATAAATATATTCAAAAATATTAAAATCATTGCACCTCATTTATTTTGAAGACACGTTATACATTTTGTTATATTGTTATATTTTGTAAATGTATTTTAAAACATTAAAATTATTATAAATAATTGTAATACAGTATATAGAAAAAATTTAAGAAAAAAAGTTTAAATTATTAATAATTTTTCGTTGAAAGTCTCAAATGTCCTAAAGATATGATTAATTTATAATATAAAAATGAATGTAAATTTCATTTTGTAATAAAGTTGTAGGTTATTTATGGTTTAATGAAATTTGTTGTTTATCGTTCTACCTTTGATTTTTTTTAATTATTATCAAATATATAAAAAAAGTATTTTGTCTTTTCATATCTTATATATTTTATATATTTGCTTCTTTCCTAATTTCTTACTTTTCTTTTAAAATGTTATTAGATCAAAACCCGAATAATTTATAGATATCCCTACTGTTATAATCTTAAATTTAACCCTAACTATTAGATCATTTATTAATATTTAATTTCTCACTCGTGATATATGTGATATAAGAAAAGGTTTTGGAACTTTCACATGAACTTAATATATGACTCATTTATAATACATAAATGACTACAAAATAAAAATAAAATTGAGTTAGTCCCACTACCTAAACTTCTGTGTATCTATATATAGACCTGTCTTCTCTTGTTTACCTCAGCAAAGAAAGTAAACTTGAGTGTGCCACATCTCAAAGAATGAAGATGTGTCCACGACTTGGGAATTTCATTGTAATTTTTTTTTTCTAGTTTAATTTATAGTTTTTCTCATATCTACTCATCCATTTTAGATTTTGATAATTTTCGTAGGCAACTTTTGGATGGTGAATTTTTCATATACCTTATTTCTGGAGGGCTTGGGTCGATGATTTTGTGATGAGTGAAGTGTTATTATTGTGCGCAGGTGAGTGTGATGTCCGTAATTGTGATACTGGGATCAGAAAAAGTGAAGGTTGCAGAATGCAAGGTGGGGAATGGGGGAATTGAATACCCAGCCATTAATTGCAGAAAACACAGTGCAATTTTGACAGATTTTGGTGGAGTTGGTGATGGCGTTACATCCAACACCAAAGCCTTTCGAAATGCAATAAGCAATCTCAGTCATTATTCATCTGACGGAGGCGCACAACTCATCGTGCCACCCGGAAAATGGCTAACGGGACCCTTTAATCTCACAAGCCATTTCACTCTTTTTCTTCACAACAAAGCTCTTATTCTTGCCTCTCAGGTATTTCATTTTTTTTCACCAAATACCATTTTATACCACCCCTACTCCACCAGGATAAATATTTTCATAAATTACACGTTTTTTTTTTCATGTTAGAGATTGATTTTCGAGAGAAATTGAAGTTTGAGTTAGATTTTTATTTTTGACTTAATATTAATATTTTTTATCTATATTTGTAACGATAATTAAGTACTTTTTTATTTATTTTTTACTAATGTCTTTTAAAAGTTTAATGTGGTCGTTTCTATTATGTAAGTTAATATAACACAGAATAAGACCTAGTTAAATAGCAATTGACAACAGTGTTTCGTCATTTTTAATTTGTTATTGTTGAAGATGTTGGTTTTCTTTTAATCACTTCCATTATTACATTGATAGAATGAATCGGAATGGCCTCATCTTCCTGTGTTACCATCTTATGGAAGAGGGAGAGATGCTCCTCATGGAAGGTTTAACAGTCTAATTTTTGGAACTAACCTCACTGATGTCGTAATTACAGGTATCTATCTATTACACTTCATCTTCTCCGTACAAAACACAATCGTAAAATCGATCTGAGCAGTTTAAATTTGGTGTTTAGGTCAAAATGGTTCCGTTGATGGACAAGGAGCTTATTGGTGGAAGAAATTCCATAACAAAAAATTGAATCTCACTAGGCCATACATGATCGAGCTCATGTACTCTGATCAAATCCAGATTTCTTCTCTCACTTTACTCAACTCTCCATCCTATTTTATCCATCCAGTTTACAGCAGGTTATTAGATAACCCTTTTTTCTTCTTCAAAAATTTCTTAATTCTTTTCTTGTTTTCTGCATTCTTGTTCTGCTAATTTCACAAGGATTTATGTGTATATATATATATATATATATATATATATATATATATATATATATATATATATATATATTCTCAGTAACATAATAATGCAAGGCCTTACCATTAATGCTCCAATAATCTCTCCCAACACAGATGGGATAGATCCAGGTAACATGTTTTTGTCCGTATAATCAGTTGACAACCATGGTTCGATTATTCTGAAATTTTTCGTGTTCTTCACAGATTCATGTACAAATGTTAGGATTGAAGATTGCTACATTGTTTCTGGTGATGACTGTGTTTCAATAAAAAGTGGATGGGATGAGTATGGGATCAAATTCGCAATGGCATCCCAACACATTGTGATTAAAAGGCTTACTTGTATATCCCCTGATAGTGCGATGATTGCTTTAGGCAGTGAAATGTCTGGAGGAATCTCTGATGTGAGAGCTGAAGATCTCACTGCCATCAACACTGAATCAGCTATCAGAATCAAAACAGCAGCGGGTAGAGGTGGGTATGTGAAAGACATATTTGTGAAAGGAATGAACCTCACAACTATGAAGTATGTGTTTTGGATGACTGGTGCTTATAAATCACACCCTGATCCGAACTATGATCCCAAAGCACTACCCGACATTACTGGGATAAATTACAGAGACGTTGTTGCAACAGGGGTCAAGATGTCTGCAAGACTCCAAGGAATTTCTAACGACCCTTTCACCAATATTTGCATCTCTAATGTCACCATCCAATTCAGTGAAAAACCAAAGAAGCATCAATGGAATTGCACTTATGTTTCTGGAGTCACAAGCAATGTCACTCCTCCTCCTTGCGAATTGTTGCCAGAGAAAAAGCCACTCCAGTGTCCTTTTCCAACGAACTCTCTGCCCATTGAATCTGTTAAGCTCAAGTCTTGTTCTACCAATGCCTTCTTCTAATGACATGAATGTGTTTGAATTTTAATTACTATTTTGTATTACATTCAAACACTTGTTTCAAGAAATGAAATCAAAATAAAGTAATTGAATGTGTTGTCCAGGATAAGTCAAAAGAATGTTGCTTTGAATTGAAAAGAAAATGACTGCTTTGAACTTTGCCGTTCTATTCGCAGCAAAGTAATGCAGTGGTGGCTAATATTTTCTTGTCTTGCAGTGTCAATCTTGACTAAAACAATTTTATATCTTAACATTTCAGACAGTGATTATCTTAACTGAAAACATATTAGTAATTTGGTAAAATCATGCTATGTTTTATCTGGTAAATATATAAGAATCTTTGAAAAAACTTTTCAATTGTAGAATCAGCACTGGACATACTGTATTATGACTATTATGCATCTCAAATTAGCTCCTATTGACGATTTATGATCTCAACCGCGTTTATAACAAATTTGTCCATTTTAGTTGTTTTTGTAGAATCCATATTTGTAGTGGTTTTTGGATTATTTACTAATTATTTAACTTTTGAACAAATATTCTTGCTGAATGCCCATGTATTAGGCAGATGATAAAAGATAAAATCAAAACACTTAGACGTTACACAACTTTTGTTCCTGTGCGTTTGATTTTGGGAATAGAAATGGTGGATTGGTTTCCAAAGAAAACAGAAGTGGAAGTTACATTGTTTGGATAAGGAGAAAAACACTGAGATTTAAAGGAAAAATGTGAGAAAAATTTATGAAAATTAATTAATGATGTTATAGATTAAAAAAAATTAATGAAAAGATAAGATTACTATTTTATCATTGTATATAAAAATACTTTAAATTAACTTATAAATTATGTAAATTAAATTATAATGAAATGTAAATAATTATTTAAACTAAAATAATATTAAAATTAATAAAAATATATTAAATTAAATATATAATTTTTAGAAATTAAAATAAAATAAAATTGAAGATTAATTTAAATAAAATTAAATAATAATTTCTTTTTATGAAAAGGTAAAAAAAGGTAGAAGTGAAAAAGCACAATGGAAATGGTAAAAAATAATTCAGGCACACCGAAAAAGTAAAAGAATATTAAAAACAAAATGATAATAATTGTGTGAGCAAAGTGTCTTTTCACTATTTTAGAAAAGATTAATCTATGCTCATTCTTCCACATTCTTCCGACTCCATCTTTTTGCAAAATCCTATTAAATTAGTTAATACAAACACAAAACTTACTATATTTTCATACTCTACTAAAATAAATAAGTAGAAACAAACTCAGAAACTGGACTCCAAAAGACACCATCACTCTTCCTAAAAACCAATCTCACCAAACAAAGACTATTAAATGCATCACTCATGTGAAGCGAAATATACCCTTATTTGCATCCATTCAACCACACTCTTAATTATATCTCTAACTTTAACCTCATATTTGCATTATATTTTCAAATTTACCTTTCGACTTATTTTTAATTTATTTAATTGCCCGTCTTCTTTATAACAATATAATATATATTCAGTACAAGAAAAATAAATAACAATACAGTAATTCATTTGCGGTACAAAATTTAAAAATAAATAATGTTTGATTGATTAATAATATAAAAGTCTTAACTTTAAGAGTATGTTAAGATTAATAAATTTTTTTACCATAATATAAATATTCCAACATACTCTCACCCTCACTAACTTCCTCACCAAGGTTTTCCTTTTTCTCTTCCAGTCTCTCTGTCACATGTTTTCCTGAGAAAAATGCTTCTTTGCTCCTCAGCCACCTCCTCCACTAACGCCGTTCCGGCCATTCCTGTTCTCGTTATCATTGCTATTTTTTTTTTTGTTTTTCTACTCGGAAAAGAAATTACGGATAGCACTACACCATTGAATTCACTCTTAGAAACAATGTCTTCGCTTTAGGTTTAGCAGCAGCTTCTTCTTCACACGTTTAACCGCGTTCTTGAAAGGTCAATGTACTCTATCCAAGTCCAACTCCAAGTCTTGTTACTTCAACAGCACTAGGTTATTCCAAAGGTTATAACCTTTTGAGTCAATAATCGTTGACGAGTTATTCTCCCGAGAAAAATGAGCCAAGAAAATGGAACTGCTACGTCTCCTTCGGTTGTTCACGTCCGAGATCCTAACAAGTAAACTTCGATGAATGATTATTATATCAATATTTTCTTGATCGGAATTATTATTTATTAATATTTTCTTTGTTCCAACGATTACTACAGTTTCTTGATTTCTTGAACTAACATTGTTGTGCTGTGTTTTTTTGTTTTGTTAGAAATTTCTTATTTCTTTGTTTTTACAATGAATCTTCTTTCTCTGAGAAACTGTTTTGAGTCATATTTTACCTTTTCTGTTTTATAATCATTAAAATCGTTGTAGATTTTTTTTTTTTTTTTATGACTGTAGGCTTCAGTTTGGTGAGGATCCCAGAGTTATGCATCTACTGATGAAAATTTTGGCTTAGTGATACTGCAACCTTTTTCTTAGCTATTAAGTAACACGTAGTTATGTCTCGAATTTGATTAAGATCCTTTTGTTTGATTTGGTATTGCAGGCGCTTAAAAATTTCATATACGAGAGAATTTCTTCTCTCCTTAGACCAAGCGGAACTCATAGTGAAGTTTTCTTTGTAAGCTCAGTCCTCAATTTCATGGTTAAAGAAAAAAAAAACCCTCGTATGCCATTATGTTTTTAGAATATTACCTCTTAATTATTTGGTGCATCTTTCTCCAATAGTGTGGTTGATGACGAGGCATCCGACCTTTTCTCTTTACGTTCATGTGCTCCAGGTGTGTAATTTTGGTTTTTGTAATTCTACTTTAGAGTTTCCAATATGCTTACTACCCACTTTCTGATCATTATTGTTTATTATGGATTGTTATTGCATATTCTGGTTTTGTTTGAAGAAAGTTTCTTTAACTATTCATGCTTTTCGAACAGGTCCCAAGTGTCAAAATAGCGTGCCTCAAAATTTTTCTCTAGAGGTTCCTCGTGATGTTAATCCTCTGTTGCATAGATGTGATGAACCATACCGGCCTCCATGTCGCTACAAGGTCTAATTTGAGATTTATATTTATATATTAATAACAGAGTGGATATAGTTTCCATAATTTAAGGTAGATTGAGGCGTGCAACCTTTTACTTCTATTGTGTTAAAGAGTCCATAATATCATTTTTTTTTTCAGTCACTTCCTTCAACTAGACATAGCAATGACTTGCTTAACGGTGACATATCTGGATCTAGTGAGTGTACAAATCATGAGATAGCAGATCGGAAAATATGGAGAAAAGGTAAAAAACTCTTTCATTGGTTTCTTCATTTTCTCTGTCAACTTGTCATTTAAGGTTATAATGTCTTTTTTTCAGGAAGAATTTCAACGTGTGGTCCCTCAGAAGGTCTTATCTCTCCTACTAGTGTGGAAAAGGAAAAACAGTTCGCTCCAATGGTTGATGACTGTGAATCATCTACGGTCTATTGTAGAGGCATTTCAGTTAGCATGAAGCAAAATCCATCCAGCCCTGATTTCCACGTGCGACGGGAGTTGAAATTAAATTCTTTCACTGATAGCATAGACGGAGAATCGAGTTCGAGCTGTGAACTTTGCTTGCCTGACGAAGACAGTTTAATTACATTTGACGAACTGTTCTTGCAGCCCGATGTGGAAAATTTGGCTGTGGTTGATAGTTCCATGTCTAGTAGCGCTGAAAGGAGTCCAATTGAAGCTGAGGTGTTTAGTCCAAGCTCACCTCGAGAAATGATTGAAAAGCTAGTGGAATTTATACTCAATGAAGAAAGTTCTACACCAAATGTGGATGATCCAATGGTGCACCATGGAGCTGGATTGGGCTGCTTTTCCCACTCTACGCATGCACAACAAACTCACGCCGAGTTCTGCTCCAATCATTTGAATCCAGAGAAGAAGGATCAACTCGACCATAATAGATTTCAAATAAACTCCATTGATTCAGCCATACATTCTTTTTTTTCCCACTCTTTCCCATCCAACCCATTTTCTCAACCTTTCCCTCTTTATCACAACGAGCTGAAAAGGTTTGATCGTGAAGTTAGTCAAACAATGTTCCAGCAGGTTATAAATCCTGATAAACTTCATCGCTGCTCATTAAGTGTATCAAAAAGTGGAGTTCCATTGCATCTGCCTGCACTCCAGATGGCTTCTTGCACACAAAAGCTAAATTCGATGCGGACTGGTACCTTCGCGTATCAGGAGACAAAAAACTACGGGGATTTTGTAAAGCCAGGTCTCGGTAAGAAATCACTTCATAATGTTTTGTACGAGTCATGTTGAACCGAAATTTAGAAGGTGCGATAGTTACTGATAATTCTACCCATCGTTAGACTTTCAGGGTGATAGTAACATCAATCCAACTCCAGTTGACAGTTGCATTGAAATGAAATTGCTAGCAAATCAATGCCATCCTTATATGCAAGGTTTCTAGTACCAGACTTTCGCGACAGCCAACACTGCTGGCTGAGTATTCTACCCTGACTATTCCATTTGTTTGTAGTGAAACATTTCTGAAGCTGTCTTCTGGTTACTGTCTGAATTAGATATAGTACATTTAAAATTTCATTACTGGAAATATTTCATGACACGATAAAGAAATCTAAAAGTAGACAACGTATGTGTACAGGCAGTCAGTACAGTAAGTCAGAAACTTTCTCGAATACATTCTTGTGGTCTTTGTGAAAAATCAGTCCGATGTTTGTACGAGTAACGGACTAAACCGTGTTTCTTCATCAGTGACTATCAATTTGGTTGTCTCAGCCTTTACCATGTAGCATTTTGTATTCCTTGTGTGACAAATGAAACTGTGGTCATTTTCAATATTCTGTTGGATGTCTAGTTATTCTTTCACCAAATTAACCATACAAATGAGACACTGTTTTGGTGCATAAAAAGTTAAAACATAACTCTCTAATCCAATAATTTTAGGTATATGAGTTGAATAAATCATTCTCAGTTGAGTTCTTATTTCAAATGTTCATACCCCCAGTGCTAAAAAAATTTATACTGTACACTGTTAGAAAGTTTTTAATGGGGAATTGTCTCTCTTTTCAGATATTACACTTCTAGCTAAATCTAGAGCACATATATCTGTGCATACTATGCAAAACTATGTACCCTATACATCTCTAAATTTTCTTTTATTATATAAAAACTGATTTGAATTGTGGGAATTTTAAAAAGTCTTCCACAGCTAAGATGATGAGCAGTAGCATTTACTTCAGTCAGTCTCCATGCCACGGCATCTTTACCTCATCATGCAAAATTCCACCCGACTGCATTCAGCAGCTGGAAAACAAAGTCATTGTCTGCCTCCACCATCTAAGTAACACTCTTCAACTGCTCATCAAGCATGTTTCGATCCACATTGATATAATAGTTATCTGACTCAGGTTCAACCTCATATGATGCTAGCAGCCTTCTCTGCATGAATAACACAACATGCGTATAAATATAGAGTTTATCATCTTTTCTTCTGTCCTTGAACATTCAATTTGATGTCAACTTCAAGTCATTCAAATTTCTATACAGCAGAAAATTCCAATCAATTTTTGGAAAGTTTTGGAAAGATGAGGAACATATAGAGATTATTTTAAGCTAAGAATCCCCAAATTAGGTATTTGAACACATAATCAAAATTTGATGTTGCCTGGCGAGGCCCAAGTAAGAAAAAACGACGCATTCATCATTACATTTTCATTGTAATACTAATACAAAGATAGTTGTCACAATACTTACATGGTCCTCAAAATCTGGGCTTACTAAATTGATAGACAGGTTTCTCATCAACAGTAGCACCTAAAAAGTAAAGTACAAATAAATTGCCGTGAAGAATAATCGGAAAGAATCGTTGACAAAAAGAATGCACGTAGACAAGTACTTACAGTCTCAACATCTATAGGGTCCATTCGTTTTAGTTTCTGCAGATGTCCACTTTCATTTGGATCAAATACACTGCCAATGAAGCCGTATACCTGACCAAAATCTGGAAGAACTGCAATAAAACCCGGAAGAAGATGAAAAATTATAAATATTGAGAAGAAAACTGCCAATGTCATTTGGGAAACAGCAAGACTTCGTTGGAAGAAAGGGCAATTATTATTTTGTCTACGTTGGAAGAAAGATAAATTTTAAAAAGGATGTTCGCATGACAGAGGGGTCTATGCACACACATTATCAGTATACATCATTTCATAACCTTGCCGTACACATTGAATGTGATATAATAATTGCAGACGACAACATAAAAAATTAGATATAAAATCATTAAACCCTTGCCTCTCAGAGGATGGATATTATTCCCTTGACCATTAGATTCACCAACCAACTTTGCTCTAGGACTTCCACTGTTACTGCAACAATTATTCACTTTGTGGCCTAAAACACACGATATGATAAACTCAATAAATAATTATTACCTTCAGAAAATTATTTAAATAACACCCACAACTATTTCCATGATAATGAAGTCTAAAGTTGAAGTATGGAATGTTCAGTGTTTAGTTGTACCATGCAATAAATTAGTGCTTTTCTGCAGAGAGTTGTTTGACCAGGAAGACGCTGCAGCGTTAATAATAGGGGTTTTAAGCATTGCTGAAGAATCACGCTTCATTATGTACCCTGGTTCAAGCAAAGCCGATGATGATTGAAAGGACCCTGATACTTGTGAGAGCACTGGAACTGCCCAGATATCACTAAAAATTATTAGATACTACAATCATATTAAATAATGAAATAAAAAATATAGTGAATATTCAAACCATTTTTTGAAGCTTTCTGAGGATATGGATGAGCAGCTTTTCTTTTTGGTCTGGGTGGAGGAAGATGTTCACTTGTCCCATTCTTCTGAACTTTCAGAAAGTATTTCTGAGCATGGCTTCGTATCTGCAAAATCAGTAGTAAGTTTTCAGTCCTTCTCGTATGTATTTGAGGTGTCCAATTAACATTGGAACTTTTGAAATAAATTGTAGGAATCTCAACATAAATAAATGTTCATATGACTAAGTGTTCTCAAATTTTAATCCATGACATCTCCATTCTGCTCTACTCAATCCACGACATTTATGGCTAACCCAAACAGCTAGTGCAAATTTCCAGACAAAGTTTGCATTTGAAATTACCTGGATAACTGTCTTTGATCCAACAAATGCTTCAATCTTTTTCCAGTCACGGTCAAATCTGCATACAGAACGAAAGAAACAAAATGAGATGATTATCAGAATTTACAATTTAAACAATTTGGTACTTTTCAGGTGTACTTGGTTGGAGAGAAACAACAGTATTTTCAAAGTTGTCACTTTGTGTTTAAATTTGTTGTTGAGTTGTGTTTGTGGCTTCTCTTAAGTGCCTTTTCTATGGTTATTTAAAAGAAAAATTAATATTGAAAGAGCCATGTTGCATTTTTCTAGCTACTGCTCACTATTATCTTCTCATTCTTTTCTAATTAGGAGAACTTCTTAACATCTCCAAGCTTTAATTTCTATATTTTCTTTTTAATTATGTAAATTTATGTAGAAATGTCTAGAAAATTATTACATTCTTTTCTTTTCTATTCACAAATTAATAACTTTCTGTAAGAAGCATTTACAGTAACCTGAGCTATGTTCATTCTGCATTACATCATAAACAACTAGTATATTTACCACACTATTACTAGTATTAAGAGGAATTCATATTTTAGCTAAACTGAAAAATTATCCGTATAAGATCCTCGCCGATCATCATATCAAAATCCATCTCCTCCAAAGAGGCTCATATACAGATAAGTATAAAATGATGCTTTGATACTTGAAAAAACCAAAGTGTGAATCTAAGTTTCTAATACAAACACTTCAAAAAGAATAATAAACCTGCCTAATTCCTTTCTGATTCTCTCTCTTTCGATGAGTCTCGATCAATGCAATACAAAACAGTCAAAACCAGCCATTGAATTAGTAGAATTCAATGTGTCAAACATGACTCAACATATTGAAAATTGTTCTAAGCCAGAGTCATTTTCAAATAACAATAACAGTAATAAAAACCATACACTGTCCCTAACACTAAAACCGTTGAAACCAGGAAATACCTAATCATAAGCACATACCCCTGAAACATTAAGAGTTTTGGAGTGACAGTGACCACAATTATACCCTCACATTTATCATCAATTTCTCCTTATACAAAAACAACAATTTGAAACCTCGTATATGGTATACCACTAATACCCATGTCTCAATTGAGTTTCAAAATCCACACACTACATTCTAATACAAAACAAATTAAAAGAAAGAAAAAAAACCATGAAATTGACATACAACTGAAGAGCTTCGAGGAACTTGTCGTGCTCGGGTTCGGTCCAACTCTCCCTAGACTTGGTGATAGTGTAAGGTTTGCGAGTCTTCTTAGCAGGGTCCTCGAGGGAATCGGCGGCGGCGGTAGCGGTGGCAAAAGGGAGTATTCCGGGGAGCGACATAGCAGAGGGGTCCATGTAGTAAGCCTCAGAAGGGTTGGGGTTTTTAGATACCATGTTCCTCCTCTTAGTTCAAGTTTCAAGCTTTAAGGTTCGTGTATCTTGTAAAAGGAGATAGACACTCTGTTAGTTAGAGCAGAACACAGCCACAGAGTACTTATATGAGATAGTTTCTCATTGTACTGTTTTTACACTTCCTACTTTGCAACCACCAATCCTCCCTTGCCACCTCACCACCTAATTAATATCATTCAACACTATTTTAAATAAGGTTGTTTTATTTTATTTAATGCACCATATTATAATATTAAATTTTAATTTTATCCTTAATTATTCTTAGATTCTTTTACATGGAGAGATGAAATCTAACTACTCCACTTTCCAACAAAAGGTCGAAAACAACAAAAAATTTGAAATAAAAAAATTGACTGTGGTTACATCATAATCTCTTTTTTTTTCTATAATACTACTAACAATTAATGAATACATCAATTATATTTTGTACCTTCCTTTTCTTTTTCTCTTTTACTTGGTTTGTTTCTTTTCTTTCAAGAGTAGACTAAATAAGATATGGATAGTTGTAAACTGTGGAATCATTTAATTTTTATGAGCATGCGTCACTTCTACACTTGTTCTTGTCATAGGACTTAGTTTCCTAATGAAAATAATATTCCGTGTCTTGAGTGAAGTTTAATAATTTGATTGCCCAATGAAAGTCTAATTAGAGACAAATTATTATTAGGTAGCTTATGATATATTTGAAGATAGTGACAGTGCTTTTTAGAGCAAAATATCTCCAAATTGTGAAGTTGAGTTGGCATGGTTTATTTACAAGAGACGTGCCACGTATGATTTACCGTTCATAGTGATACACTAATCATGTTCTGTGTGCTCGGAGCTATGAAAGAACAATAATAGGGGAACTTAATGAGCATCATGCGTAACTTCACTTCAAAGCAGAATAATACAAAACAGATAATTATGTGATTTTGAATTTTGAATTTTGTTGTCGACAAGACTTTGATTAACGTTATCATTAGTACTCGCACTTATCTATTCATTTCCAAAAGGTTAGATATGCCAACAGTACTTACAAAAAAATATCAGATTTTTGTGCAACCAAATCATGTTTTTTCATATTCATGAATTCACGTGTAGCCTAACTACGAATGATTAGGGAACAAAGCCAAAATTATCATTTTAAATTTAATTTCATTAAAATAAACAATTTTTTCCTTCTTTTTTTTTCTTAAAACAGTTACGAATTACATATTAATATTTTCAAATGATTTTTTGTTGTGTGGATTCTATTTTTTTTATTTTATTTTTTAGGTGAGAGTTGTAGTAGCGGAGTTGTATGGTCCCGGAAGCAGTTGATAAAAACTCGTTGACGAAACCATAAAGCATAGTCTGTTAGTTATTGTTGAAAAAACCGACAGGGAAAGTGGCAATTAAATGGTTTGTGACGTGTCAAGGAAAGATGGGTTAAGGGCAAAAAGCCCATGGCCCACAAGGCCTGCTTGGTTGTAAGGTAGTGAGTGACACACAAAGCTAGGCCACATAATATCACACCAGATATTTTCTGCTGGGCCCGGTCAATTTATCATGGGCCCATATCCATCTCACGTTCTGAGGACCCAATGCACCCTTTGCTATTCTTTCCTTTTACCTTTCGTTTCTTTCACCCTTGTCTCGCTAAGTCTGTTCCTTTCTCTCTCTCTTCCTATGTTTATTGCTCTTTCCTCTCTATGCAGAGAATAAAAAACATTTAAAACATGTTAAGGAAATTTGTACTCGGTTATATGAACTGAACTGAGGAAAATCAATATGTTAATAAAAAGGAATAAAAAAATATGGTGTGTAAATGGATAAGGTACTTTTTCATCTCTCCGTCAAAACAAAAATTTAAGAGTTTTTCTGATAAGTTTTCTCATTTTCTCATGCTATCCATTTGTGAATTTGTTAAGTGGTAACTTTCTTCTTTTATTAGTATCACATAAATTTAATGAGTTTTTTAAATGTGTTGATTATAGTTTTCAATAAATGTTACATTCTAATATATCTGCGATGGAAAATTGAAATATTTATTTTCTAAAAATTAGTGTAAAAATATTCTATATTCATCTTTTACTCCATATTGATTTGGCTGTGCAAATTAGAAAAAAAAAATTAGAACACATGTAAAGTGGAAAAAAAAAAGTCACGATTTACAATAGTGGTGATATTATTATTAAATCTAGTGTTGTTGTTGCTTCACCAATACCAATAGTAGTTGTAGAATCTTAAGAAGCTTTAACCATTTTAAGAGATATAACTGATGAAGCTTCTGAGGTTTATTAATCTGTAATTTAATATTAATTTCAACCATCATTAACATCAACTAGGTTTAAGCAATCGAAGAAGAGATTCTGTCAAGAAAATAAGTGTGTTGATTCTATGTTTATGAGGTAACTGATAAACACGTTTTATTTGATGAATTTTAATTCTTTATATATATATATATATATATATATATATATATATATATATATATATATATATATATATATATGGTTATTTCGCCGGTTATTGGTTAGTTTTATATTATGAGTTTTCATGAATATTGGTTTAATCTATTTTATTTTATATAGTGCAAACGATGAATAATCAAAAGAGGATAAACTTACTTGAAATGTTTTGGAACATGACAGTGGTGCATGGATCTCTTCATCAACTTTTGTGACATTTAGTCCGCAAACGTAATATATACAATTAAAAACAGCAATAAAACAAACTTAGAAAATGCAAATATATATACCAAGACACTAAAAAAACTCATATTTTCTGTTAATTATTTTAATTTTTTTAAAAAATACTTATAAATTTTGTTACGAAAAAAAAATTACAGAAAATTATTGTCATTTATTTTGCAAACTATTTTGTATAAAACACTTTTCGCAACAAATTTTGTAGAAAATACTTGCGAATTTTATAATTTTGTAAGAAATAATTACTCACAAAAAAATTACCTGTCAATTAAAATTCTTAAAAAAATAGTAGAAAAAAGTCTTTTCTTATTAATTTTTTAAACAAATTTGCAAGAAAATTACCATATAATATGAGAATTTTTAGTAATGTGACACACCAAAAAACACAATAATGATACATATCCATTTATATTTTGTTTTTAACATGTTCATTTACATTGATATGTGTATATTTTATGCATGAAATTATGAAATTGTGATATCTATAATGGCCAAAAACATCATTTTAGTGACTTTTTAAAAAACATTATGGAAATAGATAGATTTAAAAGAATACTAAATATATAAGTATATTATGTTATCTTAACACAATTTAAATTGAAAGGAAATTGTGTCAAAATGACAAAAAATTAGTACAAAATATTTTTAAATTGTAATCATATCAAAATGACACAACTTTAAATGAGTTCATTTAAACTCAAATTGTATTGAGGTAGTACGACTTAGTTCAATTTTGATATATAAAATATGTTAAAATACTTCAATTTAAAATATTATGTATTAAAGTTGTATTATATTAATACAATTTCAACTTTAAAATATTTTAAATTAAAATTGTAACACCTTAATACGACTTCTTCAAATTTGTTCATGGTGACAAATTTTGAAAAAAGTTACACTAAAACGACGTTTTTGCCCTAATAATAAGTAGTATGATAGACATTGAAATTTTATTAAAAAATAAATTTAATTAAGATTTACAAAATGAATTTATATGATAAGATTATGTTTACTAATATTTATATATTATAAATTAATATAACCTCTAATCTCATATAAAATTTTTAAAACCTAACACAGAAAAATAAGAGAAAAATTGTATTGGTGAATGCAGCATGGCATGTGTGGGATAAACGAAAAGAGGAAAAACGTGAGGTTCTGAGATGTGTGGGTACATGAATATAGGTGAGTGTGGAATCACGTGTCTAGAATTTTTTGACATGTAACCAACCACTTTTGCTGCTCTTTCTTCTTCCATCAAGCTACCAACTCTATCTTATCATTTGTGTTTAAGCTTAGATTGTTGATGTCTATACATTTGGTTCACGTCATTCTTAAAACTCTCTCTCCTATTTCTCTTTCCTATAGAAGAAATTAAATAAAATAAATGCTTATAAAGACACAACGTTTATCATCTTTAAAAAAAACTCATATTTTTCTCATTTATATAATGTTTTATGTCCTAGATGTAACCTTTTCCAAATTTCTAATCTATCTACTTTTTCCTACAACCTATTTTCGTGCTTTCAAATTAGTGTTTTTTTGTTAGAAATATATTTATTTATAAATATTTATTATTTTTCACGTATACTGCGAAAAATTGAAGATTTTTCCATTATGCCGCAACCACTATTTTTGGCTGGCCAACGGAAAATGACAGGAGGTGCAGGTTTCAGGCGCCGTTGAAGATGGAAGAGAAAAGGGAGAAATATATTTAAGGTTTTTAATATATTTTAATCAAGAGTGAATTAGGGATATTGTAACTTATGGAGGTGCAGAAAGAAAAAATGTGAGATCCAGGAAGAAATGCCCCTAAGTTAAGGGCTAGCTAACACCCAACCCAGGCCCAAAGTTGTATCCATATAAGATAAAACAATATGAATTTATGTCAAATTTATATAATTGGTTACCTTTTTTTTTTGTCATATTCATATAATATGCTTTTATGTTATGAATTTGATTCTTGCTTTTCGTTTTAAATTTTTAACTTTAATATATTATATCGACAACATACTGCTTTTAGATATTTAGATGTGAGTTTAAGTTTAATTATTTTTATTGATTTGGTATAATTTTTAATTCATTTTTATTATTATTGATTTGATCAAATTTTTAATTTATGAAGATCTTCAACACATTTTTTATGTCGAAAATAAACATTTTGAAATGATACTATGTTAGGAACTATGTTTAAGTTTGATTTATTTTAACGAATCCAGCTTAATAAGATAAAGTGTATACTTATAATATGGCAATAAATTTTGAAATTAAAATATACATGTAGTGTGTTAATCTCACTTCAATTAAGAATTGTGTTAATTCTAACAAAGTATATGCATTGATTTCAATATTTATTAGTACACTACTCCTTTTAAAATTTATAAGTATTATCTCCTTAAGATAATAGATATTGCTCCTGCACTTTTTGTTGTTTTTGAATTGGATCATGATGGACGTAAATAGCATTCATAGTTTTTTTTTTTTTTTTTATGAGTTTGATAAACTTTTTTTTTTATTTTATTAAATATTTTTTTTATTTTTTTTTTTTTTTTTTACGAGTTCGATACACTTGTAACTCTTGACTGATATTAACCATCTCTTTGAGAAAAAAAAATCATTTATAATAGTGTAATTACAACTTTGGGTACCTTTGTACCATCTTAATATTAATTATCTTTAGTTTTGAGGAAAAAAATATAGTTAACACATCAAATCATTGTATTAGTTGAATTACGACTTCAATCGTTACAGTAAATTATTTAATTTAAGTTGATGATATTATCTAATAATCTAGTGGTCTAATTCATTTTTTCTTTGTCAGCAAAAAATCCAATTACTTTACCAGATTAATGAGTCAATTTTTGTAAACTTTATGTATTCAATTTCTACAAATAAAAATCTTATGAAGTGATAAGATGGCTTAGGAAATTGAAAAAATGATTTTTCAATGTTCTACAAATAAAAATCTTATACAGTGATAACATGGATTATTGAAAAATTGTTTTTTTTTTCTTTAATGTTATTTGAATGGAAACTTTGTAGAAGGTCAAGGCTGTTTCTTTCTGCACCCGTCAAATTTCTTCCTACACTATTAAATGTATGAATTTTTGGATTTTGTTTTCTGAAACACATCTTACGAATTCTGAAAATCTTTTTCTAGAGGACACTTATCATTAGTATTACGGATTTCATTTTCATGTTTTGGATAATTTTTTTTGAAAGTTTATATTTTTTATGATAGGGTGTAAGAAGAAATTTGATGAGATGAAAGAAGCAAGAGCCTCAAATATATAACGTATGATCACGTGAGTTAAATCCAAATAAACCGAAGTCTAGTATAAGTTGAGAAAAAAAAAAATAGAATGATATAAACTTAATGCCCAATTCCTATTTTAAGTAGGTTTAATTCAACCTAATCTATAACCTTCATAAATTTGATGAGTTGAAGATATTCTTAAACCCTTATGAGTGTTTTATCTTAAACCCTTAATAATCAGAACTGAATCAAAACACTTGAAAAGTATAATTTTTGTACATAAAAAATAGAGTTTAAAGCTGTTTGATAGCTTTAAAATTCATTATGGAGAAGAAAAGAAGGTGGGGGCGAAAGCGGAGACGAATGTGGTTGGAAACGTCGTCGTCATCATTCACTAGAAGACAAGTCGTACAAAAGTAACGTTCCAGGATCCAAACAGGAAGTAACATGATGCCTTCTCACCACCATAAACTGAACTATAAAAATCTTCCTCAACCGTATCTTCATTTCACAACTTCTTCAAATTCCAAAACCATCTCTTCATCTTTCACATTCTTGCAATTTTACACCAACTTCAATAGTTATGAAGGTCAGTCTCCAGTTTCTCCTCATAATTCTTCTTCATATTCATACTTCACTCTGTGTTTTTTGTTTTTAATTTTATCGTTTATGGTCTAAATGAACTTCAAAACTTGGAGTGTTGAGCAGTTCTAACAACTGTTTGATTTTGCTGTAACAGAAAGTTGTGTTGAAGGTGGATGTACATGAAGACAAAATCAAGCAAAAAGCTATGAAGGCAGTCTCTGGCATTTCAGGTATTCAATTCAATTTCAATTTCAATTTCAAATTCTCGAGTTCCTCATCTCTTTAGCTTCTCTGCTTTCAATGCTCAAACAAATTGAGGGGACAAAGCTGGTTTTCTTTCACTCAATTCAGTTGAATTAGCTTGAATGAAACTGGTTTTTGATTCAAGAGATGAAGTCCAAAGAATATAGCATCACTGGCTCAATTACTAAGATCGTATTTGAAATACTGTTGCAGGTGTGGAGTCAGTTTCTGTGGACATGAAAGACAGGAAATTGACCTTAATTGGGGACATTGATCCAGTTCAAGTAGTTGCGAAGCTAAGGAAGTTCTGTCACACAGAAATAGTTTCTGTTGGAGCAGCAAAAGAGGAAAAGAAGGAAGAACCTAAAAAGGATGATAAAAAGAAGGAAGATGAAAAGAAAGATACTACAAAAGAAATGGTTGCAGATTCAATCAAGTTCTATCAAACGTATGGCTACTATTATCAGATGAAACCACAGTACAATCCATATTACAGTGCCATAAGTGTGGAAGAGGATCCCAATGGTTGTGTCATTGTCTAATTTTGTCGTAAGATTGGACTCGAAAAAATGAATACAAAACAAAAATATTGTATTTCTCGTTACCTAATCTTCTAATTTATTCAAATTTATATATAAATATATATATAGCTATGAGATAATGACTCTCATATTTAGACAAGTACAAGAAGTCGATAGCTTGGAATCCATTCAGAACAAATAATCTTAATAACAGTATTATTATTCCACTAGTTTTAAGCAATAGAGTAGAGAATAATTACCTCTACTCCTATAAATAAACATCTACATTATTACTAAAGAGAGAAATACATGTTGAATGTTTTTCATCTATGTCTACTTTTAAATTTAACAGGAATTATGGTCGAGCACATGTCCACAAAAATTATTTATATTGTGTCGAAAGATATTAATCTCAACACAATGGTTGTTCCTTGTACTTTGTGCAAATAACAATTCTTAGTCTTTAAATAATGTCATATACAAAAGTGATGCAATGGCTGAATTGAAAATTGTTTCTCATTCTGTTAGTAAGGTGGGACAGCTGGCACCGAATAATAAAACTGTAAAGAGAGAGTAAAGAGAAAGAATAACAAATTCAAGTGTAATTATGAGGTGAGACTCAAATAGATAAATAGGTCAGGGGAATAGTGAGAGAGGGGGAGGAAAATGGTTAGTCTATATTCTCTTTCTTGAGTATTCTTCTTCTCTGATATTTTGTAAAGTGCTACTGAGTAGCTCTTCTTCTGCTGTTAAGTGCTTTTCAAAAAGAATAATACCACAGAAACTATCTTTTCTTCACACATCTTTACTGTCCTTTTGTTTTTCCTTTCCTTGGGTATTAACATCATAACATTGGTGCTTTCATTGAGCTCTTCCATGGCTGAAAATACTCGCTTGAAGGAATTAACTTCTGATGTCAAAACCTTAACCTCTGATGTTAAACGAATACTGGACCTGATGGAATCTGTCATACTGAATACTCAAAACGTTTTGATAGTATGGAAGCGGCAATCACTACCCTAAGTGCCATGGGTAATCAGCAAGACTCTCCTCGGTCAGCAAATGAGAACGTCGTTGCACCCCCGTTCCAGGTTCGTAACGTCAAGCTTGATTTTCCACGATTTAATGGCTCTAATGTCTTGGAATGGATTTTTAAGGCTGAACAATTTTTTACATATTACAATACCCCTGATGCACAATGCCTCACTATTGCTGCTGTGCACATGGATTCAGATGTGATTCCTTGGTTTCAAATGCTTTCTAAGAATAATCCATTTCAATCATGGGTCAGATTTACAAGAGCTTTAGAACTAGACTTTGGGCCTTCACCATATGAATGTCCACGTTCTGCTCTGTTTAAGCTTAACCAACAAGCGTTCGTGCAAGACTATTATCGTGAGTTTACTGCTTTAGCAAATCGTGTGTATGGGGTAACTCCATATGCTTTATTGGACTATTTTCTTAGTGGCCTTAAGCCTGAAATACGCAGAGATGTTATCGCGCAAGATCCTACCTCAATGATTCGTGCAGTGTCACTAGCCAAACAGTATGAAGAAAAGTATAACCCTAGCCAACACACTCAACTATCCAATTTATATTCCAAACCTCCCACAACCATAGTGAGCCAAACACATAAAACCACTAGCCTTCCACCACTGTTACCTACTCCTTCTAGTATGCAACCCAACCAACCAAAAAAAAAAAAAAATTCTAACATCCGAAATATGTCCACTACTAAAATGCAATTAAGACGTGAGAAGGGCTTATGTTTTACCTGTGATGATAAGTTCACTCCATTACATCGTTGCCCTAACAAGACATATTTATTACTACATATGGAGGAAGAAGAAAAGAAAGTTGAGGAACCAGAGCCACCAGATGACAAGCAGGGCACTTATAGTCAGAATGAAAATTTGGATCATCACCTATCTTTCAATGCTCTAACAGGAAGTGCAGGCATGGGAATTATGAAATTTCAAGGCACTATTAATGGCGTGGCGGTCCAAATTCTATTGGATAGCGAAAGTTCCGATAATTTTATACAACCTAGCCTTGCACATTATTTGCACTTACATGTGGAACCAACTTATGGGGTACAAGTAATTGTGGGTGATGGTCATGCTTTGACAGCAGAGGGATTTGTTAGCAACATGGAGGTTCACATTCAAAACCATACTTTGCAGTTACCGGTGTTTCTTCTTCCAGTTGCAGGCACAGACTTGGTGCTCGGAGTAGCTTGGTTAGCTACACTTAGTCCTCATATCTTAGATTATAATGCACTGACATTCAAATTTTATGACCATGGCAAGTTTATTACTTTAAATGGGGAAAAATCTAAATTACCGGCTCCAATTCAATTTCATCATATTACTCGAATCACTGCCACTAATGTTGTTTCAAAATTTTTTACCATGCCTCTCCAATTGCCTTATTTTTCTCATGATTATGCTTTGCAAAGCCCAGCGCCAGAGGATCCATATTTGGCAACCTTTACAGATGTGATAGCTATTCCTCGACGCTTAGCTCTTAGAAGTGATAAGGATATCATGGATACTAGGTGCTACTTTGGAATGTTCCCAATTATGCAGTTCAAGATAAGTTTGGGAGCTCACTACATATCTCATTTGGGAGCTCACTACATATCTCATAATTTTCTCTTTATAATGAAACATGACATTGGTTCAGCACTTCCCGTAGTACAGATTTTGCAGAGTCAAATTATTATAGATGGAAGGCGAAATGTGCGAGAAATATTAGTGAAATGGGCAAGCTTAAATGATGTCCATGCTACATGGGCAATTTGGCTACCAAGTCAAATGAATGACGCTGCTAATACCAACCTTGAGGACAAGGTTGATTTTAATGGTGGTGGTAATGTCATATACAAAAGTGAGGCAATGGCTGAATTGAAAATTGTTTCTCATTCTGTTAGTAAGGTGGGACAGTTGGCACCGAATAATAAAACCATAAAGAGAGAGAATAACAAATTCAAGTGTAATTATGGGGTGAGACTCAAATAGATAAATAGGTCAGGAGAATAGTGAGAGAGGGGGAGGAAAATGGTTAGTCTATATTTTCTTTCTTGAGTATTCTTCTTCTCTGATATTTTGTAAAGTGCTACTGGGTAGCTCTTCTTCTGTTGTTAAGTGCTTTTCAAAAAGAATAATACCACAGAAACTATCTTTTCTTCATACATATTTGCTGTCCTTTTGTTTTTCCTTTCCTTGGGTATTAACATCATAACTTATAAGTACAAAAAATTAATAATAGTTGGATTAGATATTGGGCTTAAAGTCCATTTAGAATAAAAAAACTCTAAAAACAGTGTCATTACGTCACTACTCAACGAACAATAAGGTGAAAAATAACTACATTTATTTTTTTAAATAAACCTCTACACTGTTATTAAAGAGAAATATACATGTTGAATTATTTCTAGTCTAAATCTGCTTTCAAATTTAGCAGAAATATTATAATATATATATATATATATATATATATATATTCAAATGTGATATTGTTGAAATTTTATTAAAATTTCACTTCTTCAACTTTACTGTATTACCATACATTGATTTCATATAAAATATCTATTCTTAATATTGTACTGATGAAAGCTATTAACTATCAATCCTTTAATTTAAACTTAAATTTAACTTATTTAATTTTTATGGTATTATTATTTTAAATCGTTTTCTTTTAAATTTATACATATAAAATTAATTAACTATCGGTGACTGTGATAGTACTTGTGATATCACTTTAACAAATTAATTTTAAGTCTAACTAACTTGTAAGACAAGTTTTATACCAATTTATATATTATTTAATCAAAATTTGTTCATTTAATAAAAAGTCTTTTAACAACTTTCTGATTTTTCAATTCTACAACAGGGTACAAATATTTCAATATCTAACTATTTTTCTATTTTTATTTACATGATAAATATTTAAGAATAAGTAGGATTATGAGCATAAGAAATGAAATTCAATTACTATTTAAAAGAGTAAATTAACAATGCAAATAAAGAATTGAGAACAAAGAAAAACTGAAAATTAAATTGAACCAAAACTAAAAATATTACACATATTTTTTCTATCTCTGATTAATCGATTTTGAAATTGGTTTTGACATTTTGAAATAGTTTGGATTGATTTGAATATCTGTTTATATCGACGCAAAGATTGAATTCTAGTCTTTTGTACATGATGATGGTCAAAGGTATTATTAGTGAACAGTTGACGCGGAAGTGTGCAACGCAAGCCGTCTTCATCATTTTGATGGCTCCACTCACTTTCTCACCATACGCGAACCAACGTCACGCTTTCTTCGAAGCTTTCCGAGCCTTTTCTTCTTCAATACTTTTCTCCAACATAATTCACTCTACCCAACATTTTCAAATAAACAATTATAACCCAATTCATATCAAATTTTAAATATACACAATTATGAATAAAGTTAAATAAATAACAAACAAATTTAAAGAAAAATTCATTACAGAATTTAAAGACAGATGTATATAGCTTTATTTAATAATTTCTGTTCAATAATTAAGATTTTCTTGAAAATTAGTTTCACTACTTTTTAACTTTTGTGTTAGTAAAAGATATGGCAGTACGAAACCATTTGCGCGGACTTGACTTGGTCATGCTTCTCTCACCACTCACAATCATCCACTATATAAATGCTCCTTAAGCTTATCTTCATATCACAACTTCCTTTTCAAATTGAAAAACCACCTCTTCCTCCTTCACATATTTTTTCAATTCCGTTTTCCCTTTCGCGTTTTCACCCACACTTCTGCTATTATCTCAGCTCTCACAAGCTTCAACAACTATGAAGGTTAGTGTTCCGATTTCAGCTCATAATTCTTCTTTGATATATTCACCGTTCGATACTCGGAATTCATCGTTTGAACAGCCCTAACAAATCTTTGATTTTGCTGTAACAGAAAGTAGTGTTGAAGGTGGATGTAAATGAAGACAAAATCAAGCAAAAGGCTATGAAGGCTGTCTCAGGCATTTCAGGTATGCAATTCATTTTTTTCAACTTTTGAAATTCCTCGTCTCTTTAGCTTCTCTGCTTCCAGTAAAGATAAAGGGGAAAACAATAGAAAGAAAATATTGTAACTTCTCTTCTTTCACTCAATTACTGAAACTAGTTTTTGTTTCAAGAAATAAAATCCAAAGAATATATCATCAATGACTCAATTGCTAAAATTGTATTTGAAATACTGTTGCAGGTGTGGAGTCAGTTTCTGTGGACATGAAAGACAAGAAATTGACCTTAATTGGGGACGTTGATCCAGTTCAAGTAGTTGCGAAGCTAAGGAAGTTCTGTCGCGCTGAAATAGTTTCTGTTGGACCTGCAAAAGAGGAAAAGAAAGAAGAACCTAAAAAAGATGATAAAAAGAAGGAAGAAGAAAAGAAAGATACTACAAAAGAAATTGTTGCAGATCCACTCAAGTTCTATCAAACGTATGGCTACTATTATCAGATGAAACCACAATACAATCCATATTACAGTGCCATGAGTGTGGAAGAGGATCCTAATGGCTGTGTCATTGTCTAATTTTGTTATCACTAAGTTGGATTTCAAAATTGAATACAAAAGAAAAATGGTGTATTTTTCTTTTCCCCGTTTCTTGTAATGATTTAAACTGGGGGATAGCTGGTCAAGCCAGCGAGGGTATTATGGTGTAGATTTTTTTTTTGGTTTCATGTAAAACTTCTGCAGAATCTTGATATTTTTTTTGTATGTAAGAGATATGAAAAAAATTCGGCAATTGAGTAAACTTGAGTGTATTTTTAATTATGTATAATTGTTTTTAATTATGTACTTTTTTTCTATACTTTTCTTATAATTTACTTTTTATGAATTTCTTATAATTTACTCTTTGAAAATTTAAACTATTCAAATGACTAAAATAATTTAGTCATTTTAAGAATTAAAATAAATAATTAGTAAATATTTTAAATTATTCTTAAATTATAATTTGAAATAATTAATAATATTTAATCGTACGATCTAAATTAATTTAAGCGATATAACTATCAAGTTATAAAAATTAAATAAAACATTATACTTCAATTTTAAAATCCAAAATTTCATTATGAACCATGAACATAAATAATCTATTGCATGGAGATATTCATATATTATATATGATTGAAAACCATAATTTTGACTTAAATGATAGAATAAAGATATAAAAACTTCGACCTCAATTATTTATTTCCACCGCTAATAAGGAAATCTTTCAATTTGATTGAAAAAAACATTCGCCACAAAAACAGGGGTAAGGAAATGGAAGGGAAAAGATACTTATAATGCATGACCACCAAATGCAAACTTTCATAAAAGAATACGAATTTGAGTTTTGTTGCACCACAATAAAAACAAATAAAATGAACTGAACATTGGAAAATGATTTTTCTTTTGTCAGGGCCCAGATGCATTTTATGTGGTGGATTTGAGAGGGTGTAAAACAAAAAGAAAAAAACAAGTTATTTGGATCGAAGAAAGAGAGTCAAATGTCAAGGAAAACTTGTAATAAATAAATTTAGTTACATATTAATATATAGGTTAAATATATTTTTATCTCTTAAATTTCAGTGAAATTTGAAATTAGTTTATCTTCAAAATTTTTTACCAATTTAGTTATTCTTCTTTAGAAATAGGTGAATTTAGTCCTTTTAACCAAAATTTGTTAAGTTTATTCGATATTTTCAAATAATAGTTGAGTTCATATTGAAACGAAAATATGTTAAAAAGTGTAAAAAATTTAAACATGAAATACGTTTGAAACATCAAATAAATTTGACAAAATTTAGTTAAAAAAATTAAATTCACGCATTTCTAAAGACGAATGACTAAATTGGTCAAAGTTTTGAGGATTGACTAATTCCAAATTTCACTTAAACTTAAGGACCAAAAACATATTTAACCCTAATAAAAAAATTTAATGTTAAAAATAAAATCTTTAAATTGCAACTTAAAATTAAAATCAATAGCTTTTAATTTATAACATAGTGTCTAACTTAGCTTAATCTTTATATTTAATTATTATTTAATGATTTTTTTAAAATGATATTTTAAGTGTATTATCTTAAATAGTTTTGATTTTTTTTTCAGCAACCTTTAATGTTGTGTTGTAAAAGGCATTAACTATCAATCCATCCAAAATTAATTTGTAAGTTTATGACAAGTGTTATTTGTGTTTAATTAAAATCGGACACCAGTAGATAACCTATTTACTAAACATATTAAGATATGTTGAACTAATCCTAAAAATGTAATTTTCTCTCATGCAATATTTTCTCAACAGATTAAAAGCTACAGAGCAGATTTTTTTTTAATGACAATCTAGATTCATCAGTCATAATTGGTTCAATTGATTTGTATTCATTGACCAAGTTTATTCAATCCAACGGTCTTACTTCCACCTCATTTTAATTTCTTGATTTTTTTTTATTCTTCAAATTCCACTTTTATCCCTGCATACTTTCAAAACAACTTGGATTAATGTACCGATATTTCAATATCTAACTAGTCCTCTATTTTTATTTACATAATAAATATTTGAGGTCAGGAAATTAAGTTAAATAACTATATAAAAAATAAACTAACAAGTAAAATAGATAATTAACATGAATAAAAATGTAGATAAATTTTTAGAGTTGTTTATTATCACACAAAGGTTTAATCGTAGTCTTCTAAGCAGGAGTGGCAATGCGAAGGCTCACATACCGCGGGCGCCCCGCACATTTTATGCGGGTCGCATACTTTGGCCCGTCCCGCATATACGTTGGCCCGCAGGTCCGCGGACCGGCCCGTTTTTTTTTTTTTTTTATTTTGTAATTTTTTTTATGATAAAACTTTTAATTTTTAAAAATTGGGAAACTTTAAGAAGTTCACAAAATTAAGTAAAGACTTTG
>Ga0214544_1000514_pt1 | contig 71282 bp, 37 predicted proteins | sample CNSS3metaG_FD_160074 | JGI IMG/M metagenome (GOLD analysis project Ga0214544, IMG submission 160074) | Root nodule microbial communities from cowpea collected in UCLA plant growth center, Los Angeles, California, USA - CNSS3 | ecosystem: Host-associated > Plants > Roots > Nodule | place: USA... | reverse complement strand
TGAGGAATCAATATTCAGGGAACTAATCTTATGAATTTTATACGTGAGGGATCGGTATAAATGATTTTTGAGTGTGCATCAATATTGGTATTTTCAGATGTTATATATTATATTCATCCAGATTACAGACAAGGGAGATAGATGAAATTCAATCCCAGTGTCTTTTACTGTATTTTTCTAAACTTTTCCGCTTTTATTGTATTCATTTTATGCAATAGGTAATGTCAAGTCAAATTAAAATCTTTGTACATATGCTGATTGAGATAATTATTAATTTTCACTGAATTCGTTCCTCGTGGGTTCGACACTCCTACTTTAAATCATTATACTACAGTTGACTTTTGGTACGCTTGCCAAGAGACCAACAGCTAACAATATATAAAACATATACAAGTCATATATATATATATATAATATACAATCATATTAGAGGAATATTATCATTTGATTCCATATCACATGGCTACCACCATGTCCTGCATGGTCTACGTCTTTAGACGAATATCTCACGATGTCTTGTTGTCACACCTACAAGCCATAACTTGTAGAGCACGTGCGGGAAACCTACTACGGACCATACTCTGTAACGCTGGGTGGAGTTCCTAATACGAACATAGTTCGTAACGTCCTAGGACTACCAAACTCATCAGCTAATTACTGAGAAGGGCAATCTATCTGGACCTATCCGTACGAGCCACAACTCGCACACTCACACCGACAACACTCGCCAACCCAAGCCATAACTCAAGAGTTTCTCGTGTTCATCCGCCATCTCGAGCCACAACTCAAGAGATGCCATTCCGAGCCACAACTCAAGGAATGTCACGTGCTTAACGCCTATCCCGAGCCACAACTCAAGGGATACGTTCCGAGCCACAACTCAAGGAACACCAGCAAGCCTATCTTCGACATATCCCCAAAACCTTGTAGACCACGCACATCCAAAGCAAGCAAATCATAAGCCTAGCCTTTACCTTATCGCCTGGCGGGGGACACATACTACCAGGCGCCACGCGCCTAGAAACCCACTAACGTTGCAAGCATTGCGTGGTAGGACTTCCCTCACCGCCAGGTGCCACTCGCATAAGGAATCCACTTCTTTGTAGTAATCGCCTGGCGGGTTAATCACCACCGCCAGGCACTACATCAGTACTTGCGCAGTACTGATTTCTTAGACAGCCTTGAACGATTCCTTAGACATCCAAATCAGAACCATTTCCATCCAGATTGCGTTTAACATCTTTAGCTCCTTCAACCACAATCATTTCGTCACACTTCATTATATATATATATATATATATATATATATATATATATATATCCATTCGCTAGTGATTTAAAGCTAGGCATATAACCTCAATTGTGTACAATTTTGTTAACTAATGGCAAAGCTAGGTACCCACCAAGGCATCCATAATGTTATTGTTATCTCACACCCTAGCCCCATCTTCCTTTCATACCAATAGGTATTTACACCAAGTATACTCAAGGTAAACTATTTCATGCAGACCACCCATTCTCATTATTTAACTACTCACTATCAATCCATACTTCTCACCATTTCCTACTTCCATTATTGCTTGTGTACTTATTCATAGTTTTTCTCCTATTTAATTCATCCTGAATCCCCTTCATGGACCCCTAACTCGAGCCACACAACTTCAATCTCTAAAATCCACTATCATCGTTGTCGCCTAGTGGCAGGCTGTGGGCCGTCAGGCGATACATCACTTTCTGGACAATTCTAGATTTGGTCATGCACCCCGAGCAAATTCTAATCACAAATAACTCATACTAGTTCATCAATTTTCCCTCAATACCCTTCTATTATCCACTTATGATTACCGATCGTATGTTAGGCCTCCAATACACAAAATCACGTTATTTTCGTCTATGTACTTTACTCCAGAATGTAAATACTCAAATGATCAAACCCTAATATGCACCTCTATCATTTTCATTAATTTATTTTGTATTTATACTGAACTTTCACATAACCCCTTTCCTTTTAATCAATCTATGATTAAAACACCTTTTTCCCTGATCAGAAATAGCCTAGAGAGCTCAAAACATTCAAAATCGAACCAATTTGGCTTGTGTCGCTTGGCAGGTGTTCATCATCGCCAGGCCCTTCATCCAGAAACCCAGAAAACTAGGTTGAACAACATATGTCGCCTGGCAGCCAGATCATGTCGCCAGGTAGTTCCTTTATAGGAACCCAAAATTACGCAGAAAGACATGTGTCGCCTAGCGGCACCTAGCGGCAGTTCATCGCCCGCCAGGCAGTTTCTGGAAAAATTCCAGAAACACAAATTTCAAGCGAAGCCAAAGAATGATCATGCAATAATATACTGTACATCATTCATTTAATCTTAAACAATCAAATTAACGAGACTCAACTCCCCTAACCTGATTTCCTTTGCTTAAAATTGGAAGTACGAGAGTTCCTTTTGATGTTAGCACGTGACTCCCTTTGGTCAGCTCCAATGCTCTCCAATTGGCCTCCAAAATCTCCCTCACACTAAAATTCCAGCACAGATTGTCGTTCTAACTCTAGAAGGCTTCTCTTTCACCCCTTAATCCTAATTATAACCTTACTTTTAATTGGTTTAATGGCTAAAACGAAAATTAACGTTACACTCACTTAATTCTCATTGATTTATTGTTTTATGGTGGTTTTCCAGCCCTCTTGGTTGTTCCCTTCTATAACTAAGGTTTTTGGCTTTTCACATTCAAGCCAAAAGAATTTTTGGCAAAAAGAAAGCTTAATTAGTGACTACCAAGGTTCGAACTCACATCCATGCCAAAGTCAAGTCAATGCACAACCGTTTAACCAATTCATGTTTCATGATAATTCCCATAAATATATAGAATTATATTATCACTCACCACGCTCAATTATATTATTAAAATAATGCACAATTAAAATAACACACAGGACTTGAACTCAAGTCCTCTTACACAAATAAGTACTCTGAATCATTTAAGCTAGTACTTTTCCCATGTCATATCAACCAACATTTAATGCCATAAAGGCTCCCAATGCCTGCATTTATTAATTAATTAAATTTCGCCGATCTTACAGTTGTTCAGCCTCATTTGAACCCATAAGACAATTTATAGCAATTGGAATGGTAGTTTCTTTGCAATTCTCCATTTCAAAACTTTTTCAGTAGATCAAAACAATATTTTGACTAACTTAAAAATGTTCCTTGCTTGAGTTGTTTGACTTACAACCCTATAAAGTAGGTTAGCTTACCCATTATAGACATTTCAAATTCACCCTGCATAGCTACAACAAAATCTTCATACATAGAGTTATTATTTGAGCCAAATATAATATCATCAACATATACTTCAACAAGTATGACATCACTTTCATATTTTCTAATGAAGAGTGTTTTATCAATAACACCTCTAGCATATCCTTTTGATAAAAGAAAATTGCTTAGCCTTTCATATCATTGTCGTGGTTCTTATTTCAAACTATAAAAGGTCTTTTTCAATTTAAAAACATTATTAGGATAGATGTGATCTTCAAAGCCAAGGGGTTGTGATTCATACACTTCTTCATTTAAGAAACCATTCAAGAATACACTTTTCATATCCATTTGAGACAGTTTAAAATTACACATGCAAGCATATGGATATAGTAATCTCACAACTTCTAGCTTAGCCATAGGTGCATATGTTCCATCAAAATCAATGCCTTCCTCTTGATTATACCCTTTAGCCACTAGCCTAGCCTTATTTCTAACAATATTTCCATCTTCATCCATTTTATTTCTAAACACCCATTTAGTATCTATTACATTCATGTAATCACTTTTAGGAACTAGAGACCTCACATCATTTCTAGTAAGTTGGTTAAGCTCATCTTGCATAACAGTAATCCAATTACTATCATTTAAAGTATCATTCACATTCTTAAGTTCAATTTATGAAACAAATACAACATGTTCACAATAAGTAAGTTAGCATCTAGTGGATACTCCTTGATTAATGTCACCAATAATATTTCCCTTTGATTTCCCTTTAAGAGCAATCCATTCCTTGGGTAGGTTGTTGTGAACTATTTTAGTCGACTGAATTTGATTTTCAACTTATTCATTTACTGTTCCAGGTTGCTTCTCCAAGATTATATCTTCCTCATTTGCATATTTTAACACTTGATCTAATAGTTTACAATTAAATTCATCAAATACCATATGCATAGACTCCTCAATGATCATTAACCATTTATTATATACTTTATATGCAAGATTGTTTGTAGCATAACTAAGAAAGATTCTTTCATCAGCTTTTGCACCAAACTTGACAAGATTTTCCGTATCATTATTTAGAACGAAACATTTACAATCAAACACTTTTAAGTGAGTTAGACCAGGTCTTATACCTTTGAAAAACTCATAAGGGTTTTCTTTAAAAAAGGCCTAATCAACACATGATTTAAAGTATAGCTAGTTGTGTTGACTACATCATCCCAAAAATACATGGCAATAAAGTTTTATTCAATATGGTCCTAACAAGTTCTTTAAGTGACCTGTTCTTTTTTTCAACAATTTCATTTTATTGTGGAGTTCTAAGAGCATAATAGTTATGTTTTATACCATATTTTTAACAAAACATTTCAAACTTTCATTTTGAAACTCTCCTCCATGATCACTTCTAATAGATACAATCTTTGAACTCTTTTCATTTTCTAAGACCTTGGCAAGTCTTTTGAAAGCATGATAAGTATAATTTTTGGATGCTAAAAGCAATGTCCATCTAAACCTAGAGAAATAAGCTACTATGACTAATGGATAAAAATTCCCACCAAGACTCATGATTCATGAAGGTCCATATAGGTCCATGTGAAACAAAGGTCTTTCAATTGAAACACAGTTTTTAGGTTTGAAAGAGACCTTAGTTTGTTTTCCTTTTTGGCATGCTTCACACATCTTATCCTTCTCAAACTTAAGTTTTGGTAGTCCTTCAACTAGTTGTGTTCTATTTATCATGTTTAAATGTTGCATATGAATGTGACAAAGTCTCATATGCCATAACTGATAATTGGCATTATCATGTTTTTATTTAACTTATTTTTACGTTGAATTGTTATTTTATTTTTGGATTTTATTTGATATTTCAGGTTTTATTCAATAAAAGTGGAAAAGATAGATGATGGGGATATATTTTGTAAATAAGTGGAAATTACAAAGATTTGGGAAGATTATCAATAGAATAAGTGAAATATTGATTAATCAAAGATTATCAACAATATCAATTATCCACAAAGTTGGGTACTACAATTACAAATCATAAGATTTGAAGAATATATCAAAGATATGAAATCTTCGTAGATTAAAAGATATATATCAAGGATTATCTATTAAAATTATTCAAGTACAAAATCAAATCCAAATTTTAGGCCCAATCCAATTTTGAAAGTCTATAAATTGAAGGCCTGACATAGGACTAAAACAGACACTTAGAGAGAAAGAAACTTGATATCTCTACATTTGAAAGTAGAAGGGCATTCTGAAGGTTGGAGACATTCAATTTCAACATCAGTTTAGTGTTTAGTATGTTCAGGAGTAACTAACTCTGTAATTCATAAGGGTTAGGTGTAATATATTCTTAATTCTCAATGAATTCTTCATTCGATATAATCCTTTTTTCACAATTTCTTATGTTTTATTTTTGTTTTAACTACATATTGTATGAATTTTGCACTTGTTGGAGTCCATAGTGATAGTTTGGAAACCCAGATTATGAGCTTTAATTACATGTTCTAGATATTGTGCATATGTGGGAGTGTCAATTGATCTGAAAGATAGTTTGGGAAACTTAAGTATGGTAAAATAACTATTGATTTCAAATGCTAGACATAGATGTGATCATTAGCCATTCTTGAGCATCAACATATTGATAATCAATGCAAACGTAATAGTAAAAATTTCTAGACATTAAGTTTTTATTACTTTAATTTAGGCTTTTCTACGATGAAATCAAGACATGTTACAAATGATGTGAGTGTGAGACATGAAAATAAGAATATACTGTTTAATGTTAAACTTTGAATGGAACCGTGGAACCAAATCTTGGTGAAGTTTTATCTTATATTTTTCTTAGGGGTGGCAATATGGGCCTGGCCCGATGGGCTGACTCGCAAGCCCGTCAAAAAATTGCGAGGTGGGCCAAGACATTGAGCCGCAACCCGCACGAGCTGGCCCATGACCCGCAACCCACATAAAAAAAACTTGACTTGTGTATATCAATTACTTTCCTTCTAGACTTTTGCATGAACGTTCCAAATTCTTGTATAACTGAAAACGACAAGTATTATGTATTTTTGAATGTACTAAAATTTGAATAATACATCATGTTTGCAAAATACAAATATGAATATGATGAAAATGTTGAATTATCAATTTATCATCCAACTTCCCAAAGTTTTTGCTTAATTTTGTGAACTTGTTAAAGTTTTCAAATTTGTTGAACATTGAAAGCTTTATAATAACTTTTTAAAAAAAAAAATTCAGGCTGGCCCGCGGGCCTGCACTTATGCGGGACGAGCCAGCTTGGCCCACATTTTGAAGGCCTAGTGCAAGCCAGGCCTAAACGGGTCGGGCTGACCCACATTGCCATCCCTAATTTTTCTCAATCAAGATTCAGTGTTTCCATTGTGTCAATTTCTGTTTATATTTTACATATTATTTTCCCTTAAAACCAAAAAAATGTTTTGTTATTCTCATCCTTTATTTGTAACAAATGAATTAATTTAAACCACATTAGTCCCTGCGGGATACGGTATTTGGACTTGTCCACCGTATTATTTCTACGATTTGGTACAATTGTCAACACTTAACAAGTTTATGTGTCATCTTCTTTGGTAAGAAAACAATGTATGTTATTTGATGCATGATGTAGATCAAGCAAGTATATGTTGTTAATTATTTTTCCTATTAACACAATGCTACCACATGCATCAAAGATAAGATAATGATTAGGTTCAAAAACTACTTTATAACCCTTATCACAAATTTGGCTTATACTTATCAAGTAATGCTTTAATCATTGATTATGAGATACTTACTTTGGGTTGCCAACTTCTATCAAGATACTTTAGCACTTTGATTTTTAGCTTTTCTTTATCCAAATATTTTCCCAAGCCTATAAGTAGAGATGTCAAAATGGGTTTCAACTCGTGAGCCAACCCGGCTCACCACGGGTTCGAGCCAGGTTGGGTTGAGAAAAAAAATCAGTCTTTTCAAAAGTGGGTTGAACTCAACCTGACTCACTTAACTCACGAGTTAAACGGTTCGAGTCGGGTTGATGGTAGGTTAACCCACTTAACCCACCAACATTTTTTTACAATTTTTTTTAATTTTTTTAATAATTATTTACTACCCCTAATTATATAGGTTCAAAATTTCATATTTTTATATGCTAGAATGTTGCTCAATAATATTTGAATAGTTTGAATGTTTAATTAATTTGATTGTCAAGTTATATACGTTGATACTTTAATCTTTAATTATAATTTTTATAGTAAATTACTCAATCAATTGTCTTATAAACAAATTTTTCTACACTAGCATGACAAAAATGTGTAGTTTTTTTTTATTTATATTTTGTTTAATAGCATGACAGAAAATATGTAATATTAACCATGTTTTCTTGAACTATATGGACAGTTTCTTGAATATAATTCATCATATATTGGTGGTGAGCATGATGAAGACATTGGTTCTTGATTTTATTGTGATTGTCATCTCATGGATTGCTTAAAAAATTATTTAAATATATGAATACTTAAAAATAAATACATAAATAATTTGTTTATGTGGGTTGGTGAGCCAACCCACTTAACCCACTAACCCGTGGTGGGTTGAGCCGGGTTACAAAATTCCCGACTCACCATAAAGTGAGTTAGGTTGGGTTCACTCATTTTCAACCCTCCAACCCGACTCATGGTGAGCCAACTCGTGTGAGCCGGGTTGGATCACTTTGACATGACTACCTATAAGGTGGTTGATAATGTGTGTGAATATCTTTTGTACTTCAACAATTGATTCTACTTGTTGTATCTTGAACAACTCATATTCTTATATCAAAGCATGCTTCCTAGCTTTCTTCACATCATCTACTCCCTCATGTGTGACTTCAAGTACATCCCACATGTCTTTTGTACTTTTGCATTAAGAGACTCTAAAGAACTCATTCATGTCCAATGAAGAGGTTAGAATGTTCTTTGTTGTATAATCATATTGGGCAAATTTCCTTTCTTCTTTTGTCCATTGGTTCAATGGCTTGTCAGTCTGCTTGTTATCAACAACATGTTTAGGAATGTATGGTCCTTTCATAATTGCATCCTAAATGCCTTGGTGAATTGATTCAATGAAATTTTTCATGCAAATTTTCAAAAACTGATTATTAACACCACTAAACATAGGTGGCCTATGTATAAAAGCATCTTCTGCAAAAGGAAGTTTGTTTTCAGCCATTTTTCAAAAACAATTAAGGATAAAAATTGAATATCTTTCAAAAACCTTGCTCTAGATAACAATTGTAAGTAATGGAAGAAGTAATTAGCCAAGAAGGAGGGGGTTGAATTGGCCTTTTTGAAAACTTTGGTCCCTTTTTAACTTGTAAAAATACCTTTTGTTGAATCATAATAACCAAGAACTTAGTATACAATTACTGTTGAACCATGCACTTTCAATAGATTGAAAACAGAGTTAACAAATTGATTTCATTAAACAGATAACATAACATTATATTTCAACATATCAAAATATCAAAACAATCCATTAAAATACTTAGAAATTCTGCAAAAATACGAATTTGGAGATTAACTCAAACAATATTTAAAATTTATCAAGTTGACTCAAATCAATAATACAAATAGAGATATAGTCTCAGATTGTGTCAAATCACTCAAGAACTATTAAAAGACTATTAAAAAAATTTCTTAAAACTTTATATTAAGAACTAAAGAAAGAGAGAGATACAAACACAAGTACACAATTTTTTATACTAGTTCATTCATAACTAAGCTACATCTAGTTTTTCAAGGCAACCCGAGCCTGACTTGCATTATCTGAAAAGGTTTACACAATCCACAAGATTGCACTTTCGAAATATGCAAAAACAAACACCAAGACTCTTGAATCCCATAAGAGTCTTAACAAGCACAATAAGATCCCACTTGTAGTCTTGGAAAACCACCAACCAACACCAAAAACTTGAGAAAGATCAAACCTGAATGAAGGCTCTCCCTAGCCAACCAAACCTCTTTCTCAAAGTTCCTTAAACCAAACAAAAATGCTCCAAGAAGTCATGAGCAATTGCACTTTTGTATGATTTAGAGAGAGTGAGTTTTTTTGAGATTTTAATGATTTCGCGCTCAAAATGACAAGTGTTATAACCCTCTCTAAAAAACCATAACTTATATCCTATTTGCTAGCATATCAACAGGTTGATTTTTCCATTCAATTTGTTGATTTCACTTAACTTAAGTGAAATCAGCTGATTAAAAGTTAATTCAACTAATCGAATATGTAACTTATAGAACTATATCAACAAGCTATTTAACTTGTTAAAAACCCATTTAACATGTTAAAAGACACTAACCAAACCCTAGACATCATCTATACAATGTCAAATTATCTACATTAAGAGCACCAATCTTCAAGCTTTGTGATCTTCATGTGAAGCCCATATTCAGCACACACTCCAAGCTTGATCAACACGCAAATCTCTAAGTCTTCACATATTCATCAATTTATCGTAGCTTCATCACATCCCAATGCAATGTCTTCATATATCTTCATTAAATCTTCAAGCATCAAATTATTTGTGCTAACACTTCTCACTGGTGAATGCAGAATAGGGCACAATAAGGACGAAAAACTATGCAGAACGAAAGAGACAATAAAGGATCGTTGCAAGGTTGCGCGCAAAGTTCCAATCACTAAAATGTCTTCTTTCTAGTAAGTGATTCAATGGATTAGAGAGAAGGACTACGCAAATCAAATTGTGGCGTACTCTAGGTTCCAAAGCACTAAGTGTTGACAACAATCGTAAATTTTAGGGTTTTCGACAAAGAAGAAGGATTTCAAAGAGGTTCTCCGAGAAAGAAAAAGGATGAACAATTTCATAAACCTAGAATGCTCTAATTTTTTCAAACCAATCGTCTCTCACCCTTCACTTAGTTGTGTCAGCATAAAAAAAGAATAAAAAATTAAAAATATGTCACATGCGATGCCACCTCAAAAAATTAAAAAAAAGTAAGAATTTATTAACTTTTATTTCAAATATTACCTTCTTTGTTTTATATTATTTTTCATTCTTAATTTTATCCTTTATAATTTATAATTACTTAATCATTTAATAAATTATTAAAATATAACTTACATTAAAGTATTACTTACTTCTATACTATTTTTTTTTTCATTTTTAATTTTATCTCTTTACAATCTCTAATTACTTGATCATTTAATAAAGTTAAATTTAGAAAAATGTATTTTACTTTTATTTTTTAAAATAATATCATTTAAAAAATAATATATATTTTTATCAGCAATATAAACTATTTACACTACCATTTAAAAATTATCTCCCATATGAATTGTTTTTTTAATCAACTTAATCAATGACACGCATCCTTAAAAATTATTTTAAAAATTAGTTGATTTTTAAAATAAATAAAAAATTACTCTTTTAGATAATTTTATCTATAATGAAATATTTTTATCTAATGTATTTTAATATACTTTTTTTAAAGTATACCTTATATTTAAAGTATTAATTTTTTCTCTTTACTATTTTTTTAATTTTTAATTTTTAATTTTTCTTTTACATAATTTATACTCTAATTTTAATATATTTTATTATTTTTATTTTATAAAGTTTATTATTTATATTTTTATAAATATGTTGACTTTTTATAAACTTAAAATATTTATTATTACTTTTCCCCTCATCTAAATCTCTCTTCATAAATACATAAACAAAGGATTTAAAATTAGTTTTAATATAAAAAAAATAAACACATACAGTAGTATATTGATTTTTTTTTTTAAATTCAAGCTGCATATTTAACGGCCGGTAGTAAGAGAAGAAACAACCGCAACAATCATTTCAATTTTGTTGGATATCGATTATTTGGACCGTTCTTCATTTTTTTTTTTATCATACGGTTCTGAAGAGTAGTTCTCACTCGTGTCAAACGATGGAAGAAGGTCATAAAGGTGCACCTACTCATACTCTATAGCGTTTCTGTTGCTGCTCCTTCAATTCGATCTTTCGTCGCAAAAACAATGTCAGAGAAGGACTTAGGTTGGGATTTTCACCTCCGAAAGCTCTCTGTCAGTGGCAGAGACTCCAACACCGCCAACGATCCCGCTTCTGATCCTTCCCTTCTTCCTTCCGTAACTCTTTAAATTCCTACGTTTTCATTCCATTATACTCTCTCTCTCTCTATATATATATGTATACATATATATTGTTAAATATTAACTTTGTTATTGTTTTAATTTTGACTAGGTGAAGAAGCTTCATGCTTTATGCAAGACCGAGAATTCCGAGGACTTGGTGGCTAGGGTTTATACCTCCGTCAACAAAATTTTCCAGCGCTCTGCAGCTTCCCTCTCTCAATCTCGAACCTCCAATGGCCTTCTTTTGCTTGTATGTTTTTTTTTTAATAAATTGTCGATTTTATCGTAAATATCGATTCGATTTAATGTCTACATAATTGGCTCTCAGGCAATTCTTCAGTTTTACCTAGACTTTGGGGAGATTGTTCTTCACGATGCTGATCCTAGTCTTAGGACATTTTTTCGGTCGTGCTTGAGCAGGTGATATTATAGAGTTTAATTTCTATGCATTGCAAGCGGAAACTTGTTTGCACAAACAACCAATTAGAATCAGTATTATTTTTAAGGTAATTAGTGGAAAAGTTAAGTTATGAAGTTCTATTTGGATAAACTCGTCTAAAAACAGTTAGAGAAGGGGAAAACAACTTCTTCGTAAGTAATAATTAAATTTGAACAAACTATTTCTAGGAAACTTTCCCCCATTAGCTTCTCCATAGTGTTGATTTATAACTTGTACATAAGTTAGTTTGTAGCATATGAAGAACCTTTTTCTTTCTTTCTATTCTTGTATATCGGTTTGTAATTGGGTGTGACACTAAAAATCTATTACAAAACCAGTGCTTAGACTATTTTCAATATATCAATGTTAAATTAAAACCGTGTGATGTGAGGTGACTTTGACTTTGCGAGAAAAGTTAATTTTGACCGTACAATTATATATAGATGTCAAGTTAAATTTATGTAAAATTAATTTTTATTATTTTTGGTTGGGATTACAGTGCTTGATCAATCATAAGTGGTTCACGCACATAATTTTGATAGTTTGATGGAAGAAATACAATATTATAGTAATGAACATCAGTAGAAGACCAGGAAAGCCAACAAATAAAAAAGTAAATATTTTGTAGCAAGAGTTCCTTTTCATCATCATTGTTTCCTTCTGCCACCTACTCAGAGAAGGAAGGAAGCCTAGGATAGATGTGATGGAAATATTAGGAACTCTTGGTGATTTGTGTGGATTTCTTGAGCCTGAGAGTGAGGAAAATTACTTATTGTCTCAGAGACTGCTTACTCCGCCAAAATTGGGTGAAAGTATGTTTTTGAAACAAAACTTTTGTCTTCTTTTTCCTGACCAACGAAACAGTAAATAAAAGCTGAAATCTTTTATTTTATCACTGCAAAATTTACCCCCAATTCAATTCTACACTAAACAGGTCTTAAGGCTATGTAATATCATTCAAATGGGGTTATAATTCTACAAAACTATTTGTATCCTCTTGCAGGGAGTTTGCTGATCCTGTTGTTGCAGAAGCAACGCTTGAATTTCTCATCAACAACAAGAAGAAGCTTCTAACTTCCTTCCCTAACTTATTACCTCAGGTCAAACTTAAACTCTGTAGCACCTTGCATTTTTAAAAATGCTTCATGCAATGAAATTAAAACATTTATGATTATCATGAGAAACTGTTTGCCCAATGAGTGTTCTGCTTAATTGGATATTCTTAGTTATTAAGTGAGATCTTCAGAATGACACAATAATAAAATGTCACTGGTGGATTATATTATTTCAGCTTTGTTTCGGGATCTAAGAGTCATATGTCTCCCTCTAAGGATTCTGAACTTCTATAGTCTAACTTGAAGCATGTGCCATGATGCATTCAAATTAACCTCTTGATTAGTGAACTTGTTCCCTTGGGCTTGGAAATAATAGTAGCATGTGTCTATCTGATATCATATCTAATTTTTCTTTTGGCAGTTTTTTCCATTGTTATTAAAGTTGATTGCTTGGAATGGTGAAAGGTATGTACCCATATTTCTTCCATTTTTCATTCCTTGTCAGAATCCCATGATTTATGCTATAGTTAATATTTCCCTGTACAATTTTAAATACATAATTAGGAATTAATTGTATTCCATATTTAAGAGGATAATTCGGAGGATTAAGAGGCTGATAGTATATTTTATATTTGTTGTACAGGATCATTAATCCTGAATTGTAAGAATAAATTATATTCAGTTTGAGACAACCATTAAAAGAGTCTGTTCAGATAATGCCAAAGATATTTCAACCTAACATTGTTCTCCTTTTTTAATGAACAAGGGGACATTCATGAATCTTCTTGTATTAACACCCCACAACACAATAGGGTGGCAGAACGAAAAATTAGGCACCTCATAAATCTAACTCGAGCTTCTCCTCCATAAAATTGTTCCAAAACAGTATTGGGGAGAACTTGTTCTTACTACTACCTATTTCGTTAATTGTCTACCCTCCAAAACACTAGACAATAAGAGTCTCATTCAACTATTCTCCTACCTTTTCACGGACTTCAGGACCACAAATCATCTTGTACCTGAGTCTTTGGATGTGTATACTATGTCCATGTTCATCCTAATCATAGGCTGATCGGGCTCTTATTATTGGTTACTCCACTACTCAAAAGGAATACAAATATTACCACCCTCCAACAAAACTATTCCTTGTGTCCCGTGATGTCACCTTTGATAAAAATACGCTATTTTCAACCCTATCTTCAGGGGAAAAGCTCATGCATTGAATATAAGGATAATTCGTTAACATAAAACCTTATTCTCCTAAAATCAAGTCTCATTAATAGTCCACCATCTATTATGTCTGATACTTCACCATTTACCGAGATTAGTCCTATTTAGGGATGTCAACGGGGCGGGTAGGGTAGGTAGTAGCTCCCCCGTACCCTACCCACTAAATAAATATCTGCCCCGTATCCATACCCATATCCGTCGGGTATCCGTTATGCGGGTACCCGTCTATTTTTTTCATACCCGCGAATATCCATGGGTACCCGCGGGTATTTACAAAATTATTTAAAAAATAAATATTTAATCATAAATTCAAATAAAATAAAATAAAATACATCACTGTCATAAATTTTAAATAAATTTCAAACTAACTCAAGTCCATACAAGTCCAAATAATTATAAAAATAAATATAAAATGACGTTCAACACAATGGGAATTCTTTAATTAGTGTTTTGATCAACAAGTCCACTTTCTCCGATTGATGATTGATTCCTGAAGAATAATCAAATAATAAACCTCAATTGTCACGTGTCAAGTATTCTTATTTTGATTTCATCATTTGACAACAAGCATACCATAAACGTCACTATCTATATATGGTCTGATGTATATGCCCAATTTCAAAGAAGGAAAAGAGAAAAATGTCAAGAGATGTACTTGGAAGAAGACAACGTGCCAATACTTGAAGTTGGAAGAATGAAGACAGAAGACAAGATGTGCAGCTTATAAAAAATTACAAAAATATATATATATATATATATATATATATATATATATATATAAGGATATTTGTGTGAATTAAAGTTTAGCGAGTACGGATATTCACGAGTACGGATACTATGATACCCGTACCTGCCCCGTTAACATGCGGGTATCAAAAATACCCGTACCCACGGGTAGCGGGTATCTATTTTTAATATCCATTTCCTACCCATTGCGGGTTTTATCCGCGGATACCCACGGATACGGATATTTTTGACATCTCTAGTCCTGTTCCTTCTCATGTGAAGCCCAAAGATAATTGGAGAACAAATTCAAAGTGCTACCCATCCACTACAAGTATGCTTACAAAGGAAAAGGTCTATTATTCAATTACCACAAGTCCATGAATCTGAACCTATACCTAAAAATACCTGACATTAATGAACAACAAAATATACTAACCATTGCAGTTCAAGATCTTCCAATTTCAGTGAGAAAAATTGTTAAAGCATGTACTCAAAGACAAAGGTATCCTATTTAAGAGCAATTTCTCTTGTATGAATAATATCAAAAACAGTTTTCTCTAACAGTCATGTTTGGTTTGCGGGGTGGGGATGAAAGGTAAATACTTTTCCTGCCATATTCTGAACCAGTAAGTACATCCTGTACTCTTTCTTGTGCTTCCAAATCTTAAAATGCATGTCATGGTGATTATTTTTCTAACATTTTACCGTTGAAGTGACACAAATGGTTTTAAGGGGAACATTAAATGTTACAATATCCTCTTTGTATAAGGATAGTAAATATTGATAAAGACAGTTGGTCTTGTATGAATAATATGAAAAACAGTTTTTCTGACAGTCTTGTTTGGTTTGTGGGGTGGGGATGAAAGGTAAATACTTTTCCTGCCATATTCTGAACCAGTAAGTACAATCTATTGCTGATCCTGTACTCTTTCTTGTGCTTCCAAATCTTAAAATGTATGTCATGGTCATTATTTTTTAACATTTTACCGTTGAAGTGACACAAATGGTTTGAAGGGGAACATTAAATGTTAGAATATCCTCTTTTTATAAGGATAGTAAATATTGATAAAGAGAATCTATTTAGGTACCTGATGTCAGAATTTTGAAGATTGACCTTTGTCTATGTCTTAGGTTTCAAGTAGAATATGTTATCAGTGTTGAATGGAATTAAATATAATCTGTTATCAGGGTGACAATTCTTTTTCTCTTCTACTTGTGCTTCTTCGTTGAAGTCTGTGTCATGTTTGGGGACATTCTTTGCGTCTTTGGCCCTTGGACCAGTTTTGGACCTCTAATTTACAGGTTTTTTGTTAAAATGAATAAGCCAGATTTTTGTGACAATATTCTGTCTGTATTACTTTGGTGCATGTAAATGAACCATTGGAGTGTAATTCTCAGTTTTTGTGGCAATGTGCCTAATGGATGGGGTTTGGGGGGAGCAGATATTAATTAACAATTTTTTTTATACTCTTGCAGATTAGAGAAACTATTTTTGAAAGCCTTCCCAGCCTTGATGTCACTTGGGTCATTTCTTCCCTTATTTCCATCTTTAGTTGACTTGCCAAGTATGTACAAATTATATTACTATCACCACTTATGTTTTGTTTACCTTTTTATTCAATAGAAAGATTAATATTTTCAAGTATAATTGTTTGTCCTTTTGCATTTTCCCTCTTATTTTTCTTGATTACGAACAGCATAATTCAATTTACAATAAAGATTTGTGAAAAAGTTGACTGTGCTAAATTTTATGTTTAACTTTTCCTACTTTTATTGCTCTTAAACACATTTTCCATAGCAATAATCACAATTATTGTGGGCCCCTTCCCCAATATTCAAAAATAAAAGAGAAAAGGAGGAAGTATGAACTATTGTCTTCAGTAATTAACAAGAATCTTTTGGGAAAAATAGGTAGTTATTGCAGATGTTCTGTGTAATGAGTTTGACAATATGCTGAGAATCAGTTTCTTCTTATTTCCTTGACAAAATCTTATCAATTCAACGTTTTTGTTCCCACTTTGTTAGTTTTGGTAGTAGCATTGGAAAAGGTGGAAAAAAGCTCTGGACCCTTAATTGGGAGCAGCATAGCTTCTATTCAGAAAAATACTGCCCCTAAGGTTGTCTGTGATTCTTTAAATTTGAGTGATGTCTAGCCAGTGTTGCAAAAGTGTACCCTGTAAATGTCTTTGTGTATTTTCAATGCAGATGCTACTTGCTCTTATGGATGAGGCATATACAGGTTCAACTATAGAAGATGGCGTAGGAGATTCTGAGTATGAGGATAATAGTGCAATTGATGTTGCTGATCCATTGTTCCTTGAACTTTTAAAGGATGAAAATGATGGTATCGCTGTATGTTACCTTTTATCTTGTTTGTCATGGTTGTTACTTCAATTTGTGTTGGTTCCTGTTGTCCTGTTATTTGTAAGCTAAAAGTTCAAGTCATTGAGCCAGTTTTTCTCAGCCATATCATGTTTACCAATCAATAGTTACAGAAGATTGATAATAAGTTTGCTTTCAGTCATATTGGTTTCTTTACATCGAAAGTTTAATGTTTGATGAAATTTTGAGTTCTAACTCTGTTTGATATTGTAGCCTTATACAAATTTGTGATTTTTGTTTGGTATTTAGCTTCATTTAAATTCCTAAAGTAAATTCTATCATGTCTCAGGAACGTCCCTGGTCATCTCCAGTGATGACTGCAATATTACAGGCTTCAGTCAATAGTCCTTACTCTGATAAGCTGAAAGCAGTACTTAGCTTGACTCCTCGTCTTCTTGATGTGTACTTCTCCGTAGCATTGCAAACTGTCAATAATTGTATGTTTTGTTCACACACTTTCTATGCTTGTTTACTTTGAGGTTATTCAAAAACATTGAGGATTTTGTCATTAGAATCTCTTCTCTTTTAAGACTTGGATGCATTTACAGTTTTTCTCCTTCTTTTAAAATTAATTTTCAGCTCTGATTTGTGCATTGATTCCCCTGCTCATGTCAAGATATGCTACAATATTTCCGGACAAAATATTTTCGTATGAGGTATTGATTGTATCTTCTCTTGTCATTGTGAGTTAGAATTGCTTTTGAGAAAACAAAATCAAGACAATAAATAAAGGAGACTTGGTTTCCTCTAAGAACAAAGATATGATACTAGAATAAAAATAAACATTATTAAAAATGCAGATATGATTTTTATTTCTGCATTATTAATATAGTCTTTATTTCCAATAAATATACAATCTTTATTTCTAATAAATATACAATATTTATTTCTTTGATCATATCACTTTGCTTGTTGGCTTCTGTACAACTATTATTAACTATTTCAAGCTCTTCAATTTTTAGAACCTTTTGCTATAGTAATTATTAAATATAGTGAAGCTAGGTTTGGGATTAATTTCCCTTGTGTATAAAATACACATAGGGTTTATAATAAAGAAAATATAGGCTAAGCCCAAAATACATACAAAGAATAATAACAATATATACTGAAAATAAGATAGAGATAAGATATTAATGATATCTTAACACTCCCCCTCAAGCTAGCGCATACAAATCGTATGTATCAAGCTTGTTACAAATATAACCAATTCTCAGTCTCCGTAAAGACTTAGTGAAAATATCTGCTAACTGATCACTTGAGTTAATAAACTCAGTCTTGATGTCTTCAGACATATTCTTTTCTCGAATGAAATGACAGTAAATCTCAATATGCTTAGTCCTCTCATGAAAGACAGGATTAGAACTGATATGAAGAGCAGCTTGATTGTCACATATAAGTGTCATTTGATTAACGTCTCCAAACTGTAACTCTTTGAGCAATTACTTAAGCCAAACAAGCTCACAAGTGGCTGAAGCCATGATTCTATATTCTGCTTCTGCACACCTTGCCACAACACTTTGTTTCTTGCTTTTCCAAGAGATCAAGTTACCTCCAATGGAGATACAATATCCGGATGTAGATTTTCTATCAGAAGGAGATCCTGCTCAATAAGAAACAACTCTTGTATAGTTATTAGAACCATATAACAACCCTTTTCCAGGATATCCTTTAATATACTTTAATATACAAATGATTGCATTCCAATGATTTTCACACGAAGAATTAAGAAATTGGCTTACCACATTGATTGCAAAGGAAATGTCAGGACGAGTAACTGTAAGATAATTCAATTTTTCAACTAATCTTCTATATTGTTCGGGATCTGACATAGGCTCTCCCTGATTCGGTAGAAGTTTAGTATTGGGATCCATGGGTGTGTCAAAAAATTTTGAATTCATCAACCCAGTTTCTTTCAAAATATCCAATGCATACTTCCTTTGAGAAATAACAATACCATCTTTGTTGGACTATGCCATCTCAATACCCAAGAAATATCTGAGTTTTCCAAGATCTTGGGTTTGAAAATTATCACAAAGATGTTGTTTCATTTGAGAGATGTCATGGTTATCACTGTCGGTAAGAACGATGTCATCAACATACACTATCAAGTAGACACATCCAACACTTGAGTGACGATAAAAGACTGAATGATCTGTCTCACACCAAGTCATACCAAATTATTGAAAAACATTGTTAAATTTTCCAAACCAGGCCCTAGGAGACTATTTTAGACCATATAAAGATTTGCGAAGATGACATACCAACCATGGTATTAGAGCTAGGTTAGAGCCAGTGTTTAAAAAGCCTATCTTAGCGAGATTTCTTGGACATTCTATTTCACCTGCTATCGGACCACCTATTTCTAGTCTTACGCACGAGATGTATGTACTTCGGCGTGAGGAGGATGTGTTGGAAGTCCTACATCGACTAGAAATAAGGCAATTTCATAGTATATAAGTGGGCTGTAAACCTCACCTTACAAGCTAGTTTTGTGGGGTTGAGTTAGGCTTAAAGTCCACTTCTTAATATGATATCAGAGTTAGGTTTGTGTGGTGACTAGCTCTGTATCCTGACAATGGGTTAAGTGTGTCCCACTAAGAATGACGGTATAGAAAAGGGGTACTCGATAGTTAGCTCAAGAGGGAAGTGCCAATGTGAAGAGAGCACCATACAAGGATGAAGATCCATAAACCCATCACCTTAAGGTTTTGGGTTAAGAGTGATGTCAATCCCTTATGTATGGGTTGGGCTTATGTCTCATTGGTATTGTATCTCCCAGTGATCCTCTTTTAAAAGACCCAACAGTCGGCGTTAGCAGGGGATCCAGTGACAGAGGCGAAAAAAAAATGTTCTTTAAAATACCCTTAGACTTACCATATTAAATATAATGAAATTAGGTTTGAGATTAATCTCCCTTGTATAGAAAATAGACATAAGGATTGTATTTATAATAAATAAAATATGGACTAAGCCCAAAATACATACGAAGAATAATAACAATAGAAACTATAGAACTAAAAATAAGATAGAGATAAGATATTAATGATATATCTTAATAGTAATTGAGTCCAAAGGAATGAAATTAACTGAAATTTTTATTCTGAGGTTACTGCACATTCATTAAGTATTAAGGTGTTCAAGTATATAACAAATACTATATTATGGTCACCAGCTTTAAGTAAAAAATACCTAAATTCTGCCTTTCAAATTTTGCTTTTGTGAATGAAGTTATTGTCTCATGCTTGTTACTTTAAATTTTTGCTGTGCTTTTCAGGTCCGCAAGCGACTTTTGGAGTTTATGCTCTCAACGTTTCAGGGTTCACCAAACTTCATTGCCCTTTTAAAGGTATTTCATGACAATATACTGCATTTTATTTATGATTGTACATCAAACTTTTTATCTTGTGATCTATTGCAATATGATGAATGTAGACTGTAAGATTGTGCTATGTGAGAATATATTTTATTTTTGGCGATGACGCACGATATAGCAGCATGTCTTTTGTGCTGTGATTTATATAGAATTTAATCTTTCTCTTAGAAAGCTAGGGCTTATGTCAAGAACCAGTCTCTTGAAGGCTTATGCTGTCGGGCTATGGCTCTTTCAAGAATAAACTTTTCTATAAGCTTTAGCCATTAGGTAAAGGCTCCCCAGCCAATTTTATATAACACTCCCTCTCATTCAAGACCCTTTGGGTTTGCCGGGTTGGTAATGCTCTGCAGTCTGCACACCTGTCTTGTGACTAAATTTACTTTTGTTAAGAGGAATGGGGACTGCAGGATCAAACTCTTAACCAGTTATAAAGGCTCTAATGCCATTTCAAGATCCAACTCTCCTAAAAATATTGGTGATTAAATAGATATTCTTGAATGATTTTATATTTAACACTGTTGTAATTATAGAAAGAAAGAAGCTAATTCTATATAATCAAGAATATTCAAATTATATATGTATTATTAAGAATGTTTTTATTTACTTCCGTATCATATTTTTGTTATAAAGGATATCAAATCTCCCCTATTTATTGTATTGATTCCTTATTTCAATATAGGTAAGGCACCGTGCTTTCTTAGAAACACACAATTTTAGCTCAATGTTTGCTTCTTCCCTAGAATTTAACAAATACCTTAATGTGAATTTATTGCAGAAACCTATAATGGACAGACTTGGAGAAGCTTATGACAGCCCAGTCAAGGTTAGTCAATAACTATTTTAACTATTTGTTGAAGGGTGGTACAACCATCTTGACATTAAAATTCATTAATTTTCTTTAGACAGAATTAGCCTTGCAACTATGTTGGGCCATTGGGGAGCATGGTGGAGGTGGTGGATCTCACAAAGATGAAGCCCGTGAGCTTTTTGAGAGTCTAGAACTGCTTCTGTATGAAAACCTTTCCTCAAGGTATGATATAGTATTAGAATACACCTAACTTCTTCCAGTGCTGAGAGATTTCTAGGTAATTCTGTGATGACTTGGTCTACTTTGTTTACTTGGAAGTCGTGTGGGCATGACACAGGAGGTATCCCTTGGTCATGATAAGGATACTTACAGAAGGTCATCACAGTCCAGGCTTTTATGTTTTGTTGTGACAGCCATAGCAAAGCTTGCTACACATCATCGAGAGTTAATACCAAGAGCACGTGTATCCTTGGGCAAGGTATGGTGTTGAAGTGGAAGGACCAAGCATAATAGGTTATTAATTATGTAACTATTTTTCTAATTTGGTATTTGCTCTTCAGGTGGCTCGGTCTCGAATTTCTGATGCTAGAGTATGGAGGCGTGCATGTGATTTCCTGGGTTTGATGAAAGACCCTGCTATATGTTCATCCATATTGGGGCCTTCGCGACCTACACAAGGTACAGCGCAGAAAGTTGGCAGCATAAACTGGAGTGAAGGTTCAACGAAGATGATTGCACATATTCCATTTTACATTCTAGGGGAACAAGAAGGTGAAGCATACTGTGCTCCCGTTGACATTCATTCATCTGCATTGCATGCACATGTTCTGCATTTGGGACTACATTTGAGATAATCATATTTCATTCCAGCTTCACTGCGTGTCGTGCTCTTGCACACTCATGTGCGATTTGTACTCACCTTTTATGTTGCTTACTTGCTACAGGGCCACCTTTTCATGATTTCTCATTTTCAGATATCATTCCCAACAGATAATGGAAGCTGAAATTTACAAGTGGCCATCTCTCTATTATTCTGTATGGTCATCTCGAGGTCATTCTAATATTATTTATTTTTTAAGTTGTATACTGGTTAAGCCTCCATGAATAAGCAAGTTCAGTTTTTAGTTATTTCTCCATATTTCTGGGTTTTTCTTCTTGCCTTTCAGCATTCACTCCTTAAAATGACTCTAGTGTTAAGCAGACGAGTGAGTGGATTTTGACTCTTGTTATACCAATAATTCTGTCCGACCCCTTGGATAATATTCAAACTACTGTAGTGATGTTTTTGTTCAGTTTGTTTATTTTAACTTTTTGGTGGTTACCATTGAGGTTTGTAGAAGTGCCATACTCAAATCAGTGTTGGAGTGGAAGAATTATATTTCAACGCAGCTTCTCACTTTAAATGGAGGGGGCTTCTTCCTGCATCCCAAATGTACCCAAATTTTTTTTTAATTCCTACTTTGGCCTCCATAGTAAAAGTAAGTGGACTTCTGTAAACTATTTTTATTTTCAAAAAAAAAGGCTATTACGGATATTGACATTCGGATCAAGAATTTGAAATGCGGATGTCGACATCTGGTTTACGTGTTTTGAAATAATGTTACGAATGTGGATAATTTGAAATGCGGATGTCGACATCTGGTTTACGTGTTTTGAAATAATGTTACGAATGTGGATTTGCTAAGTCAACTATTACGGATATCGACATTTGGTTCAAGATTTTGTATTGCGAATGTCCACATCTGGTTTACGCATTTTGATATAATGTTTACGGATGTGGTTTGTTTGATATAATGTGGTTTGCTAATTCAACAATTATGGATGTCGAATCCGAATCAAGAATTTGAATTGCGAATGCTAATATCTGGTTTACGCGTTTTGAAATAATTTTACGGGTGTGGGTTTTGAACTTCAGTATTAAAGATTCTGTGATTCAAATGGAAAATGGAAATTTAAAAAAATTTGGGAGTACAGAATAAATGTTTGGAGGTACAGGAAGAAGACTCTAAATGGAGTGATATTCATACTAAATTGAAATGCAGCATTGATCCAAAATTTAGGCCGAGAAACTTACTCCAACTCTAGTTAAACAAAATCAATTTTTATTTATACACCTATTCATATTATAATTTTACATCTTAAAAAAGTCAATATAATTACTTCTAAATATATTCAAATTAATGAATAAAATCACCTAATTTATTCTTCCATATATTTACTTTTTAAATTATCAACCATCCAAACTTATTTTCAAATTTTTTATTATAACTAGATAAAAAAGGATTTGCCAATTTTAATTTTACAAGAAATCATAATTGCAAAATACTATTTCCATAATTACAAAATACAATAATCGTAAATTGAATTTGAACTAGTTTTTAAGCACAATAGGATAGGACCAATTCAAGGTCAAAATTCGATTCCCCGAAAATTGTATTATGACCTTGGAAAAAATATGTGCTACTTGTGTAAATAATAACTACACTGTGCTGATGAGGAAATAAATTGACCCACTATGTTATATGAGTAAAAAAATCTATCACGACTCATTATTCTCTTGAATGGAAACCTTTTGTATCTAAGTATTATAGATTTCTTCTCATATGTTGAGTTGTCTAACTCATACTTAGATATCTTTCTCTTTCTTTTAGGATGTGTAACAGTGAATTTAAAGAAGAATGAGTAAATGAATTTGAATGGATGAAAATGAGATTATGTTGTTGTTTGGATTAAGGGATTTGAGATGAAAGTTTGTAAAAATTTGTGTACAATGTGATGAGTATGACAAATTAAAAAAAGTATTTTATTAAATAAAATTAAATAATTATCATTTTATCCTTGGAAATAAATATGATATAATTTTAAATTTTAAATATAAATAATGCAAATGATATTGAAATTAAATTAAAATTGGTATTTATAATTAAAAAAAATTAAAATCAATTAAAAAAGAATTGTTGGAAAAAAATAATTACATTTTTTTAAATACTATGATGGTGCTATATTTCACATCCTCCAAACAAAATATACCCATTTAACAAAAAATCATTTAATAACTTAAATAATAATATTTTAATTACATTTATTTTACTTTATTTTAAAATAGGTAGCAAAATGGCTGTAATTTTTTTTAAGGTTGTAAAAGTATTATTTTCCTTACACTCATGATTAGGGATGTAAAACAAATTCGTACCCGTGGTATCTGCGGATAAAACCCGCAACGGGTAAAAAACGAATATTAAAAATGGATACCCGCTATTTGATATCTGCATGTTAACGGGACGGGTACGAGTATCATAGTATCAGTACCCGTGGATATCCATACCCATTAAACTTACCACCTTGACATTCTTCTCTCTCCTTTCTTTAAAATTGGACATATACATCAAACCTTATATAGACAATTACTTTTATGGTATGCCTGTTGTCAAATGATGGAATCAAAATAAGAATACTTGACACGTGACAATTGAGGTTTATTATTTGTTTATTTTGTTTATTTTTCAGTATTCAAAACACTAATTAAATAATTTCCATTGTGTTGAATGTTATTTTATATTTACTTTTACAATTATTTGGACTTGTATCAACTTGATTTTATTTGAACTTTATTTAAATTTATGACAATGATGTATTTTATTTTATTTTATTTGAATTTATGATTAAATATTTGTTTTTTAAATAATTTTGCAAATACCCGCATGTACCGTGGATACTCACGGATATAAAAAAAAATAGACAGATACCTGCATAACGGATACCCAATGGATATGGGTACGGGTACAGAACAAATATTTATCCAACGGATAGGGTACAGGAGAACTACTACCCATATCCTACCCGCCTCGTTGACATCCTGCTCATGATTGATTCCCTGCCTTCCAATACACAATAATCCATTATCTCTCCCGAAATTCCGCCTTTCCTTTTTTTTTATGCCAAATAAATGCATCTAACTGAGGTTATTTTTACTTTATGCATAACCTCAACAACACTTCCTCACAAATCTGTTATGTATCGGTGGATGCTTCTCACGTATATCTTCACCCGCGAAACGCTTTAGAATCACTGAAACAAATAGCTCACACCATCATAACTTCGTCTTCACATTATTCGTGAACAATGTGGCACCATGAAACAAACACACGCTTAGAGATTTCAAAGCTTTACTTTCTTTTTCTTTCAAAAGAAGTTGATTTGACTTTGTCTTTTAGTCCTCGCTTTGAACAAGTTAATGTGTTGTTTTTTTTTAAGGTATTTAGAGGTGATAGTGAATAGATTTGGAAGTAAAATTTGTGAGTGATTTGAGTGATTTGATAAATTAAAAAAAAATATTTTAATAAAAATAATAGATAGATTACCATATTGTCCTTTATATAATAAGTAATATAAATTGGTATTTGTATAAGTTATAATTATTTTGTTATTTTCTTTATTATTAAAATTGAAAAAATAAATTATAAAAATTAATAAAATAATATTTTAATAATGTTTCGAAGCATGGGGATCGATTTACACAGAGGGATCGATTTCAATAAATATGGGATTGGATCCCTTATAATGGTAGCATACCCCATGGGCTTTGCAAAATAGCAGAGTACTTTTCAAATGTCCTTTTGGATTCCGCAATCTTTGATACAGCCAATACATAATAGAGTGAGAAATATATAAAAAAAAAGGTAAAAGGGTTAATTTAGTAAATGCAAAATGTTTCTCTTCAAATCTGTTCAACCAAAGAGGGATGAAAATTTGGATCTCTCCCCCAAATTCATTGCAGCACATCAACAATAATCTGCAAAAATGAACATGAATGTCATTCGCTCTCCCATCCACGTTTATAATAATCTGTAGAAGCGAACAGAGCCTAAAAAGTCTTTCTGACTCTTATCCTGAAGATGTGCTTCATGGACTCTAAGGACACCTAAAAGCTTATCCTATGTAAGCGTCTTCAAATCTTTTTGGTCTTTATTACAATGGTTTTTGGTTCCCATATCCTTAGCATGCTATCAAGCAACATTTGGTTTATTTAGGACTCGGAGAAGCTTTATCCAAGGGTTTCAAGGGCAGGAAGAAGGACTAGCATTCTCTTAAACATATCATCTTCCCTCTCATCATCTTTTATAATGAAGGATTCATATTGACTGGTGAAAGTAACATCTTTTCGAAATTGAACATCTTTATTCCCTTCATAGTTAACTACTAAGAAATCCAATATATCCTTGCAAGTCTTCATTTTGCATAGTTTCTTATATTCAATTTTAAAGAGTGCACAAATAAGTGTGTATTTAACTTTGCGACAACCAATAGTGCATGGACTTCATGTAGATCTCCATTCTATCTTTCCCAATAAGAAAAGTTTTCTACCATGAACATAGATGTTTGGAGAGATATACTCCTTAAATCTTATTCTCCAATTTGTTAGGCACTTAACCTTTTAGAGGTCAAGGTCAAATACCAACCGTAAAAACCAAGAAATGACATAAGAAGAAAGGGTTGAATTGTGTTTTATAATGTTTCGGCATATACAATAATTAGGCTCTCTCAACTACTTTGTTAAGATGAAAACAAGCATTGTTCTTACAAAGCTTTAGGGTGCAAAAAGTTTTAGTAAAATTTTAACATTTGGTAAATTATAGCTCTTTTTTTTTTTGTCTCCTTCTAAAAGGGTCTTTGTATAGGCTTGAGAAGAGATGACTATTGTAAACCTTTTTTTTCTGCTCATTGAGTAACTTTTAACTCACTTTCATGATGTAGAAAAATATTGAATGTGCTCCATGCAACATTAATTTTTCTTCTCTTTTCTATACTACTTCACTAATAGCTGGCAATACTTATTTCCCTTGGTTGCATATCCTTTTACTTCTTCTAGTGATAAAAATCAACATTTTACTAGACATGCTTGTATAAGATAAAGTTGGTAAACATTTTAATTTTATCTTAAATCACACGAAATATTTGAATGAAGCTTTGAACTTGGGCTCAATTCTCTACATCTTTAGAATATCTTCGTGTATGTTAGCTTGAAGTCTTGATTTTAACTTATAGTCTAATTGATCTTCGATTATCTTATCTAACAGAGTAGAACTTGGCATAGTACTCTATCATTTGTCTGGCGATGCACATGCACTTGTGAACTTACTAGTGTTTGTCAAACATAGTGTTTTCATGTTCTTATTACAAGAAAAATGTGTATTACCAATAGATAGAATTTGTTGATAATGGCGAAAATTCGTTGGTAATTTGAGTTTACTAACAAATTATCCACAATAAAAAATTTGTTTGTAAAATAGTCATTGATAAATATTGACGAATAAAAAAATATGTCGTTAAATACCGACGACCTCAAATTTGTCAGTAAATATTTGTCGATAAAATCCATTGGTAAATGTTAGAATTTGGTCTTCTTCTTCCTTCTCTTCTTCTCTTCCACTTCCTTTTCTTTTTCTTCTTCCTCTTCTTCCTTGTCTGTTGTCACTGCTTCCAAATCCTCTTTCTCTTCCATTTCCTCCTCCTACTCCTCTTCATCTTCTTCTCTGCCTGATTCTCATCCTCATCCTCTATCTCTTTCTCTTCACTCTTTTCATTCTCATCCTCCTCATTCTCTTCTTCTTCTCACCCATTTTCGATTAGTATACAAAAAACAATCACTAGTCTTGGTGAGAACTTTGTCGCTCATTTTCTAACAAATTTATCGACAGAAATATCCATTGGTAATATTGACATAATTTACCGACAAAATTTACTATCAAATATGTTATTTGATAAAGACTCGTTTTTCATTTTTAGAATATCGTGTTTAGGTGATTAAGAAAACTCAACGAAGATTCCCATTGAAGATTAAGATAATCAAGGTTATCTAGATGTGAAGGTTCACTTCAAAGAGCCTAAGGGAAGAAGCGAAACCATTTAATGAAAGTTCAAAACATGAACATAAATAGCATAATAGTATGCACATAAGACTTGGAGGAAAAGGAATTATAATGAAGTAAAGAAGTAAAAGATGGAAAGCATAAAAGGGGGAGGGGAGCTCAAGGATGGACACAAAGGCTCACTAACCCAAGATGAGAGGGGTTGCCGCCACTTGATTGCTAAGGCTAGTGAAAATGATACTCCTAAGAAAGCACTCACACAAGGTCGAACAAAGTAAGTGTATAAGCTTCAAAATATTCAACCATTTTACAAGTCTTGAAGAGCCCCTTATATAAGTGAGCATGAGGGGTCTCCTAGCAAAAATACAAAGCCTAAGGGTGTCCTTACAAAAAGACAAAGTAAGCTTCAAGAAGGTGACATCTTGATGTGGAGAGTGACCTAGCTTAGCCACAAGGTCTTCTCAAAGGTGCGACATTGACCTTCTCTTTTAGAAGATCATCCTTTCTCTCAACTCTCACACAATGTGCATGTCATGATTGAATCCAAGGTCAAAGCATTCCTCCACTCCAAGAAGTGCGATTTACCTAAAAAAAACAAGCAAAAAGGTTAACATATCAACTTAAGTCAAGTTAAATATGGTCAACAAGTCAACTAAAGTCAAGTCAGAAAAAAGTCAACAAATGAAAAAAAAATAAATTCAAAGAATAAGTGTTAAAGGTTTTCCTTCTAGTCATGCTTCTAGTCACTCTTGTAGGAAATTCATTTATATTACTTCATGGTGAGTCAACATCCTAATGCCTTTTTGTTGTTTTGAATGTGTCAAAGAAGCATTATATCAATGATAGAACAAAGATGGGATCACAGAAAACAGAAGTCAGCATAAAAATTGCTATTGTTTTGACCCAATCCTAATTGATATCTCATAAAATACTACATCATCCAATGTTGTTGCAATTGCCACCTTTCAACACAATTGATAAAATATATTCTCACTTTTTTCCCTTTAATGGATAACAGAAAAGAGGTGTTACTGTTCTCCAAGTTGTTAGCAGCTGCAACCAAGGTGTAAATATGAACATATGCAATGCAAGCTGTGTCCAACTATTAGTTTCTGTTTATCTAGTTGTTACCCTACCCAATAGGTTAACCTCGAACAATCATAGCACCTCTTAAGATATTTGAAAAGACATTATTATTGTTCATCTCTCGTTTATTTTCACATGATTTGAGATTAAAATAATTAGCTTCAACTAAAAATTCAAATTAACCAACCGATTGTTACTTATGAACACGTGGTTAGTTTAAGTGATATACAATACAATTCTTTTAACTAAATAAGGCATAAGTATGCGTTTAGGGTTGTTTTAGGTTTTGAGTGGGACGGATTAGTCTAATTTAGGTTTAATATTTTTTAAGGTTTAGACAAAAGTGAATGGAAAGAAAAAGTTTTCAATTAATAAGCATTTTTTTTTCTTTTTACATTTTCCGGACTTCTCCAATTTTTTGGATGATTGTTTGTTCGATAATGTAATATACGTATACATTAATATGTTATAAGAAAATTCTTAAATAATAATCAATTTTTGTGACTAGAAATAATTAGTTATTATAGTGCTACCAATTTATAAACTAAAAATTATGGGTAACAAAAATGGTTTCTATTATAAATAAAAAATTATAATTAGTTTATAATTTGGTAACTAAAATAATTTATATATTATGAGTTGGTATCTAAATTGCTTACTAACATTAGTTACCATGATTTTGGCTACCAAAAAAAATTGGTCTCTAAATAAATTTTTTGTCACTAAAATTATTCATTATTTAGAAATTTTCTTTATATATATATATATATATATATATATATATATATATATATATATATAAGGTTTTTTATTTAAAATTTATTTTTGGAAAAATTTTTTATACAAAATTATCTAATGAATTTTCATAATTAATTTCATTTAACTTTCACATTGTTTTGTAATTCCAACTCGTATTCATTGTTTATTTCATTAGAGATTTCATCTCCATTTTCCACCAAAAGGTTTATCTTATCCTAGTTAATAGTTATGTTGTAAAGCCCATTTATTTCCTACCCTAATTCTAGAGGAGCTGTCTCAAATTGAGTTGGACATAGGGTTAGCCCATAAGGTAACAAAGACCCTAATCCCAGCTAACCCTCTCATTTTCTGCCTTTACAGAAATCACAGCCGCCTTGCTCTCCCAATCCTCTTCGTCAATGCTCTGCTAGGATTCTGAGACCCATTTGATCCCAAGAGAGTTTCCCTCATCCACGTAAGTATTTTTGGTCCATACTCTCTCCTTTCTGTTGGATTTTCGTATTTTCAGTTAGGGTTTACTATGATAACCCTTTTGGCAACTCTTTCCACCATTCCTTTCAACTCCCCAGATCTACCCCCCCTAAACTTTGGTGCTCTTAGCCTAAGAGTCGAGGTTTTCCGCTAGCTCTTTCTAGGTAAGGGAAGCTAGAGTCCATTTGTCTAGTTCATTTTCTGCTTGTTCTACTGTTATTGCATGATTCTGTGGTCTGGATGCTACTTTGAGTTGATGAGAATGCCATTTTAACTTTTGGGAGTGTGTTGTGTGACTGCTACATGGAAGACCAGTGGCGGACACTGGTTTTCTCGCCCAAGCGAGCATGCCTCGCCCAGGCGAGACTAACGGAGGCTCGCCCAAGCTGTTATGCGCGAACTGTCACCCAAGCGACTCGCCTTCTTTTTTAGCGAGGAGTGATCTCGCCTAGGTGGTGGTGCCTCAAGGCCAAGACGTAATTCCACGAAGGCCACGTGGTGGTGCCTCTTGTAAGGGTGTAATTCCGCGAAGCCCTCGTGGTGACGCCTCATTGCTAGGACGTAATTCCATTGCTTGGTGGTGGCGTCTCAGTTTACGTATCCGGGTAAGTCGAGTCTTGGGGTTTCAAATGATTTGGTAATCTATGGATGAATGTCTGTTTTTTGTGACTGACTTTGTAAACTGCATGTTGACTATTATGACATATGTTTCTTTTACACTAGCTTACTCTTTTGCTTGCTTGTATGTTGTGCGTGGTTTTCTCTATTGCAATGATCATCAATTTCATTTATGTGAGCAGATGTGAGAACCCCTACCAGTGGTAATGATAATAGGGATGTTGCAGCTTGATGGATTGGATGGGTATCGGGCCCACTGTGGGGTCCATCATTGAAGGATATTATTAGTTAAGATTCTCTTGTCCGAACGAGACCTAGTATAATTATTTGTTTTTTTAGAGTATTTTGTTTGGGCCGTATGGAGCCTTTTTCATGTAATCTGGGTATATTTGGCGTACTGTACACCTTTATACTCTAAACTCCGTACTCTCTGAATATTTATATATGTGATGTTTTATTAATTTGAGATTATCCAATTTTTGAAATGTTACATATACAATCCAATCCAAACAAAAATTTCAGTTTGTAACCAATATATGCAGAAAAATTTCAAAACCTGTAATTTTATAATTAATTTAATATAAATATATTAGTAAAAAAAAATTTTGAGATTTTTTTTCTTAAACATATAATTTTATAATTAATTTAATAGAGAAATTCTATATATACTAAAAACAAATTTGATATTTTTTTTAAAGATCTAAAACAGTATTTTACTATTTTCATCCTTAAATCAACCTTTTATATATTATGTTTGGATGCGTGACATCCCTTGCGCTACTAAATATGTTACTGATATAAAAAACTCTATACCGACCGGTCGCATCTATTTTTCAGAAAATGAGAAAGTTACTTGAGACATGAGTAAAAAAACAATATATGTATTTATAAGCCAAAACGGTAACATATTAATTTATTATGATAATTTAATAACTTGATTTGTTGGTGACAGGTATTTATTTCCGCGTCATAGCATCTACTCGATTTTCGTTTTTCTTTTTCAATAAACTCATGTTAAAAATAATTTTGAATTTTGACATCATAGTTATTCCGACACTCAAAACTTATATCATTTCATATCATATGAAAATTTATTAAAATAAAATAAAAATAAAAGAATACAAATAATGGAGAATTCACATCAAACTCATCAAATTCATGATAAAAAATTATATATTGCATGAACATAGACAATCTATACTTATTATAAAAAAATCTAAAGAAATATATGATGAAAATACATCAAACCACTAATACTATTCACAATGTGTAAGAACCAAATTAATTAACTTATCATAAGATAAACCTTAATTACATATGAAAGACAAACACATATATCATTACCCTTTTAAGAATTCATATATCATTACCCTTTTAAGAATTCAGGTAGCATTTGGTTAATCACAAAAACCTAGACAAACCAAAGTAGAGTCATTTTCCAACCAAAGTGGTTAAAAGCCTTTTTTCTAGACATGTTCCAAGCTTATAACCCTCATAAACTCAACATAAATTGAGTTTTGTATCCTACAAAGGCTTAAAAGCTACTAATAGATTCTCTTTTGTGTTCTAACAAAATTTCGGCATATACATAACCAAACCAAACAATCTCGACTTGCATCATCAATATTTACTTTAAACCAATCATGTTAAACTTGTCGAATGATTTTCTTAAACAAAATAACTTTGCTTTCAAGTATGAATATTAAAAAGTTTCAACACTACAAGATCAAAAAGAAAATTACTCTTACTTCTTACATTTATTCCATGTCATGCATATAGGGATGGCAAAAATACTCATGCTTGCGGATATTCTTAGATAAAATCCGCGGCGGATAGTTAGTACCCGCGGGTAGCGAGTATTTTAATACCCGCTTATAAACGGATCAGGTGCATGTATCATACTATCTGTGCCCGTGAGTATCCGTTACCCGAAAAAAATTAAAATTAAAATTTAATTTATATTTTATTAAGTTAAATTTAATTAAAATTAAAATTAATAGTATATTTTATTATATCAAATTTATTTATAATTAAAATTTAATTTAATTTGATTTATGTTTTATTTTTATAATTTTATATTAAAAATTTTATAAAATATATATGTTTTAAATATTTGCGGGTATCAGGTATCCACGGGTATCTGTGGATTTTAAAAATATCCGCAGATATTTTTTAATCAGATACCCGACAAGTAGTGGACAATTTTTTTTTTTTGAAGTCAAGTTACGGGTAAGCCACCCAACCTGTTCCCATTTCTATATGCATACTTAATCTTTGAAAAACAACATAAATATATGATTTACGAAACTAATACCTATTATAATTTCACATTTTCCAAATCATCAAATAATACAACCATCTTAATCGCATTAACTAAAGATTATAAAGAACTCTGATAAATCGAACAACCAAATTCCATATTAAAAACTGCAAATCCTAAAAAAATTTCTTTTAATGACTCTTACCTATTAATAGCTGAGCAATCGAAGAATAAATGAGAATCAGTTTCAATATCACATAACAAAAACACATACTACATAAAGAAAAAAAAAATCTCTTTTTTCATCTTGGTTTTATAATAAAATATCTAAATTTCAATTTTAGTCTTTCTAACGTAATATTTGATTTTCAGTAAGAAAATAAAAGAATTTAAAATTTTATTAGTTTTGAAAATAAGGTAAAATGAAAAAGTTTGTTTTTTTTTATTACAAATCCCTCAAACCTACTACAATTAATATTGCACTTCAACTCATTTTATTCCATTATTATTATTTTTGTTGATGTCTACTTCATTCTTTTCTGTATCACTAACATATCTAAGATGACTTGTCAGTGATGAAAAGAAAGAATGAGTGAATATAAGTTGTGTAACAGGTTGTGAAGAACAAACCAAATTTCATGGTTCAGTTTCCTCAGTACTTAGTTTTGGTAACTAGCTAGTTCGTAGATTGTGGTTGCTTATGGGATCCATCCAAGAAGACCAAGACAAGAGATAACAGATACGCAATCAGTGACTCACTCCCTTTAGGCCATTGTAGTACTTCAAGCTATCATTACTCAAACTGAACCCTTTCATTACATGACATCATATCCTTACAATAATTGTTAATGACTTCACCACTCTCATTCTGCATTTCACAACATCCACCATCAATGAAACAAACTAATAACTTTAACCCTAAAATTTGTCAACAAATCTAATACAACTAACTAAGAATTGTAATAAAAGAAGTTCATCATAACTATCATGTTGGGAATGTATTATCACTATGCAAAGACTATTTTTTAAGGGAAAATTGTTAGAAGTCCAAATATAAGTCTAAGTCATGCATTAGGTAAACACAAAATAATTATTCACTTTATAGGATGAAATATTCGTAAACTCATTTATTTTAAGATTTTAAGTTAGAAATTTTGATCATTTGTATGGATTACACTTGTTTTTCGTTATTGTTGCATTCCCTATTAAATCTTCTTGAAAAACCCATTGATCCATAATATAACATGTTATTGATGAAAAAACTATTATTTTGGTATTTGAAAATAACAAAATTTGAAAGAAGAATATGAAATAGTGAAAGAATAATTTGTCATTCATTCAGTCTAAAATTTAAAAGAAATTAATTTTTAAATGATAATCCAACATATTTTCAGATTAAAATGATGATAAATAAATAGTTTTAAAAATAAAACAACAACAGAAAAACAAAACAAAAAAAACTCATTTTTATTATCATAGACAGATTTACAATCTCTCACACTTTTCAACACCAGCATGGACACAAACCCTAATTCTCACATTATATATACATATGTCTTTGCCCTTCTTTCTATACAAAGCATCCATGTGTTTTTGAATTTTGTTTCCAAGATGGTCATAATTCTAACTTATCTTAATTGAGATGAATAGGGCCAAATGAGTACACTGCACATAAAGGATAGCTCTAATAGTCGACACATAAGCTCTGAATCAGTGACTGAATATATGTTCATGTGCTGTATATAGCGACCTGCCACTCCTGCATGTGTGTATGTGTGAAAAGAAATGGCACAGTGCAATAAATAGGGCTCAATGAGAAAGTAAATGCAAAAATAGGTTGAACACAGTAACAATAATAACAATAAGAACAATAAGTGTGAAATTAAATATTGTAGACATAAGGTTGGTTTCATGTATATAGTTTCCATAAGTGATGATATAACGTTATTGAATGAATGAATGAATTGTGGACCTAGATTTTCCCTTGGAAGACAAAGGAAAATGCTACAGAGAAAGTGACCAATCTTAAGCTGCATTTAAAGCTGTGTTTGTTTTCTTGGGAAAGTGATTTTCCTGGCATATATACTAATTTCTCAGCATCATCATCATCATCATGCATGGCCCATGTGACATTCAGCTTCAACACATTAACTGTGCTTTCAAGTATATTTGTACAAATCACTGTATCAGTACCAGAAACGTAGAGAAGAACCTCTCTATAAGTGCTTCACGTAACCACCATTTTCTATCAACTCTCAAACAACCTTTGTGATTTCTCTTCCTGGTTTGCCTAGCTGGTTCGTTTAAATCGCCTGCAATATATAAATACAATGTTTTTATATATATAATACTACACCACAAACAAGAAAAGTTCTAAATAGTGATCAGTAATTATTAATAATGACTAATTTAGATATCAATTTATAAAATTAAAATTTTTTTATTATTAAAATAATTATTATTAAAAATTATAATTAGTTTGATTTTTTAAAATTAATTATCATAGTTCTAATTATGAAAAAAAAATTAATTACTACAAATTAACTATAGGTTTTAGCTATAAAAATAAATTAGTTTTTAAATTAATTTTTAAATAATTATTTTTATTTTAAAATTAATTTCTAAATAAAAATTTTCAGGCAACGTTTTAAAAGATAATTTGATATGTTGTTTAATATTATATTTAAAAAGTTACTAAAAAGGAAAAAAAAATCATTAAAATATATTTTATAGTTTGTCTTATCTGTTTGTTTGATGTATGGGATTCTTTAAAATATACAGTTCCATGTGTAACATTGAATTAAATGGTTGCAGAAAAAAGTCAATGCGAAGATAAGAATTACATTTAAAGGTTGTTTTGGAAAAAATATATAGAAATTCATTTATTGTAAATACATTAACAGTTTTAAGAAGTATTATTGCATCTGTTAAGAAAATTTGTGTTATATCAAGGAAAATGAGCTCGCTTAATTATATTTTTAAATATTTTAATTTAAAATCTTACATGGAAATATTTATTCTGTGATATTTTTATGTATTATTTTGGGATCTATAGTTCATCTAATTTACTAAAGAGAAATTCTATTAATTATAGATTTAAAAAAATAAAGATTTTGTTTCTTAACAATTTATTAGAAAGATCATGCAAAATTTAAAGATATATGGTCGATTTAAAAAGTTTTATTGCTCATTTTAAAAGTTACAAAATTATAATTTAGATTAAATTTTTTCCATGTTATTGCTTTATTTAATAATTTTTAGGTTAAAATATCTTTTTGGTCCTAATTTTCGTTAATTTTGTCAAATAAGTCCTAATTTTGGTTTTATGTTCAAATAGGTGACTGCTACGTGACACTTTTTTTGCTAACACCGTTTAAATCATTAACGACCATGAACAGTGACTGTTACGTGTCACTTCGTGGTTTTTTTGAATTTTTTTTATTTTATTTTTAAATTTTTTTAAATTTTTTTTAGTTTTGTTAAATGTTCACGTGTTAACCTAGTAGCGTGCCACGTGTCAAAGTCAATGTTCTATATTTAATTTGGTCCCTACATTTGTTATTTTTGTTCAATTTAGTCCAAATTTTGTTTAAAATTGACCAATTTTGTCTCCATCGAAGATGTGACTAAATTTAATTTTTATATCAAAGTTATAATGATGTGAATTTTAATATATTATATAAAAATATTTAATAGAAAATATGAATTTTAATATAAAATTAAATTTGGTTTCAATTTGGACGGACCAAATTGATTCATGTTAACAAAAATTGGGATTAAATTAAACAAGAATAACAAATATAGGGACTAAACTAAATATAAAATATTGACTTTGACACGTGGCACGTTGGGTTGACACATGCACATTTAAAAAAATTCAAAATTCAAAAAAAAAATCACGAAGTGACACGTGACAGTCATTGTTCATGACTGCTAATGATTTAAACAATGTTAGCAAAAAATGACTCAATTAAACAAAATTGACGAAAACTGGGACATATTTGAACACAAAACCAAAATTAGAACTTATTTGACAATACTTGACAAAAATTAGGTCCAAAAAAGTATTTTAACCTAATTCTTAATTAAGTCTACGACCTATTATATTAATTACATCTTTAAATTTTCATGTGCTTTCTGATTAAGTCTATTAGAAATAATGGATAAATTTCGGAGGGATGAATTGAATTCTAAAAATATTTTGAAAATGGTAATATGTCTATTTTGAATTACAGTTGGAATGATAAAAATAATGTTTGGAAAAGTTTGACATTATTCAGGATAATCTAAGAGTGAATATTAGTTATTATATAATGGGTTTTAAGTTCGTAATGTTTTTTGTCTCAAGTCAAAGACATTTTGACTAGTGTTTGACTTTTTTGATCAATGGTCAAAATTTGTCGGTAATATTTAAAATCCGTCGATAAGACAAAATTACGGACGATCAAAAATTTGTCGGTAAAACTCTTGTCTGTAAATTTTACCGATGAAATTATTGTTTCATCAGTAATTGTCAACGAAAAAATCGATCGATAAAATCTGTCTGTAAAAAATTCATCGGTAAATTCATCATAAAACAACACGACCTTGTTCATCTTCTTTCTCCCCTCTCGTTCTTCTCCTTCTTCTTCCAGAACCTCATCCATTCCACCTCGGTAAATCCATCGCTGCCATCGCCATCATCATCGTCGTTGCCGCCATCGCCGATTCCTCTTCTTCCTTCTCCTTCCCCACTTCTTCTCTCCCTCTTTCTTCTTTCTTCCTCTTTTTCTCCTTCTCCTTAACAACCCTCATTGTGCCACCACATCCTCCACGCTGTCGTTGTGCCATCGCCTCGTGACCACTATGCCTATAGTATCTCCTCCTCGTCCTTTTTCTTTTCCTCTTTCTCTTCCTTCTTGTTTTTCTTCTTCTTATTTTCTTTTTTTTTTTCTGCACTTTTAATTGTGACACACCCTCTTAAGGTGAGATTTCGACAGGAAATTTTCTGCTCTTTTACCGATAAAAGTAAATTCGTCAATAACAAAAATTTAAAATTATCGACAAATTTTACCGTCAGATTTTAAATTATGTAATTACCGACAATTTTTTGTTGATAACTGAAATTTGTATTACCGATGAATTTTACCAACGAATCTTTCAGTCAATAATTGAAATTTGTACTACTGACAAATTTTTTTCGCCAGTAATTAAAATATCAAAATTCATTAGTAAAATCATCCGATAATTCAAATTTACTGATGAAAATACATCCTTCGGTAAAATTTCGTTGGTAATTCCAAACTCTTTTGTAGTGGTATAGTTTTATTCCGAGTGGAAATTCTTTGGATGGTTTGATTTCAAGTGGAAATTTTTGGGATGTTTTGATTCCAAGTAGAAATTCTTGGATTTTTTTTCCAGTGGAATTTTGTGGAATAGTTTGATTCCAAGTGAAAATTCTCGTAACGGTTTGATTCCAAGTGAGTATACTCTTTATGGTGGAATATGATTGCTGATATATATATATATATATATATATATATATATATATATATATATATGTATATATATATATATATATATAGGCAATGAAGATATGTTTTTTATCTGAGTGGAGAATGTTGGATGCATGAAAATAATACGTCTTGAAAGGTCCCACATTGTCTAGGATAACCTAGAGAGAGAGTGTTAGTAATTATATAATGGGCTCTAAGTTTATGATGTTACTTGCCACAAGCCAAAGATACTTTTAGCTAGTGTTTGACTTTTCTTAACTATTATAGTATCGTGTTCTTAGGTGTAGTTAAATTCTTGCTTTGGAGAGTGTGGGTGTACTTGTGGTCAAAAGGTTAAGGGTGTTTTCTGTGTGTTGTACAAATTTGCATATATTGATTATTCTCCAGGTGTCTTTGGACAATGACCGTGGTTTTTTTTTTCAGTATTTGGAGTTTCCACGTTATATTCTTGTGTTTATCTTATTTTTCTGATAATAGGGTGATTCTTGAGGATAAAAACGATAATCTTCTTAATTGAAGATGATTTTTCCCAACACAAATAATATTTAAGAAACTAGTTTGATTTAAAAAAAAAAATCAACATAATGTTGCCTTACTTTACATTATGCAAAATACTTGTTTTAGCTCATTTTCTTATAATATATATAAAGAGAGAAGAAGTAGGAATATTAATGTATACTGACTTATTTACAATTGCACTCAATTGTTTAATCATATTCATTAAACCAATCCCATAATATTTAATGTTTTGTAGGTCTGCTACAAAAAAATCACAATGAAAAACTATCACGCCTAAATTTTGAATTTGACAAGATTTTTACCACCTCTTGTGAAACTTATTACAAGAAACACTTTCACCAACATGATAAGTACTTAAACAAACAAGAAAGTAATTAAAAGAAATAAAATCACCAAAATGAGCTCTTGAAAGATAAATAAAAAAGAAAAACTCAAAAGTGATATTCAAAATATTGTTTAATTAATTATCCTCAAGCTCTATGATCTTGAAAGAATTATAAAAGTATATGTTTTACAAAAGCATAGAGTTTTCCTTGAATATTTGACATATTCTGAAACTCTTCAGTTGGATCCAATGAAATATTGAAACAGTTTATATCATTAATAGATTTTAACTACAAACACAAGAACATTTTAGTCAAATAAATTAAATGTTTAATCAATCAAATTATTAAATAATTTTTATCCGATAAATGAAAATGCATGTAAAAAAATTACTTTATAATCCATAAAAAAATATATTATCAGCGAAAATAAATATATTAAATAGAAATAATTCACTACAAAAAGTATATTTTTTATTGGCCATTGTTTGTAGGGGTCAAATAAAATGCTAATAACATTTTCAATTTTATTAATTACTTTTAACCGTCACAATTTTTCTATATTCTATTCTAAATTTAATTATTTTTTGCATAACTTTCGACTTTTAGTTTTAGTTATATTACATTATTTATAGTTATAACTTTTCTTAAACTGTGCGGTAATTCCTTCAACCCGTTAATCTGCGGTATCAAGTCTTCTTCTTCCTTCCTTCGACCAATCTTTACACAGTGCCATTTTGTTGCAGAACAAAAATTGTGGTCCCGCTCAATGTTCCTCTGACTATAAATCGAAAGACCGCGATGAGCACCGCAAACCGTGTGGTTGTCGGGCGTCATGAGATCTGAATCTGGTGGTGATCACACCTGAATCTTGTGAAGGTGATGAAGGTGTACCAGATAATCAAGAGGGAAGAAGGGTTCTTGTTTGGAGCAAGAACCCTAGGACAGTGATTGCGGTGATAGCAATGCATGTCACGTTCTACATGCTACACTTGATCCGTTTGACGCACGCATCGATGTTGGTGCTATAAGATTTCGGTGAGTCATTTTTTCTGATCGGGCAAATATTAGTTATTAGTATTTTTCTAGTATAAGAATTTATTTGAGATATTAAAGTAACTTTTCTTTTACATGAATTCTTATATTTTATATTAATTGTTGTAACTATACGGTTCGATGATGTTAAATAATACGATTATCTAGTCTTTTCATCAAATAGATTATAAAATATTCTAAGATATATTTATTAGGACAAATATTCAAATATTAATGATAATTATAACAAATCTTGATAGTTTAATTATGTCTTGATATTTCTTTATACCAAATATTTATAGAATATTTGATATATGGAATAAAGTGCCACATTATTATTATTATTATTATTATTATTATTATTATTATTATTATTATTATTATTTATTTAGTTAAAGTAACTTGTTATTTGATTATTATTTTTATCAGCAAAAATGAATTTTAATTAAAAAAAATACTTAAGGTGTGTTCTAACTTTTATATAAAACACTCTATATAATTTGATTTGATGTTCTAGTTTAGCACTATTACGCTATCAAAAGAGATGCTAGAATCAAAATCAATTACGCATGATCCAATTTTGTTATTCGATTAGTATTGGTTAACATTAAATTACTAGTTTTATCATACATGTCCAAGACCCAAAAAGGTACCATAAATACTCTAGTATCTTCCAGAGAAAACTCACTATGAAATGTACATTCTTTATATTTTCTTTCTAAAAAAATCTTTATTCTTTTACTGACTTAAGCATTAAAAAATCTTTTGTAGGTGAATCTTTCATGTGTTTCTATCTCTAGGAGCATCTCATCAAAATTTATCGAAACCATCAAATCTGGTCACGTATCTGAAAGCTCACCTCAAGATTTCGGTAAGAAAAATTGTAACAGATAGAGGAGCCTACAATTTTTGTCCAAAAATACTGAGGTAACATATACATTTAAGAAAAAAAGAAAAAGATATAGTTTATACTCTCTTCCATCCCTGGCAGTCTTTTATTCAACAAATTTACCAAATATTTTTACTTTTGAATTATATGATATCTTAGTAATAAATCTGCACCAAAAAAAATATTTATACTTTTGAATTATGTGATCTTAGTAATAAATCTGCACCACAAAAGTAAAACACAACCACCAGCAACACAGTAAAAACAAACATGACAAGCACAATTGCTACCCACATTTAACATATTGAACATTGATACCTACCCTGGAGCAAACCCTCACCCACATATACTCCATTGAATAGGTCAAACTATAAATGTCAAATTAAACATGTACTTTACAATTAAATATTTTATAAAAAGAAATGTCACCTGATATTCTTCAAGTGTAACTTAGACTTTGCTACAAGTACCATAATTTCTTACATTTAATGACCAAATATGATGACTTAAAATAAATAGAACAATATCATCAATTCGTCCTCTACCAATACACTGAGAGTGATTATAAATATTGGCTTTCAGCCATTAATCTATGTACTTGTGGGTAATAAACACTGAAAAAGTATACCTGAGGATGAATTCCAACATGCCTGGATCTATCAACAACTTGATTTTTTTAACAATTATTTAACATTTTAATTAATTTTTAAAAAAATTAATATAATCAAAAGTTTATAAAAGCAAACCAAATTGACTTCTCAACATAATCTTCCTATAATCAAAGGCTATATAATCATTTACACAAGAATAAACATAAAAAATTACAATTTAAATTCAAGATCGAATTCTAAATCAAATCATAGTCATTTGGTATTTGACAGTTGAAAGTATTAAATCTCGTAACTTTAAACTTTTGAATCAACCAGAAATGACATGTATTTGTTATAGTTTGAAGTTATTTCCCTAGTCAAGAGTTCAAAATCAAGAAGATATTTGGTCTCTTTGTTATTGCCCGAGCAAGAGTTTAAAATAAAGTTGTTGAATGGTGAGGCCCAGAGAAACTTTTGGAAGAATATTTGATTTGAGTGGAGTTTCAAAAATAAGAATATTGGTTGAATAACTTGATTAAGAATATTGAATTCAAAACCTAGAAAGCTGAGAATATATATTATGTTAAATATGTGAGAATACTCACCATAATTTTGTAAAGGTAGCAAAATTAAATTTAAAAACTAATTGTATTCTTTGTGCTAACTTTCTACTGAACACAATGACTCATTTATGAAATAATCCAATAATATATAAAAAAAAAACTTATTTTTTATCCATTTTAAACTTGAAAATAAATAAAATGACTATAAAATTAATGATAGGTTTAGATGAGACAATTTAAGAGAGTAATTCATTTATTTGGAGAATTTAAAATTCTTTCAAGAAAAATGACATTTTTGTTATGATGAAATTAAAAGAAGATTGCAATTGAGGAATTATAAGAAGTTATTTAAAAGAATTAAAATAGTAAAATTTGCAATTCACTCAAAAAAGAAGAAAATTGAATTTTTCTAAGTTGTGAAATTGATCATTCCTTAGGATAAAAAAAAGTCCACATGTTCAAAAAGTAGATTTGGGTTGGACCAAAAGTCGAGCCAAATCTGCCAAAGCCGAAGGTCGAGCTAGGCTAGGCCAAAGATCGAGCCGAGTTGGCTTTGGCTAAAAGTCGAGACGAGATGGTTCTAAGCCGAGTCGACTCGGGTCGAAGGTTGAGCTTGGTCGATCTTGGCCAAATGTCGATCCTAGTTGACTTTGGTCGATAGTTGAGATGAGATGGTTTTGAACTGAGTTGGTTCGGGTCGAAAGTCAAACCTAATCGCTCGTGTTGCAAGTCGAGCTGAGTCGACCCAAGTAAAGTAGAGTCGATCTATCTTACTACCACCAAATTAATTATTTAAATCGATCTACCTTACTACCACCAAACTAATTATTTAAAAAATAAAATAATTCAATTACTAAATATTTAAATTATTGAAATTCCTCGTCCAAATTAGAAGATAAAACTTCACAATAATATCCATAAAAGACACTATGTTAGTATGATGAGACACAAACATTCTCAGTTTAATATTAATTCATTTAGATCTTAAAAAAGCAGAAATTTTATTTATTTTATATGCATATTAAATCATTTTTTTTGCTTTTAAGATCTTATTTAATCAATATTTACAATATGAAATCACATTTTTCCTTGGGAACTTGAATTACAACAGAAAAATTAAAATGGGTGAATCCTGAAATAATTTGAAACATATATGACAACAATAGTCTTGATATTTTTGTTTTTTCGGAATTGGCATCCAATGAAATTCCAACAAATATTTTCTATTTGTATCTGATTATAAATTATATTAATCCTAGGTAATATAAATGTACAAAATTTAAAGAGATAAGAGAATAAATTAACCTTATATCTCTATTGAGTTCAATCTGAAATATATTCTTGCTCATGGTATCCCTTTATCTAATCCACTATGTATTATAATAGTTAGTAATTTAATATATTTCACCATTACTCATCATGATATTACTTATGTATTGTGCTTATTGTAAGTCAACTTGTTATTTCTGCTGCAAGTGCACTGGCAACTGTCTCCAAATTCTGAGAAATCTTCACAGTACTAAATTTCAAATTCCCCTCTTTCCATCATATTCTTTGGAGTTATTTGCTTTTTAAGATGTTTATTGAGTTGATAACCTTACTGATAGAATGTCTATTATAAATGTTTTACATATTTCAAAGAGATTCTTTTATCTCTTAGAAGAATAAAAAACAATATATTATTTCTTTTTCCTCTACCAAAGTTGAATAGTGTCATAGCTCTAACCATTGTTAAGGTAATTGGATTGTCCACTACTAGAAATTTTCATGTAAGATTTTTTTTTTCTTCTATTTCTTTTAAGAATTTTAATTGGTAGGTAATTCCTTCGTGGATAATCATTTTCTAAAAAATTATAAAATTTGCAAGTATTTCCTACAAAAAATTTCAAAACAAAATTAACAAGAAATATGAGTTATTTTAGTAGTGATCTTGGTTTCTTGCACACATAAGTGTTTGTTTTTATGAACCATTCATGTGCTATAACATCAATAATATTATTTAAATTGCTCATAATTTAGTCTTTTACGAGTTCACAAAATATCTAAGAAAATGATTGTCATCTCACTAGCTATCATCTTTAACACGAAGTCATTGCATTATCTTTCATCTCTTCAACTGTACTACTTATTTATAAAATCTCAAGCCTTTTCACTTTTTAATTAACAAATTTTCAATGTATGATAATGCATCATGAATTTGAAAAAAGATGTTAAATAATATTATATATATATATATATATATATATATATATATATATATATATATTAAAGGGTAGTTTAGTTTTTATCCTCTTGTCACGTTTTTATAGTTATATTTGTATTATATCTTTTATCTTCACAATCCTCGTTAAGACTAATATTATTAGAAAGTGAATTTTATTATTCTTTCTCCTTATTAGGGTAAATATCAACCAGTATCCCTCTTTTCTTTACGTGCTCTCATCTTTTATTTTATTTGTATCATTTTAAAATTTTAAAGTACCACATATATATTAATTTTAATTAGATAAGATAACAAATTTTTCGTTTAATTTTTGTTTATACCAGGTTGAACTATATCCTGCGAAGTCTCCTAAATAATTCCAAAGGTCCACGGACTTAGCTTCCCAAAGAACCTCTCTTCTAGTCTTGAACGAGGAGGAGGTAACTGCAAAAGACACTCTGATTCCAAAGTCAATATGAGGTATTAGATAACAGAGAATAAGATGTCAGAGAATATAACATAATCATGTACTTCGTAAAATGTATCTCTTATACTAGGGTCATGAGCCTTACCTGGTTGGGCTTCAGTTTAGTTGTCTTAACTACCTGCTAATCATAATAGGTTACCTAAACATGGGTTTACCTCATCTGGGTGATTATACTGACTTGGCAAGGTGGCCAGTCCGAACACATGATGTCTTACAAGGTTGACATGTACCCAGCCAAGGCGTGTACAAGGTGGTTTCCTCGGTTGCATGATCTTAGTAGTTTCCCAGGTCGTGTACTTTAGAAGGGTACCTTGGTCGGGTAGTCCTATCAGGCCCCTAGGCCATGTACCTTGTGGGGTATCCTGTTAGTGTAAAAGACAGTAGCCCCTCAGTCTTAACACGTTTATATGTTAAAGACTATAAGGTAGTGGTCGTAGGTTTCCGGATGTTGACTTCTCGGCTTGTGTTATTTGGCATATGTTTTTTTTTGCAAAGAAACTTTGTATTTCTTAGGCCTTTAGACCCTATGGATATAGTAGTCCCCAGTCTTGAGGAGCATAAGCGACGAAGAAGTTTGATGTGGCTGGGAAGATGCACAATCTAACTGATGTGACTTGAGTAGGTGGTTGTTAGGGTTTTATTGGGATCGAGATGACATTTTGGATTTTGAGAGTCATAATTGTTGGGTTATTTTGCTGAAGGTTTGCAACTATTGGCATGGGCTGGGATGGGAAACTGGGACATTATTTGCACATAGTTTTTGAGTTTTCATGGTACAACTTTCTTTACCTCTAGAATTCTTATGAAGAATGTAAAGAGTATGAGAACTAATATGTATTTCTATTAGTGGATCTATTGTGAATAACGATGGGGGGTCGAGTAGATTGTCTTCACCTTTTTATACTTGTCTTTCGTCTATTTCTTCTATGACCATTCCCAAATTTGTTCATGATGCCTTAGCACATCCTGGTTGGCATTAGGCCATGCTAGATGAACTTAGTACTCTTCATAATAGTGGAACATGGGAGTTTCTCTCATTACTACCTGGAAAATCTGTTGTTGGTTGCAAGTGATTTTTTGCTATCAAAGTTAGCCTTGATGGTACTATTGATTGCCTCAAAGCTGGTCTTGTGGCCAACGTTTACACACAAATTTTTAGGTTGGATGATGGTGATACTTTTTCTCCCTTTGTAAAGATGTTGGTCTCTTGGCAAGCGTACCAAAAGTCAACTATAGTATAATGATTTTTAAGTAGAGTGTCGAACCCACGAGGAACATATTCAATTAAAATAAATAATTATCTCGATCAACATATATATACATAAATTTTAATTTGATAGATATTGGTAGTTAAACTAATTTGCATAAACAGAATACAGTAAAAGCAAAAAATTTAGATAAAAGATCGGTAAGAAAAACTGGGATTGAATTTCATCTATCTCCCTTGTCTGTAATCTAGATGAATATAATACATAACATCTGAAAATACCAATATTGATGCACACTCAAAAATCATTTATACCGATCCCTCGTGTATAAAATTCATAAGATTAGTTCCCTGAATATTGATTCCTCACATATTCAGCAAACTATCCAACATTACGGTCGAGTGTTAAAAGCAATTGATATATTGAGATCTATTCCTAGCATCACAGTATATTAAGTATCATTGTTCAAATCAGATTTTCAGAAATACTTTCCAGTCAGATCTAAAAATAAAAATCACGACATTTATTGATCAAATAGAATCAAGCATTAAGAATAGAACAATAATACCAATATTGAATAAAAATAGAAATGCTATATATAAATATCACCATATTACATCCAAGTTCGAGTATATTACATTCAATCCCAATGAGGAAGATTAGCCACTCATGGTAGCTATCAAATTCTAAGCACTAAAGAAGAAAAATAAGAAACCAATGATTTGTGCTCTGCGCGTGGTTGCAACTCCAGCAGTTCTGTAGTTCCTCTCCAAAAATCCCCAACTGCTTTCACTTCCTGATTTAAGGAGTATTTATACTCCACGAAGGTCTCGCTCAAGCTACCTGAGTCTCGCTTGAGCGAGATTTATTACTTCAAACTAAAGAAAGAGTCTTGCTTGGGTGAGAAGTGCTGAAGAGAAGATCTCGCTTAGGTGAGCCAGAGTACTTCGGGCTGAAGAAAGAGTCTCACTTAGGCAAGATTGGCAGCATCAGATTTCTCTTGGGCAAGAATGGCGGCAAGAGATGATCTTCACTGCACAAGCTCTCGTTTAGGCAAGGTCCTTTGTCGCTTAGGCGAGACTGGAGGCCTAGGCTCTCGCTTGGGCAAAATTGCTTTGGTTTGAGCGACCTTGACAACATTTCTTCTTTTCTCACTGTATTTGATTTCTTCCTTAAGGTCTTTCTTCTTCTTTTTTCTCTTTAATCTTCTTGAAAAACACACAAAATAGGATCAAGTGATTTCTTTAAATCAAAACTTGGAAGCATGTGATTGAAACTCATTTGTCTTAGATTTAGGGAGAATCAATATGAAATGAACACAAGTTAAAAGCAAAAGGGCTAGAATTTTCTATGAATCTTTATTGAATTTTGGCACTTATCAAAAGATAGCTTATGTTCGTTTGTTTATAGTCATGATTACTCTTCAACAATGGTCTCTTTATCAATTGCATATTAAAAATGCGTTCTTTAATGGAGATTTGCAAGAAGATATTTATATGAAGCATCCTCCTAGGTTTGTTGTTCAAGGAGAGTCTTTTGGGTTGGTATGTCGTCTTCGCAAATCATTATATGGTCTCCAACAGTCTCCTAGGGCTTGGTTTGGAAAATTCAGCAATGTTGTTCAACAATTTGGTATAACTCGGTGTGAGGCCGATCATTCAGTCTTTTATCATCACTCAAGTGTTGGATGTATCTACTTGATTGTATATGTTGATAACATAGTTCTTACAAGCAATGACAACCATGGCATTTCCCAAATTAAACAACACGTTTGTAACCACTTTCAGACCAAAGATCTTGGAAAACTAATGTGGGTATTAAGGTGGAACAATCCAAACCTTTGTATTGGATATTTTGGAAAACTAGGTTGATGAACTCAAAATCGGTTGACACACCCATGGATCCTAATACTAAACTTCTATCGAAATAAGGGGAGTTTATGTCAGATCTCGAGCAATATAGAAGGTTAGTTGGGAAGTTGGATTATCTTACGGTTACTCATCCTGACATTTCTGTTACAGTTATTATGGTAAGTCAATTTCTTAATTCTCCATGTGAAGATCATTGTAATGTAGTCATTCAGATATCAAAGTACCTAAAAGGACCTCCTGAAAAAAGGTTGTTATATGGATCCAATAACCATACTAGAGTGGTTTGTTATTCAGATGCTGATTGGGTAAAGCCTCCTTTTGATAGAAGATCTACATCTGGATATTGTATCTCCATTGGTGGTAACTTAATCTCTTGGAAAAGCAAGAAACAAAGTGTTGTGGCAAGATCTAATGCAGAAGTAGAATATAGAGTTATGGCCTCAGCCACTTGTGAGCTTGTTTGGCTTAAGAAATTTCTTAAAGAGTTACAGTTTGGAGACGTTAATCAAATAACACTTATATGTGACAATCAAGCTGCTTTTCATATTAGTTCTAATCCTTTCTTTCATAAGAGGACAAAACATATTGAGATTTATTGTCATTTCATTCGATAAAAGATTATGTCTGGAGACATCAAGACTGAGTTTGTTAACTCAAGTGATCAGTTAGCAGATATTTTCACTAAGTCTTTACAGAGGCTGAGAATTGGTTATATTTGTAACAAGCTTGGTACATACAATTGGTATGCCCTAGTTTGAGGGGGAGTGTTAAGATATCAATAATATCTTTCTCTATCTTATTTTCAGTATCTATTGTTATTATTCTTCGTATGTATTTTGGGCTTAGTCCATATTTTCTTTATTATAAATATAGTCCCTATGTGTATTTTATACACAAGGGAGATTAATCCCAAACCTAGTTTCACTATATTTAATAATTACTATAGCAAAAGGTTCTAAAAGTTGAAGAGCTTGAAATAGTTAACAATTTGGAGATGTAACTTAAACGACACTTGTATGTGACAATCAATATGCTCTTCATATTAGTTCTAATTATGTCTTTCATGAGAGGACTAAACACATTCAGATTGATTGTCATTTCATTCGGGAGAAGATTGTATTTAGAGACATCAAGACTAAGTTCATTAACTCAAGTGATCATTTACAATTTGTAACAAGACCCATAATTGATTATATTTGTAACAAGCTGGTACATACGATTTGGATGCACCAGCTTGAGGGGGAGCGTTAGATATCTTAGATATCAAATCTTTATCTTCTATCTTTAGATTCTTGTTATTATTCGTTATCTTGTATATTAGGCTTAGCTCATGTCGCCTTTACTTTTACTTATGAAATTGTAGACAACATTACTAGATAATTTTGCAATTTATGAAAATTTTCAATTCCATTATATATTAGAAGTGTCTTATTTAATTCATTTTATTTTATTCATACTATTTTTGTAGAATAAGTCTATTTTAATTATTACTTTTCAAATAAAATTATTAATATCTCATTTAAGATAGCACTGTCTAAATGTATAAATAAAATCAAAATTATATTTTAAAATTATTTTTCATCATTCCACTTTTATAAGGCTTGTATAAACAAATCTATTTTGTACCACATTTTCATAAATGTGGCCTATAGAAATAAGCAATACGAAGAAAATCATTGCATTATATTGCCATGGAAACTATTGCATATTGGAACATCTTAGACAACGTTTTTTAATTGTTGCATAGTAGGCAACAATTTTTGAATTTCCTGGCTTAAATTGTTGTCTCTAGTATAGGCCACGACCACCTATGCAATGGCTACAAATTCGTTGCAATTCGTTGTCCAGTGTTAAGACGATGATTTTTTTGCTTTAGACCATAATTTTTTGTCCATTACTTAAAATCATTTTTGTTGTAATGTTTATTTTTTATTTTTTATAAATTTAGCAAAACATAACTCGTTAAAATTGAAACTAATTAGCAAATAAAGATCGTATATAATTCGAAACAAATTAAAGAACTAGAAAAATAAACATCAATCCACCTATCCTACATTATGTAAAGTTTTTGAGGTTTTAACATTACTTTTATCTATCAATTTTCCAAGTTTTCACTTAATACATAATATATTTCGATAAAAACAATTAAATTTTAATTTAGTAATTTTTTTGTATCGAAGTAATTTTTGAAAAGGTTTGTGGATTAACCAAATCTATTAGGGGTTCAACTTAGGTGAGTTGTAGATACTTCAAACCCAATATTTAGACCAATTGTATAAGAAATAATTATTTGTAGCCCAAGTTTACTCAAAATCAATGATGTCAAATTTTTAAATGGCCTATAACGTTAATATGTTTAGGGTTAAATATTTTTTATGCAAAATTAGATATTTTCTTTTAATCTAATGACGTTAATTTTTTTAGCTTGTTAGACAGGATTTCAAACTGATATTTGAAATTAAATGTGTTAAAACAGTGTAAATAAGTTAAATACCATTATCAAATGTATTTGATAGGTTAAAAAATATATAACACACTTAGGTTTTGAGAACTATATTTATTTACTTTTAGAGTTTAGAGATTAAACTGTATCAAAGGATGGAAATAAATTTCAATTTCATGTTAAATTTTAATATATATAACATGAAAAGAAAAGAATGATAGTCTAGCATTTGCAATTGGATCATAATGAAGAAATGAAACAAAAATTAGACATTATAAAAATGCGTATTTAGTGTTTGGTAGTGGTACTAAGTTTTGAACATAAGGATTATACGTGTGCATATTTGGTTTGAGAAAAGAGTGATAAATAAGGTGAGAATGAAAGAATGGAAAGATGCGAAGAGAGTTGGTGATCCATTTGTGAAATGATAGGCAAAGGTTTCACATGGTGGCATGTTAAAAGCAAGGGGTAGGCCACACGTGTCTGAATGCCCCATGTGCCATTTCACCCTTATGTTTATTAGTGTTGAGATAGGGCCATTCCTCTAACTATGACCAGAATCCCTGATTAGATTACATCTTTGAAAAGGAAAATACAAAGCCATTTGACCTAAATTAGGAACAATTTCTTCTCAAGTCATGTTAGTAGGGACCCCACTATGTGGTGGCCTCAACTCAATCCTCCATCATCCTCATCAATTTTATTTCATCACCCTCTTATTAATTGCTTCTCTTCTGTGAATCCACAACTACTCTAATAAAGGGAAAAAGTTGTCTCACATTTCAATGACTTATGCTACTCACCCATAATTTGGGTACCATTTAGGCTTCTAGCCTTGTCGTGACCGACCATTAATATTCTACAGTATCATGTACTATTTAAATATATATATATATATATATTGTTATTTTCTTTGGTTTATTTCATTCATGCCTAACTAATTATAAATTAAAAGGAAAGAAGCATAAGCCTTCATTTTACTCAATTTTACTTTATTTTTATCGATGTTCTTAGCCTAATAATAAAAACATAAATACTAATATGCTAAATTTAAAAATTATATATAATATGGTAGAGTTGTTATAGTAAACAAGTTTTTAGGTATGAGTAAAATTGAACTTTGGTATTTTCTTTTTTATCAATCTCATATTTAAATTTTTGTAATGAAAAATTTTGTGAAGGAAAATCCTCGTAAAGATGTTGAAGTGAATTCCATTAAAAACTAATTAGGAATAAAAAAAAACATGTATATACTTAATATTAATAACATTGTTACGTAAAATCAACTAGTTTAATAGAAATTGTGTTTTACAAAATAAATAAATAGTGCATCATGTTATGCATCACTATGGGTTTTGACATCTCATCTATACCCCAAAAGTTCATTTATCATTTGTTATCAAATGTAACTTCATTAAAATAAAAAAAATAAAAAAATACAATGCATGGAAGATCATACTAAATTCTTAATAAAAAATTATACTTCATTGAGTATTGACAAACTATATCTATTATGAAAAAAAATCTAAATTAATACATGGAAGTAAAATATTAATTCACTTATATTGTTTTTTATTAATAAAAATCAAATTAATTAACTTATCTATCCAGAAAGGATTCACTTCACGAAAAACTTAAAATACTTTAAATTGCATATATGTACTAAATGCAAGTTTCCACACCATTTCCTCTTAAGACTCAATGGCACAATTTGTTAGACTTAAAAACTTAACAAACCCAAAAAAGAAAAATCACACTCTAACCATGCTCTTAGAAATTCCTCACTCCAAACATGTTTCCATGCATAAATAATCTCGTAAACTCGGTATAAACTAAAAAATTTTATTAAAACAATCCCTATATTTGTCCTTAATTCCACCGAAGGTACCACCACATGATACTAAACTATGTTGCTTTTCCCCCCTATTGTGGATATTAGATATACATTTCATAGACCGGTTCTCAGCCATACGCATAACTTTAAATTCAAATTCAATAAATAAAAAAAGTTATCTATTTAAAAGATGATATTACTTGAAAGTATATAAATAAATAAAAACATACAAAGATAATATATATAAAGGAAATTAAAGTATAAAAGGTTTTGTAATCTTTTTCTCTATATTCAAAACATAATTTAAGAATAATAAAAAAATTAACTCTCCTTTTTCATATTACAATACAATTCTGCAAACCCTTCTAGCATCAAAATATATATCTATTTAATTGTTGAAAATAGATAGGTGAAATAGAATTCAGAGGGCAGAAATGGAATTGAGTAAAATGGTAAAATGTGAGGAATGAGATGTTTGCTTAGAAGATGACAAAGGTCTACTATGTAGGCGACATTTGGTGGGCATGCCCCATCATTGGTTGTCTGGTTCATAGCAAATTAAAGGACCCCTGTAATGGAAACAAATTAATTAATTTTGCTACCTAGTGCTGCACTGTTCATGTCAACATAGTTTGTTATCATGACCAGAATAAAAGTTAAACAAAAGAGGGTTTTTTACACCAAAGAATACTGTTTAGGTTTTCGCAGTCTTGCTAAACATTGAATTCAAGATGTATTTTTTTGTGTACGAGATAAAACTTATCAGATGCTTACATCATGTATCAAAATTCAGTCCTTCTTCAAACATTCAATGCTACGTCATTGAATGGGAAATGCGTGACCAAAGTCAGCCTTAAATTTGTCGAACTAATTAAAGTCATTAATGTTACTTATTTAACAAGTGGAATTTATAAGAGATTAATCATTAATTAACATTTAAAGTGCAGCTATAATCGGATTAGTTAATGGAAAAGATACAGAAAAATTGGATCAAATTTAAAACTTAGTTAAAAATTAAAGAGAATACTACTCATTCTAAACATAAAAGATGGCTAAAAGCAGACATGAGTCAACCCGATTCACACGTGTTGGCTTACCATGAGCTGGGTTGAAAATGAATGAACCTAACCCGGCTCACTTTATGGTGAGCCAGAAATTTTGCAACCTGTCTCAATTCACCATGGGTTTGTGGGTTAAGTGGGTTGACTCACCAACCCACATAAAAAAATTATTTATGTATTTATTTTTAAGTATTCAAATATTTAAATAATTTTTTAAACAATTCATAAGATGACAATCACAATAAAATTAAAAACCAATGTTTTCATCATACTCACCACCAATATATGATGAATTGTTTCCAAAAAAGTGTCCATATAGTCCAAGAAAACATGGCTAATATTACAAATTTTCTGTCATGATATTCAATAAAATATAAATAAAACAATTATACATTTTTGTCATACTAATTTAGAAAAATTTGTTTATAAGACGGTTGCTCGAGTAATTTACTATAAAGATTATAGTTAAAGATTATAGTTAAAGATGAAAGTATCAACGTATATAACTTGACAATCAAATGAATTAAACATTCAAATTATTCAAATATTATTGAGAACACTCTAACATTTAAAAATATGAAATTGTGAACCTATATAATTAGAAGTAGTAAATAATATTAAAAAAAATTAAAAAAACATTGTAAAAAGAGGAGGGAAGAGAAGAACCGAATCACGATTTTTACAAATGAATTTTACCAATAGCTAAAATCTATCAGTAATTACCGACATATATTTACCAATGAATTTACTGAAAAATTTGTGGTTATTTGTAATCACCGACAAATTTCAAAATTATTGGTAAATTTATAATTATTGGTAATCTGTCAATAAACTCGAAATACCAACGAATTTTTGCTATTACTAACGAATTGTCACTACTAAAAACTCATATTTCCTACCAATTTTTGTTTGAAATTTTTTTCGTAGGAAATACTTACAAATTTTGTTATGAAAAAAAATTTGCAGGAAATTGCTGCCAATTTTTTTGCAAAAGTTTTTGTATAAAACATTTTTCACAACAAATTTTGTAGTAAATACTTACGAATTTTATAATATTTTAGGAAATAATTATCCACGAAGGAATTATCTACGAAGGAATTATCTACCAATTAAGATTCTTAGAAAAAATAGCAGAAAAAAGTTCTTTCTTGCAAAAAATTTCAACAAATTTGCAAGAAAAATTACATGTAATTTGAGAATTTTTGATAGTGTGTCCAAAAATAATATAGTTTTCTTTTAGTGTGATAGCTAAAAAATTTTATTGTGCTAACTTTTCATTAAAAAAATTAATTTCATTAAAATTAGATGTAAAAAATATAATTGACAAATCAATCTTAAAAATTGAAGCTATTTCAATTAAAGTAAATTAGTTTAAATTTATTTACAATTAAAATAAAAATATATGTTTTATTTATATTAAAGATTGAAAGGTGTAAAAGCTAAACCAAAATTTGTTTTTTTATTGTTATTAGAAATTGAAACGGGTAAATTGAAATATTTTATCTACCAATATTAAATTAAAAATATTTGATAAAACTATTTAATAAATGCAAAAAGTATGGAAAAGGCACATTTAATTACCTGGTTTATAATAAATTAAAATTTAGTAACTATTATATTTAAAAATGATTACTTTTAATATTTAAATTTCTTTTTCAAAGCATTATTGATGATGTAATTTAAATATAGTAAATAAAATTTTATTACAATACACTACAACTTTTATTATAATGTTATTTAATTAAATGAAACAAATAAATTTATGGTATAATTTGGATAAATTTATACCATCGAAAATTATATTTGATGAAGGTGAAAGTGAAAGTGCGAAAGAGTTTAAAGATTTACAAAGTATATAAAAAGGACAAAACAAATAATATATATTCATTTAACTATACTTGTTATATGATAATGAGAGGGTAGCATGAATATAATAATAAATATAATGATATAAAATATGAAATCAAGTTTGAATGCTACATGAACATATGATTGGAGTACACTATAGAGTTTCTTGAAAAATGACCTAAAAGTAGTGCAACTTTTAGAGGACTCAGAATTGTGTTTAGCAATCAAATGTTCCTGACACGATGCTTTTTGGCATTTGATAGTCACATGCTCATTATCTCTATTCATTGTCACCATTAAAAGCTTACACTAAGGAAGTGGGAGGATACATATCCACCCTATAAACTTCATCTATGAAAGGTTTTCTTGAAAGAGACTATGCAAGATAGTGCTCGTGTTTTGTCCTACACAAAATGCTCACAAAGATTTAATTTTTAGAAATTTTCCATGTGTCCTATCTGGTCCATGTGTCTCTTTTGGTCGACTCCCTTTTCACTGTTCTTCTCTCCGAGTGATTAATAGTTTTGTATGATTTTTTTTTTTCTTTTGGAGACAAATAATGTAATATAACTGTGTGCATTTCAGTTCTTATTTAATAAATAAAAGTCATAATTTGTATCATGTGATAAGTTTTATATCTAATAATATATATAGATTTGTTCTATAATTAATAAACATGTATTTAGAGTGTGATTGTTTTGTGAAACAGTTTCGTAACCTTTGATTGCATGCATGTTATGTCCTACAATTCGGGTAAGAGTACTTTCATGTTGCCAGAAAGCATCTTTGCCAGTAGCCAACCTTAGCTGTGCTAAGTACTACTTACGAAAGTCATGTCCTTTCGACTTTGGTATATGAATATTCTTGTCTCAACTAGCTAGTATTTCACAAATACATTATTTTCTACAAAGTTTCATACTGAATTCAAACGTGATTTTGGATTCCATGCACAAACCAACTCTAAAAAAAACATTTAAAACTTTACTATCTTAGTATTTTAAGTTGTTTGAATTTTCAAGTCTCTTTAGATGTTAGGTGTATCGGAATAAGTATTTAGTCAAGGATATAATGACTTTTTCATTTTAACATATAATAAAGATTATTGACCAACAATTTCTTCAACTTGAAATTTAAAATTATATAACGCCTAAAATCTCACCACTAAAACTCGCTCTCTCTTGAAATGGTTATGTCAAGAATTTTGAAAATAAAAATATTTTTTTTATCAGTAAAGAATAAATATAAATTAAAAAGAATACTTAAGGGTGCTCTAACCCTGAAAATAAAAATGATAGTTAATATTTATCTTGGTTCTAAAAGGATTGGAAAAAACTCAAGGAAAGGTTGAGAGAGAATTGAATAGTTAATTCATATTGAACTGTAAAGAAATCAGATTGAGTTGGTGATTATATACAATCACTGTTATCACCTGCAAGTAGTTACAATATCTATGTATTAATTTTCATTACAGTAAAAGTAAAGATTGTTAATATTTACAAACACACAATTATTACATTATATACGTGATCTTATCATTATCAAGAAAATGTTGATATGAAATCTTGGTTTGGTGAGAGACCTTCTGAAAAATTAAATATCCAAAGATAAAAACTTTATGAAATAATCCGATCGAGGTATATTCTTAAGAAATAGCGATCGTCCATCGAAATGTGATAAAATTTATTTGAGATATAAATATTCGCATATATATTTCATACATGCATATTTGAATATCAAAGGCATAACTATATGTTAATTATATCATACCCGTATTGACAAAAATTGAAAAATATGTATCTGCTAAAATAGGTTGTGAGGATGACCCATATGGTAAGAGTTACATTATTTATAATCTTATTAAAAAAATTGTTATAGCACCAAATAAATGGAGGATAAAGTTATAACCGTTTTAATTATTTTGACAAAACTATTCATAATTTGTTATATTAATCGTTAATCAATGTTTGTAGCTTAAGTCAATCAACTAAAACTCTCAGTTCATCATTCTTTTCAATGATGAACCCTTGTTATCAAATCAAAGGAAGAAAGAAACTTGAAGTGAGCGCACAGAAAAGCAGAAATAAACTTCATTTTTTATTCAATTAGCACATAGGATTGAATCCCCAAAAGTTATTTCTGCCCGCTGATTTAGTTTAATTTTTATGATAAAAACATTAGTAGATTTAATTTACAACTTCATCTCTTTATATAATAAGAGCTTCACCTCATGCATTCAACTAGATATATTCCCTTCCTCATCAGATTTAGGAAAACTATAGAAAGGAAAAAATATAAAAGATAGCAAAAATAGATTATAAATAAAGTGAAAAACCTCCATAAAAAAGTAACAATTTTTAAGGGAATTCTCACCTAGAAGAAAAAAGTTTCTAGAAGAGTTATTGATATAAAAAATGTGATATTACTTTGAATATAAAACTTTGAGATTCAATGTTTTTAAATCCGTTTATTTCATATATATATATATATATATATATATATATATATATTTTTTTTTTTTATTCATATGTTTTAATTCGTCATTGTCCCATATATTTATTTAATATACTTTCCTAGATTTTTAACTAGTATTGTATCTCATCAGAGTAAAACTTGTTCATCTCTATGAAGTTGATATTAAAACAAATTTTATTTTAATATCATTTTTTTATTTCTTATTTTTAAGAAATAGATGAGAAATATTTACTACTTGTTGAAATATAAGTTGTTTATATAAAATATTTTACGCCACGTTTAATATAAAATTTGAAGACTTAATATTATTATTTTCCGTACGTAACTTAACTTTTTCATTTAATATTTAATATAAAATGAAAACTTTCGTTTCATTGATATTTTAACTAAAAACAAAAGGAAAATAATGTTATTTTATAAAATGATTTAACTTAATGATAATTGGCAATGATTTAACTAAAAAACTACATTGACGGAAAGAACATTCCCAAACTTGAGGGTAACCAAATGGCTAATTCAAAGCACTAGTTTAAAAGTCCACCATTACCAAAACTATGTTGGAGGCTTACTCTATCTCTAACCACTCAGGTCAACATAAACGTTCTTCTTTCTCTCTCATGGTTTTAACTCCCCTAACTTCTATGACCCACTTCAAGATTCCATATATAGTGGCCATACACATAACTAATCATTTATAATACCACATATTCTTTAAATATTCTAGTTGTTGGTTGAAAGATAGTTTTGCTACACGCTACAAACTCTATTATATTATATTATATTATTACATACCATGAAATTCTTAATTAAGTTACCATGACTTGTATAAGCATTTAAATTACAGTTTATAATCACAAAGCACTTTTTTGTTTACAGAAAACTGTATCAATAACTAATCATATGACTCACACATTAATTTAAGTATTAATCGTTAAACGCGTGCATTAATTGATATTAGGTTGTTTTTGTTTTCTGTTTTGTTTTTGTTTTCTCCCAACCAAACTAGTTGAAGATTAATCTTGTTCATGGTAGGTGTGACTATAGTTAAACTAGAAAAAAAAACCACAAACAATATAAAATAGAACATTTTGTTTTTCATTAAATAGAGTATATATTCTCATATGTGTATAATGTATTAATCGTTATATTTGTTTCAATAAATTAAAAAGTTTAATTTAACTCTTATTTATATTTATTTTGCTTAAATTCCACAAACTTTCGTTTTTTTAATTATTTTTTATCATAAAAACCAATATATCTCTTATTATAGACAAATGAATAACAAAATTAAGTATATGTATAACAACAAAAGACATTTACACAAGAAAAGTTTCTTGAATACTCAATTTAAAAGAAAAAATGATTGAATATTAAAAATAAAAGGTATATAAAATTATTAGTGTTTATGACAAAATGTCCCACCAAAGGATTTCAAGTATATAAATGCATTCCTTTGGGGACTTGCCTCTTTAGAGCTGGCCACCAAACCCCACTAACTACACCTTCTCATCTTCAACTTCTTGGCTTTTTGAAAGGAAAAAGCCATAACAGCTTCAATGAGTTCCATAACCAAAGCTCCTCTTTCCTCCAACGATGTTCTTTCCTCCGAGGAGAGTGGTTGGACAACATATTTTGACGACTTCTTCAACAACCATGTCGACAACAAATGTTCCATGCCTTTCTCAGCTGTTGCTTCTACCTCCCTTGTCTCTGATGCAGCTTCTTTGGTCGACAAAAAAGTGGTCAGTGCCATACAAGTTCAAGACTTTTCAGTCAATCAAAAATCCAAAATAACAAGTTTCAAGAAGAGAAAAGATGCCTTAACGGCTTTCATTGATGACGCTTTGGAAGATACTGCAACTTCTTCTCTCAATAGTCCCAAGGTTTTTCACTAATTTTTCTTTCAACCTCTTTTTCCTTTTTTTTTTCCTTTTTCCTATTTTTTTTTTTCTTTTTGTAGTTGAAGCTTTTTGAGTTTATAATTAATATTTAGTTCCATATATAGTTGTATAAATAAATCTATTATTTTTATCCGTGGTATTTTAGGTTTTGTATGCGAACCAGCAGATTGACAAGGCAAACAGACAGAAGTAGTATAAACCTTTTCTCAGGTTCAATCGAATTCACATAAATATACCCTACATACAAACTTTTTTTTTCTATTTTTACTTTTATTGTAAAATAAAAAAGGAAAAAATGCATATATAATAATTACATAAACAAAGTTAGCATTTGATATTTTACACAATATAATGGAATATTCCACCTTTATGTAGTGACATTAAAATGTATTACTTTCTAAACTTCATGTTCCATTCTTTTTCATTTTTTTTAATGCATCAAATATAAACAGAAACTTTTATGCTATAGTCAATCTCTTTCAGACCTCTACCAAACTATAACGCACAACCAAAGACTGTGACATCAACCCAAAACCATTTTCATTCTTTATTCCCTAATTTCCTTACAATTTTCCCATTTCTGAAACAAAATCTTCATCCTCCATTCTGTGGTGTATTGTTTCACACATGCATCAACTAACAAGTCACCAATTTGTGGTGTTCATGTAGGAGAAAGGTAATATCTCAGGGCAACAAAATGAGCAAAATGAAATGAGCTCCAAAGCGAGGAACAGTGATTGCACAGAGGCAAAGAAGATAGGTCTTTGCTTAATTTGTCCCTTTGTCAATGGTAGAGAACTTTCTATGTTAATTACTTAGTAGTATTATGTTAAATTCAATCATAATCATTTTTGGGTAAAAAAAAAAAAAATCTTGTTAATGTACATATACTAGTACACATTTCTCTCTCTTCACTCTCTCTCTCTCTTTTTCTGCTAGAGCACATAGAAAATCATTCTGCTAGATATAATGAATTGACCCTTTTTCTACTGTTCCCAAATTCCTATGCAATGGTAATATAAGTAGTGAATCACTGTTCACTGGTTACACTGAAACATACCAGAGTCTATATATGTATAGGACATATTCTGCTGCAAAAAACAGATGAAACATGAGACACATAAAGCATAGAATAAATACAATGGTGGGAACTGCGAAGATTTGAAGTGATGAGTAGTAATAAGTATAAGGAGCATCATTTGTCTCTGACACACAGAATCCAGAATGATCAGCATACACTGGGATTGCTGTGTCTCCTTAAAAAACTCTTGCAAATTAATTAACACATCCTTTGTTAAGGGAATTTTATGTAACTTTTAATAACTGACCAATTTAATGCATTCGTTAGTATCATCTTCCAAGTAAAGTACTGTCTTTATTGGTGGATATTCATGCTTCACGAATCATGGTCCAAAAATAATGCTAAGAGGGATTAAAAAAACATATATTATGGTTGTTATGTTTTACTAACATGTATGAACTGTTGTAAAGTACCAGGTTTAGTTCTTTATCAATGAAAAATGTTTTGAACAATATGTTGATTCTTCATTATCATTGATATTATCAATACAATCATATGTTAATGTATATTATGAATACAACAAATAAATAGTACTATAGTGTTTTGTAATGGATTAATTAATGATTTCTACCTAACAAGAACAGCTGCAAAACTTTCATATCAAGGTGGAGGGAAAGAAGAAAAAGCAAGATGACAACATCACCAAAACTTAACCTCAAAGGACCGACACACTAGATAGATTGGCCATGTTAGATAATTGAATTTTCTTCCATGTCTTTTGGATCTTCTACATTATTTAGATAGTAAAGGGAAAGAAAACATATTTTCCAGCTAACAATCTTCAATGAATACTATTATATATCATATCATTATCATACTTCATATGCTTTATGTTCTGCATTTTTCATATCCAAGGCCAATAATACAAAATTATGCAGATTAAATTATACTGGCATTATTTACCATGGTTAATCATGTAAAATATGGAAAAAAAAATTGCAATATCATAGTTAGTATGAATAGTTTGCCTTAACAAAACACTTCCATCTCTAACCAAATATGTCTTTAGTTCATTATTCTATCAAGAAATAGTAAGATGAATATTACTTTGAAGGCATTGTTTATCAATTAGGTGGGTTTTGCTTTACAATCATTGTTGTTTAAGAAATCGTAAGCGTACACTTCTAAAACCATGCAAGTAATTATAGTAAAGATGTATTACTTTAGAATATTGTTTATTAATTAGGTGTGTTGGTTGCTTTCAATCATTGCTGTTTAACAAATCGTAAACGTTCAGTGCTTTATAAATCCATGCAAAGAGATTATATCAAATTCTTCTTTCCTTCTTTTACTTATCGTATATTTAAATTAATCTTTCTCATAATTAAACTTTTGTAGTTAAAATTTTATTGAAAAGGTAATTTATCTCTAAAAATTAATGCAAGCTTAAGTTTATGCTAAAAATAATGTTATATCATGCTAAATTATATATATATATATATATATATATATATATATCAACACGTTTCATTCTCAATTAAAGGGAAAATAAGATTAAAATTGTGTACTTAATAATAGTAGAAAAGGATCCATCTTTGTTAAAAAATAGAGGAACAAACAATACCTTCAATCAAATAATTACGGGTTTTCAAAGTTGATAAAAATAAACACAAATGAAAGTATAAGGACAGTTCAATGAGCACTGCTTGAGTGGTCCAATCCATCACAAGTCATTCAAGAAAAGGTCTGATTTTAAATTTATCAAATAGTCAAATGCTATGATTAATTAATAATGTTATATTCATAATTGATATATTTAATAATTTAAAAATTTATTATAAAATGTTAAACCACAGATAAATAATTGTCTTCTATTTGGATAGCATGAACCAATTATTAAAGTGTTATGTCTTATCAAAACAATTATTAGAGTTACGAAACTGTTATAACTAGAATACCAATCGCAATCAAAAGTACTACATATTAATTGTATGAAAAACAATATAAACATTAACTCTCCAGAAGATGGTATCCTACATGGATATCATACAAAATGATGGATAAGAATTTAATTAAACAAAACGAAATTGCCATCTCAACGGTTGATTAGTTCAAATATCTAATTAATAGAAATTTAAAATATATAATACATATCTCATAAAAGTAAAGAGAATAAAGTAAGCTTGTACTAATCCTAGATATCAAATTGTAACTTGCAAATTTTCCACCGACACAAGATGAAACATCACAAATTTGAACCATGTTTTTACGATCCGTGCAAAAGTAATAGTCCATAACAAAATTTCAGTTTCATGGAGCAAAGAGGGAAATTTGATAGAGATATATTATAGAAATAAACAAAAAAGCATATACAATACTTTGTGAGCAATTAATTTCGGAAGGAAAATTGACTATTTTAGTGAGTTTTCCTTACAAATTACATTTTTGTATATTAGAATTAAGGGTAAAAATTTTGGAACTCTCTAATTTTAATTTTTATCTGTTTCTTTGTATTATATATAGGAATGTATATGGGTTAGAGCATTTCAAGTATTTTTATATTTATATATTTTTGTTTTTGATAAAGAAAAAGCAAATCTTATTTTATAAACAAATTTTATGCAGTTAAGTTGAACATAAACTTATTAAATAATATAAAATTATTCAGACTCTTCGTATAAGTTCATTGAAATGACGGATTCCTATTATTTGACTTTCATGAAATCTCTCACAAATATTTCATTTTTTGTTTAAAATGTGATTCTTCTATTTACGAAAAAGATATACATCGAAGATCATACATTTATTAGACATATAAGATTAAGTTAGAATGTTATCCCTCAAATAATAAATAAGAAATCCATGAAAGGGGTTGGAGAATATAAGATGAGAATTGGAAAGAAGCAACATATATAGAGTATTTATATAAAGAAATCAGAAGGTAACATGGTGAGATACGAAGGTAATTATTTAAAACCAAGCAAGGATGAAGTAGGAGCAATGTAAGGCAACACAATAAAGGCAATTGGCCAAACTATTCTGATTATGATGCATTTGTAACTAACTTTTTTAGGTGTGGGTAGCAAGTTTAGTAACTTTAAAAATGATTAGAAACTTTAAGGAAAATTTGGCATCATATGAGAGTATCATCATAGTCTTCCATAGCCCTCTTTTATCTATGCCTAGCTTCCTCCATGGCTAAACTAAGCCTAGAGTGAGGCCAATATTCAAAATGTGCCATGCACCTAACACAATAATTTTCTTTTGGATTGATTTCAAGATTTAAACCACTTAGTAAAAATAAAATAAAAGTTTTCTATTTTGTTTCTCGTTTTTATATTACAATAAACACGTAGAAAATTAGTTAAATATACAATATGTAAGAGTATATAGTTGACAAAAAATAATAGTTAAAATGATAAAATAAATAAATAAATAAAAATCTTTCAAAAGTAAAAGAGTAAATTATTTTAACTAGTTCAACTACAAAATAATATAGAGCAACTTTTTTGGTGTATTAAGTGAATTTTTCACGGTCCTGGTGTGCCGGAAAACATTACTGAAAACTTATAAAATTATTATTTAAAATGATTAAGTTGAATTTATACAAAAGTTTTTTGTTTTAGCATTTACGACCAGTCTTCCTACTGATGAACAACATATTATACTGGACTTTGACAACAGATAGTAATAAGAATGAAATGTGAAGAGTTTCATGGTAAAATTGCGACGTTTCGTTTTAAGTTATTGCATGACCTAAAAAGAAAACAAGTGATTATCTAAGTTTTTCTTCTTTTTTTTCTTTTTTAAACTAAGTTAATTCGTTGCATAGTTCAGATCGTCTACTTTTACACCTATAATAAAGTTAATTACGTGCCCAATTTTCTTCGTCAAAACAATGTACTAGTCACATGTAATTATTGTCACAATGTGCTTTGCGACAAGAGATAACTAATTTTTATTAAAATTAGGTGAAAATTGGAAAAAAAACACCTTTTAGTTTGAAAAATAGACAGGTCCTAAAAAATATGAGCTGATAAACGTACACCTAGCACAACATCATGACATAACATTTCTTATTATTTTATTTCATTGAATATTAAAATTTTAGGTGAAACTATAGTATACATGAGTATAAAACTTATTTTATAATTCGGTAGTATAAAATTGAGTTAGATACTCACAAAGGTGATACTAGAATCATTCGGAATCAATTCTTGTTAGATATATTACAAATGTTGTGTCAGTGTTATTGGATTCGAATTGGATCACTTATAACTATATCTAATTCTTTACTTAAAATGCTCTTATGTTTACTGTTGTGCATAAAAATATGTTGAAAATCTGATATGAATTATAAATAAAAAAATCTTACTAGTTAATTTAATAAAATTGAGTTAAATATAAAATTTAATTATTTAAACATTACATTTTTTGGTGTGAGTTTAATTTAAATTTTATTTCTTTATTGTATATATGAACTATGCTTAGGAAGTGGAAAACGCAGAAATTAGGAAGATTTTGGAGTCCAAGTGTGTAAACCTGTCCTTTGCTTTCTCCTTTCAGAACTGGTAGCTTGTGGACAGGAATAACTCTTACATAAGTTTTTTTTTTCTTGTTATATGTTTTTTTTTTTAAATATGTGGTGAGTATGATCATGATATATATTCTCTGATACTGGTAATTAGGTGTTTTCTGATGAGGAAAAATTGGCTGGCATCTGTTGTCTGATTTCAATGATTTTGATATTGGTGTTTGGTTTAAAAGGGTGATTGACATTTAGGTAAGTATGATTTTCTGTGTATAATCTTTGAATAGGATCGTGATTCCTTTTCATTTATTGTGGAAAGTTCGTGGTCTGTTTGCAGTTCCATTAAAGTTTGAGAAATTTTGTTGGACAAATGGGTTTGTGTTGGTGGGGAAGTGATGATTTTCGGTAATTGTATGCTAACATGTAAATAAGTTAGTTATTTATCTTTTAATATTTTACTTTTGTAAATCTTTTTATGAAATTTTGTTCATATTAGTCTTTTATTTCAAATTATTAGTTTTATAAAATATAATAAGCAAAATAATATTTTTTAGTGTATTTTGTAGAAAAAAGATAAAAGACCTGGTAGAAGAGAGCATTCAATAACTATTTACTAAATGACTAATGATTACACGGTAGAAGTCATATGTGTTGGTTTTGGTGGGTGGTATTAGTTTTTCCGTTAACAATTGTATAAATACTAAACTTTCAAACGTTTAACTCATGTACAATTTATATGTTAATAGTTATATATAAGGTTGGAGTTTCTTAAGTACTCTTTTATATAAATTTATTTCATTTTATTTGGTGATAAAAACAAAGAATCATTCATCAAAGAGTAATAACATCAAACGATGTAAAGAAGAAATGATATTTAGGAAAGACTTGTTTATCTAGCAATAATGGGTGTCAACACCCAATTTTGTCCGACTAAATAAATAATAGAATAAATAATAATAATTTGTTTTTTTCAAAAAAAAGTATAAAAAAATAAAAAATAAATAAAATAAATAAATAAGTTTTCTCTTTGGTTTTTTGCTTTGTCTAAATAATAATAATAACATGATAATAATAATAATAAATAAATAAATAAAAAGAAAAAAACTTTGTTTTAATCTTGTATGTATTTTCTTTTGAGGCTTTGTTTCTATTTTAGTCCAAAATACTCTATACACCCACACCGTTTTTCTTGCAACTAATGGTAGCCCAAAGTTTAATTTTCGCTCCCTCACTCTATGCTTTGTCGTTTCTGCTCCAGATCAAGAAGTTAGTCTAATAATTAGAAATAGAATATGTTCTAATATTTAGAATTATTTACTCTGATTTTGTGCTCTGATTTTATGACACCTCCTTTTTCAGATGAGGAAAATATTAATATGTTTCTCAAGAATATCCTTTTTGTAATTATAATTAATCTGTCCTGATCACGTTTGATGTTTTGCTCTGATTTTATGACGCCTTTTTTTTTCTTCTAGATAAAGAAAGTTGTAATATAATTCAAAACAATATCTTTTTTACTAATTAAAATCAATTTTGCTAATCACATTTGATTTTGTGCTCTGATTTGATTCCCATATTGTAATAATATTAAGACCAGTTCTTGCCTTTTAAAACTCGTTGTAATTAAGGCAGACCTTTATCACGACATTACATTAAATTTATAATGTTGTGTATATAAACCCATTAGAAAAATAAGAAAGGAATTAATTTGTTCTCTCTCAAAAATTTCTGGAGACCTCTCTCACCCTAAGTACACATTCTCTTTTAACCCTCGCACATAACAAAATAAAAAAACCACTCACCTTTGATCGCCACCCCCACGTGCTTCTTGGTGTTCCAACACAACTATTGTAAGTCCGATCTCCCGTTCAGGTTCGCAAAATTAATTTTTTTTTATTGTGTTATGCGGTATTTTCTCGAGATGTGTTTTTGATCTTGGTTGAATTTGATGTTTTCACTATTTCTTTTTGATATGGAAAAAAACATTACTGTCAAGCTTTTTGGGGTTGATTAGTTTTATAATTAAGGTTTTGTTGATTGTTTTGGGTTGTGAACATTGTTGCGTGAATAAGTGAGAGATATCATGTTTTGACATTGTATGAATATGTTGTGCCATATTTTTTTCATGTTAAGGTTTGTAAAACTTTTTCATAATAAAATAATATGTTTAATCCTAAACGTCATTTCCTAATCTTTTATTTATTTATTTTCCTAATGTTTTCATAAATTGTGGATATATAACAGTCACATTTTGTTGGGTATCAATGTCTTATCTCGAAAGTTTTTTTTAAACGAAGTAATAGCAAATAAATAATTTAAATACCCTTTTAACTTTTAAAATGTATAAGTGCTCGTGTGACTGCTCGCGTCGACCTAGTACTTAATACCTTCGCTTTTCTATAAGATTACTAAAAATACACAAAATTTTCAAATATTAAAAAGAGTTAAATCAACACTTCGAACAAATTGTTTTCAAAAAGTTTTTTTCATAAAGAACTACGTAACCCTGATTTTCCATTATGAATGGAGATATGTAGGAGCAAGGAGTAATCCTTGTCGAGCCCAAAAAACAAAAAAAATCTTTTTGTTTCCTTTGTTTTTCTTTGTCATCTTTATTTATTTATTTATTTATTTTTTATTATTGTTAATTTATTAATTTATTAATTTATTAATTTTTATTTTGTTTTATTTATTTATATTTTATTTATTTATATTTTATTTATTTTTAAATAAATATTTAAAGGAGACCACATCAATTTGTATTTTAATTAAAGGTATTGTCTTAGGATGGGTGTTGTAGGGTGTTAACACCTTCCCTACGCGTAATTAACTCCCGTACCCCCAATCTCTGTTTTCGTAGACCTTGCTTTTTTTTATGGTTTTCCATAGTTTCCTATAATAACTATGGTGGCGACTCCAAACTCTGTTTTTACAAATTTGTTTTTTTGGTTCGTCATCCCGTCGCGATTTCGGTTGTGACAATGAGATCAATAATGGAAAGAATAAATGATGATAAAAAAGGAGGGCACAAGCTTAGAAATATATTAGCTTGTTTACCCATTTCTAAAAATTCTATGGATGATCAAAGTCATACATATTTTTTGGCTGTTTGTTTGTGCAATATACCTTTGTTTTTCTTTGAATATTGCATCTTTAATTTAATATTGTTTAATGCTTTGTGCAGGTGGGTATATGACCCTGGAGGCAGACCTCCAAATCTCATTTTAGCAAAGTTTCTATTTTTCTTTTATTATTTTATATTTGTGGCTTTGATTTGTGTTTGTGTTTGTACATAGGACCTTCTAGAATTCGGGTCGAAATTTGTCTAAACAAGGAAGAATGATAAGGAATCTTCGAGTGATACGAATTTGAGGACACATTTTCTTTAAGAAAGAGGGTATGATAGAAGACTATCTCCTAAACTTCAAGTGGTATACAAATTTGAGGACAAATTTTCTTCAAGAAGAATGGTATGATAGAGGACTATCTCCTAAACATATATAAGAAGAAGTTAAGGAAGAGCATTCACAATTCAAGGTATCTATGATAAGGTCAAAGATCAAAACACGTCTCTTTGGAGTTTATAATGTTCCATTTAGTGAAAGAAGACACTTAAAGAACATAAAGATCATAGTTATTTGAATAATAGTTATTAGAAATAACTATTATTCAAATATGCTCATGAAGATCAAAACATGAGCATATTTGAATAATAGTTATTAGAAAAATTAATTTATGTTTCTACATTTTTGGGCTTGAGCTTTCTTTTAGAGTTTCTAGGTTTTCTTAAACTTATGTGCCTATGAATAGAGATACCAAAAACTAATGTAAATACTTTTAGATATATATTGAATTTTATTTAATTAAAGAGAGGAATTTTTTTTGTTCTTGGCTTAGGCTTAAGATTCTTATCTAAGATTAATATCTTTGTGGGGAATCCTCACTTGACTTATCAATCTGCTAGATTGTGGCGTCCTCCATCCGTGTTTTATTTTGTGTTCTTCTTTGATTTATTTTTGTTGTGGCTTTAGAAGATTCAAATTCAGAAACGTTGTACTCTTTCCTGGATAGGATCATATCATTACATCTACAAGTAAAGCGTATTTCCAGGAACACTAAAATAAAAAATACAATTTATAGATAATTAAGGGCGGTACAATTGAGTTAAGAAGCCAAGTTCAATTTTAACACCTTAATCATCATCATCTCTCTCAAACTTAGTTTTAATCTATTTCTAACATTACCAAACCAAACCTTTGATTGTTGTTTTATTGTCAAACTTAGGTTAGATTATAAATTACTAATTTAGTTACCAAATCCCTGTGGATACAATGTACTACAACTGATACAATGCACTTGCTGGATAAAAGTTAGACCTTCAACTAGGTCACAATACCCACCTCTCTTTCCTGTAAACCTACCAGGTGTACTTGTGCACAATCTATCATGTTGAGCTCGAACAAAAATACACAAGCCTTGGAAAGAAGAAAATAGAATCGATAAGAAAATGATCAAAACTGGAATAAATCCTCAAGGTATAGTACTCCATGTTCGTTATTCCACTAAAGGTCTTAGTCTCAATACCCTCTATCTTACCCTTATGCCTAGCCCCTTTAAAAGGTGAATAAAAGCCCTAATGTTGATCTACTAAGCTATGTGTTATAATGGTGAAAATTTAGAAAGGTTTCAAGCTTATGATAAAGGCTATTGTCATGAAGTGACTATGAGTGAAATTTTCAACCTAAACACTTGAGAGATTTAAGTGAAACACTTCACAAGATAGTTCTCTTAAGTTTATTAAATCATGAGATATACTTGGTCATTGTGATACTTTATGAGTTATGATTTTGACCTTTTCTATTCTTTCACTTTTGATTAATGAAGTTTTTCTTTAACATTGTAGTTTTCAGGATGTTCCTAGCATTAGCAGCAATCATTGCATTACATATTCATGCATGCATGCATACTTTTCTTTACTTTTATCTTTTGCTTCCAAGTGCAAAAGAGCAAAAAGTGGAAAGTATTTGATATACATCATTTTATTCCTCATTTCTTGTTCTTATTGCATTGCCATAATTATTTTTTCCATCTTAGTTCATGCATTTAACACATCTACCGAATAATTATTGAAAATTTTCATATTGCTTAATTTTTTTACATTTTTCATATTCTTAGCATTTAAATAATTTACCATTTATGCATGTCACATAAATATATATTTCTTTTAGCAAAAATCCTTACAAGAGAACATGATCATATTAAAGACTAAGATGGGAATTCATCTTGCAGTCATGGAAACCAAGTGGCACAACTAAAGATATTTACTAAGCCAAGATGCATGTCCAATCATTAACTTTAGGGGGCCTTCTCCCTGCACCCCAAAAGAATCTTCTGTACCCCCCAAAATTACGCTTATATCCTTATTAATTAACAGTGAGAGAGTGGGTGAAAGTCCGGTGGACGCAGTAAATTTCATTTACTGCGTC
>Ga0214544_1000513_pt1 | contig 71325 bp, 28 predicted proteins | sample CNSS3metaG_FD_160074 | JGI IMG/M metagenome (GOLD analysis project Ga0214544, IMG submission 160074) | Root nodule microbial communities from cowpea collected in UCLA plant growth center, Los Angeles, California, USA - CNSS3 | ecosystem: Host-associated > Plants > Roots > Nodule | place: USA... | reverse complement strand
TATATATATATAATTTTTAAGAATAAAAATATAGATAAATTTAAATTTTAAATCATTCAACAATAAAAAATAGTAAGAATATATATTTATAAATTTATTTGTACACTATAATATATATAATTACTAATTTGATATAATTTATTGTTCGTAAATATTTAAAAAATTACTTGAGAGATAATCAGAATTTTAAGACTAATTTAAGTTCATAAATGATATGTATCTTGAGATTATTTATATAATATTATTTGATTTTTTTTAGATGATCTCGAGGAGAAGCAAATCTAGTTGAATATTATATTATGGCCTCATTGAATGTATTATTTTATGACCTCATTGGACCACTTGTGTAAATATATAGAAAATAATGAATTTGAAGATTGAAGAAGCAAATTTGAAGATAATACTACAAAAGAAGGGACTGCTCCTCCATTTGCGATGAAGTAACATGCAATGTTATAATGCACAAATCACTTTGTACTATACACAATTACTATTATCAGTAGAGATTAAAATAAGTTAAATTATTTATGAGGGGCTTATGAACCCAATCTACATCATAATTATTTTTAGGAAGTAATCCAATTTATATATATATATATATATATATATATATATATATATATATAATATGTTAACTTTAAAAGCTATAAGTTTCACTTACGATTGGGAATACATTTTTTTTAATTAGATTCATATTTAATAGAAAATAATTAAAAATAAACATGTTTAAGGATATTTTCCATATTTTTTGTTACAATATTTGGATTTGTTTCTAATGATTTCTTTTAATTTTTGTTTTCAATTAAACTATATCGCAAAATTTTCATTATTTTAAAAATTAAAAAGAAAATTCTTCACTATTTTACAAATTAGAAAAAAAAATCTTCATTATTTTAAAAAATAGAAGGGAACTTTTTTATTATTTTTAAAATTATAATGAAAAATTTTCATTATTTTTAAAAGTATAAGGAAAATTCTTTCCTATTTTTAAAATTAAAAATAAAATTCTTCTTTGTTTTTAAAATTAGAAGGAAAATTTAATTATTTTTAAAATTAAAAAGAAAAGTCTTCATTTTTTTTAACAATTTGTAGGAAAACTATTCATTATTTTTAAAAGTTGAAGGAAAATTATTTACTATTTTTGAAACTAGAAGAAAATATTATAATTTATTTTTAAAATTAGAAATAAAATTCTTGATTAATTTTAAATCAGAAGGAAAATTGTAATTTATTTTTAAAATTAGAAGGAAAATTCTTCATAATTAATAAAATTAGAAGAAAATTCTAATTTATTTTAAAGATTAGAAGGAAAACTCTTTATTAATTTTTTAAATCATAAAGAAAATTCTTCATTATTTTTAAAATTAGAAGGAAATTATTTTACTATTTTTTAAATTAGAAGAAAAATTCTTCTTTATTTTTAGAATTAGAAGAAAAATTCTTCATTATTTTTAACTTTAGAAAGAAAATTTTAATCTATTTTTAAAATAGAAGAAAAATTCTTCATTATTTTTAAAATTAGAAAGAAAATTCTTCATTATTTTTAAAATTAGAAGGAAATTTCTTTATTATTTTTAAAATTAGAAGAATAATTATTTACTATTTTTAAAATTAAATGGAAAAATCTAAATTATTTTTAATAAAAGTGTGAATTTTAATAAAAATTTAAGTAACATTTGTATAAAAATTAAATTTGGTTTTAATTTGTAGATGGACAAATCTGGAACTACATTGAACAAAAGTAATAAAAACTGAGACTAAAATGAACAAGATGAACAAACATTTAAATTAAATTGAATATAAAACACGAGTCAATAATACTGACTGATACAATGACACTGATAATGACTTGACAAGTAACACTGAGACTAACTTGATTTGTGACACTGATATCGCCACATAATACAATGTTGACTTGATACATGATATTTTTTTTTTTAAATTAAAAAAAGTTAAAAACAGATAAAAATCTTTCTCTCCCTTTTTCAAGTTTCACTAAACCTTTCTTTTATCGAATGACTTATTGTCACGTTGACATTGTTAAAAGATATTTTTTCATAAAACAAACAAAAATAGATATCAAAACTGTATTTAAGTCTTAAAATTATCTTTAAAAGCTATAAATTTCACTGACGAACGAGAATAAAAAAATAGATTTAATTAGATTTATATTTAACAGAAAATAATTAAAAATAAACATGTTCAATGACATTTTCCATATTTTTTTATTACAATCTTCTTATTTGTTTCTATTGATTTCTTTAAACTTTTGTTTTCAATTAAACTACATGACAAATTGCGGATAAGCTGGAAAACAGTTACTTTTTTAGATAATAATATTTTTTTTCTTAAATTTGAAAAAATATATCATCACCATCACGATTTATTGGAAAAATCAATGGTTTTATTTGATTTATGAAATTAGCAGAAAATAAAATACACATTAAGATCAATCAACATGATCATAAAAACACAATACTAAAGCAACTTGACATTAAGAAAATACAATTAAATCACGACACACACAAAATTTACTTTACTCTTTGTGTATTTACTTATTAATTAATACAATTATTTAAAGATTATTTATTATATTATTTTATTGAAAAAATATTGTGACACTACATTGTAACTTTTCCTTCTATTCTGATTCACTCTAATTTCTTTTTGTCTGTACCAAACATACATGCTTAAAGAAATGACGCTGCTGCTCTTCAATAGTTTCGTTGACTTCAATATTCTGACACTAAATTTGTTTACTTCCTTTGCTGATTGCTTCTCTGTCATGTTTCAATTTCACTCCACCCTGTTAAACGAATCTATCGTTACAAAATTGTCACTGTTATATTTTTTATGTAGATTCTGACATATATAAGTGATAAACAATTCAAAGATTTTTTCATATTTACAATTCTGATATAATTAGACACGGAAAACTATTTTTCTTAAAAATATTATATATAATTTTGATTCTCATTTTTTACATAATTTAATGTAAATTATTGATTCTTTCAAATAAAATATAATAATACATTAATTAATAATTTATACTAATTAAGTTATGTGAGAGAATAAAAAATAAAAATTATATATTGATTCTCATTTTTGACATAATTTAGTATGAGTTATTGATGTTATCCGGGAAATAAACATTGGCTAATTCTGTGCCAGCAGTCGCGGTAAGACAGAGGATGCAAGCGTTATCTAGAATTATTGGGCGTAAAGCGTCTGTAGGTGGCTTTTTAAGTTCGTCGTCAAATACTAGGACTCAACCCTGGACAGACGGTGGAAACTACCAAGCTGGAGTACGGTAGGGGCAGAGAGAATTTCCGGTGGAGCGGTGAAATGCGTAAAGATCGAAAAGAATACCAACGGCAAAAGCACTCTGTTAGGCCGACACTGACACTGAGAGACGAAATCTAGGGAAACGAATGAGATTAGATATCCTAGTAGTCCTAGCCATAAACGATGGATACTAGACGTTGTGCATATCGATTCTGTGTTGTTTATTTTTCTCCCCTTATTCTTTTTTATTGTCTTGTTCCTACCGATTGATTCTTTCACATAAAAAAGTAATAGTACATCGATTAATAACTCATACTAATTAAGTTATATGTGAGAGAATAAAAGATGAAATAAGAAAAATGATAATTATAGTATTATTCGCATAATAATTACTGTACGTTATGTATATAAATAGATACTTGAGTTCACCTGCTTCCTCCGAGACATTATCACATAACATCCATGACCATGTTCATCTCTACCATTTCTCTGTTCACTCTCTTTTCTGCCATTTATGGCACTGCAGCTACCAATCTTCACACTTTTTCTTCTGATTCTTATAATCAACCTTACAGAACAGCTTATCACTTCCAACCTCCAAAGAATTGGATTAATGGTATATATACAACTTTTTTCCTTCAACTCATCTCAAATTTTCTCTTCTACCCTTTGTTCCTTTCTTTCCATTCTTTTCATTTTCTTTGTTGTTCAAATATTTCATGTCTCTAACACACAGTTTCTTCTTGTTTTTTGTCATTTGATGACATGTTACCCCTGAAATGGATACGCGGCTGTGTTTGGACTTGCAGATCCAAATGGTTAGTTCAGTTTTCAGTTCTCAGTTCTCTTAGTGCTTCTGTTTTTCATATCTTAGTATATATAGTTTCCTTCAATCCATGTTGTAATATATCTCACCATCACCCTATTCTCATATTCATCTAGTTATTTCAGAATTTCTGGAAATTCATGATGGTTGAAACGTTTAATACCAGAAAACTGATGTTTCTCAGAGTGTGTTGAACGGAACTTACAAAGAAGCAGTAGAAGAAATCATTTACTATATAACGTAAATATATTGAGCTAAAATAGAGTAGGGACAGAGAAAAAGAAAAAAAAAACAGCATGTAATCGATGAAGAAGTTTCTTTCATTTGGTCGGCTTTTTTGTATATAATAAACATGTAGATAAAAAGTGAAGTCAAAGGTACTAAGTTTTTTAATGTTTCTGTCTAATTTAAAAATGGACATGTTAACAGAGACTAAGTGTCATGGCGTGATTCTTTTGAATAGAATATAGTAAAGAGAAGACGCGTAAAAGGACTCATTATTTTGAATCTAACAACAATAGTTTAAAGAATTAACAAGTTGATACGTGTTCTTGTTTACTATCTCTTATTATTCTGCAATGAAAAATGAGAAATTGTCTTTACTTTAGGACCATTGAGATATGGAGGACTTTATCATCTGTTCTATCAGTACAATCCTAAAGGTGCAGTTTGGGGAAATATTGTGTGGGCACATTCAGTGTCAAAGGATCTTGTGAACTGGACCCCACTGGATCCTGCAATCTTCCCATCTCAGCCGTCGGATATAAATGGTTGTTGGTCAGGATCAGCCACAGTGTTACCTGGTAATAAACCAGCAATTTTATACACTGGAATCAACCCACTGAATCAGCAGGTTCAAAACATGGCAAAGCCTAAAAATTTGTCTGACCCTTTTCTCAGGGAATGGGTGAAGTCCACAAAAAACCCTCTAATGGCACCAACTAGTGCTAATGAGATCAATTCAAGTTCATTTAGGGATCCCTCCACTGCTTGGCTAGGTCAAGATGGACACTGGAGAGTGCTTGTTGGAAGCAAAAGAAGAAGTAGGGGAATGGCACTTTTGTATAGAAGCAAAGATTTTTCTGATTGGGTTCAAGCCAAACACCCTCTGCATTCAACCCTAGGCAGTGGAATGTGGGAATGTCCAGATTTTTTCCCAGTTTTGAAGAATGGCCAATTGGGTGTTGACACATCAGTGAATGATGATTATGTGAGGCATGTGCTTAAGGTTAGTTTGGATGATAAAAAACATGATTACTACATGATTGGGAGTTACAATGGTGCCAGAGATAGGTTTATCCCTGATAAAGGGTTTGAAGAATTTGTTTTAAGATATGATTATGGAAAATACTATGCCTCAAAAACCTTCTTTGATGATGGAGAGAAGAGAAGGGTTTTGCTTGGGTGGGTGAACGAATCTTCAAGTGTTGCTGATGATATCAAGAAAGGATGGTCTGGAATCCATGTAAGTTCATTGCATTGCAACATTTTGTTAAATTTTTTTTATCATTGGTTTTCTCAATCAAGACAAAACTTGATCAAATCAATGAGTGTTGACTCTAGGCTCAAATAATTAGATGACATGATTTAAAAAATCACGAGCCAACTCATACAATGGCTCCACAGTTTTTTTCTTTTTCCTTTAGAAAATGAATTTGACCTCAAATGATTTGGTGAATGATGCACATGTGTTTTTGCAGACAATTCCAAGGGCTATTTGGCTGCATAAATCTGGTAAACAATTGGTACAGTGGCCAGTGGAGGAAATTAAAAAGCTGCGAGAAAAACCAGTTAACTTGTCACCCCAAACCTTAAAAGGAGGCAAATTTCTTCAAATTAATGGTGTCACAGCAACACAGGTAAGTTTTACTTAAAGGTTTTAAAATATGTATGATCAGGATCATGGTTGCAGAAGTGTTTTTTTATGAAAAACTAAGGTATCGACGAAAACCAGGATCAAATGTCACAGATATTATAATAGTAGTACACACATCAAAGTTAATAACTTTTCCTTTGCAGGCTGATGTTGAAATTTCATTTGAAGTGAGTGAATTGGGAAGGGCTGAAAAATTGAAGTATTGGACTGACCCCCAAATTCTGTGTAGCAGAAAGGGTTCTTCATCCCTCAGAAGTGGATTGGGTCCTTTTGGTTTGCTGGTTTTTGCTTCAGAGGGATTGCAAGAGTTCACATCAGTTTTCTTCACAATATTCAGATACCAACAAAAATATTTGGTACTCTTGTGCAGTGACCAGAGCAGGTTAATTTGTATGTACCCTCTTATTATTTCCATCAACTCAATTTCTCTTCAAACTCTTCTCATATCATGCAAATGCATTCATGGCAGGTCTTCCTTAAATAAGAACAATGATTTGACCACTTATGGAACTTTTGTAGACGTGAATCCTCTTAAGGAGAAGTTATCATTGAGAACCTTGGTAAGTTCCTCTTGAAAGTATTACATAATTAGATATAATACCAAATTTAGACGGTATAAATAAATGTAAAATTTATCTTACCAACTGATTTTTAGGTTAAATTAGATTTAAAGTCTGTTTTTTAATCTACTAACAGAATCATAAATTAGAATTTATCTTAACAGAATTAATTATTTGTTGAGTCTATTATTTCATTCGCTATCAAATTATGCTATCAAAATTATCTATAAGGTCTAATTTCACGTTCGAGATGTTTATACTCAGAAAAAATATGTTAGAATTTCATATTAATCAAAAATAAAATCAATTTATAATACATAAATAAATAAATATAAATTTCACTTTACGAAGATTTTTATATAAAAATTGATTTAGATTTAAAATTTATTTCTTAACTGCTCTCTATTTTTTTTTATCGCAAATTAGATAGTAATGACAAGATGACTAAAAAAAATGTTTAAGTAGTAAGAGATATTCATCTTTGGCTATTTTTTTGTTAAATAATTTTGATTTTTCTAACGAAGTAGTTTCTCTCTTACACAGGTTGATCATTCAGTAGTAGAGAGTTTTGGAGGAGAAGGAAGAGGGTGCATCACTGCCAGAGTTTATCCAACATTAGCAATAAATGATAAAGCACAAATATATGCTTTCAATAATGGTACTGCAGATGTCAAGATTACAAGATTCAGTGCTTGGAGCATGAAAAAAGCACACATAAAGTGAAATTAGAAAGAGAATTATTATAATTTTTACTTTTATCAAAGCCTCAAAGAATCATTAGGCTAACAATAATATGCATGTGATTATCCAAATTTAATATTTGATAAGCTGACAAACTTAAAAAATTATTTAAGAAAAATGATGTCACCAACATATTTTACTATTTATTCTTCCAGCTTTAACTGCAGTTTGAGAATATCCATGACTGGTACAATGATTATCTTATGTTGATTCAACATTTATGATTATAGTAAGGTTTTCCATGATAAATATTTCTTATTGGTCTATTCTCACTTTATTATATAGTCACATAATTAAGGACATTGTCCTCTAGCTATAATGTGATCACACAATTATCTTCTACACATCAATCATAAAAGAAGAAATAAAATTGAAGTAAAATTTTGGTAGAAAATTTTGATGAAGGTTGAAAATCTCATATTGATAAGATAAGAGATGAGACAATTTCATAATATATAAATAAAGTATATATTTTATTTTATAAACTATTTTTATAGAGTTGAATTAGACTTAAAAATCTACTTCTTAACATAGTACCAGAACCATTTGTTAAAAAAAAAGTCTATCCTTAAAAACCCACTTCTTAATAAGAACTATAATATAGAAAATATTAACTCTAATAAGTATGGTTATAGAAAATATCACTTTAGTAAAAGAATAATAAAATTAAAAAAATATTTAAATTTTACGAATTATCTTGCTAGATCAAAGTCAACCCACCTTTCAAAAGTAATTTAAATTCAAAATTAAAAGTATCTTCTAGATATATTTTTTCTAAATATAGTTTTATTTAACAAAACTAACTTGTGGATATACCAGATGACCCAAGGTATATTTAGGCACAAATTGAGTTTTTTATATTTTTATTAAAAATGTAAAGTATTTAATAAGAAAAATCCCAAAAGTATTTTAATTTTGTATCCAAAAACATATGTAAAATGGTTTTATCTCCTGTTATTTATTGCATGGAGGAATGCTAATAAGACCTGTTCTTAGCATTTGTTAGGTTTTCAACATTAATGCATTAATTGCTTTGCTCAGTCAAATTTATTTTTCTCAAATCATTTATTTCTGACAAGAATGAGCAACTGTACATCTTTTACCAAGTAATGGGTAGAATTTTTATGTTGCGAAATTAATTTCCATAGGTTACCTCTATTGTCATTAAAGAAAAAAAAATCTTAATAAGATCCATCCTTATTGTTAATCACCAGTGTTAAAGTATTTTAAACAATAGTTTATTAAAATTTGAGAAATTAAAATAAAAAATAATTACAATTAAAAGTGTGTGAGTTGTTTTTTTATTAGCTTTCATTTGTACTTAGGTTTCATTACTCATAAGGTTGTTCACTTGAAAAATTATAACAAAATGGTTCAAAGTGACTTTATATTCATTCTTTTTTTTCTCTTTTTCCTACTCTTTGCATTCTAGACTTTTGGAGCGAAAGATTTCTTTAGTTTAAATCATTCACAAATTTTTACAAAAATAATTGGAATGATTTACTACTAAAAATTTTTATATTACATCAGATTTTTTTTGTAAATTTATTAAAATAATTTATAAAAAAATCTTTTTTTTACTATTTTTTCTAAGAATCTTAATTAGTAGATAATTTCTTTTGTAAATAATTATTTTTTATAAAATTATAAAATTCATAAGTATTTCTTACCAAATTTATTGTAAAAAATGTTTTATAAAAAAATTGGTAGTAATTTAATGTAACTTTTTTTCGTAACAAATTTTATAAATACTTCTTATAAAAAAATTTAAAACAAAATTGGTTGGAAATATGAATTTTTTTAGTTGTGATGATAAAATTGCCAATTATTATTTCAATTTGCATGATAATTGTTGTTAAAATGCTGGTTTTGAGAATAAAATTTGTGTAAATTGGAACAATAGGTACACGATAATAGGTGGAGTTTCAAAGAATTTTCTTCTAAACTAATTTATGTATATGCAATTCATACGTCTCAACTTCATTGAAGATGATCAAAATATCTTTCAACAACAAAAATTACCAGACCATATTCTTCTAATAATAATTTAAATTTTGTCAATTATAAATAATTAACCAATTTAAATATATAAGACATTAACTCGAATAAGTATTGTAATGGACAATATCACTTTTTGATAAATGAATATTAAAATTGAAAAATGGATTAAATTTTGTGTATCCATTAGTAGATAGGTCAAACCACCTTGTTAAAAGTAATTTAAATTCAAAATTAAAAGTATTTTCTAGATACCAAAAGTAATCGGTAGATACCAAATACCTCAGATTATATTTAGACACAAATTAAGTGTTTTTATATTTTTTTTATTAAAATGTAAAGTCTTTAATAAGAAAATTCTCAAAAATATTTTAATTTTGGATTCAAACATTTAAAATGGTTTCATCACGTGTTATTTATTGCATGGAGGAATGCTAATAAGACGACCTCTTCATAGCATTGGTTAGGGTTTCAACATCAATGCATTAACTGCTTTGCCCAGTCAAATTTTTTTTCTCAAATCATTTATTTAGGACAAGAACGATTTATTGTACATTTTTTAACAAAGTAAGTAAGGAGTAAAATGACTAAATTCATTATAATATTTTGAATTATTTATACCATTTGATATATTTTTGTTTCAATGTTAATTCAAATATTATTATAAAATGCGTTTAAAAATGTCTACCAAAATTTGATAAGAAGAACTAAATTCATACATTTATAAAGATAAATGACTAAATTGGTATAAAATTTTAAAATGAACTAATTTTAAAATTTACTGAAATTTGAGAAACAAAAAATATATTTAACCCTAAAATTAATTTCCATAATACTAGGTCATCTCTATTGCCGTTAAAGAAGAAAAAATATAAGATCTATCCTTATTATTAATCACCAGTTTTAAACAACAGTTTAATTAAATTTTGAGAAGTTTAAAAATAAAACGAAAACAACGATTAAAAGCGAGTTGTTTTTTATTAGCTTTCATTTATACTTTGGTTTCATTAGTCATATATTCTAGAGTCAAGATTTTATACTTAATTTTTTTTTACTATTTTCTGTTGAACATTAAAAATATACAGTATTAATATTTTAAATATTTTTTTAATATATTTTAAAACTTTCTGTTAAACATTAAAAATATACTGTATTAATATTTTAAATATTTTTTTAATATATTTTAAAACGTTTAAATTAATGATATTCAGTATATTATAAAGTCAGAATGAAAAAATAACACAAACAAAACTTAACAGAGAATCCAATCCAAATTTTATGTTGTACTATGAAGAAATGTGCAACCAAAAGGTTGTTGACTTGAAAATTCTAACAAAATGCACAAAACTTCATATTTTTCTTTCTCACTTTTTCCTATTCTTTGCATCCCAGACTTTTGAGCGAAAGATTAACACTTTCCTTAGTTTGAACCATTCACAAATTTCCACAACACAACATTATTGTCTGTATAAATAGATAGCAGAGCACATTTGTTTTCCTCCACAACACAACATTACAACATCGCATAGCAACCATGACAATGCCTACTATGTGTTTGTTAATTCTCTTTTCTGTCATTTATGGCAGTGTAGCTACTCATCATCTTAGCAGAAATCTTCAGACTCTGTCTTCTGATTCCAATGATCAACCTTACAGAACTGCTTATCACTTCCAACCTCCCAAGAACTGGATAAATGGTATACATAACATTCTTTCCTTCAACTCATCTTAAAATTTTCTTTATTCATTCATTCCTATTCTTTGTTTTCTGCGTAAGTATTTGGTCTCTAATATACAGTTTCTATTTTTGTCTTCTTGCTTTTGCCACTTGACATGTTATCATCAAATGGACACTTCGGTATATTTGGACTTGCAGATCCCAATGGTTAGTTCAGTTCTCTTATTATGAATTTCACTCTTCAGTGCACCTCTTCTGTGATATTGGATTCGTTTGTTTGTGTTTTAAAATAATACTGTGAAAACAAGTCAAAGTAAAAAAGAAAAAAAAAACATTAAACTGTTTTTAGCTGTTTCTGTTTCTCTTTTTAATTCTTACATTAAACTGTTTGGATATAAAATTGTCTTGGGATTTTTGGCAGGACCAATGAGATATGGAGGACTTTATCATCTGTTCTACCAATACAATCCAAAAGGTGCAACTTGGGGAAATATTGTGTGGGGACATTCAGTGTCAAAGGATCTTGTGAACTGGACCACACTAGATCCTGCCATCTTCCCATCTCAGCCGTCTGATATAAATGGTTGTTGGTCAGGATCAACCACACTGCTCCCTGGGAACAAACCAACCATTTTGTACACAGGAATTGACTCCATGAAGCACCAAGTTCAAAACTTGGCCAAGCCCAAAAATTTGTCTGACCCTTTTCTTAGGGAATGGGTTAAGTTTCCCCAAAACCCTGTAATGGCACCAACTAGTGATAACAACATAGAATCAGACTCATTTAGGGACCCCACCACTGCTTGGCTAGGCCAAGATGGACATTGGAGAGTACTTGTTGGAAGCAAAAGAAGAACTAGGGGAATGGCACTGTTGTATAGGAGCAAAGACTTTGTTAACTGGGTTCAAGCCAAACACCCTTTATATTCAACCAAAGACAGTAGAATGTGGGAGTGCCCAGATTTTTTTCCAGTTTTCAAGAATGGCCAATTGGGTGTTGAAACATCTGTGAATGGTGATGATGTTAGGCATGTGCTCAAGGCCAGCTTGAAAGGACATGATTACTATACGATAGGGAGTTACAATACTTCCAAGGATGTGTTTGTCCCTGATAAAGGGTTTGATGAATTTGTTTTAAGATTTGATTATGGAAAATACTATGCCTCAAAATCTTTCTTTGATGATGGAAAGAAGAGGAGGATTTTGCTTGGGTGGGTGGACGAATCATCAATTGAGGCAGATGATATCAAGAAAGGATGGGCTGGAATCATTGTAAGTTCATTTCAATATTGTCAGTGTTTGTTCATTGTATTCTGAACTCAATACAAGACTTTTGACCAAATCAAAACATTTTGAATCTTGGCTCAAATCATTAGATTTGGTTTTTAGCCATGTTTTTGTGATGGATGGAGTGTGGTTACAGAAAACATGACCAAGATGCACATATATCTTTGTAGGCAATTCCAAGGGCCATTTGGCTGCACAGATCTGGTAAACAGTTGGTACAATGGCCTGTGATGGAAATTGAAAAGCTGCATGCAAACCCAGTGAACTTGGCCCCCCAAGTGCTAAAAGGAGGACAATTGCTTCAAATTAATGGTGTTACAGCAGCACAGGTAGATTTCACCTACTACCATATAAACATAATAAGTGTTGCAATGTGGTTTTATAAGAGTATAATTTTATCTACCAGGTTTCCTTTTCTAAGTAGTGGAACTTGCATAAATTTTAGTCATCAAAAAGATGTTTATAATACTCTTTAGAAGTTAAATATAGGAATACTTAATTTTAAATTAAGCTCATCTTACACATTAGAATTCAATCAACCATCTTGATATTAGAAGTGCAGTTTTAGATAAAAGTTAGAGAAATTGTTCACTATGCTAATCTGGTCTTGTTAACATTATTTTAGCAACTAAAACTAAAAAACTGTTAGTTTTACCAACTCTTGGAATGAAAATAAAAACCTATAGGGAACTATAACAGAACATAGTAGTATACTTTATATTTTTAATTTAATAAACATTTCTTTCTAAAAATTGTTTATTTTTAGTTTTTTAAAATCAATCATAATAGACAATGATGGTAAAATGTTTTAAGACTTCATTATATTCTTTGCTTCAAATGGTGTAGTTTTTTCGAGTTTAAACTGTGATGATTAAGTCTCTTAATAATTCTGCGATTCTAATATTTAATTGTCTAATTGTACTAATCAGATTAATTATGTAATTTTATTCTCTCTGACGTAATAAATAAGTGTCACATCCATATATTCTAAATGACAAAGAGACTAAAATCATAGTAAAATCTAATCTAATTGGCGCTATCAGAATGAGAAAAAACATAACTACAAAAATCAATTGTCACAGTTGAAATGAAAAGACTAAAATCCCACCATTAAAATGCTTGGGAACCAAGTTAACAGTTAAGACCTGTTTTAAAAATTTGGAGTGATAATTTGTCCTTTTTGCAGGCTGATGTTGAAATTTCATTTGAAGTGAATAAATTGATAGAGGCTGAAGTATTGGACAATTGGACGGACCCCAAAATTCTGTGTAGTCAAAAGGGTTCATCCATTAAAAGTGAACTGGGTCCGTTTGGTCTGCTAGTTTTTGCTTCTGAGGGATTGCAAGAGTTCACATCAGTTTTCTTCAGAATATTCAAATACCAAAATAAAAATTTGGTGCTCTTATGCAGTGATCAAAGCAGGTTAATTTGTTTGTGTCCTCTATTTATTTCTATCAACTCAATTTGTCTCCAAACTCATACAAATGCATGTATGCAAACAGGTCTTCCTTAAATAAAAACAATGATTTGACCACTTATGGAGCTTTTGTTGACGTGGAACCTCTTCATGAACAGCTTTCGTTGAGAACACTGGTAAGTTTCTGATGAAGCCACTGATACTCACAAAGGTTGCATTCAAATAGAACTCTTTAAGTTATAGAAATTTGAATTTTTTGCTGAGTTGTTAGGAATATCCATCTGATGAGCTTTCAAAATACATTAATAGATACTAATTTTGATGTTTTAAAATATATTAAAAACTATTTTAATATACTAATATTAGTGTATTTTAAAGATTCAACAATCAGATAACACAAAAAACTCATTAGAAAATTTGGATTCAAGTTTTAGCAAGTGCATATACACATAATTTTATACACTTGAGCACAAACATTCGTCTACAAAAAAGATATGATTTGTCAGCAGATACATTTAATAGTATGTTAAAAGTCATTTTTCTTAGTTGGTGTCATCTTTTCTTTTGTTCAAATGATCTATAATTTTTCTAAGGCATGAGTTTCCCAATTCCACAGACTGATCATTCTGTCGTAGAGAGTTTTGGAGGAGAGGGAAGAGCTTGTATCACAGCAAGAGTTTACCCCACATTGGTGATCAATGATAAAGCACAACTATATGCTTTCAATAATGGCACTGCTGATGTCAATATTACAAGACTGAATGCTTGGAGCATGAAGAAAGCACAAATAAATTGACACTAAGAGAATTTCAAAAATACAAATGGAGATTTACAGCATATACTTACAAACTATCTGCATTCAAACGTCTCAATAATTTTTTTAATGTTAATAAATATGTCATGTCATCCTCTTCTGTCGAATACAATCTTGTACTGGTGTTGATCATTTGATTATACACCTTCATCCTTTTTAATAACATGAAGTTATAAATATCAGTAGGCTAAGGTCAGAGTGAGCTTGCACTACTATGAACTGGTGCTATTCATATTCCATACTTAGGTGGTCCTTTTGCCTACGTTTCCGATTACCCTTCTTTTTCACTTTATCATTTGGCATTTCTTCATACTGCTCTGTTAAACATTTGTGTACAATATTTTTCACTTCATCGAGTAACTCTCTATTATAAGAATCCAACCCTTCTGCTGAGACTATATCAGCAATGCTGGCAATTTCCCTCATAGCAGTAACCTGCAAAAGCATGTAGCAGTCAAGTATTCATAAAACATACACTCAAGTTAAAGAAAGTAAAGATAAACAACTAATGAGCAAAACATACTGTTCTTTGATACTCTGACTCCAGGGATGATGTGACTCTCCCAATATATTTCCGAGTAATCTTGTGATACCATTGCATGTACACACCCTCATCTGTAATGTCACCACCATCATCAACAATATGAACCCAACGTTCCGACCACTCTTTGATAGCCAAGTCCATTTTTCCCATCAGATCTACCCCATGATCCACAATACGGCTCTTCCTCTCCCATCGTTCGACGTCTTTTGGGATAGTTTGATGCAAGCCAAATTGCCTTAAGCATCGATCAGGAAGGTGTCTTTCAGCCTTGTCAAAACACAATAGCATAGTCCTAGATGCCCTTAAAATCAGACTAGCTTTTGTATCTTCTGGTATGGCTGTAGAATCCAAATCCTTGTAAGGTAGCCACTGGACCTGTGTGTATATACAACAATTAACACAGATTTACCATTTTCATCTACCAATTTCATCGAATAAACCACCATATTAGCACTTACATCACATGGATTAAGAGAGTCCAAAGCCTTTCTGTAGGACACTACATTACATTTAGTCCTACAACCACTTTTCCCTTTCCATTTAAGCACAAAGGGAAAGCAATTAGTATCAGGTTCTTGATTAAACTTTGGCAGGCCAACATTGAGGCGAGAATAACTCCAGCACTAAAAACAATAACTAATTTATTATTCAGCAAGTGTTCAATCTGGAAGTATCAGCAAAAGAAGAGAGAAAAGGGAAGTGATTATAACCTGTACTAGAGTTAGACAGCCACTAATGGTGCTCTGAGATTTGAGTGAAGCATTGCCAAGTGCTCTATATAAAAATGCCAATGCTCCTGCACCCCAAGCAAATTTCCCAGCCTTATCAAAGTCTTCAAACAAAGAAAGGTACATAACAGGGACTTTGTTCCCTGTTGTAGTAGAGAATATTGTGCTGCCGACGAGATATAGAAGGTAAGCACGTGTACAGCGTTCGGTTTCCTCCGGCGGTGCATCTTCAGCACACTCACTAAAGAACTCCTTCAACCAAGTCAGCTTCACCATTCCACCATTCAGATCCTCCGGCACTCTCCCTAGTAACTTTTCACAAACTGAACTTGGTGCACTTATTGGACCTATCACAGGTTCTCCATCAATAGCCAATCCAAGTAATAGTGACACATCTTCTAGGGTTATTGTCAATTCTCCAACAGTTAAGTGAAATGTATTTGTTTCTCTCCTCCACCGTTCAACCAAAGCTGCTATCAGTGCATTGTCAAGACTCATAGCAGGAAGTAATCGTAGGTAACCGAAACCAGCCTTCTCAACCAACGTAATCTGTTTAGGTGTGAGTTTCCACTGATCAAGCATTGAAGTGTGTTCATGGCACCTAAGTACACCACGTTCCTGTAGATTTGAATAATATGATCATATCCAGTGATATGAATATGATAAATTTTCACATGATTAAACAGAAATTATCAATAAAAGAATGTCCACTTACGTGTCCATCCCAAACTGCTGAAGAAACATGATTATCTTGATCATAAAGTACATAATTATCAATTGGTCCAGGATCTTCTTTGAGCTCCATTTAGGAAGGAAATGAGAACTGCCCAAAATACAAGAATCACAGAAAGAAATGAATAACTACGAATCAGCCCAATTTCAGAAGCAATAGCTACACTAAAATCATTGACATTCTTCATTAAGAAAAGATAAATTTGATATCTGTTTTGCCAATAGGAAATTTTATCTAATTTTGATTCTCTGCTGAGTACCAACAGTAAATGGAGACCACAATTTTTTTCCCAGAGTCTTTTTCATTGAGGACAGTGAGAGAAAGGGTTACACAAAGCAGAATTTTTTAGAATCCTGTTCCTTGGCAAGCCACTGATTCCAGAAAGTGCTCAAGGTTCTCACACAATTAGCCTACCCTCCCCACTCCATACTCTCACAAAAGAATGAAAATTGGTACAAATTCCTCATTATAAAGTGTCAATTGCTCATTAGAGTCTCATCTTTCAAATTCTAAATGACAAACACCCACCAACACAAAAACAGTTTTTTGATGACCCTAAACTGGATTCATAGCAAGCAATAAAAAAATCATAGCAGACTCAAAACCCCACCAGGAAAGAACTTTAATTTGATGAACACATTGCTAATACAGAAAAAAAAAAAAGAAAGAGAGAAAACCTGAAGGAAGGTGGAACTCAAGTCCGTGAAATTAGTGGATGAGAGAGAGAAAGAGACTCACCGACTTTCGAAGAAGACGAGGAAACAGAGTGAGACACTGCAACATGTGTAGTATCTAATCTAATCTAGTACGAGAACAAGAAAGATTTGGGTTTGTTTTGGAGATTGACTTTGTTCAGTGTTGCCACCCACAAAACTGAACACCCTATAGACCAATTAAGGATTTTATGGTCTTTCTATTATTCTTGTTTTATTTTTTTTATTGGTTATATGGAAATTTAAAATAAATACAATATAATTATTTTTGTATCAAGAAATTACTCTTAATTAATCGATTACTTGGGTTGAGTTGAGTCATTCCTTTCTAAAACTAAAACTGATGAATTTAAAAAAAAAAAAAAACTAATGGATAAAGTAACGGGTGAGATTTTTCAATAATAAAAAATTAACATCAGCAACAAAAATTAAAATGTAAAAAATGTAAATTCTAAATACCATTATTAAAATGGTTAATTACTATGAGAAAAGTAATAACAAAAAGATAATCAAAGGCATTTAATTTAACTAAAACGAGGGAAAAAAACTCACTCCATAAACTTCACAATCCTACCGAAACTAAACACTGTCACTGCTTCCTCTCTCTCTGCGCTCTGCCATGACGACGTCGTCTGGTTCGGTGAACAACGCCATACCCTCAGGCCTCCAAGAAATGCTTCTCAACCGAAAGCGTACCGAACAGCCAGAAGAAGAAGAACTCAATAACAATGCCCAAACTTCAATTTCGTCCCCGCAACCTTCTTCACCCGCCGGTGACGCCGTCGCCGGCGACGGCGACAGCTCAATCTCCAAACCCGTCGTGTTGGTAACCAACAGCGACGGCATCGAGTCCCCGGGTCTAACATTCCTCGTCCAAGCTCTCGTGCGCCTCGGCCTCTACGATGTCCATGTCTGCGTTCCCCAATCGTGGGTCCCACTTTGCGTTCTCTCTAATTGTTTCATCGCATGCTTCCTTCCTTGCTTGCTTTGGCTTCGTTTGATTTCTCGCTCTTTGTAATTTGTTAGTTCGTGAAAATGGTTGCTTCAGGGACAAATCTGTTTCGGGCCACTCTCTCACTATCGGAGAAACCGTGGAAGCCTCTTCTGCTCTGATTGATGGTGCCACCGCCTTTGAAGTTTCAGGTTTGGATTCAACAGTTGAACCTCTTTGCTCCTTTCTACTCATTTGGATGATGAGATTCTTAATTGTTTGGAATCTTTTTTGTGTGGAGTGTAGCTTAGTGGTTTGCTTACTGTTTAGTCTTCGCCAGCCACTGTTTGTTTTTATGTCAGATCCGATGTGTGTGGAGTTCTTGTAGGCGTGGTTTGGTTCTAGTTGTGTATATGAATAATGGTGTTCTTCAGTGAGTTCATGTTAACTTCGTTCATAGTTGATGTGGGTTTGCTTGTTATTTTTTAGTCAAAAAAAGTCTCTTCATCACCCTCTTGCCTAGAATCATGGGATAGTAGCTGCTGACGTTTAGGTTGTGATCTTTAACTTAACTGAATGACATTGTGTGATTTATGTTGCAGATCCACTTCTTAGGAGAGAAATTTTTATTTTTATTTTTTGTAATAAAGGAATTCATACTGTCTTGGCTTTGTCATTACTGATATAATGCATCATGAGTTGGGAAATGATTTGTTGTCGTAGTTGTGACAATGATACTTGCATAAATTCCTTACTCTTTCCTAATTTATAATTCAGGAACGCCTGTCGATTGTATTTCACTAGCCTTATCTGGAGCCTTGTTTTCATGGTCAAAGCCAATGCTGGTTAGCATCTGTCATATAATTAATAACTATTTGTGCGCTCTTCTCACTAACTAAGTACTAATGGATGAAAATGATATAAATTTTAGGTTATTAGCGGAATTAACCGGGGATCAAGCTGTGGTCATCTCAAGTAAGTTTTTCCCTTCTCTTATGCATAGATTTAAACTTGTAAACCTATACTAGTACAGAGTCCTCGCTCCCCCCTGAATATAGTCTGTTATGGTTTTGTATTAACACCTCCACGCGCCCTGAGTATGAGCAGAAGTTGATTTCATGCTTTAAAATCGCCAGGTTCTACTCAGGTGTTGTTGCTGGAGCAAGAGAGGCGTTATTATGTGGGGTACCTTCTTTGTCAATATCATTAAATTGGTAGGTTGATTGTTATTTATGATTTCCAGCTTAACTGTATTTTCCTGCTGGAGATAATGAACTAGTACCATATCCTGCTGCCGTGCTGCAGGAAGAAGGATGAAAGTCAAGAGACTGATTTCAAGGATGCAGTAGAACTCTGTTTACCTTTAATAAAGGCAGCTATCAGGGATGTTTTACAGGGAACTTTCCCCAAAAGCTGTTTTCTGGGTATAGAAATTCCTACATCGCCTTTAAGCAGCAAGGTACAAAATTTTTATTAGTTTGGATAATAATATCTAGTCCTCCACTGAAATGTGATAATGTTCTATATTTGGGTTATATACGGTGGAAAATCTAGTATGGATGATATTCTTGGCTTATAATCAATTTTTTTTTTCTTCGAAGTTATAATGTTGCATTCAGGTCTTTATGTATAAGTGCTTTGTAGGTTCTGCTTTTAAAGATTTACTTCTAGTTGCCCTTTTTATTGGGATATGTCTTTTCTAATAATGAAAGATGACTTACATTTATTGGGAGTTTCATGTACTACTCTCAGAGTAATGAGAAAGTCTCAGAGAGAGGAACCTAACGACTTCTTGATGTCATGTAACGTTTTGGCTTCTCAGCTGGGGCTGAAATGTTTGCAGCTTTCAATTACATGATTATGTGTGATTCTTGTTATATTTTTCTTCACTGGAAATCTTGAGTAGACAAAAAATGGTGTGGGATGGGATGGAAATGTTTATTCTCACATTTTAAAAATTGTATTGCATACAGAGGCGGTAACTGTATGTAGATTGTGAACCCTTTTCCTGGGAAATTTCCTCTTAAAGAGGATTTGAAATGTGACCGTTTAACATTGTGATTAACGTGTATTTCCTTCCCTGTCCCCTTTCTTAATTAGGCAACATGTTTTAATTTCACCATTCTTATTTTTTGTTTCACTGTGTTTACTGTTTAGTGAACTGTTTTTGGTCCGAAGATATCATATGGCTGCTGTGGTATTGTTTTGCCGACAGGGCTTCAAGTTGACCAAGCAAAGTATGTGGAGATCCACTCCAAACTGGCAGGCAGTTTCAACTAGCCGGTATCCTCCTGGTCATTTCTTGGCCAGTAAACAAGGCTTTGGTCTTCAGTTTGCACAGATTGGCCGTGATGCCTCTGCTGCTGTGAGTGTCCTAAATATTGGCATCTTTTGCACATTCCGTTTCTGTTTAATCTGGTAATTATTTTGCTGTTATTGATGCTGATAGTAGAATCTTTCACATCTTGGTGTACTTCAGGGTGCAGCTCGGAGATTAACTACTCAGAAAAAGAATTTGGAGATTGTTGAATCAATTGGAGCTGCAGGAAAACCTGATTCTAACAGGGTGAAGAAGTACTTCAGACTTGAGGTAAATGAGAGGGAGATGGCAGTATGGGTCAACCGTTCCATACCAAGTTTAGGGAAGGTTGACTGCTTTTAAAAAATAGATTTGGAAATGGGAAGGTCGACAACCACCTCATTTCCAACTTGCCTAAAAATGAAAATAAAAGGGGTGGGTTGGTACAAGGATGGGAATGTAGTGGGAGGGTACCAGATTATTATAAATTATATCCCTCAACTCTAATGTTCATACACATATCCATACCCTATGTGTGACAATATAATACCTAAACCTATTATTGCATTTTAGTTAGGCAAGACTTGTTTTTAAGTAGTGATCAAACTCACTTTCATTATGTCACTGAATCAATGACAAATGAGTCCTCGACATATAAATATTTTCTAAAAAAATTATTCGACCCCTTGTGGTTGAACTTTCCACTTCCCTCATAGTGTTAGCTAGATGATCTTCAAAAGTATGAGTAGTATAATGTCGTGACACTGTTCATTTGAATGGAAGATGGACTTCTGTACTGCTTGAGAAAGATACAACTTTATTTTGTTGTATCTTGATTCTGAATCCACAACAATGGCAATCCTCTCCATGGGTAACCAGTCAATATTTGTCTCAGTTTATGATAATTTTTGAAACCATACTTCTAGTAGCTTAAGTTGATCAATTTGTCTAATGGTTCAAAGATTTTCTTTTTTCAAAAATGACTGAAATTGTTTATTATACATGATTCAGTACTTTCTATGTTACATTCAAATGAAGATTAATTATTTGAATTGTTCCTGGATGTGAACTCAGCTATACTATACTTCTATCTGCAGTTTTTGGATAAACAGCAGGAAGATATAGATGATGATTTGGATTACAGAGCACTTGAAAGTGGATATGTAAGTTGGCTAACTGAATTATCTCTTTGCATGTCTCTAATGTGAAATGTATCATTAACTTTTTCACCTAATAATATTTTATGTTCTTAAGGACTGCACGCAAACAATAAACATCTTCATCGGGCTGTTAATCTGTTACTATATATGCGATCAAGTTCATTTTTCTCCTCTGAATGAACCTTGAATCTGATTTTAATGAACAGGTTGCAGTTACTCCTCTCTTTCTGTCTCCTCATACTGAGACGGATATTCAAATGGCAGCTTCTGATTGGCTTTCATCTGTACTTCCTGGTGAACAATAGCCTCAAACAGAGTTCAAAGTTCAGCTTCAGCGTGATTATGTACATTTGAGATTTATGGTGGTTCTTCCTGTTGTAAAGGTGGAGCAGAAGCGGCAATCATTCTATAATTGATATCATCAATCTGTACGTTTGTGTAAGATATTCTGTATTCCCTCTTCATTGTTTCATTTCTTGTTGTCTCTAGCTATTTCTGATGTGAAGCAAATTCATTATTTGCTTCCTGTAATCCACTAGGCATATTTTGAAAATGCCATCTCCTCTGTTTGTAACTTCAAAAGTATTAGCTAAACGCTGGTGCACTTCTCATTGTAATTTTTCGCTAAGTTGTTGTTTGAAAGATAGTTTTAAGCTTGGTTTGATGGTATTTTAGACTATGGTCGGATATTAAGCATTGGTTATTGCATCACTTGCGCTCAACTCAAAAGTGATTGGATTTTGCATTCTGAATGCATACAATAGAATATTTTGAGGCTATGGGATATAGTTAGATTTTCCTTACAAGTGATAAAATTTTGTTGCTCTATTATATTTTATGATCCGACAGGTTGAATTAGAAATTGAGCAGTTACAAGTTCACACAGCCTTTATAACCAGGTGACTTCACAATACTGGTGAAAATTAACTGGTTTAATTTATAAGGGGTGTTTGAGATTTTATTTGGATGAGTTATTTTTCAATGTTTTATTTGAATCAAATATAAAAATAATAAACGATTCAGTTTAATTTGGCTTGGTTCAGATGGATAGGTTTTCTAGATTTTTTTTTTTGTTTGCTTTTATACAACTTTCAAAGCTGTTTATAATTTGACATCTAGTAAGATAAGAAATAATTTCATAATTAATGTCGTTATAATATATCCTTGAAAAAGTTACCACACAATTTAAAGTAGTAAAGTAAAATTTGGCGCATGATGATGATTGTTACAAGCTTCTAATAAAAATATTTGTAGTTATTTATTTAGTCATATAGTAATAATTTCATAATTCATATTTCAGTATGACTAAAATGTGTAACGTATATGAATTTTAAATATCATTGTTATTAAATTCAGTCACAAGTATGTTTTGTCGATATAGTATATTCATGATTTTCTTTTGGTGTTTAAGGGTTAATTTTATTAGATTTTTGGTTGATTTTTATTTTGGCCCTTGTTAAATTATTTTAACTCCTAAAAATATTCATTTTATAGCTTCTATAATGTTCTTTATGTTAAATTAGTGCTCTAAAAAATATTTGACAGGGACTAAAAATAAATTATTTAGTATTGTAAGGATACAAAATGAACATTTTAGGAGAGTCAAAATAAATTAGTAAGAACAAAATCAATTGTTTTTTTTACAGGAATCAAAGTGAAAAAAAATTAAAGACCCAAAAATCTATTTTAAGGACTAAAATTACATATATATATATATATATATATATATATATATATATAAATGTTAAATTATGATATAAATAAATTATTTTAAATATATGATGGACTATGGTTAAGCTGAATTTTGATAAAAACATAAAAAATTGAACTATTTATTTGGTAAACAGATACATTATTTTCTTTATCAGTTTGGTCACTTGTTTTTACAATATTTTATCAATTTAAAACATTTTGGTTCAATGTTAAACAAACAATAAACACCTAGTCACTAATCAAAGTTTTTATTTTTATTATTTATTATTACACATTAAAAATGCAGTTACAAAAATAAAATAATAAATAGAGGTAAAATTAGAAAAAAAAAGGGCATCACAGACAGTAACCAAAAAAGATGTTCCGGGTCGGGTAAAAAAACCCAAATTGTAAAGAGGCAAAACTCCGATCCATGGAGATGGAGGTTGGAGTTTGGTGTTGGCGCATTGCTTAGGTTGAGTTAGGTTAGGGTTTATGAAGCAAAGCTTTGAGTGAATCCAACAATGGCGTCGAACAACGTTCTCAGAAGTGGGGCTTCCTTGTTGAATCGCCTTTCAAAATCGCTTCCTCTTCGTTCCAATACCCCTCAACTTCAATCTCATTTCCTCTCCCCTTCTCTCTCTAGGCTCCCCGCCGCCATTTCTCCCCAAAACGACGTCGAATTTCCCCACAAACAAGGGTTTCTCTACCCCTGTGGCCTCCCCTCTCTTCGCTTCTTCTTACCTCAAGGTACACTTACTCTCACTACACTCTTTATTGCATTTCATTTTCAAGGGAACTTTGTTACTTTCCCCCTATTTTCTTGCAATTGATCGCTCTCTTTCTTCTGTTCCTAATGTAAATTTGATTAATTACACTAATATGAGATGTGACATCGAAGAAAAGATAATGCCCCGGAAGTCAAAAATTAATTTTTAAGATGCACTGTGTTGTGATATATGTTATGATTTTTCTATCCCAAAAATATAATCATGTACCAGCTTTTGCATGAGAAGATGGTGTTTTGTGAAATTTTAAGCATTTGAACTCCTCCCAGGTACTTTTTATTCTGAATTTATGATTATTCTGCAGGGGATGCTCCTTCATCAGATGAACCCATGCTTTTGTTCCCCAAAAGGACGTTTCAACCTAGTCTCATTAAACGAAAGAGGAACCATGGATTCTTTGCTCGGTAAATCACTCATCTTTATGGTTATATGCTCCTTCGTAATGAGAAGAGAAGTAGAAAATGTTACTTGTTAGTGGTTAACCCTTCCTTTTCTTCTACATGATATCAAACTTGGTAAATTTTAGAACTCTTGTGGTGTTTCCATTCTTCAGCTTACTCAACTAGATAATAACTATGCAAAGGCCTAATTTGTGTAGAGAATTTGAAGGAATTAGGCGATCGATTGTTCTTACGCATCATGCTTTCTATTACTTTCTCTTGGTTAGTTGGCTTGTTAGCGTAATAGATAAAAAAAAAATACTCATAAATCTTGAAGCTATGCCTTAGCTTTAAACAGATTGTTTTGTTGAATGTGGCAATGTGCAATTCAGTGACGAAGCTTTCAATGAACAGATTGCCTATCTCTCTAGATTGTTGCTTTGTTTTTGGTAGATAAGTGGGTGTGTCACATTTTAGATTATGGTTGTTTTGTTGAATGTGGCAATATGCAATTGAGTGACAAAGCTTTCAATGAACAGATTGCCTATCTCTCTAGAATGTGGTTGGTGGTAGATAAACGGGTGTGTGTCAAATTTTAGACTATGGCCAGGCAAAGTGGCATGTGAAATGCTTCTTTGTTGGCCCGAAGACCATTGCTTCCTTTTATTGTTTATAGGAGAGAATTAGGTTACTCATGGAATAACTTAGAGCTATTCCATTCAATAATTCTTTTTATATATTAAATTTCAATAATTCAGATGTTTTTAAATAGATTAAGTCTGTTGATTTTTAAAAAAAATTAAACTATTAATTCTTTTGAATAAATTCAATTTAACAGATATTAGTATACGTTTTAAAAATATAAATAAAATTTAGTGTCTATGATCGTTGAAAAGATATCAAAATATTCAACAGTTAGAACGCAATAACAAAGCCTCATACCATTAGGTGAGGAGTGATATATGAATCCCATAATGAAATATTTAGCAGTTTGACTATTGAATTTTAATATTTAATACATAGAAAATGTCATTGAATGGAAACAGTATTTTTACCAAAAGTTACTTTTAGAGTAACTTGATTCATATAAAAGAGATGTCAAATTGGTGCAACTGAAGTCAACTGTCTCACCATTTATTAACCTCTAATTGAACAATATTATATCAAAACTCACCATCGAATTAGAAGTTTCTTTCACATTGATCATATCTACGTACTGGTTATATTATTCTAAAATCATTGATACCTCATTTACATACATTAAAATTGATGTAATGTCTACTTTCTGAATGTACAAAAAATGGAATTTTCTTGTTTTAGTCCTATTTTCACAAAATTCAACAGAAATAATCAACACAAAAATGATTATAACTCGACCATTGCATTTATAAATTCAGTCTACATGAAGTTATTAAAGGTATACAGTTTGTTTAAGATATATCTCATATAAGTGTATATCTATCCATATATTAATGTGTAACTGGTCCTTAATCATGGAGTAAATTTGTGAGGAGCCTGTTTCAGATCCAGTATGAAGATGTCTGGCTAAGTGGATAGAACTGGGGAATTTTATGCATGACTTGTATGCAAATTTGCGTGTGTAATCTCTAAAACAGAGTTGTGCTGTGTTGATGACATATTTTTTGTATTACATGAGCAGGAAAGCGACCAAGGGTGGCAGAAAAGTAATTGCTCGAAGAATAGCCAAGGGCAGGTTTAGGATTACAGCTTAGTATCATTGCATTGACATTGGAGTTAAAGTTTGAACTTAGAAACTTAGTGCACTTCATGGTAAGGCCCAGTGATACAGGGTGAACCTGACATTGTTACGTAAAAGAGCTCCTTTTTTTGGTTGGGGTGTGGGGTTGGAGTTTTATTGAGTATAGTCTGCAATGAACAATTTTTCAGGCAACTGTTGTGCATGGATGTGTTAACATTCTGTTTATTTCTATTTGAAATTCTGGTCGGTAGTTGCAATAATTTGTAACTCTTGTATTAGTTTTATGTGGTGAGCACTGCAGAATAATCTAGTTTTATTTGATGTGAAGAAGCTTGCATTGTGCGCATTTTCTGCTTCCAAAATCCGTTTCGCACAAATGTTAAGGCACTGATAAAGTGGTCATCGAAAAAGATTAAAGGAAATAATGATTTTTTTTATTTTATTTAAAGAGTCTGTTTGGATGAAGGAAAAGAATTAAAGAAAAAGAAAAATGGAAGAAAAGTAATAGTAAGAGTTGACTTCTGAAGATTTCAATAAATGAAAAAAAATATAAGTCTAACTACTTTTTTGTCTTGTTTTATTGTATAAATAGTTAAAGAAAAGAAGAATGTGCATATATAATGACGTAAATTTCTCTCTAATAAAGAATGGAAAAAAGTGAGGAAATCAAGATAGTTTAGTCCTTATCCACGTAAAACGTTTGTGGGAATGCAGCACTTACTTTAGTTTAATTTGGTTTGAATAAAATAACTTTCGCTACCTGGTTTGATAAAATTTTTAATATTTTTAGGAGAAAAAGGTAACAAAAAAGTGAAATTTTTTTTTTTTTACAAATTAAAGATAAACATTTAGAAAAATTATATTAGAAGTTTACAAATTTATTTTGATTTTTGGAAATTTTAATTTAATTTTTTTGTTATTTCTTTCTTTTAGAAAAACTTATAGAAACATTTGCATGAGAGATACTTTGGTCTGTATGAAAAAATATTTGAAAGGTGAATTAGAAAATTGAGATACTGGTGTGCATGTTAGAAATTTGTGTGTTGTGTAATGTTTGAATTGACGTGCATGTGAAGAAAAGTTGAAGAAATGAAATGAATGTGGCCCATAAGAAAGGTTAACTTTGTGCAACTCTTCTTCACAAAGCTCACTCACTTTAAGGTAGCATTGGGTCTGTCAGACGATAACTTTGCCCAAATTTCTATCTGCTTTGTTTTCATTGCACACATCAATCATTGAAACCTAATTATTGGAAGGACCAATGCTTTTCCCTTCTAAGATCATTTTCTTTCCATAAGGTCATTTGATATGAGTATGTGTTACTTAAAATTCGTACAAGATCAATAATATATAAAAGAGAAAAATAAGTGTTGAACCAAATCACTCATAACAAATAGGGTTATAAACTGATTCAACCAGACTCGTATAGGTTGGTTCACCGTAAGTTAAGTTAAAAATATTAGTTTAATTCGACTCATTTTTTGGTGACCAACTTATTTTTTGATGAGTTAAAAATGTTGTAGTTTGATTCACCAATTCATGGTGGGTGAGTCGGATTAGTGGGTTGACTCACACTTCCGAATGTTTTATTTTGTAATTTATTTTATATAATTATTACAATATAATGAAAGTGGTTTGAATCAATTTTTTTTATAATATTAGAATCAAAGTATTCACCTAATTCTTCACTTATTATTAAAAGGATAATAATTGAAAATTAAAATATAACATATATAATTTGGCAAACAAGTAAATTAAACATTTAAATTGTTCAAACATTATAGAACGGTAAGTAAGTACTTAAAAAGGTAAGTAAGTACTTAAAAAGATTAAATTGTTAACCTATATAATTAAAATTAGTAAATAGTTATAACAAAAAACTTATAAAAAATGAAAAAAAATTAATAATGTATTGCATGATAAGTCGAGTCAATCCACTTTCAAATTGGTTCGAATTAGTTTAACCTATGAATTAAGTGAGTTAGGTTCATTTCAATTTACATTTAAAAAAATTAATTTTTTTTAATCCAACTCGGTTCGAACCTATGGTGAATCACCTTAACTTAAAAATTAAAACCCATTTTTATCGTCTCTACCAAAAAAAACTTATTAAGTGGTAAGTGGTATTACATAATTGTACTTAAGTTATTGGCTTAAAAAAAAACTCTAAATGTTATTAAGTAAATGTTTTTATGTTCTTGAATGGAAGGTCGTTTTCATTTTATTAAAATATTTATTTTGTTTTATACTTTGTCTTTAAATTTATAGATAATATTCGAGTCATCACATTTAAAATATTATTTATTTTTGTATTAGATTATTTTTTCATAATTGAGGCAAATATTTAAAAGTTACCCTTTCTATTTATTGTAAGACTATATTGGAATAGAATAATTCTCACCTAAAATTAAATAGTTGAATGGTGACATAACCTTAAAAAAATTTATAATGTAAGAATTTTATAAGGGATTAAAAAGGTACATGAGTTTTAAGTTTGTATGCAATTCTTACAAGCTTGGCATGAGATTGAGGTTTTATGAAAAATTACAATGTTATAGTTAAAGTTTGGAAAATTACTTCCCTCTAAAATTGTGCTCTCAAAATATGAATGTTAATTTTGAAAGAAATTGTTTTTTATACTCAAGACTGAGTTTTATAACCCATTCTTAATTTTAAGATCATCATGTTACATCGTGTTTTAATAAGAATCTTTTGAACAAGTACAATCTTAAATTTTTGAAACATTTATTAAAACTTTTGCATTAGATTAGAGATACTATTTATAACGTATACTTTTTTTTTACTGAGGTTCTTACCCTGAATTAGTTTTGTTGATATGACTAGAATTATCAATTATATTTTGTATCATTAAGAAAAACTATTAAATAACAATTAATGTTAGATATTAACATAATTAGTTATTATATTAACTAAATTATATATCACTTTATAATTAAAAATTATTATTTTCTAAAATAGTTTTTATTATGAATAAAAATTACAAAAATTATAATTTAATTTGATTTTTAACATTAACTATCTATGTTTTAATTATTTATTACTATTGATTCTAAATTAGTCTTTAATTTTAAACTAGAGGCTAATTTACACGTTAATTTCTTAATTGCTAAAATTTTAGTAACTAATATTAAATACTCTAATTCACAGATCAAGTATATTTTTTATTTATATTATAGACTATTTTAAATAATAATATTATTTTTTTTTGTAAAACGGTATCTAAATAGTCAATATAATTACTAATTGTTTTGGAACTTAAAATTGATTTCTATTTAATATTTTTCTTGTAATATTTACAAGTTGATGATTTTTATAATATGCACACCCTCCCTCACAGAAGAAGATAAGGTAGTCTTTGTTTGGTTAACATATATAATTCTTAAAAAGTCAATTCACAGTATATTATCCTTGTTTTAGTACCTAATTTTGTGTGATGAATTAAACTTAAATTTAATTTTTAATATGATATTAAAATGTATACTAATAAGATTTGATGTATCCTAATAAAACTAATTTAAAATATATAAGAAGACACGATCTTCACCTTATCTTCTAAAATTTAGATTAGTAAGTGAGAATATGATGAATAAATCTGAGTTAATATTGAGACTCAACATATATTTAATTTGATTCAATTAAAGATTTAATGACCTAATTTGATTTTTGAATTTATAAAAAGTTAAATATGGTTTTCGTCCCTTAACTTTCAGTAAATTTTGGAATCAGTCAATTTCGAAATTTTAGATCAATTTAGTCTTTCATCTTTCGAAATACGTAGATTTAATTATTTTAATCAAATCTTTTTAGGTTTATTTAATGTTTCGTACACATTTTAGAATTGTATTTGAATTATTTATACTTTGACACATTTTTGCTTTAATATTAAGTTAAATATTATTATAAAACACGCTTGAAATGTCAAATAAACTTAACAAAATTGATTAAAAGAACTAAATTCATATATTTCGAAAGATGAAAAACTAAATCGATCCAAAGTTTCAAAGTGAACTAATTCCAAAATTCCTGTGTAAAACCGGACTAATATAGTTAATCAATGACCCAATGGGTTTAACTATTAAATTAACCATCTAATTATAATGAGGGAATCTCAGGCCGTGATGAATGAACATATAGTTATATTATTATGAATTGTGATTAACGTAATCACCCTCTTTCAATTAGTGTGGTCACAGATTCTTGTGAATAATCTACTTTCTTTTACAAAGTAAGAAAGAAAGAAAAAAGGTAGCATAGGAACTGTATATAGATTGGTGTAATTTTGAGAGAACTTTGTTAAAGTATAAAAATAGAGAAGCAGAAAAGGTGACTAACTTTTTCAGTGTTATATATGATAACCATCTTTAACCCAACCAACTACCTCAATTGCTCTTTAATTCTGCATGCATTTTTAATAACTAATCATCACATTCTCATAACTAGGTAACTAAGTACTATATAACATGCAAATCACGTTCCATCAAAATTAATTATTAATTATCTATTGCTATATTTAAATTCCCGCTATGATTGTCTCAAATAATGTAGAAACAACTTGTCATTATTTTCAAAAGTAACATCTCCAAATAAAAAATTATATATATATATATATATATAGACGGTGTGATAATAAAATTAATAAATAAATGGAAACAAAATCCACACCAATTATTTATTATATAAATAATATGTAAAACAACGAGATATACTAACAAACACCACAAAATTTTTATGTGGAGAAATCTAGAAAATTCAAATATTTGAGACATGGAATAAAATATTTTTTTCAAGCTAGCTTCTATGCACATAATATATGGTTGCTTTCTTTTTCTTCTTCTTCATTCATTTTGTGGTGTTTTTCTCTCACTAGAGGTACTCATAATAGCTTTTGTCTATAAATAATTTTAAATTGTATAATAGGTCGTAAGTTTATAAATAAAAATACTTTTTTTTTCTTAATTAAGTATGTGTGAATCTTATAAGTTGGTGACCCATCTGACAATACATAGATTAAATATGTTTTTAGTGCCTTAATTATCATTCGAAATACTAAATTTTGTCTCTGTCACAAGTTTTGAATAATTTTTATCTTCAAACTTTATATTGTTTGTATGTAAACTAGATGACATTAAAAATTTAATGATATTACAAACGATATTATCATGTGTGTGTCTATATTAGCTCGTGAACACATACATAACAACACTTTGATTGGTTACATGGATCACATCCTAAATCATATTTTAAAGTATACATTACATTAATTAAATTATTGCAAGGTTTTGTTAAATTAGTACAATTATAGGTTAAAGTTTAAGTAAATAGTATCAAATTGGTGCATGTAATTTTAATGATGTTCATATGTCAACACTACTGGTTCATTTCACTAACATTTTTAGTCGATAAAAGAATACTAACCTTTCACACTTAAATTTCTTATACCTGAATAAAAATATTTATACATTTTTCACACAATTTCGACTTGAGGCTTTAACGTTATAATAAAGCTTAGTTAAAATAAATATAAAAAAAGGGTTAAATATGCTTTTGATCCCTCAAATTTTAATAAATTTTGGAATTAGTCTCTGTTTGAAACTTTATACCAATTTAGTCATTCATCTTTAGAAATGCATGAATTTAATCATTCTTACCAAATTTTGTTAAGTTTATTTGACATTTTAAACACATTTTACAATAATATTTGAGTTAATATTGAAGTGAAAATGTGTAAAACAGTGTAAACAATTCAAATACTATCATGAAATGCACTTGAAACGTGAGATAAACGTAATAAAACTTGGTTAAAAGTATTACATTCACACACTTTTAAAAATAAAAGACTAAATTATTCAAAAATTTTAAAAAATAATTAATTTCAAATTTCATTAAAACTTAAGAAATAAAAACATATTTAATCTTAAAACAAAACTTTATTATTAGCATCAAGTTTGAACTTTATAAAATTGGTTTTGGAGTATTTATCGCGAATTTTGATCCATTTGTTTTTTTCGATTTGTCCACCATGCGCTGAAGAACCTTCTCGCGATGTTCAATATTTGTCAAAGTTGAACCTTCTTAGAAGCAACTTTTAATTTTTCCTGCGGAAAAAAGCAAGTTTACGTCATCATTTTTGTAGCTTACTACGATTTGGATTCTTGCACTTGGAGTTTTGTCGCAACACGTATATATTTTGGGTTCAAAGTCACACATCATTTTTTGGAAATAATTAAAAAATAGAAATTACTAAAAAAATAATTTTAATTTAAATATATCCAACGTAATAAAACCAAACAAACACACACTTACTTTATCCATTGAATCCATTAATGATTAGAAAACTCACTATAAATAAAACAAATCCATTTTCCCCAAACATAGAGTAGAATGGACCATAGCATTCCCTAATATGTAAAATATGAAAATATATACCCATGATGATGCCAAAATAAAGTTTCTGTATTCAAGTCTTTATTTAGTGTATAGTATTATCAATCTCGAAAAATCTTAACAAATTAACAAAAAGTTAAACAAAAAGTTAAATATGTTTGTAATTTCTAAATTTGGAACAAGAATTCGCTTTTATCCTAAATTTTATTATTGTAGTTTTGTTTTCAAACTTTAAAAAATAAATTAATATATCCTTTAATTTTTTTACTTAAATATTGTAATTTTTTTTCAAAATTCTCAATGTAAAGAAATTATTATAATATTACTTAAATAGGTAAAGTATTGTTTAAGAAACACGATTTCACACTAGTAAAAATAATAAAGTCGTATTCCAAAAATAAGATTTATACTTTTATATAGATTTTATATAGAAGAGTTTTATTTTATTTTATATTTTATATATATATATATATATATATATGTAATTTTAACTTATAGAAATATTAATTTTAGTATACGGTTTATTTTATTCCTTATTTCTTATATGTTTTAAAGTTTATAATTTTAAACTGTTTCTTAATATATAGTTGATGGTTTTTAAAAATTTTCTTATATTTTCATAAATTTTTATACAATCATACATTATATATATATTTTTTATTTTGAGATATTTGTTAATTTTAAATTAATAAAATATAAATATTTTTTGTTATTTCTAATGAATATATTTTGAAATTTTTAGAGAAGTTTTTTATTAAAAATTATTTATTTAAATAATAATAATCGGAAATTAAAATTTATATTATTTAAATTAATATATTAAAACTAAAAATACATATATTTTTTTGTTAAAAAAATAAATTTTGAAAACAGTTAAAAATAAAAGTATCTAAAAATTAAAAATTAAAAAATATTTTCAAATAAAATTAAAAAAGAAACATAAAAAATTTGAAAGACAAAATAAAAAACATTATTTTTAATTATTTAATTAAATTATTAACAAATGTTTGAAAGTAGAAAATCTATAAAAAAAATATCCGTACAAAATTTTAAGAAAACAATTTTTCTTTTGAAAAATCTATTGAGAAAATAGTTTAAGATTACAACATACGTTTATAAAAAAAAATTTGAAAGAACATAAAACTATAAACTATATATAAGAGAAAATACACCATAAAATATAAAAATAAGAATTGCATATACGTTCGGATAAAATAGTATATAAAATAAAACTATATCTTTTGAACTATTTACAACAATTTAACAACCTTAAATCTAATTAAAAAATATATAATACACATCGAGATAAAAGAATTTCTCTTTATTTATAAAATTCCTAAGTAAAACATATCAAAATTTGAATTCAGAGACCGAACTAATTCTAATTTCAAAATTTCAAAGTTAAAAACATATTTTACTCGTCAACAAAAAGCTGTACAAAATGCTCGTGTTTGGTCTATTAAGAAAATCGTTAACATTGTGCTTTAAAAGTTAAGTTGTGATGACCCTATAAAGTAAAATGTAGTAGGAGTGACAGTATATACTGGAATCCTACATAGGACACTTTGTCCTAGATCGAGTTGACCATGATGTGTACGTTTTTTTTTTTTTGTCATTGTTCGACAACGCCATCCATTAATTAATGTAATGTTGTTACACACAGAAAGAGATAGAGTGAGAAGAAGCAAAGGAACAATTAATGAGTTAAAAGTACAGAACTAGCTCTTCATTTTCAATTTTTAATATGTAGCTCTAGCTGCCTTCAATAATTCATATATAGAAAGTATGGTGACAAATATGTGAAAGAACCTAGACACATTTATGGAACTTCTGCAACCATTCATCAATGGAAGTGTCCCTGAACTAGCAAGGTTCAGGTTTATCAATAAGAGAAGATCTACACTTTTTTGAGAAAAAGTTCAAGAAAAATAATTGAGTTCATTGATCATCAAAGAGATTCCCTAATTATTTAATTAAATGTACTATATATAGATAAAATTAAATTTATATCTATAAATAGTACCAACGTTCAAGGCTCCCATCCTGAGGGAATAATAGGGTTTGGGACTTTTTGGGTGCTTGAAACTGATGACGATGAAGTTGTTGAAGATGGCAACAATGACATGAACGCATCAATGTACTCTAACTGGTTCACTGCCACAGCTAGATCTTGTGGATAACACTGAAATTTTGTTGTAGCCTCGTGTTGTTCTTGTGGATAATTGCTGCTGCAAACATAATCCTCAATGTTCTCACTCGTTATTGGCACAAGGGGTTCGGGCTCTTCTACCAACTGGTATTCGTGTTCCTGCAATGCTGTTGGGTTGATGAATTTGTCAAGAACAGTGTCACTTTTGGTGATTTGATTGGAACATGGTAGTGCTGTTTCTGCTACTGCTGCTGGATTCTGAATATGAAGGAAATTGGCATTGTAAGTGTTGAAAGCTAACTTCATATCATTGCTGTTATGATCAAAAAATGGGGATGGTGTGGGGGGAAGGTAGAACTGGTCTGTGTAATGGTGGAAGTTTAAGATGAGATTAGGGTTTGCAGAAAAAGGGAAGAAAGTTTCCATGGAAGCAATGTTGGTGGTGCTGGGGGTGTGAAAATCAGAAAATGTGGCTAAAGGAGGAATAATAGCATCATGAGAAAGGAGTTTCTTCTTTATGCTTGAATTCCAAAAGTTTTTCACCTCATTATCTGTTCTTCCAGGTAGGTGCTTCGCTATCTGAGCCCACCTGTACCCGAAAAGTGCACTCTTGTTGAGAAAAAAAAAAGTAGATAATAAAGCACCCTTTTGACAATAATGTTTGTTCATGATATGCACACAAAGAAGAAAAGTAAAAGAAAGAAGAAGAAGAAAAAAAAAAAGGAGCATGTGATTGATTAACAATGGTTAAACCTGTTCCCTAAAATGCTGTGGAGTTCAATAATGAGAGCTGCTTCTTGAGGAGAGAAGCTTCCACGTTTCAAATCAGGTCTCAGATAATTTATCCATCTTAATCTGCAACTCTTCCCACACCTTTGCAGGCCTAATACACATCACCAAACAAAAGCAAAGAAACTCAAAATTTCAAGACAGAAAACACATCAATGGTAACATTTTATACTCACTCAATAATATATATATATACACACACCTGCAAGTTTTGGAACAGAACTCCAGCAACCATGTCCGTAAGTTGTGATGTAGTTGATGAGTTTTTCATCTTCTTCGGGTGACCAGAGCCCTCTTTTGACCTTCTGTTTGTTGCAGCAAGAGTGGTGTCCCATTTTTTCTTTGAGGCCTCAAATCAAAGTACTAATAATACATGAGCAACAGAAGGAGATTTTTGTGTTGTTTTTGAAAAAGAAGAGATTGAGGATAAAGGAAGTCTCTAGAATTTAGGTTTTAGAGAAAGTGATTGCATTGAATTTAATTATATATGATGAGAGTAGTGGTGCATGTGAAGATAGTTAGCAGAGAAAATTAAGAATATGATGCAGAAGCAGCCCAGAAGAAGCAGAAGCAGAAGTGGGTGAATTCTGAGATGGTGATTTTAGTGAAGAAGGTGTGTAAGATGGTTGCAGAATAGCTAAAAGCTGCTATGTCACCCTGCAGAAGTTGTAGGTCTTATAAAGGATGCTTCATTGCTCACTGTGTTATTGGCTGTACACGTGTAACACATGCAGGTGGTAGGACCCTATGTGTTGCCTGGTCCCACATCGATACATTATACATAAATATATATATATATATATATATATATATGATGTTTTGTTCACAAAGCATATTACTTTGTTTTAAACGTGTGATATTAGACTACACTCATCATAATTATTCATTAATACTTCTGATAAATACTTGCCACCAAGATAAAAATAATTTAACATGTACATATTGAAAGCTTTCAAATCTATTGTATTGTTCTTCCTCAATTCCTGTGACAATTTCTTAAATCAACCAGTATAACTAGTTGAATGACAGTGTTTCAAAAAAAAATTACAGTAAGGAAAATATTACTTGTAAGAAAATTAGATGACACTCAAATATTATGTTTAAAGGAACAAACATACAATTATCTCTACAATGATAATATTTTGTCTAAAAAGTTCACTATTTTTACCATAAAAGAATAAAACATTTATCGAAAATTTTTATTTCCTTTATAAAGAAAAATATGAAAGTAGGAAAAACAAACATTTTATAAAATACAAAACTCAAATACTGTTATTTCTAAATTAAGATCAGTCTCACAACAAAAATAATGTTAATAATTAAATATTATCAATGCTAAAAAATTTAAAATTTAAAATACTCGGGTCAACCAATTATAAATTTAAATGAACATAGACATGAGGAAAAATAAAATAAAATTGAATAACTTATAATGAAATACATGTATAAATTTGTTATTTTAAGATTTTGAATTTAAATATCGGTGGTTGTTTTGAACATTGTATTTTGGTTCAACAATCAAAACATATCCGGACGAATTGATATTTTTAAATTGTCAAACCGGACAATTCAAGATTTAATACAAAAAAAATATTAGTATTCACCTCTTAAATTAATTTTAAAAAAAATCTTCAAAAGACTTGGAAACAATAAATAGTTTTTCTATAGAATTTCAAACAAATTAAGACTAATTCAATGTGACAACAATCTCAAATAAACAAAATAAATCAATATATTTAAGCATATAATTTATCACATATCTAACATACAAAAAATAAACAACATAGGAGAAAGTTATAGGCTCATATTAAAAATAAATTTTGAAAATAATAATAGGAATCAGGGAGCGTAAAACGCGAGCAACAATGGAAGAAGATGCAACAATACCTGCATTTTGGAAAGCTACACAATCTTACCTCAAAACAATAGTACCTGAATATGAATGACAACAAAAAAAACCACATTTTACCTATAAAGAACCTAAGCAAGAAATGAACATCACAAAGAACGCAAGTGGAGAGAATAGCTCACCACAGAGGCAGATGGAGAGTGGAGTTCCTCTAAAACTCTTGTGCAAGACAGTGGATAATGGCGACCTCTTCAACATCATGATGGTGTAGGGACGAAGGCGAAGCAAAGGCGTTTAGTGGCTATGGAAGGTGTGCGTTGTGGGTTCGCAACAGAGGAAGGAAGGAGAAAACTATAGAAATGAAGTTGGCGCCTCTGAAACTTTCCTAAAAATTAATCATAGGCAGACCGATTTCGGTTATTAGGAAGATTAAAGCCTAAAAATTAATAGGCTTCAATTTTACTAATAACTTAAGCCAAAAGCTTTGGGCTCAGTGGCAATTTTGAAATTTTCTTTAACCTTAGGGCTTCGGTTCCTTAGAAACCAAAACATATAAGTTGTATAACCTAAGCCTAACTTCTGCGTTGAATGACAATTTTGAAATTTTGATGAACTTATAGGCTTTAGTTTCTAAGAAACCAAAGCATATAGCTTGTATAGGCTTTGAGTCTTCGACAACCAAAACCTATACCTTTTGTTTAGATAAAATAATTAAAAAAGAGTAACAATTTTGAATTTTTCACAAACTTATAAGTTTCGGTTCCTTAGCAATCAAAGTGTATAGGTAAATAGGCTTTGATTCTCTCAACCAAAACCTATAAGTTCACAATATCTTCAAAAATATCATCACTTTTTTATATGCTTCATTTTTATTAAACCTAAGCATATAAGGCAATTTCAAAACCGAAAATTACACTAGTGAAATTGATATCTATCTCTTATACAAATTTCACTCAAATCTCATTGTTATTGAATCTTTATAAATCTTTCAAGAAACATAGGTGAAATCCACAAAGATTCTATAAAAACTTTATGCTTGTACTTAAATTCACCTTTAATGGGTTTTTTTTTTTTACTTAACATTTGTGGATATATGGTAAACCTTGATGTATTTTGTTGATTGCATATACCTAGTATATATATATTTTTCCCTTTAATATATAGAAAATTTGTAATATGGTACATCTACAAAGAAAACATCCTTGACAAATTCATTTTAATAATATAAATAATATATATGAATACCTTAGATTAAAAATTAAGAAAAAATAATTGAAATATTAATATAATTAGTTATCAAATAGTTGTTTATTAGTGGGTTGTGAAGATATTAACTTTGAAATAGTTAAACGAAAGTTGATAAAGAATGAGATTGTATTATTGGAAGGGATCAAGAACATCTCCGACAACTGTGCTTTCTATCAAATTAAAGATTTTAACTTTTTCTTTCCATAATCAAAGTTCCAACAAAAATATTAATTATTATTAGCACTCAAAGTAAAAGGAAAAAAAGTAATATAATTTAAAAAATCAATTCAATAAATTAAAAAACTTCATAAACTTGAATACCACACAAAACGACTCGTTATATTTTTCTTTTTTAATTTCGGATTGGTTATTCTTTCTCTCTAATTATTGCATTGCAAATGATCAATTTTATATGAGTTGAATAAATTTTGGCTGCAAAGGGAAAGAGAGATAGTGTTTTGAGATTTAGATGGAAATGATTTGATATGGATCTCTTTGTTGAAATTCTTCTCTTCGATGTTGAATGCTTAACTCATAAAGAGACATAGCTTTAAGGGAGAAAATTTTATATACATTTATGATGGAGGTGCTGACTCTCAACCACATAAAACTTGAGGGAGAAGGTTTATTGGGGAAGGAGGTTTATCGGGAGATACAACACCAATAAAACTAGAGTTCAACTAAATAACACATTGACACTATTTTCAACCTAAAACTTTAAGGTAATGGGTATTTCTTAGGTTTGTCGAGACAAAAAGTTTCCTATAAAATACAACACCAAGAATACCTGAATCTAACCACATAAGACAGTGATACCACTCTCAACTCAAAATCTTAAGACAATAAGTTTATGAGTCTTCATCTTTAAATAGTGCTTAACTTTTTATTTCTATCTAATTTGAGACTTAGACTCTCGCTTGGATTCCGAACAATCTCTCTGTGTTGAAATGTTTCTATTTAATATTGAATGTTTAACTCTACGTGATGAAATTGATGGTATGATAAAGAGACATAGCTTTAAGGGAGAAAAATTTATATACAAATATGATGGAGGTGGTGACTACAAGAAAGGAATAATATGTCTCTTTAGTTGAATAATTTGCATGCATAGATACATATATATTTTCTTTTTAAAAGATATCACGTGAAAATCATTGGTGATTAAAGGTGGAGTTAAGTGGAAGCATATAGAGTGGTCAAGGGCTAACACAGTTTCCTAATTATTTTATCTTTATTACTGCAAAAGTGTTCTTTTTTTGGGTACCTTTTTCACAGGATAACTTCATGTATGTATAAAGTCTGTTTTCCTTTGTTAAAAAAGAAAAGTGTAGAGTAAGCACTCTCCGTAGTACTCTGATTAACTTTAACTATTATTTCTTGTATGTTTATTTAAGTTTTTTCTTTATAATTTTATAAATTGATTGTTATTGAGAGAGTGTGTTGTTCAATTATTATGAATGCATAGCACGTTGTAAGTTAATTAGGTAGGAGAATGATTTTTAATATGTTATATTCATAAAATATGTAATGTTTGGTGTATAAAACATGTAATTATTATTGATTTGATTGCATAAGAATTATGAGAAGTAAAATATAAAAGAAATGTAAGGATGTTTTAATAATATTTTTTTATTTATTGATTGGTTTATTGTACTATGCGTGAAATTTTAAACCGTAGATACAATGAGATAGAGGCAGTAATAAATGAAAGGGATGGTAAATGCGATTCATTGTGTATCATGATAATTGACGAGGTGATATGCACTTAACACTTTAATTTCAATTTGTGTCATGTATATTTGCCTGATATATATTATTTCCGATTCTTTTAGATATTTTACCAATACTTGTGATAACAATAATTTATACATTTTTATGTTAAAAATATTTATTTTATTTGATTTTAATTTGGATTCACACAAAAATAATTATATATTTTTCATATTTTTTTTAAAAAAAAAAACTGTATATTTTTCAATATAAATAAATCATGTGTCTTGTGTTATTATTTTCAAAATTATTGTATCGATGTATCAGATACATGTCATATCGAATATACGTATCATATTATGAATCATAGATGAGATGTTTCGGTTCATTTATCGCCCTTAATTTTTATTTAATTATAGTTTTTATTAGTATTTTTTTAATTTAAATCAATGGCATTAAATACAATAGTTAGGAGATCTGGTTATTACAAATAAAAACCATTATTTATTTCATCTAAATACCAACAATAAATATTCAATTAAAGTTATTTATTCTTAACTAATCATAACATAAAGTAAATCTTATTTATGTATAAGATGAGCTACGCATAATAAATTTGAGAATTTTGTTATATATTATTTTTGTAATACAATTTTATTTAGTGTGAAATTTTTAAGAAGTTACTTAGTCACGCATAATATAACTGATATAATAATATCAAATATCCTAATTTATGTAAAATGTATATGTATATGTATACTAGTTTCTTGTGAAATTATTAATTTATTAACAGAAATTTATATAGCTGTAAAATAAACGTTAATGGTGATACTATGGTTAAAAAAAGATAAACAATAATTATTTTGGCCTTGTGATTAGGTCAATATTAGCATTTGAGAGCTTTTGAGAAATACTCTTCAAATGTTTTCTTTGCCAACATGATGATGGCTTGGTGTACAACTTCAAGCAATAAAAGTCTTATAATAAAATGGCTTTGGTGTGTGTACATATATAATAAGAAATAAATAAAAAATAATTATATAATATTATGTGTTAACTTTATACATAAGCAATAAGTCTTATAATAATCATACCCAAGAAAAATAAACATTGAATATTTTAGTGTTTCTCATGAGCTTCTTGAATGATAAAAACAAAAACATTAGTGAGTGAAAATATGTGTTTCTTATGTTCACCACATCCTTAGCTTTTATTTTAATTTTATAGTGACATCACACTTGACTTAAAAGGCATCAAACATAACTTATTATTTAATAAACATGTTTTTTTATTAAAAAAATTTGTTTATTGTATTTATTATGTCGACAGGATTTTTTTTCCTAACATGGTTAATACCTTCGAGATTTTCTTATTTTAAAAGAAATCAAGGATTTCTTCTTCTTCTTCTTCTTCTTCTAATTTAGCTCTCAAAATTTCCACCAAATAATGAGAGTGTTTTCATCTTACAAAATAGAAAGCGTTTTCATAAAATGAGAAGAAAATATAAATTCGATAGTAAATTTATATTTCAGAATAATTGTCTGCTGATTTTTTTTTAAACTTATTATTACTCGTAGTGTAAATTTTAATGGTATTTGTAATGTGTTTTTAGTTTACATTTGAATATTTATTCTTATTTTTATGTTTAAATTTTTAGTAATTTTTAACTCAATTTTTTATTTATTTTGATTGTATGTTTTTTTCAAGAAAAATAAAGAAATGTTTTTTTCTGAAATAAAAACAAAAATTCTAGCTCAAACGATAATCTACTCAAACAAAAGAATGTGACTTACATTTCTATCCATTTATTATTTACAAAAAAAAATTAATAGGTTTATCACTATTATATTAAGAAATACAACAGGACCCATAAAATTTCTCTTTATTTTTATTGAGCATAATGTGACATTTGTTTGAATTTACACATAATGAATGAGGTGGACAATTAATAAAAAAAAATACTCTATAACCATATATTTAGTGATTACTTTCATTATTGCATATATAATATTTAATCGTAAAACTATTATTGTTAAAATAACATAATTATATTATGAATTCAGTATTTAAATAAGTCATAGAAATCTATTAGATACTTTGATTTTATAATCGTAATGTTATTTTCATAATAATTAACGAGAAATAGTAGCTCACCAACCCCCATGAAAAATCAAAGAACACCTGTTATTGTTGATAATATGTATTTCAATATTCTATCTATTTATAATAGTTGATAATATGAAAATAGTTGATGAAAACTTAAAAACACGGATTAACGAAAGAAACAGACATAACTATCTTGTTAGACTCTTTACAGAATCAACAAATTGTTTAACATTTAAAAGGGGATAATTTTCTGAAATTACTATAAAAAAAATTTCATTAATAACCAATTATAGTAACAAAAAGTTATTAGTTGATTAATTTAGATATTAATTTGAAAAATAAAAAATTATTGGTTACTAAAATAGTCATTCCTATCAATAAAAAATTATAATTGATCTTTAAAGTTGTTTTTAAGATTTAGCTACCAAGGTTTTAACTACAAAAGGAAATTGGTCACTAAACATTAGCTACCAATACTTTTGTTATTTGCTACTAAAGAAATTAGTCTCTAATTAATTAGTGACCAATTTAACCACCAATTATAATTTTTTATTCATAATAGTGACTATTTAATAATCAATAATTTTTTATTTTATAAATTGATATTTAAATTTGTCACTATAATTATTAACAATTTTTTGTCACTAAAATTTATTGTTAATAAGATATTTTTTTAGTATATATGATAAATATAATGGATTATGAACATTAGATTGATAATAGATTAGAATAATGTTACTTATACAAATTTTATGGGTTGTGAAAAAAATTGTAGATGTTATTTACATAATTACTTATATAGATTGACAATTATGTTTTGTTTACCTTGTTTTAAAATAGTAACATTTACAAGCATATTACATCTGTGGTGTTGGTGGCTTTGACTTGTGATGAATGAAATACAAGGAATATGATTGAAAGATAATCTTCATAATATAGATATAGGTTCACATAAGTATAAGGTTTTTGGTAATTACAACTTAAATGTAGTTTATTTCATATAAAATATGAGCACTTAATTGAAGGGTCAATTCCATATCATAAAAAAAAAAAAGAGAGTATAGAATAGAGATGATATCTTGTAATACATCAAGAAAGGCTTTTTGAATAATTATAGTATCTATAATGATGTGCATATCTTGTAAATGGTTAAAATACTTCAAGTGCTCTATTATAGTTATAATTTTTTTTTATTTTTGATTAAAAAAATACTACTTAATAGTTGTAGCCTACATCAAATATCCTTTTTAATTAGTTTATACCTATAATTAAATTATTGGACATTATATGCATGAGATTACTTGATTACAAATTAAAAATAATAACGATTTTTTATGTAAAATAACTTAGCATTTTTTAGATTTTTTAATAAATAAAAAAATAAATACATGATTGTTTGCCATCATAAACAAAATTTTCAAAAGTAGCTGATTTTATGAAAAAGAAAATTATTTTCCTAACATAAACATATTAATTAATATAGTAGTTGATAATATATATATATATATATATATATATATATATATATATATATATATATATTAATCAATTCTTTTTATTATCTTTTAATCTATTATTTCAATCTCTCTTAAATCATCATACGTCATTACAAATATTAAAATAAATAATTGTAAATATCAATGCTCATAAGCACGCTTCTTTATTACCTTTCTGTTATCAGAGGATGCAACCTAGCTATAACAATTATAATTTTTGTAAAATATTGTAGAATATTTTTATTTACCATTTAATACTTTAATTAGGTAAAAATGTCATTGCTTAACATAATTACGAAAATCGAAATGGACTGAGTTAATTCAGATTGAATAATATAAGAAATTAACTAAGTAAATCTAAATTGTTGAGCATCTCATTATGATAAAACGGAAAGCAAAGGAATAAAATATGCTATTTTCTTTCTGTCATCTTAATCATTGGTTGTGCTTTAATAATTTGATTTCTGAATTTATGCATCACATTCTTTTAATATTTTCCACAGTTTTTATTTTTCAAAATGAATTGGTTCAGTGCAGCTCAATTTCAACTTGATACGACCTTTTCATTTTTAAATATATCTTTAGCCCTTAAATTTACATAGAAATTAAAATTTGTTGTTATTTCAAATTATGATATATTTTGTTGTGCAAAGTTAATAAATAGATAGATATATTTTTTTAATATATGATGTCAATTTTTTTTACGTCCTCTAAATTGGTATTAAGCAGAAATTAAACTATTTAAATGCTAGTCTAAAAATGCTAGCCTGAAATACCGTTGTACACCTAAAAAAAATTGATTAAAAAAGCTATATCCCTTATTTGAGAAAAAAAAAATTTACTTTAGCGTCAAAATTTAAAGAAAAAAAAAACATCTTTAACCTTTTTTTTTTAACTTATTTAAGTTTATAAATCTAGTTGGTCACTTAATAACAAACTTCGAATAGCAAAGATCAAGAATCAAAATTTAATAAGTTAATATTATTTTAGATGGCCAAATTATTATAAAATCATTAACTTTTATCATTTTTTTTATTTATGAACTGAAACATGAGGTATTTAAAAAAATATATAAACTTTAGTTTTACTCAAATGAACACAATACTGATAAAATAATCGACTTACTTTAATACATAATAAAACTTGAATTATATAATTTTATGTATTTAGTTTATATAAAAGTGTGATCATTATAAAATCTATCATATAATTTAAAATTATAAAATATATTACTAACTATTCTCAACGATGATTCATAAAAGAAATGAGTTTTATTCTTATTATACAAACACACACTAAGCTAATTAAACTTTATTAACAACACGTTTTTCCATGATTGTGTAATTTCAATAAATTTTCAAGTGCATTGAAAAATTCAAGTTACTCTTCTCTAACAATTACTTTAAAATTGGTATTAAAATAACTTCTGATTTACTACACTGGATGCCTATTGAACTCAAACTTTTAAGCCAAACTTTTTTTTAGCTCAACAAAATTTTTGTTTTGTTGGTTGCAGTATATATTCTATTCATCAACTTATCTTTCATATATGTTTGTTTGTTTGATACTATTGTTAATTATTCATCAACTTATACAAGTTAGACTCGTATCTTATTAGTATCGTATTTCTGGAGTAATCTTTTACAACACAATTCATCAGTGATATCATCTGAGTGATTCAGAATGCACTCTTGTTAGTTGTATACATTAGTAGGATGATGATGATGGCATAACAATTCATATTGGTTGTATTACTAAACCTCATTGTATCTTATTTATGCATAATGAGACTTGCTTAATCTCCATGCCGAGTGTTTCTATGCTTGCTTCTATCTCATTCTTTGTTGTAAAGTGATATTCAGTTTCATTCTAGCAATTTAAGCACATTATTACATGAAAAATTCAGACCTATGTTCTAGCAACAGAAAAAAGAGCTGGCAAAGCTTCTAGGAGTCCTGTAATGTGTTACTTTGGAGAGAAAAAAGTGAAGGCTTAGAATGCTTGTGTTAGAAGAAAGGGTTAGTCCAAAAACAAGATTGGTAATTAATTGTTTCACATGCCTATTTAATACAACCAGACTCTTTTTCTTTATTTGTTGAGCTATCAGTGGACACTGTAGATGTCAGAGTTTTGTTTTTTCCCAGCTTATGGAGAAATCATTCCAAGTACATGCAAGAATGCTATGCTCTTCTTTGTCCTGTCCTTAGTCCAGATTGGTTTTGGTATGTGTCATTTTCACCCAAAAACCAGAAGAGGAATTCAATTTTTCCTGTTACAAGAAAACAAATATCACCATACGTTTTCTCCTTCAGATTCAATAAGGCCAAAACCAGAAACTTATATCTTCAAGCCACACATCATGATACCTTGCTACATGATATTGATTCGAATACTTTAGATGGCAGAACAATAATGAAACTAAACAATGTTGTTGAGATCGTCTCTAGTGTTTATGTTATAAAAACAATGTTCATGTCACTTCTAAATGAGTATTGACATGTCTAATGCATGTTAAAATAGGTCCATCATGGCTTCATGAAAAAGTTAACTTTTGAGTTGTATTATTGAGTGAGAGTTAGAAACTTCTAAATTGCAATCTTCGATACAGTGAATTCTTCTGTAAACGTAGATCGGAGTTTGTTAATACTTCAGTCGAACCACATTAGCTTCTGTATGTTTACTGTTCTTCCTCATCGTTTCTGAGTGAATTTGTGAGCTATTCCATAATACTTATGTTTCAACTGTCATGAGTCCAATGAAGAATCAGTTCTGATACATGTAACATAGTGGCTAAGTATGGACAATGATATTTTGACAACTTTATCTTATAATTTGAGGTAATATCTTTTAAGTAATTTTGGAATATACAGAAATAAAAATGGAGAACAACGTAGAAGATGTCAACTTAAGTTATAAGAGAAAAATCATTTTCTTATTGGTATTGCTGAAATGTAAATATAAATGAAAACAGATAAAACATTCTTGGTATGGCAAGGAAACAAGAGCTACTATTGCCCCACAGAAAAAGGGATATCCATGAAAGTAGACTCCTAATACAAGACCCCACTTCATCTTTCTTCTATTCATGGCAACCCTAAGAAAAAGGAAGTTTGCATACTTACTCAAAATTAAAGAAACGTTGCCACACTTGAGAATCCATTAAGAAAAAAAATATTTACAACTTTTGGTGGCATTCTGATTTTTTGCCACTGTTAGCGCATACTCTCACGTGGGAATCCTGTGAAGATAATAGCAACCTCACGTAGGGCATGCACTAGGCACAAGTCAAACTTTAACGCCTTGGAGATACTGCCTTTAAAGTCTCACTTACCAGTTTTTGTCCATGCCTCTGAAATTGACCTATGAACTGTTATTTGGAACCGAAAATATTTTATCAGTGTATATATTATTCATTTGTGTCCATCAATTTTCTTTCTTTGATGCTCAACTGTTCAGTGACGCACTCAAGCTTTTTAAGTGTTGCTGAAGTTCAGTTGTGGTCCTTCTACAGCATGAGAGACTGGACCAAATGGACCATGCTAGCTGTTGCATCATTGCATATTATCATTTCATCGTGGACCACAACATTTTTTTTCAATTCATTACTCTCTGTTGCTTAAGACCAAATAAGAATCTTTTAACACAGCTAATTCATTCTAATCTTCAATTCATGGTTTCTGCATCTTCTCTTTATATTACTGCTACAACAACAGGTGCTTTTTTGGTCCAAGTTTTATAATGCACTGCAAAATCTGGGTAGAAGGGTTGAAATAGCAAAACAAACAAGAAATTAGAAAAGGTTTGAGAGGAATTAAATGTAAATATTAATGGAAGAAGTTATTATATACTTTGAAACCATCATGATCCCATACCAAATCATCTTAACATCACATATAACTAAATTTTACTGACTCCTTCCCCTATTTTATTTTTTTTGTTTCTGGCCATATAAAGATTAACTCGACAACTTGAGACTCATATAAAGATCAGGATTAAATATGTCTTTAGATGTAAAATTGGAATATATTTCTGTTCCAAATTTTGATACAATTTGATCCTCGAACTTTAAAAATGGATAGACATAATCTTTCTAATCCAACTGCGTGAATTTTTTTAACGTGTTAAATAATATCTTAGATTGACATTTGAGCTCTTCACACCATTTTGACACGTTCAAACTCAAATGTAATCCTAAAATATTGTTTAACACATTAACAAAAGTTGACGTCAGATGGGTTAAAAGGACTATATCTATTCATTTTTTAAAATTGAATATCAAAATATATCAAAGTTTAAGACAAAAACGAATTTCATTTTCGTTTATAAATTTGAGATAAAAACATATTTAACAGTAAATTTTAATTCAGATAACTTTAGATTTACATAGTTATGATTAACACTTGTTTTGTTGCTCTTAATTGTTTAATATTTATGCATGGCAGACAGAACCAATTTGACAGTAGAATTAATATTGCTTATATGACAAATAAAGGTTAACAGTAAAAGCAAGCCAGAAAGCTACTGCATGTCTTAATTTTCCTTGAATGCGACTTGGTATTCTTAAAATCATTATTACGAATTGATATTCAAATACTTATTACTTGGACAAAATGAGTCAACCAAAAGAGATTTACTAGCTTTATTTTGTGATATTGAACAGTTCCAAATACGTAAGGTAGTTCATATTTTCTAAGAAAATGATACCGAACAGTTCTAGGTTCTGTTTAACACAATCACACACAAGCAACTACCTTCCAAAGCAATTTCTGCCTTTAAGAGTGGTGTTTGGTATATACATAACATTAATATCACAATGCAATTCTATACCATCAATATAACAAGAATATCCATTCTTAAAAATAGCATCTCTCACTTTTTGCTATGCCAGAGATTTTACATAAGTACAGTATGAATGAAACTAATGTGCTATTTCATCCCTCAAAACCCACTTGCTTATGAATTTAACATACAAACATGCACCTGTGCATATTTTTCACATAATCTTAAAGCCAGAACAGTGTCTCTTCTTAAAGCTCATATTTTGTACTACAGTCTTTCTGACAGTACAACTTAGAGTGAAATAATTATAAATGTTCCTCCAGAACTAACATGAATATATCCCAAAACAAAGAGACACCATTCTTAAATTGTCGTAAAACGACCTTACAAATTGAAACAGGGTGTTTATCATCTTCACAACAAAACACTAGTTGTGTTATCTACACTATCAATTAGCAATTATCTGTGAACTCGGACACACATTCATCTGATGACATTAAAATGAACAACAAGCTGTTGGGCTCATTGATGGGCTCATGGCAAAGCAACTACTTATCTTCCATTGTATATTGCTTTTGATAACAAGTCCTTAAAGGTGTTGCATAGATATTCTTCCACATATTAGCAGAAGGGTAGGAACCAGAACTGCTTCTAGTAACTCCGCTGAGTGACACACAATCATCCATAAAAATTCTCTTAGAATTCTGAGAAAAGCACCTATAGGGTTTCAATTTAGCTTTGGTTGATGCTGTCAGATTCATGTAGCTTGGTTTACAAACATTTCCTTCCTCTGTTGTGTCCACTATAACATTGTTGGTAGATGTCACCGGTGGTGATTCAGATGTGCATGAAGTTGACAAAGGGCTATCATCATACATGCATTCAGAGCTTATGGATGAAGATGATGGAGTTGATTGACTAGTCGTAAGTGACTTAGCTGAAATCCTGGTTGTCACACCATTCCTTCTTGCTTTGACTGAGCCATTTTGTTGATCCGAATTCAAGGGAAGAACAAAATGATCACTTTTACTAGTCACTGCTGGAGTCATGTCAGATGAGTCCAAATACATGTCTACCATCGACCTGCTCTCCCATGGTTTTGCATCCATCCACCGATCTAACATGCCCCATCCTGAGCTCTTACTATCTAGACTACGGTGCTTGAGAGGAGGAATCACTGCCCTAGCACCTTTTGAGTTTGGACTAGCACTCACTGTTGATTTCTGAAAGCAAGTAGATTTCATTGAAGCACATATATATTAGCAATTGTCTCATTGCTGATACTACAAATAAGACAAATGATTGATGAGCTTTGAGGTGTCAGCATAGCTGAGATGTCAAAATTCATAGTGATGCCTAACATGATCTTAATTGAATACTAAAGATAAAGCAGATCTTTACTACTCCATTACCTGCTTAGACTGAGAGTATGCCTTTGTCCTATCCCTCTTAACTGCTCCTTCCAGCCTCATCTGTAATTTTGCTTTAACTTCTTCCGCAGTTCCTGGAATATTACACCATCCTTGCTGCAATAACATGGCAAATTTTTCTAAAAGTTAACATCTCTTTACCAATATAACATGGCATCAACATTACAGAATGTAACACCATCTCTTATGATACCTCAGCTTGCTGAACAGGGTCAGCTTCATTGCAGGGCTCACCGACACCTTTCCCCACATTCCTTGCCTTGACACGCGCTTGAACTCGCACAAGAGCCTGCATACATCTTAGAGTAACAGCTGCTTGCTTCCTCACTTGCCAACCACGAAATATAGCTTGCAACCTCACCACTGCCCTCAGGGCCCTCAAAGCTCGTCTTGCCTTCGACATAAATACATTAGCACATGGAATATACTTTCAGTATACTATTAATGAAACCCCAAACAGAGTGAATGAATGACCAATAGAGTGGCAGATCCTTCATTAACAAAACGCAAGAGAATTTCAGAAAACTAAAGAAATTTCAGGTCATTGTCCTACACTCTTATTGTGGATTAAACACTAAATTATGTTCCCATAGTACTGCAGCCCCACAAGTCCATACCCAACCATGCCAATAGCAGAAAATCAAAGTAACACAGTGAACCTCAACACTCATAGCAAAACCTTATCTTTAGTAATACCCAGATCACAGCTAGAAGGGTCACTTACGATTTTGCTTGTTTTAATGCAATATGTTATGTTCATTAGTTCCACGCCAATAGTTAATTAGAAGTCAGTTTCACCTTGGCTCTTGTACTCTTCTTCATGGATAGATCTATAGTAATACTTTTCCATCTATCTTTACTGTGATACATTTCAAAATAGTGAAATTAACAAAACAAAAACACCATTCAACCTGTTTGTAACTTTTCTACAGAAGTTCATATCATGATAGTATAATCAGAATGTCATGAAACTAAATTTAACTTCGAATCTTGCCTAGTACTAATTCTTCTGTCCAGAATTCCATGTCTTAAGTTGTTCAAGCATGGGATAAACCAATGGTGTATCTGCTTCTGCTACTTAAACAGTTCAAAGCCAGAAATTCATAACAACTAAAAAAAACCAAAAAAGTTAAATAAATCATTGAAGAAGATAGAACAAGCTGCATCATGATAACATAAAAGGTTGAACTAAATTGGCTAACTAGAAAAGAGTCCTACTTACCAAGAAACCACGAAACACTGCCTGGATTCGAATGGCAGCCCATTCCTGCTTGATGACCATGAAATCTTTGAGTGGAGTTCTTACCACAGCAGCCAAAGCTGCAGCAAATGCCCCATCATCCACCACAAAGGACCCACCACCACTCTGCCCCTTCTGCAAGGATGATCCAATCCCAAACCCTTCTGAAGTGCCCCTCCATAACTTCCACTTTCTCTTACTCTTGTCACCACCCTTCTCCTGATAAATACAGAAACATACCAAGTAAGCATCACCACAGCCAAACATAGCAAGACCAAAAAATCCCAACAAAAAATTTACAAACTTGATCAGTTGCCGATGGCTTCCTGAGCGAAATGAGCGACTTAAGCCATCTCCCAGAACCACCCATTTGAGAAAAGAACACTTTTTTTTGCAAATGACAAGGTGGTAACACCAAGTGGACTTTGAAGTGAGTTTGAGTTTGAAGCTGGTGCTGTTGCTTGGCTTAATTGAGATATAACGAGAAGCAGAAGAAAAAGTAGAAGAAGTGTTTTGAAATTTGAAATGTTTGCGGAAAGAAAAAGGTGAATGAACAGAGAAAGTACACAAACGGATACGAAGACTTTTCGCTTTTCTTCTGTTCTCATGTCCCACTCACAGTTGACCTCTCATCAACGCCAACACTCACTGCACGGAGACGTTGTCGTTTAGGTATGGACTCTGCAAGTCCATTGGGTTCAGAAAAAGCCCAGCCCAACTTTGAAACGTACAAGTATTTTATTTTGGTGCCAAAATTCTTCAAACTGTTATTCTTCCTCCTACATATTGCTCTCTTTTCTATAACTATTTACTAATATTTTGGTATTCTTGATTTGCATAAACTATTATATATACCAATTATGATTGGAACTTGAAATATTTATTTGATAATATGAACGGTTCACTACTCAATGTTAGGTGCTAATTATAAAATACTAACATTATTTCAATTAAGATAATTTCTTTGAGTTACACAGACATTAAAATTTTGAGAAAAATAAAAGTTATGGAAGCTTAGCAGCACTTTACAATTTAAAAGTTAAAGATATTTTTAACTTTTAAAAATTGGGTTTTGATTGAAAAATAACTTGATATTCTAATATATAAATTATTTGTTATAAGTTTTAAATGTAATTTAAGTATAAAAATAGATATTTATTATGAATTTGAAAAATATTTATTCCACACTAAAATGGTAATTTAATTTTTGTTTTTGCTTTTTGAATGTTGTTCTCTTACTTGTTATTTTTACTTGAAAATGTAACTTCATTGCTAATTGCTTCGATGTAAGAATCGATTAAAATATATTTCTCTTGAACTATGTTTTTAGCAATTCAAAGGGATTCAAATGAATTGGAGGTTGACTTGTTTGTATTATTTGTCTCACTAATAAATGCAAATGCATCTACACTTGCACAGAAATCATAATTTATATTTTTAACATATTCTTTTTATTTTATATTGTATTACATTTCTATATGATTTAAGAAGAAGAAAAAAGTGAATGTTAAGAAAATTGAAAATAAAATACTATTGATCTATCTTTTTAATATGATCAATAAAACAATTTCCCTTTACAATTTTTAATATTGTTTCACTGAAAGATAATTGTGTTATATATTATATATTATATATTACATTATTAAAGTTGATGGTCTACAACTATTTTATCATTTTAATCATTTTCAATTATGTTTCAAAAGATGTAGAATTGTGTTTTGGAATGTTGTTTTGTGACATGACAAATTCATAATTTCTGTCATACTTTAACGGTGAGTTTGACTATCCTCTCTAATAATCGTTAGATATTTCTTTTTCAACTCTTCTTTAATTCTTTTTGGTACATTATTAAAAAAATTTATATTATATGTTTTTTCTATAAATTTTGTAAAAAAATTTACAAGTAAAGAAAATTTCTTTTTTACTATTTTCTCTAAAAATCACATATAATTCTTTAGTGGATAATTATTTTTTATAAAGTTATAAAATTTGTAAAAAAAAATTATAAAATTTATTATAAAAGGTGTTTTATATAAATTATTTTAAAAAAAATTGACAGTAGTTTTTTATAGAAAAAATTTCATAATAAAATTTATAAGTATTTTTTAAAAAAAAATTCAGAATAAAATTGACAAAAAAATATGAATTTTTTCTAATGATAAAAAAATTTAAATTCAGGGTAACAAACAAACAGTAACAATACTGAAATAATTCAACATAACTTTCTAATTCTATTGAGCCTGATTTTCAATTTGTCATAAGTTGTATCTTGACTTCGAAATCTGTATTCAATTCCATTAAGTTAATTCACAAATTGTATCTTGAAATTTGTATTCAATTCCAATAAGCTATAATTAATTTATTCTTTATGAAACTAATTAGGTTGATTTGGAAAATATTAGAGTCTTAAGAGAGAACTTTACATTTTTATTCAATTCCACTAACTTATTTTACTTTTATGTCACTTTCATGTCAATTGGCTATATATTTGTTTTATTTTACGTTACTTTTATGTCAATTGACTATATATTTGTTTTGTTTTTTTTTTCTTTCTTTATCTTCGTATGTAAAGTAGATTCCTAAGAGTTAGAACAATTATTTTGACATAGATGATAATTTTAAGTTTCTTTTATCTCTCCTACTACATCTTCAATACTTAAAACATGTGAAATTTTATTTATAATAATATTTAAATTTGACTATGTAGAAGACATGTAAAGGGTAAATATTACTCAATAATTTTGAAGAGTTAAAATTACAGTTTTAAGGTATAATCAGTGGTTTAGTCCTAATTCGTCTAATTTATTAGTTTGATTTATTTTGATTTTTTATTATTTTTTAGTTTAATTTAGTCTTTTAATATGAAAAAAAAATCAATTTGATTCTCTAATTGTTTAAAAATTCAATAGTTAAATGTAATAATATTTATTTTTTTAAAAGTAGTTATTTTGGTAAAAAATAATGCATAAGATCACTGACTAGTTTAATGTATAACTCTTACATAATGAATCTTCTCCACTTGATGTAAGTTGTTTGCTCATGCAAGTAAAATCCAAACAAAATTACATTTGTTGTATTACGACCAACCAAGTTTTATAATCGTATTAAAACCAAAAATAAACAATACATTTTTATTAAAAATATATATGATAAATTAATAATTTAATGACATTTTTAATGTGACAATGTTTACGTTACTATAGAACAACCCAACCAATTGTAACACCCCATTTTCATAGTTTTTAAACTATTAAACAAAACATTTAAATTTTAATAGTTCAGAAGCAGATGATGACGTAGGTCAGTGTAATATATAATACACTCATCCTCAAAATAACCATACATACACTGATCAAAACATACAGCCCATACACTACTAAAGGGTTACAAAACACCCGAACATCTAAGCAAAAGAAAAGGGTACATCTACCACTGGTATGCCTAACATAATCACCTCCTGTCCCGGAGGGGTGTATCCTCACCTGCACCTATATCTGCTCACGCCATTCAATAAGGACGATCATTGCATAAACAAAAGACACAAGAAACACACAGCATACAAGAAGGGTAAGCTAACTTGAACCAAGAGAAATTCATGCAATTGTTACACTTAGGCGGAAAACAGAATTTATCACGCAATTTATCAAAATCATCCAATCAATCTCAACCATACACCACGTACCATTCTAGACTCGATATCCGGATTATGTAAGTGGCATTGGAGCTCTTGGTGACTTGCACTTGAGATGGTTCCCAAACTCTGCAGAGTTTTAGGCACAAGGGGTATTCACCCAACCACTCTGAAGGTAAATCCCATCACCTCTATGACAGATCAGATTCATAGACCAGGACCTCCTGCTACTCACCCCGACGTAATCCATCATACTCTACTTGAGTCTTAATGGTTACTAGGAGCGTCAGGATGCCACCAATCTGAGTCCTCATGCCCTTACATTCACTAAAACCATATTCCTTAGGATTTCCCTTGAAATCCTAACTCCAACATATTCCCATTCACATCAAATTCACACTCAATTCCATCACACAGTCTAACATGCATAAGGATCACATACAAGATCAACCATCATCCTCTTAAGGAAATCAATATAGCATCATGTAATCAAAACAGTGAGAAAACTAACTTCTGCAGGGAATCTCGCTTAGGCTAGAGGGTCTCGCCTAAGCTAGAGAGTTTATCTCGCTTAGGCGAGTTGATCTCGCCTGGGCGAGACCTCAGACAGTGGCAATTTAAAAATCCTGGGCGAACCCTCGCTCAGGCTAAACTGGCTCGCCTAGACGAGAAGTTATCTCGCTCAGGCGACTCCAGCTCGCCTAGGCGAGATTTCGCGCAGTGACAGGGGTGATCTTCTGGTATTTTCGCTCAGGCGAGAGCGGCTCGCCTGGGCGAAACTACCAGGAAATCCTCTCTATTCTTCACATGCAAGCTCGCTCAGAATCATCCACCACCCAATTTCACACACCAGCAGTCTCAAACACCAACTAAACACGCAATCACGCAATTAAATCACTTATGAACACAATTCACATCAAATTGAGTTGAAGAGTCAGCTTCCCTTACCTATTTTTGAGTTAAAGCTTGGGTGAAGACAACCTAGGAGAGGGGAGCAGAATTCCTCAGTCCAACCTAGAAGAATTCATCATCCAGTCACATAGAAAGGATGAACACTGGGTTAGACTCTGAATGGAAGCAGAAATTTCGAGTTGAATTTCGAAATTGGACTTTAAACCACAAGGAAGACTTACCTAGGAGATGAAAGGCTATGAGTGGAGGCAGCAGAAGGCTCAGGCGTGGCTTCCTCTCTAAGACCTGATCAAGAAGCAAGGTTGGTGAGATAAAAGCAAGGATCAGAGAGAGGGAGACAGAGGGGAGAGTTGAGTTTGCAGAGAAGAAGAAAATGAGAGGGGGTTTGGCTCTGTTTCTGGAAAAGAGGGGTGTTGCACCAATAAACTTGATTAAAATTAAAACCAAGTTATAACTATTATATAAAAATGATTAACTTTTTTCATCGTATTAAAAGAACTAACAAAATATATGGTGTGGAAAACATGTCTCATCCTATTTCATTTTAATTCAATAATCTAATTGAAAGGTCCTCCTTTATGACTGTATTCACATCCATATGAATTTGCCAAAAAGAATGACAAAGAACGAATTGTACTTCAAAGAAAGGTCCTCCTTTTTCTAGAAAAGAAACTCAAATTTGGAATTGCTTTATTTGCTTTATTAAAGGATTGTTTGGTTATAAATCGGACCAATATATACATAATTTTCATTCTAGAGAAGAAGAAAAATTCAACTTTCCAAAATTTCATTTCTTTCCATTTTGACAAGTGGAAGAAGAAAAAAAATCACAAGTTTCTTTTTTGAGGGAAATAGAATAAGTCAGAAGCTAATTATATTGTAAGGCCAAGTTTGATTCGGGATGTTGTGTTATTACAAAACAAACCAATGAAAGTGGTGATGAATTTTTAGTTGGTTTATCAAAGGTTCAGAATCATAATCCTCACGTTCAAGTAAAATTTGAAATTAGTCCCTCTTTAAAATTTTCGACCAATTTAGTCTTTATCTTTAAAAATATGTGAATTTAGTCTTTTAACCAAATTTTGTTAAGTTTATCTGACGTTTCAAGCGCATTTCATGATAGTATTTGAATTGTTTACACCGTTTAACACATTTTCGTTTTAATGTTAATTCAAATATTATCATAAAATGCGTTTAAAATGTCAAATAAATTTAACAAAATTTGATAAGAAGGACTAAATTCACACATTTCTAAAGATGAATGACTAAATTGGTATAAAGTTTTGAAAATGAACTAATTCCAAAATTCACTTAAACTTGAGGGACCAAAACATATTTAACTCTTTTTTTTTTTTTTGGTTCATCAGGCTTAATTTCCCAAAGCTTGGAATTGGGTTAAAGGAATAAAATTCACATCAATTAAGAAGAATGAGGAAGAAAGTTTCAATCTTTATGGTAGAAAATATTCTATAATATAATCCATGGCCTAATTTGTGGAATGTGGTCAATTTGGCTGGTGACTGGGAGACACTTATGTCTTTGAACCAAACCAAATCTTGACCCCTTTTTGTCTCTGTTTTTGTTTTTGGCAACACAAGCCAAGTCTTGACTTTGAAATGCTTCAGCCAATGAAAATTCACAGGTAAAACACCATCACCAATCATGGAATTGGCATTACATGTCACTCTATCAATGGGTTAACAATGCATGACTTGGTTTCAGTGTGTCTATGTTATCTGTATGTAGAATATTATACCAATTTTTCACATCACTGACGCAATGCCTCATCTCCAAACCATGATTGTGACAGGTGGTGAGTGGTGGAGAATGCTTAGTGAGGAAGAGAACAACACAGTGCCAAAAAGTGTAAAGCAATTCTTTTTGATAAATGGTATTTGACTTACAACAAGGCAAGAATGACCCAACTCCTAAAATACAATTGGGTAAAAGAAATGAGGAGTAAAAAATTGATTCTCCATGAGCTGAATGACCAAAAGATATGGCCAAAACAGAGAAAAGAAGAAAAGCAAATGAAAAAATAAATCATGGGTTAGATGCTGCTGTGCTGTGTGCTGTGTGCTTTGTGCTGTGTGCTGTGTGCTGTGTGTGATCTATAATCCTAGATTCTAAACATTGAACCCAAAAGAGGTGTGTGATTTGTGCAAACTATTCATGGTGTAGGAATTCACATGTGCACAAGTCTTGGAGATAGGTGAATTTTTGGACTAGGCCTTGGTGAGGGAATTGGTGCTTTGGCTGCTACTTTTCCATGGTTGACTCTAGGTGATAGATTCAGCTGTTCAAGTGCCTTAACTTGGAGTTTTGCAGGGTACTCTCTCACACAACCAATTCTAGGACCAGCTCCAGTTGTCCATTTTCTTGACAATGGTTTCCTCTCTTTAACTGTTGAAGTTTGCATATTGGTGCTACCAGATTGACCTATATTCTCTTCACTGCAACTTTTGGCAATGGTAAAGCCACTTGAACCACCCATTTTGGATTCTAACTGTAGCTCTTCATCAGCAGGTTTTGAAGGTGGAATGTCATCATCAATTGCATACTTCTGCACAAGGAAACCATCAGATTAAAAAATGTTACACATTATGCACTAAACTCATTATAAAAATTACTTAGTTTTACATAGTTTAAGTTTATCCAGATAAGTTTTTTGTTACTCACTTATAGGCTAAGCAACCAATCTATACAGAAAAATGGTTTGAAGTGGTTCACTCACCTTTACATTGGTCAAGTCCACATCATGTTCCATCAAGAACCCAATGAATTCCATAAAGTTCTTCATTGTAGGACGGTAATGACCGCTGTAGGGCCATATCGCCTGAATAAGAATAAATGGCATCAATTTATGTACATATAAAGAAACTAAAATGACTTTTAACTTTTCCTTAAATTCTCTTTCTGTGCTGTGAATGCTTCCCCATTTTCACAAAATTACAGGCAATGACAGAAAATAATTCCATTTTATGATGAATAATGATGAATAGAATATATGCATGAATAAAACACAACACGTGTCATACATCAATAACTCCATGTTGGGCAACCAATCTTCCAGAAGCAATAGTAGCACCTCCAGCCAAAAAACTTGAGTGCTGAAATTGGCCTTTCTTTTTCTCACCAACATACAAAATTCTTGAAGAGCTGAGAACAAAAATCCACTTGGACCCCTCCTCAGTGTGAACAAGGTTCTGACTCTTCTTATAAACAAGCCTTCCTCTCTCAATAACCACTTCATATGCTTCCCTCTCTTTCTGCATTTTCAAGCAACAAAGTGAATTCTGGTGGCTGCTAAAATAGTCTAGAGTCAAAGCAATTGAATGGCATAAAGAATGATTTTTAAAAAGTTGTAACTATAAGTTAAGTCCTTTTTGTACATTGAATGCACATGCACAAATGCCTTGTTGCTAGTTTACTAATCAATGAATTTTGTGCCTAAATTTGATCTTGTAGTCAACATAGCTAGCTAGGCAATATTCCTACACCACTTCCACTCCAGAATTGACCATAGATTATATAGTAAAAGCTCATTTCAAATAAGAATGCATAAAAGTCTCATACATGTTGTTTATATGTGGCATTGTCAAAGTGATGAGGTGAAGCAAACTTACGGGTCCAAGATACTTTATGCATTGCTTATACAATTCACTTCTTAGGCACTCTTTATGATTTACTTCTTTCCCATCTCCAACGTCCAACCTTCATGTCACATAACATGTAATTACGAAATCAGAAAATTAAAATCTGCAAACTTTTCTGCAGAAAGTGTATTATTCTGTTAATCAATTTTACCAGTAGAAAAAAGGTTGTGAACTCTGGCTATGAAACCAAACATCATAGTATAAGTGCAGATTGTGTCCATAACGGTGACGTGGATCAATCTGAAAAAAAAAAAAAAAACACACGAGGGAATCTTAGCTTGATGTGAATTTAAAACTATGAAGTTAATCATGATGTGAACACAAGCTTACAGCTTCAAGCCAGTGTCTTAGAGCTAATTTCTGCGCCTTATCATCTTTGCACAAACCTTTTCCCACCTACCAATAGCACAAAAGAAGAAGAAAACAAATATTTTGATGAGAAAATACTAAAAGAAAAATGGTCGGAAAGAGAATGAGAAATTTGAATTTGTCTCTGTGGTCCCAGTCAAACATATAATTAGAAAAGACAATTTGTGTCAAGTCAATTATATTTCAAGCAACCACTATATTTTATTGGAAACTAATGGCTAAAATATTAAAGCAAACAATATTTATTCAGAGATCCTTGCTTCCCACACAAAAGGGGTACCTTAGCAGCCATGGTCCTAGCTCTTGCCCATTTTGAACTAGCTGTTTCTGATTTACCAGAGTCAAATTTTGATGGGGAGCACCTGCTAAGAGCAGCAAAATCCAAGGCCTTCCACCTGAAATTAAGATTTCAAAGAAAATACTCACTGAGGGAAATTAAATTAAGCACTAAACCAACCAATAACCATTCAATTCTAAATTAAAAAACCAGTATATACACTGAAAAATACAATTTTTATACTGTCATCTGATAGAAAAATATTACTACTAATAGCATAGAAATTAAATTGATATATCATTAAGATGCATAATGAACAAACCATAGCTCTTCACAGACAACTGCACAATCTGCAAGATTTCTTCTGGTTCTGTAGCCCTTGTAAACCTTCTGCAGCTTGATTGCAGCCACATCAAGCTCCCCAACGGGCTTTGAGGAAAACAGAATTTCTGATTCTGGCAACACAATTGGGGGGCTTTGTTTATTGAACAAGCCATCAACTTCCTCAATTGAATCAGAATTATCAGAAAGTAGATATTTGAAGGAGAATGTGGTTTGCAGCTTCAGATTCCCCACCTTCTTTCTCTTTGAGCTTGTAGATTTCTCAGTAATAACCTCATCCAACTCCTCAGGCTTATACAACTCATCAAGGTTTCTGCACTTGTTGAAGCTCATTGTTCTGAAGGTGCTCTCGCCCTCCTTTGACTCATACTCCAGAGGCCTTACCGTTGTCACCATTTGCACACCCTTGAAGCTGACAAATAAGTAACACTGGGTTGGTTAGAGTTTCACGAACACTGATGACAATTTAAGGAGAAGAAGACCTTTCCTTATCAGTAGTGACCCATTTAATGCATCAAATTCATGAACATGCCATTCTCATAAAGTCATAATATTTAACATTCCCCACCCCAAGAGCAACGCTACCACTAGCCAAAGAAAAAGAAAATCCAAGTAGACCGAGTCAATCATTGATTCTAAATGCTTTAACAAAATTCAAACCAATTCCTACCTCTGAATCATAGATAAATAAACTACATTATGCCATAACGCAACCTTGGAAACACATGATATTTTTGAATGCGACATGCAAAAGGCATATCTCCAACTGAAAACTGAATAATCAATCACCTTAAAGTACACGAAATGAGGTTCCCTTTTGCAAGGATAGATATATGGATAGCACTTGAGTTTTCTTAGAGCTGGTGATTGAAATGCGCACTTGCGTTCTCTCTTATATAAGGCACAAGTTTTGAAGGCATGAAAGGGGTGGAAATTTGTCATAGAAGGCACTTTCAAATACGTAAGAGACAGAGATTGCAGAAAATTGTGACCTTTTGGAATTTTTATTACCATGAAGGATTTTAGTTTGAATAGGAAAATAGGAAATTTGCGTGGCCAACGAGCCCCATAAATGGGTTATTTTGAATTCAGGGATTGGAAAATGATACTGTGACTTGCAGAAAGTGTTACATGAGTATGTGAAAAGTTTACACGCGGTGATGTGAAAGAAACAGAATTAGTCAAAACTCAAAACCATGCTATTTTTTTATGGGTCCTATATCAATGCAAAATCAAATGGGATTTTTTTTGCTTTTGTCTTTAGAAATAGGAAAAGAAAAAATGTATTTTATAGCGGCAGTCCTAAATAGAATTTTAAATATTGCCATTTTTTAGTTTTTAAATTAAAAATCGAAAAGTTAACTGTGTTTTAGATACTCAAATTATTGAATGTTTTTAATTTTACTCTTTTCTTCAAACTTAATCTATTTCGGTCTTTCATCTTCTTAAACTCGTAGAATTGGTCTTCCATCTTCTAAAATACTTCTGATATCTTGTTTGATTGAGTGGAGAGGAGAAGAAATTAGAAGCGGGAGAATTAGTTTAATGTGTTTTATTAAAAGTAACGAGGTATTTTTATATTATTTTTATCTATTTTTATTACATTTCTATTTATATAAAATATATATGGATTAGGAAATATGTATATAAGGTTTAGTCTTGAATGACCTTTGATAGGTGATGCAGAGTTATTAAGGATGATATTAGAGGTCTTTTAGTGACAATGATAAACACAAAATTCAAGTTAATAAAGATATTTTAGCTTTATTATTGGTTAATCATGTAAATATGATTTTAGGTGGTGAGAAACAAATAAAAGTTTATATCTTAGTAACAAATGATTTGTATCACCTTAATGTTGGAAACATAGGTCACTTAAGGTCTTTGTGAGAGTTTTGCATATGTTTAGTGTTAATCACAAATGAGATTTGTTTATGACTTTTTTTTTATACCACTTTTGAATTTTATTAACGTTAGTAGATCATAAAAAAAATTATTTTCTTCAAACTAGACCCTTTCGTTAGTATAATTCGAATTCAGATGAAGTTCTAATAATTTTTCAGATGAAGTTCTAATAATCTTTCAGAGAAAAAAAAAAACAGATGGTTCTTATAGGATTTTCAAGAAATTCTTCCATTCCAAAAACAGATGATCATTCATACACATAATCTATTTCTCAAGTCCCATAAATAGTCAGCATATTGAAAAAATACAATTTCTTGACCGAATTCTCATTATGTTTTTTCAAATTTTGCAGGTTATTTGAAATTGAAATTCTATGTTTTAAGGAATGAAATATCGGCAATATTTTTTTTTCTAGTTTTATAGATTCGTATATTAAATTATACTAAATTACTTTATTAAAAATTTTATTTTTATACAAACTTATGTGAATATCAATTTAAAAAATATATTTAATTTAATATTTATAAATTAATTGGGAATAAAATTTCTTGAAGAGTGATTTTAGTAAATGAGATAATTTAAATATATTGTAATTGTGGGAATAGAAAAATTATAAAAATAAAATATTGTAATTATGGTTATTTTTTGTAAAATTAATTTTGATAAATGTATATTATTTGGTTAAAATAATTTATGTAATAATTTTTTGTGTGTAATAAATTAGAACAATAAAATTAAATAATAATATGTTTGTAGGTGAAAATATTTTAAAAAAAAATTAATATAAAGTAAAAATAGGTAACACCGATGTAAAACATTAGGTTTATTTATAAAAAGAAAATATTAAAAAGTTGTAGAAGTCTTTTAAAAAATTTATTTAGAAAAATTATATATATTTAAAATATAGCAAAATATAAAAAAAACTTAATAGAATTTTATAAAAAAAATTAAAACTTTATAAAATTTAAAAATTCAAATTCAAATTAGATAATTATTTTTTGAAGTTATTATTATTTAAATTAAAGTTAAAAATTAGAAAAAACATTAATTTTTATTATTTTTAACTCTATTTATTTCAATAAAAAATTGTTAATAAAATATACTCATTTCATAAAAAAAAAAATATTTCTTTAACTCATCAAGTCAAGTATTTTACCTAAATAAAAATACATTTAGAATATATTACATTACAAGACCCAACAATAAATACAAATATTATTTCAACTTATATACATATAACATTTTTTTTTTCAATTTTTTCCTTATATGATTAAGGCTCATCCTTATATGATTTGTCTGTAGCTCTTATAATTATGCGATAGAAAGTTTATTTGTTGCAAATGATGAAAAAAGTTTATCAAATTTTGGTTGATTTCAAGGTCTTACATTATAGAATTTTAAATTATATATATATATATATATATATATATAAAATATTTTTGGCGTATAATTTATAGTATATAACAATTAGTAACATCTTATAATTTTCTTTTCACAACATAATTTATATAATTTGTGTTATGGGTAATTTTTCTATAACAATTTGCATATGTCGATATACACAACCAACAGAATGAGAAGAAGATAAACAAAAAAAATGGTTTAATTTGAATTTATGAATAACACTCTGAAATAAAATCAACTAATATGAGAGGAATAATTCCACTAATGTGAAATTATTATTCTCATGTTTATTAAGTCAATTAATGCATTATAAATGTGATGAAATTTCTAACACAAGAAAGGAAATGTTATGTTACCCAATGTACTATTTTATGTTATTGTAACCACATGTTTCTTCTTTCTTATGTTGTGAAGCACGCGCCTCCAAACATTTTCCCCATTTCAATGCTCACATTAAAACCTTCCATTTTTCTTCCAAATTTCTTAATATCAATTGCACTAAGATAAAAATTTAGAATTAAAAGTTCCACCTTCCTTCATTTATATTTTTTTGACATAGTTAGTAATTTAATGTTAGCATAAAAAATTCAAAATAAAATTACCTCATATCTCTACTGTTAGATGCGATAATTTTTGTATTATAATTTTGTTGATTAAATATATTTTGGATCTCTTAATTTTTATGTTATGTTTGGTTTAAATTACGAATCTGTGAAAATGGATATACAACCAAGAGAAAACACGAAAAATATGAATAGAAAGATAATTAAAAACATAAAACGAGACACTTACTTTACAAAATATCAAAGATTTGCAAAGAAAGTTGCTAAAATATAATAAAATATTAATGGAAATTTGCAATTACCATATTTCTCCCTTATTCATATCTAGATAAATTTAATTCACATAATATCAATAAAAATAAAATAAAATATAACTAATAAAATAAAATAATTATTATTATTTACATAATAACAATATAATTACAAGAAAATAAAAATAATAATAACTAATAATATTTTTATAAACTTAAATAATAATTTAAATATTATCGTAACATAATATATATAAAAAATAAATCAAACAAATCGATTATTATTATTATTATTATTATTATTATTATTATTATTATTATTATTATTATTATTATTATATATTATATAAAGGATTCCTCTTTTTTGTCTATTTTTCATTTTCAATTTTATCCTTAATTATTATTTTAAAAATTAATTATTTTATAATTAGTTTATCTTTAATCATTTTTTTTAATTTTTTTTACCGTTATTCTAAAAACTTTTTTAACAGTTATTTTATTTAACAACTATTTTAAAATTTGTTATATATGTTTTGAAAATAAATATTATTGATCTTATAAAAATTAAAAAAATGTGGATACACAGGTGCGACAGCGCCTGTGTGTTCGCTAGTATATATATAAAAGAATTGTTTCGTTTTATTATAATTATATATATATATATATATATATATAATTTTCCTTAATATTATATTTATTAGCATTAGTGAGAAACGCAAATTAAAATAATTATGGTCTTGTAATATGTTATACGTAAATATTTTCAAATGAATTAATTATATAAAATGAAATAAATGTAAATAAAAGTAGAGATATTTTTAAAAAAATTAAATAGTATATTATAAATTATTATTGAAAATATTAATAAATTATTTTAAGTCATTAATGATATTATTAATAAGTTATATTTTTTTAATTTTAAATAGCAATTTTAATTTTATTTTAACATCATTTTTCTTATTTACATTATATTTATTATGAAGGATAAAATTTAATCTATCAAAAAATAAAAATTTATTAAATTTTATCAATCACATCGTACACAAATTCTCATAAACTTTCCACTAACATCCACTTAAATCATACTATATTTTCATTAATCCAAACACTATCATCTTCACCTACAAATCAATGCAAATCCACTTCCTCAAATCCACACCACAATCCAAACATAGCATTAGTGAAGATTGAAATTAGTTATTCTTTGAAACTTTGATTCAATTTAGTGTTTTAACTTTAGAACTTTGTGAATTTAGTCTTTTAAACCAAATTATTGAATTTATTTGACATTTTAAAGGCATTTCATGATAATTTATTAGCTAATATTGATGCGAAAATGTGTTAAACGGTCTAAACAATTCAAATGCTATCATAAAATCCATTCGAAACAAACTTAACATTTTGTTAAAAGAACTAAATCTAAAGTTGAAAACTAAATTGAGCCAAAATCTCAAAGAGACACTAATTTAATTTTCACTTAAAAGTAAAGGAATCAAAACATATTTAATTTTTTAGTTTTTCACACAAAGTGCAATTTGTGCAAACGCAACTGTTGTTAACGGGTATTATAATTAAAATAAAATAAAACAAAAAATTACCCAAAAATATGATATTAAATTTTTACTTCATAACATGTCATCGCAAAAACTATTAGGATTATTTCACTAAAACTTTGTAAACACGAACAAACTCGGAGGGATTAGTGAAAAACTTCTATGTTTTAGAGTTATGTCACTTGTAAAAAAAAAAGTGTGTACGTTCACAAACTTTATATTATCTTTTTGTATAGCACCTTAAAATTGTAATAACACATAATATGTGGAAATCGTTATCACTACGAGTATTGTATTATTACTAATTTTATGACAAAGACAATAACACCACTATACACTTATGCATTAATTTAGAATAAACTTTTATATCGAGGATGACTATGATTAGTGTAAAATTCTGTGACGATTATGATTAGAACTGGAGGTAGGTAGAAATAATAAATGATGTTGCTCGAAAGTTGACGTAAAAAAATTTCTTTTTTTTTTTAACTTTTTTTTTCGTATTTATATCGAAACAATAAGTGATGTAAATTGAACAAGTTACACTAATGCTTTTAATTACACATTATATCTCAATTACTTTAAATAAAAAATAAACATGAAGCGAGATAACACTTTCAATTCATGGAAAAAGCAAAGTAATATTGAAAAAAAAAATACTACAATTATATATAGTGTTTCTCTTAGAAAGAAAAAAAAAAAGATTGATTTTGATCTGTTGACTCTGGAGCATTAACTCCACGACTGCTACATCTTTCATGTTGAAAAAAATAGTCTGATTTAAGACAAAAGTGTCGCATGCAAGTTTGAACTTTTACTTATATCACGATCAAGATTCACTTAAAAAAAACTATATGGATTTCAATTTTGTAACAACTACTAAATTATATTTAAAAAATAAAAATAATTTTAAGGGTTAAATATGTTTTTGGTCCCTCAAGTTTCACTGAAATTTGGAATTGGTCCCTCTTCAAAATTTTTGACCAATTTATTCTTTCATTTTTAGAAATATATGAATTTAGTCCTTTAACCCGATTTTGTTAAGTTTATCTAACGTTTCAAGAGTATTTCATGATAGTATTTGAATTGTTTACATCGTTTGACCTATTTTCGCTTAAATGCTAACTCAAATATTATAATAAAACACGTTTGAAACTTCAAATAAACTTAACAATATTTAATTAAAAGGACTAAATTCATGTATTTCTAAAAATGAAAGAATGAATTGGTCAAAAATTTCGAAGAGAGACCAATTCCAAATTTCAGTGAAACTTGAGGGACCAAAAACATATTTAACCCTTAAAATTTATATTTGACAACTTTCACTTACAAGGTGAAGTGTCATCTCTTAACTGATTTTGAAATATTGAGTAAGAGAAAATGGAAAAATAGAAATAATTAAAAAATGACACCTAAGATTGTAACAAAAAATTGTCAAAATTTAGTAGTTAAAAAATTATTTTCCTTAATATACATATGCATGGTGTTTATCATATGAAGCTAAAACAGATTATATGTGAAAGTAAAGTGGATTATATGTGAAGGAAGAATAAGAAAACAAAACATATAGTAATATGAATGGGAGACAAAAAATTTAAAAATGCAGAGCATGAAACATAGTGTTTCCTGGGACCGACGCAAAGTACGGCACAAACATCATGTTCAATTCATATTCAAAGGTCGAATTTAGGGTTTGTTTGATTATTTATAATTCTCGAATGTCTTTGTTTTCAACGCGTTTCACTTCTTATTCACGGTCATGAGGAAGCGTTGGTCATAAATATGTGTATATTATAGTTGTGAATAGCTTGCACAAGACGTTCAACTACATGCGTGACTCCGACCTTGACTCGGTTATGTTCTGTCGTGAATCATCAATCTTTTTTTTTTTCATCCACAGTTTATGTGATGCATGTTCTTCTCACCCTCTCCCATGTGCACCATCTGCCCAAAACAGAATACAGAAAAAGTCTTCCTTAATTTAGAAACCCAGAATTGGAAACCAAAGATTTTCTCGATTCGCTTCTTTTTCTTCGAGGAAAAGGTTTAACTCAGAAGCTTTCTCGAAAGAACAAATTCAATTTCACTCCGATCTACGTCTTCCTCTGATTTGGTGATGGAAATATGCCTGTGTTCGTAGTTGACTCTGCAATGCAATATTCGGGCGATGGTATTTACTATTGGTTGATTGTAGTTAGGTCAAACGGTGAATTCAAAAAGTTGTTTTTCTTGTACCTCCATCTGCTATATCTTTAAAGTGATCATGATACTCTTTATCTATATTTCAATTTCAATGGCGGTGAGCTATCTATCGAAAAATATACTATATCAAATAAATTTTGATAACATTTTTTACAATCTGATCCTTTAACTAGTTTTGAAATATAAAAAAATAAAATAAAATAGATAAATGGAAAGTCATTTAAAAGATACAAGTTTAGATTATAAAAAAAATATCAAAATTTAATTGTTATAGTATTATTTTTGTTCTTGTATAAATAATAATAGAATATTATGAGACTTAAATTTTATCTTATTTCAATCTTGGAATCTCTTAGACGAGTACTCTTCGGTCTTATTCGACATTTTTTCACATCCTCTTGCAGGGTAGAACATGTTGGAGGTTACTTGCAGGAAGGACTTCAACGATAAGTAAACAAAAATTCTCAAAGTCAAATATCAGTTGTCAGTATTAATGAATTGCGTACCTTTAATTGTTGGGGTCCACCTATATTTACAGAACATTAATCATATTTTACTTTGCTTATGGACCAGGTCTCTATTGGGCTCGTATATGGACCTGGTCAAGACCCAGACTTGAGGGTTGTTATTTGACTTTGGGAGCTTTACTATTATATTCTAAGTTTGGGATATATGACCTTTATTGGTATATATCTTTAACCGCCTATGTATGCGTTGTCTCTTCATATAGTTAATTGTCTTAACTGTTTAAACTATTAATATAAGTGAGCGGTTAGATCAAATACTTTGTTTTAGCGGCTGAAGCCGAACAATAGTTCATGCATCCACCTAGTATAGTACAATTTTTCTTGTCTATTTCAAAAACTTCTTTGTAACTTAGATGTATTTTGATTGTGAATTAAAAATATAATATCATATTATTTAAAATTATTAGATATGACATATTTTAATTATATTTACTAAGAAAGACTTCAAAACCTTTTTTAAAGGTACAAACAACAAAACCAAATTCCACAGTGTCTCCAACAACACCAAACAATGTTGTCATAAGGAGATTGAAAGAGAAGGATGGAGTAGTCGCATTGGTGTGGCATAGAAGAAAAAGACAGCATGGACAATGATTGTAGGGGCAACCGAAGCGTGGTGCAGGGAGAAAGAATAGTTTAGTCTTTTTGTTCTTAACATGGAGATGAAACTAGTAATCATGGGACTGTTGGAAGCAAAAGTGGGCCTTGGGTTCCTTTTTGGGTTTATAGGCTTTTACCAATCAAATGGCTATTGACACCTCCCAAAGTGTTATTTAGTTTTCTCACTTGAAAATTTATTTGCAAAACATTTTAAAATAAAAAAATTTATTCATTTTATATGAGGTTGATTTGGTTAGGTTCGTAAATAAAGTAATATATATATATATATATATATATATTTAAAAACGTACAATTGTTTTTAAAATATGATAAATATATCATTATTATTATTTAAATCTAAATTAAAATCATAAGTAATCAAAATAAAAAATTATAAATAATTGATATCATAAGATTAATACTGTTCTGTAAATTATATTGAATATTAAATACGGATACGTGATCAAGATTAAAATATCAATATATTATAAATGTCAATTAAAAATTTCACAATTCTTTTTTATTATTCAAATTTATTTTTCTCCATTAAAAGTTGATTTTCCCATTATGTTTGAAATTGTTCTTAAAGTCCTTTTAATACTGTGTCCTTCTTTCGACATCTACAAGATGGATAACGATTAGATTGAAAATTTGAAGAATGTAGATAAGAATAAATCATCATACTCGAGAAATTAAAAAATAGAATAGAGATTAAATTCATCCAAAAAAAATAAATAAATGAAGATTTATTATTTAATTTTTAATCATATGTAGTAATTAAAAAAGTCATTTGAATATTCAATAGTAGTTGTTAACTTTTTTTTTATTCACTAAACATGTAAAGAAAATATATTAAATAAAAAATAACACAAAACCAAAAAAAGAAGAAGAAGGATAAAGCCGCATGAAGAAACAAAACAATTGCTAACCTAAGCTTAATAATATACACATCAAAATATCAATAGGTGAATATGTGATAATAAAGATTATTATATATATCAAAGAACGAATAATAAAAATAGACATACAACAATTGATTTTACAAGTAGGTTAATTTCTTTTATTCTATAATTACTAAATACATTAAAATTTATATTATTTTAAAATTGAAATATAATAACTAAGTTTATTACAATAATATTATAAATTCAATGGCAGTGGTTTTACATAGAACTAGCATTAGAACTGGGTACGCACGGGTCGTGTTTTTGATTTTTAAAATTTTTGTTTAGAAAACAGATTTTAATATTATTATCAATAAATCAATAATTTAATTTAAAAGTTATAGATGTTATAATTGTCAATTTAGATATATTTAAACGATAAATTTATCTAACAATGATATAATTATATATTTACGTATAATTAATAATTGTTATGTATTATGTATTATATGTTATGTGTTTTTGAATAATTTAGAATAATCAATTTGTGATGACATAGATTGTTATTTTGTTTAGATTAAGAAATGTCAGTATGATGTTTTTTAGAAGTTTAATTACAAAACATTGTTTGTGATAATAAGTTTAGAGTTTTAGTCAAGATTAAAGAATAAAAAATAGGTGTTAATTTTTTTTGTTTTGGATTTTCTTGTTAGATTTCAAAGTTATTTAAAATATATTTGAAATAACTGAGTCATGTTTTTTTTTATATTTTTAATATTTAAAACAGATTTTATTGTTAATATATATAAATTAGTGATTTGAATAATTATTATTGTTATTGGTTTAATTATTTAAATATTATTCTTATTTAATGATTA
>Ga0214544_1000510_pt1 | contig 71367 bp, 46 predicted proteins | sample CNSS3metaG_FD_160074 | JGI IMG/M metagenome (GOLD analysis project Ga0214544, IMG submission 160074) | Root nodule microbial communities from cowpea collected in UCLA plant growth center, Los Angeles, California, USA - CNSS3 | ecosystem: Host-associated > Plants > Roots > Nodule | place: USA... | reverse complement strand
TAAAAGATACCTAAGGATGTCTCTACAAAAACCTAACCCTAGCTTCTAGAAACTAGGTCAAATAAGGTTACAAAAATGAGAGGAAAAAGAGCTAACTATGGTGTGTGCAAGGCTAATTTCGTTCTAGCACAAAAAGAGACAAAGAATGTGTCTCATATGTCTCCAAAAAGTGGCCAAAGTGTGCTAAAATCAAAGGAGACCAAAGGTACATAGGTACACTTGTTTTATGCCTTTTACTTTATGCTTTATGCCTTTGCTTTACTCTCTCCTCCACATCATTTATGCTCCCCAATCACCATGTGCCACCTAGCATTGCTTTCTTACTCCTAATTAACCTACAAAGCAAATAAACATAGATTAGCATGTTGGCTTAAGTCAAGTCAACTATAGTCAACAAGTCAAACCTAGTCAATGGTCAACAAGTCAACTAAAGTTGATTCAACTAAGTCAACTTAGGGAATCAAAAATAACAAACACAAATGAAAGGGATAAAGGATTAGTGAACTTCCTTTCTAAACATGCTTAGTCTTCTTAAGCATGTGCCTCCATCCTTGGTTGGGGTTAATCCTTTATCAGGTTGTTTCTCTTTCGAATTCGTTTCGGATTGTTGTTCTTAATTTTTTTCGTATTTTTGGTTCTTTCGTGTTGGTCTCATTCGTTGAGTTGGTTTTCTCGTAATTCGTTTTGTGTGCTCGTCTTCTTTTCCATTCAAGTTGTGGTGCTTGTTTTCGTTCTCCAATTTATTTCATGTTTGGGTGCTGCCGTAGTGTTCCTTCATAATCTGATCCTCATCCATTCTCTACTCGCGTGATTAATTTTGTTGAGTGTTTGTTTTTCTTATTTTTCAGCTAAGTGCTTCTTTTGGTAATGTTGTCTTGTGCCTTCGTTTCGTTTTGCAATTGTCGCCTTCAGATTGTTTAGTTATGCAATTGTCTCGTATTCGGTGTTTTTACCTATGTGCTTAATTTCATTTTGTATAATTGTCTTGTGTGCAATCCAGGTGTTTGATATATTGTGTCATTCACGTTACCTTGAACAAACACCTCTAGAGTCCTTAAAAGTGCTGTGTTTGCTTATTTTGTGGTGCTGTTTTGTCCTCCTTAAAATCCTTTCTCTTATTCCTTTTGGTATTGAACTTCTCTGGTTTTTTCTACCCAAGAGATTGAGGTGGAGTTGTTCCACTTTTGCTTGAGGCGTTAGTTCAAGAGATTGGCCAAGTAAAGAGATGCATCCTGGTTTTCCAAGAAAAGAATTGAGTGAACATCAATACACCAAATTTAGCCGAGAGAAACACGTGGAGAAGATGTGTTAAGCTTCTTCTTGTATCAAATCTTTTGATTGAGGTGGTTGTTTGTAGTGAAGATGTGTTAAGCAACTGGCTCTTCTTAAAGGTTAGTTTGTTTAAGTGGCAAAGCTGCAATAGGAGTTGCTTCAGGCGATGCAGCAGTGTTTGTTCATCAGCTTTCTTTCATCGGTGGCAAGACACTCAAATTGGCTAGTGCTTTGCGGCTTCAATATAGCAGGCCAGCTTTGAATCTTGGACCTGGTGGAAGCAGTTGAGTTTTTCAAGTGGAAGGTGTTGGAGCTAGCTCACACGTCGCAGAAGCACCTAATTTTTGGTGGAAATCCCACACTACCGCAACCATTCAGTGCAAGGAAAATTTTGACCATGGCAATGCCAACCATTGCAAGTCTCGTGGTGCAAGCGGTGGCAATTCAATAAAGCAAAAAGGAGTCTGATCCATTCGGTGGCAGCTTTGGTGAAGTAGCTTGAACTTCTTTCTGTGCACTAGGTGTTGCTACAAGCGGTGGCATTGTAAACTGGCAGCATTGGCAGATTCAAACTGCTGCAACTACCTCACTCGAAATTGAAGTGGCAGCCCCCAAAATTCCACGCTGTAGTAACCATTCGTTGTAGTAACAATCCTTTTTATTTGAAATTCGGTGTAGCAAGTTTTGGGATTTGAAACAGTGGAAACCAATTCCAATACTTTCGAGACAAACAATAGTGGCCTTCTGGTGTAGCATTCCGTTGAGCAACATTATTTGGTGGAATTCACGTGAATTGTAATTGGATTGGCTAAACCAGATTACGAGTGGAGTGCATATCAGTGGTGGAAAATTGAAATTAGAGGTGTTGGTTGAGTCAATGGCAAGGGAGACATTGTTTTGAGTAGCAGAGAAACGTTTGACAACATCAATTGCAATCTGGTGCATACCAATTGGAGAATAGCAGCTGCTTGTGATCCCTCCAAGTGAATCTGATCTGAAATTGCAATTGAAGATTCAATTTGAAGCTCTAGCTGCATGCTCCATTCCATTTATTAGTTCAAGCGCTGGTGGTAGCAGCACACACTTTTTTTTTTAAACGGTGGAGGCAGGAAATTTTTGTGCATCATCAGGGGCAAAGTGATTTCAGTAAAGTCTAAATTTGGAGCAGTAAACACTTTTGGTGCAGTGGTAATCAAACTTGGTTGATTGAAGTGGTTTGCATTAGCAAGCGGTGGAAAGTGTTTGTGTTGAATTGGTTGCAGCAGCACTGTCCAGCAGCCCATATCGGGCATTGCAATTTGACAGCAACACACTTTCTTTTTTTTAGCGGTGTAATTGTTATTTTGGGAATTGGAGCGGTGGCCATCAAACCAAGAAAAAAGGCCGTCAATTCTAGTCTTTTTGCCATGAGATGCAGCAACTATATAGAGGCTGGTTAATTTCTGGTCCAAATCTAACGCATAAAGTGGTTGTGTGAGAAAAATAGAGTTGGTGCGGTGCAGAAAAAAAAAATTGGCACATTCTGGGAGCCGTTGATTGTTCTTGTTGGTGGTGAGGTGATTCAATCCGAGGATCTAGTCTAGGTCCTTTCCCATTTAGTGCAACATGGGGTTCATTAGTTTGGCGTTCATTATGCATTTTGTTGTCAATGCTCCATCGATAGGATTCTGAATTGTTGCTGTTATGATTGATATACATGGTGCATATTATCATATTATGCTTATTTCTGGGTCAATATTCCCTTTGGTCTAAGTCTCTTTTATTGCATTTCTAGCTTTGCTTGAGTCCATTGTCTATCACTTTTCTCTTTGAGTTTTATTTTCCTTGAATTCTTATGTTGTGGGATAGTGTACTTTGAGCTACAGTTGTTGAAAGTATTGCTTGTGGGAGTTTGAATCATTCATCACAATTTAGCTTGAGTATTTTGTTTCACCTTTCCAATAGTAATTCTAAATATTTTGTTTAGATTACTCTTGTCTTTTAAAGTGCTTTTCTCGTTGTCAAGATCTTAGTTTGTCACATATTCACTTTCTTTGGTTTAACGCTTTCTTGCTTTTGGTGCTTTTTAGTTTGTCTTTAAATTTGCTTGGTTTGGTCTTGGAGTTTTCCTTTCCTTGGCTTCTTGAGTTGAGCTTAGATCTGTTACATCTTTCACTTTGATGTTAAATTCTGGATGGGTTAATTGGAGGTTCTTTGAAGAACTGAACAGGAACTTGAGAGCGAGTGAATATACTTTGAGAGTGAAACACGAGTGTAATTGAGTGTAAACACGTAAGGAGTGGTGAGACCCATTTGATAATTTTGTCTACATTACTTTTGCTAACCACTTACTGTGTTTTGTGTTAGTTCTTGTTTGCTCTCTTTCATTGCAGGAATTAGCAATTTTGAGCACTCCACAATGTTCCATACACGTTCGACCTTGATAGAGGATATCAACTTCATTGCGTCCAGAATCATTAGGCTGAATAGCAAGCTTGGGGAACTTGGAAAGGAGCACAAACATGATAGAGGATCATTGCCAAGCGACAAAACAAGTGCTATTAGGTGCACAACAAAGTGTGAAGGTTATGGACACGAAAATTATCAATGTCCTAATTGGAACGCCAAGTACATGACTCTTCAGGAACTCCAAGATTACATTGTATACTTGAAAGAGGTGAAGAGGAGTGTTAGGCAAAGGCTCGAAGTTAGACAAGAACAACAAGCAAAAAGGGAGCATGAAAAGGCAATACAAGAGAGAGAAAATGCGGAAAGAGCACTAAAGGAAATGTGGGAAAAAGCAAGACAAGAGAGAGAGCTAAGAGAGCGAGAAGAGAAAGAACAAAGAGCAAAGGAAGAAGAAGAACAAAGAGAGAAACACAAGAATGAATCTCTCCTCACACCCTTGAAATTCATGGTTGAGATGAAATCCTTAAAGGGGGATGATAATGCGTTAACTCGTTGTTCCCATTCACATCATGATTTTGCATTTTCATTGGGAACACTTACTAAACCCTCTCTTTTTGTCTTAATGCCTAGGGAAAACTTATACATTAAGGAGCAATGGCATAAGCAATGGGGTAAGGAAAGGATGATGGAAAAGGCAACCACAACATGGGCCAAACATAAACCTGACTTTAATCATTTGATTGTGTGTTTGGACTCTCATGAAAATCCTGAAGGATTTCAGGGACACTCTTTTTCTATTCTGATTATTATGGGTTGTTCTCCTTTTTGTTTCACAGTGAATAGTATACTTGTGGTTAAACTCTTTGACGTGTTCTGCAGGTTTATCTTTGATCCTAGAGGACAATCTTTAAGCACCTTGATAATAACATATTGGCCTCTCCCATGATCCCAATCTCATCTTTTCTAGATAACAGTTTATTTATGTTTTTTTAAACTATTCTGGTTTTGCGTACTTCTCAACACTTATGTTTGTGTGTTTGTTTGTAGGTAATGAAGCGCTAAAATTCGAGGTCGAATTTTCTCCAACCCGGAGGCAATGATGGAGGCGTGGTTCGGGACCATCAAGGGATTAGAAAACAGATGATGGAATCATGCCTAGGATCTTAAAAGAGATCTCAAATTAGCTTCAGATCGTAGAATATGAACTCTTTTATATTTTTTTTGTAATATTTTTGTTTGGGCTTTTTCGGACCTTAAGTTATGTTGGGCCTTTTTGTGTTTCGGCCCATAGTATATAAGCCCTTGTGAGACACATTTGTATGGAGATTTGAGTTATATGAAAATTTGAGTTTTTTCTCAAGTCTCGAGGTTCTCCTCAGAACCACCGATCCTTATCTTTGAATCTCCGATTCAAAGTGGCGGATCTTCCTCACTTATCTTGGAACCTCCTCCAAGTGGCGTGAATTCCTCCCGTTCCGAAAACCCCCAAATCGACGTCTTCATTTTTCCCCTTTTCATTTTAGGGTTCATACCCATTCCTGTCCAAGACGAAATTCATCTCCAAATCTGAGACGGTCCTTCATCAGGCATTGGAGTGCATCCCTTAGACGTGACCTTTTGTACCTTTTAGTTTCACATTTTTTGTGTCATGATGTTTCAAGGGGTTAGGCATTTATAAATAAGACCCCTTGACCAACTAACACTCGCCTTTGATTCAATGACAACTCAAATGCTTTTGAAAGCTTCCTTTTGTTCTCTTAGGTCATACATGGGAGTAATATTCTACCAGTTCTTCACTAAGAAACCTTCATTGGAAGAGGAACAATCTAATTTTCTTTTCATACATTTGGAAATTTAAGAATTTTCCAATCTCCAAGTTGTGTACTACTTAGAAGAGAAGAGCGGAACAATATAAGTTTCTTTATAGAAACTTGAAAGTTCAAGAACTTTCCAATCTCTAAGTTTGATGTTGCTTGGAAGAGAAGGGAGACTTCATCAAGAATTTTCTTTCTTATTTAACAATATTAATAGGATGCTCAAGAAACATGATAGATATGGAAAGGGAAAAAAGTTAAAACTTAAAAAGCAAAATCGTTATGCAGAAAATTTTATTTGATATGACAATAAGAAGTAGAACATTACAAATTCAAAATGCTTGAAACAAGCGAGCAAGAGTAAATATGAAAAGAATAAATTTTTCAAGAAGAAAAATGTTATGTCTACATAGGAGGATTTTGACTCATCTAGTTCAAACGTTGACAAAGAAGAAGCTCATATTGCCTTCATGTCTAATACAAGTTACAATACAATGTTCGATGACTTAGATGAATGGGTAGATTTCTCTAACATTCACTTTATTACTCAGGAATACCATGAGGTTATTTCTAACACTTCCATAATTAAGAAAATCCTTTCAAAATATTAAAAGAAATTTTGAAATGTTTATAAAGAGCTTGAGATAGCAAAATGTATTCTTTAAACACTCATGGAATAGAATAGTCGGATGACATAGTCTAATATGTGCTTCACAGAGAGATGGTCTTATATATTTTCATTAATACTTTTTGAAGTTGATATATTAGTTCATCAAAACTAGACATTATATTTCATCATTAAAATTAAGATCATATAGACTATATTTGTCCATAAAAACTATATTGTAATGACATAGAAAATTGAGATTAGATTTCTATACAGATAGTCTCATGACTAGATCGTCTAACTTTAACACTAACCAGAAGGTCTAGTTGATACTCTTGTGACTAACATGTTGGTAGGTCATTGTTTGTTCTAATCAAACACTTAAATTAAATAATTAATTCTTAAAAACTTAATATTATTTGTTATGTTCAAAATTATTGGGATGAATAGATCTTATGAAGATTGTACTAAATAGTTAAGACTAATTTGTCATGAGTATAGATTAAGAGTGGAATATCATTAATGACATTACATACAATATTTTTTGTTCTAATGAAAGTAATAAATGCACTCAAATTTTCATCTTTGATAAAGTATGGTTTAAAGGTTCTATAAAGAAGAAGAACATAGAATGATAACCACAATAAATCCTCCTCTTCATAAATATAAGACAACAAAGTAAACTTATTACTAAACTGAGAGAATATGACATTTTGCCGAAGAACTAACTTATCTTCTTTTAAAACTTTTATTTTCCAAACATCTTTTCTTCTATAGAAATTCTCATTCATTGTGTATACAAACTCTATCTATTCATCCTTTATGTTGTGTGCAAAGATAGAAGTGACTACTATGTTAAAAGAATACTCATGGTGTAACTAGAGAAAGATGAGTTTAAAGAAACTTATCAACACATTCTTGTGTGGGTAGCTTAAAAATCTAGTAAAAAGAATACTCTTATCATACTCTAGGAATGACCAAAACAATACTCTAATTTACATATGTTGCTTATATCATATGTCTCTCAAACCGTACCTTAAATCTCAATGTTTTATAAAGTGTCCATCAACATAGTATATGTTGATAAGTTTTATTTCATTGGAATACAATTCAACAATCTTTTGTTACTTTTACTAAGTAAAAGTTTATTAAAAGATTATAAATAGATCAAAAGTTTAAGATATATTATATTATTTTACTATGAATTTATTAACTTAAGGGTTAAAATGTTTTGACAAATACTTGTACCAATAAATATACTTTAAAGAAGAATACATTTTAACCCATAAACTTGTAATAGCATAAAGGCAATTACTTTTTACACTCTCATGATTTCTTCATGGGGTGTTGAAAATTTCTTAATGTCCATACTTAGACCGAGAAATTCAAAAATATGTTTTGGATTACACAATATAAAATTATATTTCCAAATTTAAAAATACATTTTGGACTGTGTAATCTCAAAATGCATGGATTACATAATCTAGAATACATTTTGGATTTTGTATTACATAATCTTGAAGAATTTTAAGATTATATAATTTAGAAATGAATTATGTACTGTGCAACCCAAAAATATATTTGGAATTATCTAATGTGGAATACACTTTTGGATTTCTAGATTACATAACCTAAAATTTATTTAATATTACATAATTTGAAATTGTATTATAAATTATGTAATTCAAAAACATTTTTGAATTATTTTGGATTTTCAAATTACATAATTTGAAATGCAGTTATAGATTCTACAATCTTTTCTAGTTGTATAAAACGAAATTCACTTTTGGATTGTGTAATTGTATAATCCAGAAAACATTTCGATTGTGTAACTTAAAATACATTTTTATGAAAAATGTATTTTAAATTTTATAATTCGTAATTTGGAAGGGATTTCTCGATTCTGAAACTATAATACTTTTTAGAGTTCTAAATTGTACAATTTATAATAAAATTTTGGATTATGCTATCCAAAATATTTTCAACCTATAAATAATTTGAATTTTTTTTTTCTACATATACGAAAATGTAGGAAAGAGGTATAAAGGTGATAAAAGAAATATGCCAACATATAAGATGATCTGAACTTATAAAGACAAACATTGTGATTGAATAATCAGGATAAATTTTTTAAAATGTCACCCCATTTTTATAAGGTTCGATTGCTTTGAAATCGAAGCTTATTAGATAAAATTAAATCAAATATCCCTATGTGATGACATCACTCTTGCACCAAATTTACAGTTATGTCTTCATTAATGAGTCCCCACTTAAATGCAAGACACAATCTAAATTCAGGAATGATTTCGGATTATGCAATAGAATATATTACTTTATTGAATATTCTGAAAGAGTAAAAATGAAAAGAGAAAAAAAATTGAAATTTGAAAGTATACAAAGGTGAAAAAAAAATTATGAAGGTGAAGGAAGAAACGCGCTTGCACTAGCTAACATGCTAGAAGCGATGACAGTAGAGTGGTGACTAGTGAGTAAGTGATGGTCACTGTTGATATCAAAGCCCCAACCCCACCAACAAATTGTCTACTGTCCACGCCTATTCCTATTGGCTCGGTGCAATTCACCTGTGTCCGGTGCTACAATTTGCAAATATAATATTACAAAATATTTTATCCTTTATTAAAATACTATATTTTTTTTTCTTTAATGAGCATGACAAGCTACATGGGGTCACTGCATTATAAAAATGATGGTGTCCTTTTCCCACTTTTGTCTTTATTTTAGTATTTTCTTACGTCACCTTTCCCAAATTTTATATAATATAAATTCTCCTTCTTCTTGCTCTTAAAATCATTCAAGCACAGACCCCTACAAATCTTTCTCTCTACCATTTTTCTTCTCTTTGCTCCACTGCATTTTCTGCTTCTCTTCTCCTGCTTTCACTTTGTTTCCTTTGCTCGAGTGTTCTCTGTTTCTCATTGAAGTTTGGTTTTTCAACAAAGTGTGTTTCTTCTGGGCTGGAAAAATGTTTGCAGAGACCGAACTTCTCTTCCCATATTTTCGAAATTTCTCTCAAGAATTTCAACAACTTGAGGAGTACTGCATGACCCAAAAGTCCTGTGCTTCAATGGTACTATTTTCTCTCCTTTTACTATTTCCACTTTTTCATATTACCCTCTTTAAGTTTTTCTTATTGTGTTCAGCTTTCTCAAATTTACACTTTCTCTGCTTTGTTGATCTGCATTTTCTTGATGGGTTTTTCCTTATGCTGGGTAAACTTGAAGTTTTCTTTTCTTTCCTGTGTTGTGCTCCTTCTTCTGCATCTAGAATGATTAACACTTTGGAGCAAATGAGGCGGCACAAAATTGAAAGTTTTTCTTCCTTGAATTATGTCCATATTTCCATTTATTTGGAAAGAATGTTATTTTAGTATGTGCGTATGTGTTTGATTAATTACATGATAAATAATAGCAAATTGGAAAAGGAAAATTGATGATGAAATTATGTTTTGTCATTTATTTATTTATTTTTCATTTTTGCTACCATCCATTCAGAATGTTTTCTCACAGTGATACTCATAGCACAAGTGGAAACAGCTCGACATGGCTTTATGTGCTGGATCTGGAAAAGTGTTACAAAAGGAAATAAAAGTTGTATAGATGGAAAGTCTTTTTGTTGTGATACTTCCGTGTTCTGTAATATTTCTTCCCTTTCTTTATTAATTTCTGCCATGAAGTGTGAACTCTCAGTGGGGTTTGTCTTTTTGTGCCGCACTGAGGGAGGTTGATTGGAGAGGAAAAAGTTCTTTTATTCTCTTTTTCTTTGTAGTAAGGAAAAGGTTAGAGGAAAAGGACTGGTTAATGCTCAACTTAATACTTTCTTCAATGTTTTCTGGCACTAAAATATAGTTGGGAAAATCGTGCGCTTTTGACTCTTTCTGTTTTCTAACAAAAGAAAATTATGTATTGATGAGTATTTTCTTATGGTTTTGCTCTTCTTGTGTTCATTGGAAGTTGAAACAATTCTGGGGTTTGAGCCTGAGATTTTGATACTTGGTCACTTTTATCATTGAGAATTGCTTTAACTGGGGCTCAATGTTGTACAAAAGTTTAAACATTTTTGTTTTATTCATAAAAGAAAATCGTGATCCACGTTCTCCAACTGGGTGATCAAATTCATTATGGACTAAATGATGCCAGTTTCAATGTTTCAGCCATCTACTCGTGGACTCTTTCAAAGTCAGCTTTTGCAACCATGAACCTAATACAATGTCAAATAACTTGACATTTGCCAGTTCTTCCTTTCAATGTGAAGTTCAGCTGAATATGTATTGCCACCTTTCATTTATGCAAAGCTTCTGCTTTGTTGTACCAATATGGTGTTGTGCTATTGTATATAGTATTTGCTTTCTTGTTAAACAAAAAGCTTCACAATCCTTGTCTTGTCTATCTTGTCATTTGACAAACAATTCATGTCTCACGATAATAACAACTGATTCCATCTACCAAACTAGATATTTACTTCGAGGCCTGAAGCCTTTGCTGACAAATAGCTTTTGCATCACCCCAGTACTATCTCGGTTTGTTTTCTGTATCTTCCTTCTAAAAGCGGTTGAGAAACAACCTTTATTGGTCTAAATCTATTCTATAAACCATTGTTTGGTAGGATGATGATGACTTCTATAACTATCAACCCATTCTAAGAATTAAATGGCTTTAAGGAATCATGCAAATTTTATCTTGAAAACTTTTGGCATCTTTTTGTCTCAAGTATCGTGTGTTAGAGCAACTTCTTAGCATATTAGTAAATAAACAGGTGTTGAATCCTTATTTGGTTATTCGATAATGTATAACTGGACATTAAAGGTATATTTTTTAATGCAATTAAACATCTGTTATTTGCTCTTCTTGACTTTGCAAGACTAAGTCGTGTTAAGCCACACTGCATCTCGAATTAACCATGGCTGTTATTACCATTATTGTTGTTGGTACACAATACTAGTATGAACACCTGATAAGATGTTTTGTTCATGTTATCATTGTCTATTATGATTAACTATTCAACATCTAATGTATGTTCGTTGTTCTATAGCTAAAATGCTGTTTTTACTGATTAATTTGTTTTTCTTTCAGAATGACCTCGTTCAAACTTCTTCTGCAATCTCAGAATATGATTTGCTAATAGAGGGAGATCTGTTCAAAGCACCTGAACCTATTCTTGAAGAACCAGCAATAGACCTCGATCCAGTGGAAGCAGCAATCTCAATGATATCTTGCGGGGAGGATGTCCCCTCACAGGGTCTAAAATCATCAGATATTAATATACTTCAAAATGAACAGCTTCTGAGTGAGGTATTCTACGAGTGCAAAAAAGATCTCTTAGAAAAGACAGTGATAGAGTCACCACTCACTGATATTATGGAAATCAAGGTTCCACCACTGAACATTGAGGATAACTCAATTGAAGGGAACAAACCACTTCCTCACATGACTCTACCAAAGAGTATCAGTTCAGGAAGTCTGAGTTCAATGGACTGGATGCATGGACCTGCAATGAAGCCAACTTTTCTGGATTTCCCAGGATTAGATTTCAATGCAGTTTATGGCATGCGGAGAGCATTTAGCGAAGGAGATATAAAGGTCAAACTCAAACTTATTCATTTATTATGTGCTTGCTTAGAAGTTAAAGCGCTTGTGTTTTGTCAAAGAAGAAAACTTCATCTGTATCAACTGATCTTAATTGAACTGCTCTTTACTCATGATTCATGCAGTAATACAGATAAGGAAAATGGCAAAGACATGACTAAATGTGATTGCTTTCTTTTCTATATGGTCTGAAAATTCTAATAGTTTCTTCTATTTACAAAAGATAGGCTAATAATGATTATCTTATCTCTGCTTTTATGACAGACTCTTAATACTGGCAACACAAGCTTTTGCCAATCTCCACAGGAGAGGCCTTTTCTTCTAGGAAACTGCACTAGTGAAGAACGTCAAGAAAAGCTCTCCAGATACAGAAACAAGAAGACAAAGAGAAATTTTGGGAGGAAAATTAAGGTAACTACAGATTTTCTATCCTTGAATGCTAATTGAGATTTTCAAAACAAAATAAATAGCCTTAGAAAAGTTCTATGGAATACACATATCTGCTAGAATATACTATGTTCACTTCTTCGTTAATGCAACTAACTTCATTTTCTCATCTTACATCATTTCAAGTATGAAATTTTCTGTCTTTAACCTGATCCTGCACTCAACTAATGGCATGCTTTGGTTTCTAGTATGCTTGCAGGAAAGCTCTTGCTGATAGTCAACCAAGAATCCGTGGAAGATTTGCAAAGACAGAAGAGTTAGATGTGAAGAGGTAATGAGTGCTAACTGACCTAGTTGGAATTGAAAGAAAGCAGGGAATGCAGTGTTGTATTGTATCTGATGAAGATGTTTGGAAGGGCTATCCGCGTGAAAACTATAGACTTGGTGGAGTTTCTATAGCTTGAACAAACAAGTTTTGCTGAATGAATGAATAAATAAATGAGGCAGAGACCTCAAACTCCTTAGGGTGGTTTGGCCCTTATCAGCTGTAGTAACCTTCTTTGTAGAATGACCTTCCACGTATGTAATGTAAATATGGTTTGATGAATAAAAGAATGGAAGAGTAGTTAAGGTTGTATAATGTTCATATTACATATACTCCAATAAGCAATGTTTATTTTTGTTAGTTACATATTTTCAAATCTTCTCATTTTTCTGCCTCCTCTCTCCATTCAGTACATATTCAGTTTAGAGGTTTAGATTATATCGATGATTAACTAGTTGTAACATAATTTGTGGTATTGACTGACTTTTTATAATGTTATGACTTCGAAACCTTCTTGATATTAGTATTCATCTCATTTGTATCCAACGTGAGAAGTGCTAGATGAAGGGTGAAAAAATGTCCAACAGTTCGTACATGTGTTGCATTGTATTTGGATTTGTTTATATCTATTTGATGCCATGAACTTAAAAAGTTGAATGAATGTTATGCACAGAACTTTGAATTTGATGTGTTCGATGCTATCATTTTAATGATGTACTAAAGGAATTAGCTCATATGAACATAGTTTCATGAAAGTGGGGTTGACTGTTCTAAAAGACGTATTCGAACTATGTCTGTACTTAGGTTAGAGAATTATAATTCTTGTTATTCATAGAGTATATTAGTATATAAACTTAAGAAAAAAAGTAAAGAACTAAATTTGTTTTTAAATTATTTTAAACAATTGTATCTTATCCTAAAGTAAGTTATATGTTTATTTTGTTCCTTATGAAAGTATATAAAACATAATTCCTAGTAAATAGTACAAGATTATATTATAATATATTGTGAAACTATGTTTGTCCCATGAAAAACCCTTTACATATCGTTTGCTGGAATGATATTTTATTTTACTTTTACAAAATACAAAGACGAAATAATTATATATTTTAATTTTTATCTAATTAGTAATTTCGTTCTTATGCTAGACATTTGATTCATATTAGTATAGTTTAATTTATACCTAATTAGTAATTTGGTTCTTAGGTTAGATGTTTCATTCACATTGGTCCTTGTATATTTTTTTTATTCATCTGAGTCAATATAATTTTTTTAAAATAGAATTAATTTAGTCCATTAACTTAAATTGACGTTAAATATGTTTGAAGGATATCACATGTTAAATTTTGAAAAATATTATATATCATGTGTCAAATCATTTGAAAATATTATGTGTCAAACTAAAGGAATAAAAAAGATGACATCTTTCAAACGAAGTTAATTCTGATTTAAGAAGAACCAAATTGATTTTACTTAAAAGATATTGGGACACAATTGAGTAAAAGAAATAAAAGGATCAAAGTAAATTTTATGACTAATTATAAAGACCAAATTACTAACTAAACCTTTATGGTGTGTTTGTATGAGACAATTTAAGAGAGTAATTAATTTATTTGGAGAATTTAAAATTTTTTCAAAGAAAATTATATGATTGGATGAGAAAATTAAAAAGAAATTGAAATTGAGGAATTTTAAAAAGGTATTTCAAATAATAAAAACAATAGAATTTGAAATTAACTCAAAAGAAGAAGAAAATTAAAATTCTCCAAGTTATGGAATTGCTCATTGGTTAGGACAAAGAGAATTCACAAGTCCAAAAAGTTGAGTCGGATCAGGCAGAAGGTCGAGACAAGTCGGTCCGGATCGAAGGTTGAGTTAGGTTAGTCTAGGCTGAAAATCAAGTCAAATCGAACTGGGTCAAAGGTTCAACTGGACCGAAGGTCGAGTAGGCCGAAGGCCGAGTCAGGCCAAGTTGAAGGTCAAGCCAGGTCGAAGGTCGAGTTGAGCCTGGGACAAAAGTCGAGTCGAGTTGCCCTAGGCCAAAAGTCAAGCCGATTAGGCTTGAACTAAAGGTCAAGTCGATTTGGCCTAAACCGAAGGTCAAGCCGAGCTAGCCAAGCCCTAAGTCAAGCCAAGTCAGCTCGAAGGTGGAGTTGGGTCGGGTCAAAGGTTGAGCCAGGTCAAGTGGAAGGTCGAGTCGGGTCAAGCCGAAGGTCGAGCCGAAGGTCAAGGTAGACCAAGATGGGCCAAAGGTTGAGCGAGGCTGAAAGGCGAGCCGAGTTGGGTTGGTCCAAATGTTGTCCCTATTAGCACAAGTGACCTGAATGCATGGATTTGTTGAAGCTATAATGCATGTGATCATGTGAGATATGAAGACTTAATGAAGAATTGAAGTGATTTGTTGTTGATCAAGCTTGAGATGTATTGAATCTGAAATTGGTGTGAAGATCACATAACTTGAAGAATGAACTCAATTCATAGACTATATGACATAGTGTAGATGTCTTTTGTCTTTTGTATGTCCTTTTCAATATGTTAAAAAGGGTTTTAACAAGTTAAAAGACTTGTTGCATGTAGTTTTGGTATGAATATATTCAAACAACAATTGAATTATTATGCAATAGAAAATTTTTGCTTAAGTCAAGTGAAATCAATAGATTTTACGAACAAATTGAATTCACTTATTGCAGAGTATATTAGCTATTTTTTAGAGAGCAGAGAAATTTGTGTAATTTTTAAGCATGAAAACAGTGGAACCAATTTGGAAACTCTCTTTGAGTTATACAATGAGCAAATCGTGATTAAAGATCTTTAAATCTTGAAGTAAATTATGCTTGATTTGAAAATTGAAGAATGTGTTTTGAGTGATCAGGGAGAGGACAAAGAAGATTTTAGCCTATTACTTATGTACTTAATTTGTTTAATAGCAAAAATGGAATCCTTTAGAACGATTTTATTATTATGAAGTGTGCCATAGCATAGTCTCATTGATGTGTATAACAATTTATCTCCTCGTTTATTCTTTGAATTATTAACTAAAATAAACTATTTATATATTATTGATGAATAAATTATTTATATATTATAAATTTAACTAGATAGTTTTAAAACTGTTATTTTCATAAAATATAATTTAAAATAGAATATTGTTATTTCAGATTAAAACATTACCTAGTTATTAAAATTATTTAAAAAAATAATTTTGAACCCAATAATTTATTTTTTTCATTTTATTACAAAATTAAAATTTAGATGATGAATTCACAGATAGATTACTTTTATTCAAAGCAGCGCACGTTTTACAGAATCTATTTTGCAGTTAGCATTTGACTTTGACACCGTCTCTTTCCGCGTCCAGGCAAGTCAAACCGTCCATCTGACGTGGCATTGACGGCTTCTTATCCGCCACGTGTTCCCGCCAAACTCCTATAACAACTCCTAATAAAACAACATCCATTTTCTAATCCCGATCCTCTCCTCCACAAAACGATGCCGTATTGCGACGTCGGAACGCTGCCATCCTCCACCGTCGCCGACGCGCACCTCAACAATGACGTCAAAATATTCTACAGAACTTATGGTGGCGGTCCGACCAAAGTGCTCCTCATCATAGGTCCTTCATCATCGCTCCGTTTTTGATTTTTTGATTTTTATTTTTTTAACTGCTTTATAAAATTGTTCTGATTTTGTGGAGATTGAACGAACGGTCAGGGTTGGCTGCGACGCACGAGGCGTGGGGCCCACAGATCAAGGCCCTGACAGGAACCACCGTCCTGAACGACGACGACGACGTCGTTTGGAACGGAGAAGAAGGCAATGGCGGCATCCATGTATGCGCGTTTGACAATCGCGGGGTGGGTCGCAGCTCCGTGCCTGTGGAAAAATCTGAATACTCGTGAGTTGTTATATTGAAGCAACGCTGCGGTTTGCGATATTCTGCTTCTTCTTTCGGGAATTTTAATGAGATTGTTATCGGTGAGTTTTATTAACTCGTGATGTGGTGGTTGTTGGGTGCAGAACCAAGATCATGGCGAAGGATGCAATTGCTTTGTTAGATCATCTGGGTTGGAAAAGAGCCCATATTTTTGGGCACTCCATGGGTGCGTGCCTGGTCTTTTCTTTTATACCTGACATAGAGTTACATCTATTTTGCATGAACTTCTTAAACAAGGGCGTGAAGGGGACATAACAAGAAAATAAAATGAATTTAGGTGTTTTAAGTTATGCATATTTGTCAGATTAAACTTTTGGAGAAGTTGGACTGCAGAGCTTTTATAAAAGTTAAAACTTCGCAAGTTAGGTTTTAATTTATGAGAGAAACTTAATTCATTTGATCTTTTTCTTTTCTCCTTTAAGGACTTATCCAGAAGTTATTCAAACTTGGCCTCTAGGTAGGTTTGTGTAATTTAACTACCTTTCACTTCATAAACAGGAGCTATGATAGCTAATAAAGTAGCAGCAATGTTTCCTGATAGAGTACTTTCCTTGGCGTTGCTCAATGTGACAGGAGGAGGTTTTCAATGCTTTCCAAAGGTATTTAATTTTTCTTATGATCTTTCGGAAACCTCCAATTAGTGGAGGAAGAAACTCTTCCTTTACTGTTTTCATAGATGGGATTGAATTTTAGAGAACATTGAACTGCTACATCAGAAAATTAAGTTGGTTTGTTGGTAAACATCCCCTGATCTCTCATCGTCATCTTGCACAGATTGATGACTGTATCTTCAATATCTGTTGTTTATGTCTTGTCTTCTTTAACAATTGAAACGAAAGAGCTGTTGAACTATATAATAAATTTCCATGGGGTTGAACTCTGGTTAAAGGAAAAAGGGAAAAGGAAACAATATATACTTTGATTATAAGAAAAGGAAATGGTAATTCTCATACTTCAGATGCAGCTATTTGAAATTGACCATCAAGATATTTCACATACCTTACATAAATGAAAGATATATGTATGTGCAGTGACATATACCAATATTTTGGCTGGTTTAAATTTTAGGCACCATACCTCAATCCCTATGTGGCTTACTCATTCAATGTTTTGCAGTTGGATCGACAAACGTTCTCTGTTGCTTATCGTTTCTTGAAAGCTAAGACTCCTGAACAAAGGGCTGCTGTTGACTTGGACACCCATTATTCACAAGTGAGAACCTTTTCTTTCTTCTGTTCATTATTTTTTGTTAATCAATAACAAGTTGTCTCCTAACCTTTGTCCCCACTTTTTAATTCCTTTGATTCCCCAAAGTGCATTGAGCCATAACCATAACAGAACTAAGTGTGGATAAAAAAATTGAACCTCTCAATATGTAATCATATCCAAACCAAAGAGTCTTGCTGTTATCATGAATATTAACATTGAGACGAAGGTTGCGTATTTGTTGTCCTGAAACAACTCTGATCTACAGTTGCTGATATCTTAAGAGGTTTTATTCATTTTTTCCTTGGGATGAATCTTAAAGATAAATTTATGTTTGGCTCGCAGGAGTATCTTGAGGAATACGTTGGAACAGATAAGAGGAGAGCCATCTTATATCAGGTACAGTATACCAAGTAAGTTTATCTTAATTAAGTAGACGTTAAGTCTACTTGGAGTTTATTACTTTGTGTTGTAGCTGTGTATTAGTTAAACAAAAACACACAATACACATTTACTAATTCGAGTGAAACATACAGAGGTGGTTGGTCATCTTCGTAAGTAAATAATCCAAAGACATACCACCAAGACTAAAAATGCATATACTAGTATCAAAGCTTTACATTTCAAACCTGTCATTTATTGTTTCCTATATTTCACTGAGAATTCCTAACATGAACTGTAGGACTAGGCATGTCTCACGATTATTTTTGCAATGTGTAATATAAGGGTATACGTGCTTGGATTGAGAATAAGGGAGGTTTTGATATAATTACCAAAAATTAGAAGAATTTGCACCACAATGCATAGAGAGAGGTAGAGGTAAAGCAGGGTGAATAGAAAGACAAAGTGAACTGTGAATTTGTATTGAGTATTGAGGATTCTAGAGTGTCAACATTCCCCAAAATGAGTTTCCAAACACCTCCTACCACAAATATTCCTAGAAACAAAGAGTTCAATAAGCCTAAGGATGATCGTCAAAAATAGAGTTTGATAAGCTTAATTCAATTAATATTTTAAACAACTTGATGTTAGCCCTTCAAACATGTTATACATGTAATCAACCTAGTGTCCTAAAATTGTTGGGCCTTCCACAATTTAGCCTTCATTAGATGAGCGACCTTATCTTGTAATGCCTCTTTGTCTTTTCTAAGTCTTCTATAGTCATGGATCCACCTAAATCTTGAACTTGGTCTTGGTGTTGATCATTCTAATCATGTCCTTAGGCTTCGATGTCACATCATTCCCTCGCTGCCTCTTGAGAAAAATTTGTTGTCAAACCCAAATCTTCATCATATGCAGTAAAAGGAGATAAATCAAAAACATTAAAAGTGGTACTAACATTATACTCACATCGAAAATCAATCTTATAGGCATTGTCATTGATCTTTTCTAGCATTCAGAATGGCCTATCCCTTCTAGGTTGGATCTTGGATTTTCTTTGTTAAGGGAGTCTTCTTCCTCATGTGTACCCATACCAAATCTCTATCCTCAAAATACCACTTTCTTGCTTCCTTTGTTGGCTTGTTTAGCATAACCTTCTATTCTTTTCTCAATTTCTGCATTGACCTGCTCATGCAACTTCTTGACATAATTTTCTTTAACCTACCAAAATCCAAAGGAGTCAAAGGTTAAAATAAACAATTTCAATAGCGGACATCTAAGTAGTACTATGTACAACCCTATTATAAATAGATTCAACATGTTGTAAACACTTTTTCCAAGTTTTAAGATTTTTTTTTGTAATAAGAGCTCTAAGAAAAGTAGAAAGAGTTTTGTTTACCACTTCAATTTGTTCATTGGTTTGGGAATGACATGCAGTTGAAAACAACAATTTGGTTTTGATCTTACCCGCACAAAGTTCACCAAAAGTAACTAGAAAATTTGGAATCGTGATCACATACAATACTCCCAAGTAAACCGTGCAATCTCACCACTTCCTTGAAGAACATATCAGCAACATGACACGTGTCATCTACCTTTTTTCATGTTGTGACGTGAGTCGTAGTACAAAACATGTCAACCATCACAAAAATTTAGTCCTTTCCTCCCTTGGACCGAGGCAAACCTAGAACAAAATTCATAGAAATGTCAATCTAAGGATGTTCAGGGACTGAGAATGTAGTAGACAAACCATGTGGCATAACCCTCGATATAGCCTTCTTGCATACAAGACATTTATCAGTAAACTTATGCATGTTATGCTTCATGTGCCTCTCTAATAAGCAAGTCCCGAACTGAACCATTAGGTACACAAAGTCTTTTACCCCATAACAACTACCTACCATGCCTAAACTGCCCATAAGATGGAGTATGAGAACATGTTTGATATTTATAAGAAAAGTCAGTATCATGCTCACACAATTCATTAATGCACTCAAAATCAAGAATTTTAGTTTCAAGTTTAGACTATAATGCATGACTGCAAGAGACTACATAAAAAATCACATTATACTTCCATTTTTTGTGTCTGATAACATATGGAAACTGTTCAAGAAATTCCACCCACTTGCCTCTTGTTCAAGTTTCCTTTTCCTTTAAAATATTTAAAAAATCAATGTGAATAACAAACTCTTTGGACAAGAGATAATAATGCCAAGTTTGCAAAACTACTTAAAACATACAATTCCTTATTATATACAAAATAGTTAATAAGACCTCGATTTAGTTTATCACAAAAATATGCAAGGAGATGCCCCTTTGAATCAACACAGCTCAATACCTACCTAAGATGGATCACATTCAAACTCAAAGGATTTAACAAAATTAGGCAAAGCAAGAACAAGAGAATTAGTAAACTTTTCTTTCAAAGCAGTTAAAGCCTTCTCTTGTTGATCACTCCATTTAAAAACACCATTTTTCTTAATAATTTCATTAAGCGGTGCAGCCAAAGTGTTAAAATCTTTAACAAGCCTCCTATAAAAACTTGCTAAGTTGTGAATGCACCTTACCTCACTTTTGAATGGCTTTCACCTTCTTTGGATCATCTGGCACTCCTTTTGAGCTACTAAAACCAAGAAAAATAACATGGTTCATGCAGGACACACATTTTTCCATGTTAGCATACAATTTCTCACAACTAAGTGCTTCCAAAATACACCTCAAATGCACAACATAGTTATTATAAGATTTGCTATATTATAAACAAGAATATCATTAAAATATACCACAATAAACTTTCCTAAAAATTCTCTCAAAACATGGTCTATCAATCTATAAAAAATGGTGTCACAAGCAACTCATACAATCCATATTTTTGTTTCAAAGGATGTTTTCCATTCAACTGTCTCCCTAATCCTAATTTCATGTTACCCACTTCTTTGATCGATTTTTGAAAATATGCAAGCACCATGTAGTTCATTTGATAAATCATCTAGCCAGGGAATAGAGTGCCTAGTCTTGATTATGTTATTTAGTGATCTACAATTTGTGCTAACCTATTTGGCAAAGATTCTCTAGGAATGAATTTGATGTGGTGTCAGAGGTGGTAGTCCTCTAGGTTTGGAAACACATCCTTAAAATCTTGCAAAAGAAAATCAACACCAAAAGGAAGGTTAATTGATTAGAGTGATTTGTGACCAAAGTTTTATTTTTGCAATAAAGTAAATAAAAAGTTTTGTCATTATATTGTCCTATAGATAGGTTCACATCCACTTGCTTGCTCACTGTCATCTCTCCATTTTCACCATCTATTTCTCCATTGGGTTACATAACCATATTTCTTTCTATTAGGCATTTTGAAGCATAGTGTCCTCTTCCCCAGCATTTGAAATATTACCTCACTTTTCTTCTTTTTAGGTAGTGAATTATTAGACCTATTGGGTGACTTCCCATGGTGAAGACATGACTGAACTTGAGGAAACTCCTTTATTCCTCACTACCTTATCCCTCTAATTGAAATTATTATTGTTAGAACTCCTCTTCAGGGTTCCCTTCCGCTTGAGTTGTTGTTCTACCTGAATTGTCTTATCCAACTAATCCTCTATTTAAACATATTCTTGCAGATCCATAACATCCCCAATGTCATGGTTCAATCCACTCAAGAACTTAGCCATGGCTGCGTCATTTTCTTCCTTCGTTCTAGCTCTATTCATGGTTACCTCCATATCCTTAAAATAATTCTCTACAATTCTATTCCCTTGAATCATTCTTTGAAGGTTGAGTTGCAAATCCCTATTATAGCTTATTGGAATATATTTCTTTCTCATAATCCTTTTTCATTTCAGTCCAAGAATTCACCATGGGTTCTTCATTTCCACTATCCCTTTGGTAATTATTCCACCAAATTTTCTGAAAATTCACCTAGTTCCAATTTCATCTTTTTCTCCTCATTATACTTCATTGCAAGGAAACACATGTTCTAATTTTAGCTCCCACTCCAACTAAGCTTCTAGATCACTCTTTCCTTTGAATGTAGGGATATTTAACTTGATCCCATCAAATGTGGGTTGTCTTTGTTCTCCACCGTTCCCTCTTCTTCTCCTCCTATATACCCCCTCTATATTTGTGATTTTCTTGTTGTACTTGATCCATTTGATCTAGCCTCTTTGTTCGTTCATTAGTTTCTTCAAATGTTAAGAGGCTTGCATTTGCATCCGTGAATGTCCTAGAGTTGGTATTCCCTTGACATGCTTAAGCAAAGAGATTAAAAATAACGATATATTTAGATCTCACAACAATCTCACTTGTTTACCGTCCACAGTCGCACTTGTTTACAATCTACACTTTTGTTTCTTGCAATAAGGCTTTTCTTAAAGATAATCACACTACCTTTTACCATTTGTTCTCTAACTTAAGTTCTTACAAGAATCAAGTAGTCTATAATCAAGAATCACTTTTAATGGTAGCAATCACAAAGCTTAAAACATAATTTTAGCATCAACCAAAAAGTATTAATAAAAATAGTCAGGAACAAAATCAGTACCAATAAACAAGAAAGAAACACAATGTGTATAGGAAAACAAATATTTAGATTGGACTCTTTAAACTTATGACTTTTAACAAATAAGCAGTGCACACTGAACAACTACTGTTATCTTCTCTTTATATATGTGTGTGTGTATAGTCAAAATTTATTTTATGCATTTGAAGGATCATAGGCTCAAGGCAAAATAGAAACAATAATAGCAGAAGAGAACAAGAAAAAAGGATGAACAGTACTGTGAACAATACCACAAATAGTGTCCGTGAACAATGACATGAGCAGTACCCGTGAACAATGATGTGAACAATACGCACTGCAAAAACAATTACAATGATCAAAACACACAATTATCTTACCACTCATACCTTGCTCTCATACAAAATGATAAATTTCCAAATAGAATTGATGCAAAACTTGGGAATCTAGGGCTAGGGATTGAAATTAATTAAAACAGGATATTATGAATTGAAAAGTATATAAATGATTGCTACAAGATAGATGAATTCTTGATAAGATCACAAGATGTAGGGAAGAACCCTAGCAGAGAAATATTCTCACTTCTGTCAAAATCATCCATACCTTTTTTTAGAATCCAAAATGTTTTAATATAACTTTAGTTTCCAAGTTTTGCCTCATTTGTAAGTAATAAAAGAAAAAAAATCTCTTGATCACAAGTAAAGTTGATTTGACCTAGTTGTTAGGTGAAGACTTTCTAAACTTGTTGTTTTGAGTTCAAATCCTAACTTCAATCAATATTTTGATTTCCACATGAGGTTCTCTCCCCTTAATAGCTAGCTTTGAAGGTGGACTTTCTAAGTGCTGGGTGGACTTATCAATTGGTATCAAAGATGTTTGTCAATGTCAATAAAAGAGCTACCTTCTAAATATTCTGATCGGTGAAGGGTTATACCAATGAGGTAGTTGAGTGAAGAGCCACCAAGTGGAGTGTTGTAGAGTGAAAGTCAACTCTTAGGGTCATGCTATGATAGGAGCTCAGGTATTATGAGGTGCCCAAGTTCCATATCAAATAGTGTGGGATGTTCGGTGGGGTAGTTCCCCATGTGCTTCGGTACTTATCGCAACCCCTCTTGCAAGGTCTATCTCACCCTTCAATGTTCTCTACTATCCCCCCACCTTAAAATCCAACCCTAGCGCTACATCATCATCATCTCCTCATTCAAATAGAAAAAGAAAATGTTGTTCAATCTCCCCTCTGCAATTGTAATTTGAGTCCTAAATACTTCCCTTGGCATTAAATCTATGCACATAGCCAACGTCCACAAAATAAGTTGAGTATCTTTAACTAATGGTTAGAGATACGATTTGATTACATTAAATTGGGAGATATGATATGATTTGTTCCTTATCATTTAGTCTCTTCTTCATTATAAATAAGAATACTCGTGTGGACACAATACAAAGAATTCATCATATTCCTTCCTGATTTCTCTCTTCTCGACATTGTACCAGAGCACAACCATTTTATTGTGACTCAATATTTTCTCTCCTTAATTATATTAATTTGTATCCCTACAAATAGGCCAAATAAATCATGAATTAATTTATTCTCCTTAATTGTATATCATAATAATCCTAAAATTGGCTACACAAATTAGGCAATATGTATTTATGATTAGTAATTAATTGTAAATGCTCAAATCATTGTTTGTAGACTAATAACAATGTACAAAGGCTTTGAGTCATTTTCACCGACATGGTACCAGTGTAGTTATGATTTTTACTACTCTGTTCTTTGATTTGTGGCATAGCTTGTCCTTTGCTTGTTTCCTAGTTGTGGTTCCTTTGGTCACTTGCAATTTTGTCCACACTCACATTTTTTATTGCGCTCATGATTTTGTTCTTGTTCATGATTCGCATTCTATTCTTGTGGGTGCAACTGTTTGTAGAGTTGTTGTTGTTCTCACTTGCAATTTCTATCTGCACTTGCAATTCTGATTGTGCGATTTTGTTCTTGTTCATGATTCCATTCATTCTTGTTGGTGGTTTGATTTTCACTTTTTTACATTTCGCAATCAAGTTCTTGCTTGTGGTTTTGTTCATGCTCATATCCTCTATTTGTGGTTTTGTTAGTGCTCGTAGCTTCTGTTTGTTGCTCCTGTTTTCAATGTTTTCCAATTTTTACATCACTTTTGTTTTATCTCTCTCCTATTGTTTGGGTAGGATGATCACTTCAAACGAAGAAAAAATTTGCATTTGCTTCAAAGGAAAATATTTTCCTGCTTGGAAATTCCAATTCAAGATGAATGACAAAGGGAAAGGATTATGGATAACATGGATGGACTTTCTACAATAGAACCATAAGAGACAACAACCTTAGATGTGTAGAAAGTAAAAGATGCTTTTATTGTCTCCTGGACATCAATACTATTCATCCCCAAATGATAAATAATTTGTGCTCTTTCAAAACTGTTCAACAAATGAGATTATTTGCGGTGGATTAACAACCAGGACCATATAACCAAGCGTTTTCAGTTGGAATAGATTGTTACCCTATGTGTGCACCTTATGAAGACTATTATATCAATCCCTCACATCAATACTCAGATTCAGGTTGCAGATATTCCTACACTGGATTTCCTTGCCCACACCATTTGTTTCTTGTTAGCAAATGAATGCTCCTTGACCAGTCACATCAATTGAGCATCAACATGAGGGAAGACGGGAATCAAGAATGATTTCTCACCTTAACTATATTAATTCTTTTTTCTTAAGAATAGATTGGACAAGTCATGAATTGGTTTTGTTCTCCCAATTATATATAATAATATTCCTAAAATAGGCTAGGCAAATCAAGAAATAGGATATTTGTATTTATGAATAGTAATTATTTGTTAATGGTCCTATCATTATTTGTAGAACAAATAAAAATGTGCAAAGGCAACAAGCCATTTTCACTGGCACCTCTAATACATGTCCTGTCACTAATCCTTTTTGTTGAAAGTTCCACATCGACTAGAGATAAAAACAATTTATCATATATAAGTGAGTGAAAACATCACCTTACATGTCTGTTTTATAGGGATGAGTTAGGCTTAGAGTCCATTTCTTAACATGGTATCAGAGCCATAGTTTAGAGCCTATCCTAGCGAAATTTGTTGTTTGTTGGGTCAGTTGTTCCACCCCCTATCGGGCTGCTATGGGACCATCGACTAATGTTTAGTCCCACGCACAAGATGTATATACCTCAGTGTGAGGAGGTAAGTTGGAAGTCCCACATCGACTATATATAAGATCAATTCATCATATATAAGTGGATGCAAACCTTACCTTACAAGTCTGTTTTGTAGGGTTGAGTTAGGCTTGAAGTCCACTTCTTAACACCTTTCAACACCCAAAAATCGAACTCTTTTAACAATTGATGTGAAATAAAATTTTGCAGTTCTCCACAATCTATTAGCATTACTACCCTTGTTGCAGTCACTACTCCCCATAGCTTGAGGGACCTTCTTGATGTGAATCGACCAATACTATGTAATAATAGTTGAAATTCCTTGTCTTCTCATGGACCATCACAATCTTCTACACCCACTTCTTCTTTCTCCTCTTCTAATACCATGACTCTAAACTCCTTGTTTTTGAACATATGATCTTGACTAAACTTCTCATTGCATCTAAAACATTCTCCTTTATTCATCTTCACTAGCAGTTTTGCATTTGACTGCCTTATATATTCTCCTTGTTGCAAACCTTGCTTCAAACCCTTCATTATTGACAGCTATGGCTCCGTATCCAATAGATGCACTTCCTTCATAAGTGTCCCATTGCCTGGAAAAACATTTGTTCGTGTTGCGTAAACTATTTCTGTGTATCCCTCCAAAACTCCTATAACAAGTGGCTAACCTTGTCCCACTATTTCCCATCACTTTTATCACTGCCCTGTTCTTATCTTCTATCATAATTGCTTTAGTTATGGATCCAGCTAATCTTGGCTAATATAATTGAACTTCTGCAGCTAATATAATTGGGAATAATCTTGTTCAATACCATGTATAATCCCAGCATACATTACAAACTGGTCTACGAATTCAGCTGTTGTCCCATCTTGTTTCAGCCCCAACAGCACTGCAAGAGGGGACTTTGCAACAGCTGGTTGAAACTTGTCTACAGTGTCATTATTGAAAACTTCCGAAGTTGATCTTTTGGTTGCTAGACATCGACGAATGGAACCAACTTAGTGCCCTACCTTCCAAAGAAAACAATTCTTCTTCCATCTTGTTCTTTCATGCTCCTCTAATTTGGAAGTATCTCTCCAATATGTGGACCTAACCATACATATCTTTCTGTCCGCTAAATTTGGAACTCCACGCTAACCTGCTCTGCTTCTGACTTTGCTTTGTCACCTCTGATCTCTGATTTGTTGTTCTTCAAGCTTCATAATCCTCTTGATATCTGCTTTTCTTACTTGCATCAGTTCTTGATACCCATAGCTAGAAGTTCAAAAGCTTCGACACCAGTAGATACAACTAGTACCAAGAATCAAAAGAATTTGCACCATAACACATAGACTAGAGGTTAAGAGTGAGAATAGAAAGAAACAGTGAATTGTGAATTTGAATTGATTATTGAGAACTTGAGAGTATCAAAACTATCCCCAAAATGAGTTACCAAAACCCTATACTATAATAATAACATTGCTATCTGTATGTATACTGTAACTGTCTAACTGACTGACTTGGGGGTTACTTGGCTTTGTTTTCTCTTGTTCTCATTTCTTCTGAAGTAATAGGCCCCATGTTCCTCATAAGATTACTAGAAGACTTCTTATAGAACGAAGAGAAATGACTAATGAGGGATTTTCAGTTAGCCATTTTTAGTTGTTTGGCATTCACCTTTCCAATTATTCTCAATTTGCGAATTTTTGGAGGAGAAATTAATAATTTCGAACCTTTTGATATCCATATGAATCTATATCTTTCAGTAAATTGGCTCAAGTTGAATATATATAACTTTAAGATCTTTAATTATTCAATCTATAAAAATTGACCTGACTTCAGTACACATTTTACCCAGTAAACGTTTCAACATATGTACATTTTTCATTATCCACGTACATTGTGTTTTATTAAGGAATTCATCGATCCATAACTCTCTACATCACTCAGCTGCAATCTAGTTTTTATTCTTCCCCTTTTTTTCTAAATGATATTCGAGTAGAATTTTAATACTGTAGCGAGTAGTTCATTTTTCAAGGTTAACTTTACGAGTACACATTATAAGAATCATTGGCTTTTATTAGTGAACCCTTCATTTCATTTACCTTTCATTATTTTGGACATCCTTATAAGGGTAAGGAAAGTAACCTTTTAGTTATTCCCTTTGTCTTTCATTTCCCTCTCAACCCAGAAACACAGGATACCTAATCATTATTCTGTTCTTCATAAATATTTGAAATATTTTCCTAATTCACGACCGCTGTCTCTTTCAGCAATATGTTAAAGGTATATCTGCAACTGGGATGCAAACTAACTATGGTTTTGATGGTCAACTCAATGCATGTTGGACACATAAAATGACTGATGATGAGATTGAGGTGATCAAATCTGCCGGTTTTCTTGTTTCAATCATCCATGGCAGGTTCGTACCGTGTTAGTAAACATTTATGTAATGTTGCTTCATGGGAATGTCAGTTTTAAAATATAAATGAGAATTGATCCCAGACATACATAAACAGATCATTAAGACACAGAAATTGTGCTCGAAATTGAAAACACTGTACAGTTACTCAACTTATGCTTTTTGTAGTTTTATCTAATCATGGAAATATTTCTTCACGTTCAGGCATGATATAATTGCTCAGATATATTATGCAAAAAGACTTGCTCAGAGGCTTTATCCAGTGGCTAGAATGGTAGATCTTCATGGAGGTCATCTAGTAAGTCATGAGCGGCCTGAAGAGGTATATTTTCCTTCTAATATGATATATTATATTCTTGATTTGAGTTAATAACATACTGGCAATTTGCATACTGTACCATGCCTCTAAAGTTTCATTGGAAATGGACTAAAGCATTTCTAATTCAGGTTAATCAAGCACTATTTGACTTGATCAAAGCATCAGAAGCGAATATGAACCCACAGGATTGGACTAATTTGCCAAAGAAACAGTCTTGTAAGTATTCTAGGTTATAGATTCTATTGCACTTGGTAATTTAGTATGAGCTCTCACTATTGTGCCATGACGGTTTTCTGTAGCTTGGTGGGTTGTCAGTGTGATGTAATAATGTCTAAGCTCCAAGCAGAGACAGACCCACTTTCGTGGGTAAGGGGAGCGTTCCCACTCTAAATTTACCACTATCATACATGATTTTCCATTTCCGATCCCAGAACCTTACAAGGTTTGCCCTAAAACAAGAATCCCTAGGTAAAAATCTAACTTTACAAGCCACATCTTAGTTTTTGGACTTCACCCTACTTCTCCCTTCTCAGTAGCAACTAGCAAAACCCAATTTCATTTACAAGTGTTAACTGATATTTGGTTTCGTATATGGTTTGATAATTTAATTATCATCCAACGGCCCAGGTCTTCACAAAGAACAGAGACATGTTTCATAAGTGCATACCCAGTTCTAGTTGGGTTTACAGGTGAATTTCTTAGAGATGAGCTAGCTCTCATTCACATTCACAGCAAAAGAAAAATGGTGTTGCTTTCTGTGAAAAAACTAAAGAGTATCATTACTTGAAAATACCAAAAGATTTACTGGGCATGTTGACCAAAAGGTTTCCTCCCACTAGGCCAAAAGGTTTTTCAGGTCTGTCACTGGCTCCCAATTAGTAAAGACGTGGTGTGCTATCATATGCTTCCTTATTTGAAGTACAATACATACTAACTGCATTGCAGGCCCGTGACTAAGCAAGTGTATATTAGAAGGGGTTGGTATGGGTAGCAGTTGGTTGGGCCCAGTTAGGGGTAGCCTTTCTGTTATATGTAAGTCACCAACTCGCTATGAAACGGGAAAAACTGTATAACCTTTAAACCTGGGACTTAGGAGAATTTGAAAATTGTGGGGAGTGGATCCAGACCTCTCAAACCTCTGGAGCAATGTATCATATTCATTGGGAGATTTTCCCTATTATTCATTCAATAAAATTTCAATTTCCTCACTTTTGTTTTTTTTTTTATGTTGGTTCTGTCACCATATATTCTTATAAATCTAAGCTTACGGAGCTCAAGTTGCAATAATCTATCTGTATGATATCGGAGAAGATGTGTCGCCCAAGACAATCTTTAGGTGCACACTTTTTTTTTTCCTAATAAGATACACTTTATACTGATCTTGTACAGGGTGGAAAGAGAAAAGGGTGTTGATTATAACAAACAATCAGGCTGGAAGGAATGACTCCCTTAAATGCTACGTGTTAGAAAAACTGCAGATCTTCCTATTGTACTTCTTTGGTCTCCTTATGTTAGCATTTGAATATGGAAGAAAGCTTCTAAGAAGATTAAAACCAGTTCGAGTTGGAGGTTCCACCTCATATACTGAAAGTCAATGACTCTTGTTATTGGGTACCTGACTATGACTATTTTCTTTGCTGCACTATAGTAATTGATTTGATTACTTATAAAGATTTATGAGGCTGCAATCCTTAACTCCTACTCGTTGCAGGTGTGAATTGTGTAATTTGATAAATCCTGAAGCGAGAGAAATCACAGCAAACTGAGCCTCATGCTTGCTGCAAACTGAATTTCACAAGAGCCAGAAAGCACAAACGAGAATCCTGGAATTCTGCAATTTGAGGCATGTCACTAAATTATCCCTTTATTAGCAAGATGAATTACATGTGCTTCACAGAGCCAATAAAGGGGATATCGACATCAACTTTCCTTTTTGTACACTCTAGTGTAATATATTGATCGAATCTAACCCCGCAAATTCTGCTCCGTATCACAGTGTTTGATTAATATATTAAAATAAAAACTATAGAAACCAAATCACACGAAAAAGGAGTGAGATGATTCTGCATGCATTCTTTTACCAGATGATTTAAACGAATCACAGAATTGTCTAACTCTTGAGCCTCTTAGCAAACCTCATTTGATTTTCGTAATATCCATGTCCTTTATTTTCGCCTTTTTGTGGAATTTTTGGTTGAATGCAGGATAGAGAAAATTTGTAGGATATTTTTAATTGGTACGTTTGGTGATAAAGTGATAAACAGGAAGAGAGAATTAAAAACTAGGTGGGTTCTATTTTGTTTTCTCTATCTCTTATAATTCCTTTTTTTTATTTTTTTCTTTCAAACTAACACCCTTAAGTTTTATCTTGTTTCCCTCTGGCAACATTAATAATGCTTGTACACATTCTAACAACAATTTATATTTTAGTAAGAAATATGATTTGATTCAACCGAGTACAATGTTGTTTAGTTGTTTTTCATATTTAGAATAGAGATTTATGTGCACTCAAGTTAATTGTGGCCCACTGGCACTTCCAATTCTTGTTATAGGATTAAAACCTACTGGAGAATGTTATACCATCAACTCATTTGAAGGTAATTCAATCTCTTTATAAGAGATCGATTGGAGTCAACAAGCTTATAGTCATTTTATGTCAAACAACAATAGCAATGATCCCAACAATGTTGTCTCTTAACTGAACATGTTTCCTTTTATAACTTGTTGGTTGGTATCTCAATTTTTTTTTTTTTAAATCAATTCAAATAACTTCAGGTTTCTACCATTTGGCTTGATCGCTCTATTCAAGCAAGTCTATAATTTATTTAGCTAATTACTACTTGTTTGTGTATTTTATCTTCACCGTAACGCACTAGATGGTACAATCATAAAAATCTAACACTAATATTTCTAGACTACTGTGGCTCATTCAATTGTAGTTGAATTCTATAAAGAAGTACACTCTTATATTCTTGAAGGGGTGAGACTCATGACTGCATTATCTAAAAAGCCTAAAGCTTTAAGAGACCTAAATATTTAATAACACTTGACAGACAAAAGTTGACTAAGATTGATCAAATTAAGAGACCAAAACTAATAAATAAAATTATTTAAGACCAAGAGTAAATTTTTGAAAAAGCAAGGAACTAAAAGCATAGTTCATTCCAAAAGTTACATGAAATTCATAATTCGTGTAACAATCTACATACTGTCACGTGAACATGTAAGGTAACGCCTAGGAAAAAACTAAAAATGATAACCCGAAAACTTTAGGATCCGAGATCGGTTAAAATTTTATTGAATACAAATCAAAATCTTCAAAAGTTGAGTGAAAAAAATATTGTCCTAGGTTTTATAAAAAGAAGTTATGTTTATAAGTTTTATTAATTTTTTGATTGCTTTAATTTTAGGTGATGATGACCAGTTTGTCCAGCAGCTAAATTTTTTAAATTGTTTTATAAGTAAAAGACAAATTCTCATATCCTTAATAAAAACAGGCTTAGTATACTTTTCCTCTGTTTTTTAAGAACTATTTTATTTAATTATATTCCAACAAATAACTTGAAATTTCAAACATGCCTCTTTTTTTCCTTTATTAGTGGATCTCTAAATTTTGTATGATAAGAGAATGGAAAATGAATTACCAATAAAGTTATTTTCACAGTGTAAATTACACTCAATAAACCGTCCTCACAAGTAGCGAAGATAAGGTGTTTACTATACCTACATCATAACTGTTCTAATACCTATAATTGTTAAAGATGGAAAGCAACTTTCTATCAACAGGGAACCAAGTTTTCCCATTCATGAAAAAATGTTCAAATTTCCATAACTTGTAATCCACGTTGAAGTCAACTTCCCCATTCATGGAGAATGAATGAGCCTGAATTAAAATATTTCACATCCTTTAGTTTTCCTAAACTAACATACGTGTTGAATAATAGATGATAAAAACCAAATAAACGGTAAACTGGTTTGTCTGAGACCTCTGAAAAAGAAAAACATTTATTGGTGGTATCGTATGAAGATGAAGAATTGTGAAGAAAACGTACCTGGAAGCTGGGTTGGTTTGTCTGAGACGTGGATGAGGAATTTGAATAGAGAAGAAAGGGAAAAGATAAATGACGAAGAGAATATGTTTGATACCAAATAATATGCCTCAAACGCTAGCAGAGAAAAGAAGCTCTGAGCAAATATTCCGTTGGAATATGCTCACTCCCATGAAATTCTAATTCTGTTCCAAGGGTCCCAACGGGCTCCAACTACCCAATTACTTTAGGAAAAACCAACTTCATACGTTTTTCGACTTTTATTAGTACAACACACGTTAAACAAAATATTTTTTATAAGTTAAAGTTAGTGTTATATATAAGAATTTAGAAAATACATATATGAAAGAACTTTGAAAACGAGTTTATTTGTAAACTAATTTCATTTTTTCAAGAAATTTATTTATTTATTTATTTTCTTCAAAAAATTTCTGTGAATAGATGCTATATCTCAATTTAGAATGTCTTATAAATTACATAGATGTTAATTTCAATAAAAAAAATATTAATATACGTATTTAATTAATTTTATGAGTTCTACAAACTTATATATTGATATTTAAATTTTTTATTAATATCTCTTCCAAGCAATATTAAAATTTTAAAACATCTGACAATTTCATTTCATTTAATAAATTTAATTTGTTACATGGAATTCTTGATTGCAAATTTAGAGTTGAATTGTAAGTCTTATATTAAATAAAACTAATTAGGGTGCGTATATATAAGTAGAAAATTTAACAAATCTATTAAGATAAAATTTTAGGTTAAAAGTAGTTTTATATTTGTTTATGGTTTATTGGTGTCAAATTTTGATCACATCAAGGTTTTTATGAATGCTTAGTAATCTGAGTTTGCTTGTACTTTTTGTTGTAAAGTTCATGAATGGAACAGGTAAATGATGAAACACGTTAAAAAAAAATTTATTAAATTATCGATGAATATATTTTAGTTGGTAAATTTGAATTATCTATGAATATATTTTAGTTGGTAAATTTGAATTACCTATGAATACATAATCTAAAGGATTTTGCTTGTACCCGAATAAGTAGGAAACTTAATAAATTAATTAGATGATTATTTAGTTAATTTAAAGTTTATTAGAAATTAACTGAATTAGTATATAATATTTTCTCAGAGAATTTTTTTTTCTTTTTTTTTATAGAGGCTGAGTGAATGAAAACTATTTTCTCATTACTTATGACATTCATTACAAGTCTTATATATAACAGTAAAAGTATGTAATACTAAAAACAAAAATACAGAATATAATGTTGCTAACAAACCTACAACATATCAAAACATAAAATACTACAAACAAAAATAATCTAAAAAAAAATTCTACAGAAAACATTATATATTAACATATGATAGCCGATGAATAATCTAATTACGAGAAAGTTAGAGAATTAACCTGTTTTTATAATATTTGGTTCAGTCTTCTATTTTATCTATTGAGTCTTAAAACCCTCCCTCCTCTTATTATTTTCGAAAATGATATTCCAACATTGATTTTTGAACTCAATTTTGACATGGCTTACATGACACTTTTATTTTATTTTTAAACTAATTTTTTTAAATGAAAGTAAACTGTTGTGCACGTGCGAAAGTTACCCGAAGTTATTTTTTGGCAAAATGAAAGTGTTGGTGAGACAGGGAGAGAGAAAGTGAGAGAAAGTGGAGACCGAGTGAAGTTCTCGCGTGAGAGAAGCAAAGCGGGAGGCCGTCAATGTAAGCGGAGACACCTGCGATAACGACGATACTGGACGGGATCGATTCTAGTGGAAGCGAGTTGACGACAACGACAACCATTCCACCGGAAGCCGTTCTGCAACGCCATTTGAGTGTAAGGTTCTTGTTATTGTGTCCTAGTTGTTTCGTTCAGCATTGGAAAAGGTTTGAGCTTTGGGGGAAAAACTTGTTTTTTATTTTCGTTTTTTGTGGAACATTGTTTGACTGAGTCGTTGGTGTTGTCTGCACTGTGGTGTGCTTTTGTAGTCTCCATTGTGAAGTCGTGTGTTGTGGTCTTTGACAATGGTGTGCCTTTGGGCAACACCAAATTTTTCAAAGCAGCACATTTGGGGGTTTTGGAATTTTGGTGGCCGTATGTTACTAACTTTTGGTGGGAGATGGAAAATAGGAATTTTTTATGTTTCACGGGATGGGCTTTGGTGTTTGATTGGCTATAATTTGTTGGTGTTATTGTGTGTTGTTTTAGGAATGTTGTTTGGTTTGTCTAATTATTTTATTCTATGCCATTGAAGGGTAAATCTTTGCAGTTGTAACATAGGAAAGAATGGCGGGTAAATTACAATATGATGACATGGTATTGACATTGCACTTTTAGGATTTGGTTGTTATCATTATTTGTGTTTCAAGTTTAATTAAGTTATAATTTATGTCTTTTGATTGATTGTTAGTTTCAGTTGCGTACCTTTTGTTACACGAAGTACATGACTGAAATGAACGAATTTCTTTTGGATAGCCATCGTGCAAGGATACAGGATACACCATTCCAATGGTGTTTGCACATAGTAAAACCGTTACAAATATGTAATCCCCTTCTGCTGGAGATGTTGAAGCGATGGTTACCTGCTCATGAATCTTTCCGTGTCATGCAACGGTGTATTCCATTTACTTGTGGTGACATTTCCATGTGCTTAGGATTGGGTGGTGTTGGGGTAGATGTCGAATTTGATAAAAATATTTGTGGTGTTATTGGTTCAGTTATGAAAGATAAATTAATAACAGTTGAAAATGTTATTGATGAGATTAAGAGTTTGGTACAGGCTGAGTTTGTTAATGTTGATAATGTTTGTCGTTTGTATATTTTAGTTTGTTTTGCGGTCCTTTACTTTTCTAGGAATTCAAGAACTATTAGTAATATTCCTTTTAGTGTTTTAGACAATATAGATAGGTTGTCCAGTTACAATTGGGGTAAAACAGTTCATACCTATCTGGTTAAAAGTTTAAGTCGTGCCTTTTTGGCACTTGGTCAGACGGAAATCTGCTTAAGCGGGTCAACAACAGTTTTGCAGGTATAGAGAACGTTATTTAATGATTATTTCTTATTTGTACAATATTTAAAATGATGAAATTGACAATGTTGTTTTTTATAGTTATGGGCTGTAGAACGACTTCGATTATCTGCGTCAGATGCAGAGTTAATTTTTCCAAGAATTTTGGGCTGGACAGACGTTCAATTAAAGAGAACACGCATTGAGAAGTTATTTCAAGAGAGCCATGTATAAGTCCCTGCCATTTTTACTTTATGAAAATGTTAATTATATTTTAACACTAATTTTTTATGTCTTTTGTTCATTTAGATATTTTTGGAATGGAGGTTGAGAGAAGAAGACCATGAGAATGAAATGATTCGACAAGCCTTGCAACTTGGAGACAAACGACAATCCAAAAAAGCGCATGTAGATTTAAAGTTTGCGTCGATGCAAGATTTGTTAAAGAAGTTGCGAAATCATGGAAGACACCTACGGAAGATGAAGAAGCACATGACGAAATTGCGTGAGGAAATATTGTCTAGATGTCATGTAGGGGATGAAAAAGATGGAGAAAATGTTCACGACAAGGGTGGGGAAGCTGTACACGAAGAAGGCGATGTTGAGGTTGAGGTTGAAGTTTGTCACCATGAGGATGAAATTCATGACCAGGTTCATAAAGGTTTTGACTTGAACTCTGAATCCGATGTTGGCCATTTTGGGGAGGTTTCAGCACTTCAAAGTTCCATATGATCCACAGCAGCCATCAATTGATACATTAGGGGTTGACTTGATGAAGTTGTATAACACTATCACTTTTTACAGTGTATCTTACAGGTATTACTAATTATTTGTTTATGAATGTTATGAAAATGATTAAACAAACAATCATATTTGTAACTGACAGACTTAAATTGTAGGGTGGTGGCCAATATAAATGGCCAAATTTTGGGTACCTCTGAATGCTGGGGTTTTGGTCCTGCAAATAAGGTTTTACAATTTGGTAAGAACTGCTTTTTCATGTATTTAATGTTTATATTATTTGGTAGCCTGATTTGTGAATCCTTTTGTGTAGGCTGTTTTGTTCGGTGGAAGCACAATGATGTACTTTGAACGACACAAATATGGTCATGTTAAGAGAATAACTTTCAATCTGTTATATGCAGTATAAAGAATGTTTGATTATGACTGACTTAGCTTTATTTTAATTAGAAATAACTAATGTCAGTTATGATTGTAGACTCATGTTTTGCACGACTCACGCAAGATGAAGGTTAAGAGACGAGAATGGACATTGAAAGACTATCAGACTTAGTTTTGTACAGGATTGATTTCTGTAGAGGATATTCTGGATGCTGATTTTTTGAGATTCCTAGTTATATATATAATTTTTGTTGCATTTTTAATACTGTCAAAGTTTATGAATACATTTATTATGTTATGCAGTTGTTTGCCCCAATGGTGCATGAAGGTCATTGGTGGTGCTATGTTGTAAATTGTCAACAGAAGAAGCTGTTTGTGTTGGATTCAATTGGACACTCAAATAAAAATGGTAAGAGAATAGACAACGCTATTATAAACACTACAAATTTTCAATATACGTTTTTTTATAGGTTGTCATAAATCTTTATTTCATTGATTTCATGATTGTTGTTTTGTTCATGGTAGGCTCATAATTTGGGATTGCTTTTTGGTATGATGTTGAAATGTAAAGATGATGAACATCCAAAATTTAAAGCACAATGTGACATAACTCCTATTCAACCAAACTTGTAAGTGTTTTCATTTATAGTATCCAAATTACTTATAGTTTCATGGTTTCTCTAAATTTGTGTTGTTGAATGTATTTATTTTGCCTTGATGTAGGTATGACTGTGACATTATTGTTCTTCAAATGATGGAGTTGTGGGATGGTGAAAAGAAATTTGATGGCAATAGCATGTCCAACTACACCAATGTAAGTTAGAGGAAGTTTAAGTAGTTAGTTTTTACATAGTGTATTAGAATGTGATTTAATGAGTGAGAATTTTGATATTTGTTTTGCAAGAACAACTACAACAGATTAGGCAACAATACATATGGAATTGGATTCTAGATATATACAACATTCAAAGGGAATATGTGCTGCAGTACTACGATTTGTTTGTTAGACGTTAGGTCGTGGTGAACATCTGTTATCTGAATACTTACTGCAATGCACAGTGAACTACATGACCGAATCTAAAATTTTGTGTTCTACTGAAGTATATAAGTGTACAAAATCGTTAGGTAGATCCCCAGTAATTATGTAATGGGTCCCCACTTTAACCTCATTGGTGCTATTGTATTTTTGATGTCAACATACTTCACACTCTATATTTATGTTTTATTAACTGAAATGTTACAGTACTTAGAATTATATGTTGAGTGTAGCACACCTTTTGTGTTTCTGGAACTGTTGTGGCCATTTCATTGTGTTTGTCTTGTTTATGCTTTTACAAAGAATATTTGTGGCCATAATGGTGTATGTTCCATTTATGATTTGGAAATGTGTAGAGCAACATATTTTTTGCCACTCTCCACATATTTTGACAACACTCCCTACTTTTGGGTTCCGTTTTTCATTCTGTAATTTCAAAAGAATTGGAAGGATGATGAAGGAATGTCGAGCATTTAGGAACTTATATTTAAGGTCATTTACAAAAAGGTCAAGTGATGATGTTGTGGTGGTGAAGATGTAGCTACTATTTTGAATATGGATATATCTGACCAAAATGTTTGGAAGCACTCATCACATAATATGACAACACTCCCCACCTTTGGGTGCAATATTTATTTATATTAATTTGAAAATGCTTCCAACCAAGGAGGATAAAGGAAATTTAAGGATTTGAGAACTTTTATTGAATTTAATTTACATGAATGTGAGTTGATGATGTTGTGTAGATTATTGGTGTGTGTTCCATTTTCCATGTCAGAATTTGTAGACCAAATTATTTGATTACACTCCCCACATAATCTGAGAGCACTCCCCACCTGTGGGTGCAATATTTATTTTTAGCATTTGAAAATGCTTCCAACCAAGGATGAAGAAGGAATTTTGAGCACTTTGTAATTTTTATTTAATTTGATGTACATGACGAAGAGGTCATGATGTTGTGCAGGTTATGGAGTGTGTTTCATTGTCGATGTCAGAATCTGCAGACCAAAATATTTGATTGCACCCCCCACATAATTTGAGAGCACTCCCCACCTGTGGGTGCAGTATTTATTTTTAGCATTTGAAAATGCTTCCAACCAAGGATGAAGAAGGAATTTTGAGCACTTTGTAACTTTTATTTAATTTGATGTACATGACTAAGAGGTCATGATGTTGTGAAGGTTATGGAGTGTGTTCCATTTTTTATGTCAAAATCTGTACACCAAAATATTTGGTTGCACTCCCCACATAAATTGAGGCTACTCCCCACCTCTAGGCGCAATACCTTTTTTATTTATTTTAAAATACTTCCAACCAAGCGTGCAGAAGGAATATTGCGAACTCTGTAACTTTTATTTAATTTAGTGAACATGACTCTGTGTGCAGATTAAGGTCTGTGCTCCATTCTTCATTTGAAAGTGTTAAAACAAAAATATTTGGTAGCACTCCCCACATAATTTTATAGCACTCCCCACCTTTGGGCACAATAATTTATTTATTTATATTTGAAAATGCATCCAAGCAAGCAAGGTAGATGAAGGAATTTTGAGCACTTGAGAAATTTAATTGAATTTAATTTACATGAATGTAAGGTGATGATGTTGTGCACATTATGGTGTGTGTTCCATTTTTTATTTGAAAATCTGAACACCAAAATATTAGCCAACACTCCCCACATAAATTGAGAGCACTCCCAACCTCTGGGCATAATATTTAATTTTTTTTTATTTGAAAATGATTCCAAGCAAGGAGGGTAGATGAAGGAATTTTGAGCACTTGAGAACTTTATTTAATTCTATTTACATGAATGTAAGGTGATGATGTTGTGCACATTATGGTGTGTGTTCCATTTTTTATTTAAAAATCTGAACACCAAAATATTAGCCAACATTCCCCGCGTGAATTGAGAGCACTCCCATCCTCTCGGCGTAGTATTTATTTATTTTTATTTGAAAATGATTCCAAGCAAGGAGAACAACCCATAATAATCAGAATAGAAAAAGAGTGTCCCTGAAATCCTTCAGTATTTTCATGAGAGGCCAAACACACAATCAGATGATTAAAGTCAGGTTCATGTTTGGCCCATGTTGTTGCTGCCTTTTCCATCATCTTTTCCTCACCCCATTGCTTATGCCATTGCTCCTTAATGTATAAGTCTTCCCTAGGCATTAAGACAAAAAGAGAGGGGTTAGTAAGTGTTCCCAATGAAAATGCAAGATCATGGTGTGAATGGGAACCACAATTTAACGCATTATCATCCCCCTCTAAGGATTTCATCTCAACAATGAATTTCAAGTGTGTGAGGAGAGACTCATTCTTGTGTTTCTCTCTTTGTTCTTCTTCTCTCATCTCTAGCTCTTTTTCCTCTTTTAACTCTCTCTCTTGTCTTGCCTTTTCCCACTCCCTTTTTGCTTCTTGCTCTCGTTTGACTTCGAGCTTTTGCCTAACACTCCTCTTCACCTTTTTCAAATATACAATGTAATCTTGGAGTTCTTGAAGAGTCATGTACTTGGCGTCCCAATTAGGACATTGATAATTTTCGTGTCCATAACCTTCACACTTTGTGCACCTAATAGCACTTGTTTTGTCGCTTGGCAATGATCCTCTATCATGTTTGTGCTCCCTTCTGAGTTTCCCAAGTTTGTTATTCAGTCTGATGATTCTGGACACAATGAAGTTGATATCCTCTATCAAGGTCGAACGTGTATGGAACATTGTGGAGTGCTCAAAATTGCTAATTCCTGCAATGAAAGAGAGGAAACAAGAACTAGCACAAAACACAGTAAGTGGTTAGCACAAATAATGTGGATAAAATTATCAAATGGGCCTCACCACTCCTTACGTGTTTACACTCAATTTCACTCGTGTTTCACTCTTTAAGTGTATTCACTCACTCTCAAGTTCCTGTTCAGTTCTTCAAAGAACCTCCAATCAACCTATCAAGAAATCAACATCAAAGTGAAAGATGTAGCAAATCTAAGCTCAACTCAGGAGGCCAAGGAAAGGATGACTCAAAGACAAAACCAAGGAAATTTAAAGACAAACTAAAAAGCACCAAAAGCAAGAAAGCGTTAAACCAAAGAGAGTGAATATGTGACAAACTAAGACCTTGACAACGAGAAAATCACTATAAAAGACAAGAGTAATCTAAACAAAGTATTTAGAATTACTACTGGAAATGTGAAACAAAATACTCAAGCTAAATTATGATGAATAATTCAAACTCCCACAAGCAATACTTCCAACAATTTAGCTCAAGGTACATTGTCCCACAACACAAGAAACCAAGGAAAAATCAAACTCAAAGAGAAATTATGGACATGAGACTCAATTAAAGCAAGGAATTTAAGGAAAATGATTTATGGTAACAAGGACTATGACCTAGAAAGAAGCATAACGTGCACCAGGTATATCAATCATAACAAAACAGCCCAAGAATCAACTCCATTCATGCCCAAAACAAAGTGAGACACTTGCAAAACATCAACAAAAACAAGCACGCTTGCTATCCAAACCACCCAAAACACGTCCCAAAACGCAACAGCAAAATTGCACTGTTCAGCCAATGAAACAGCACCAAAAATTCACCTAGCACGTTGTTGTCAAACACTGCGGTTTGTGGCTGGCATCGCTTAAGCGAGTACAACATGGATTAAGCGAGGGAGACACGAATTAAGCAGGGGAGTCACGTTGTCCTATTTTCCTGCACCACAATTTCAATTCTCCATCATGCTCTTTGATCCAACCTACACCAGAAACACCTAAGTGGCATGGGCCAAGATGACTTGCTGCACCAAAATGCCTAGTAAGGTTGCCACCGAATGGAACAGCCAGCTATAACACCACTGCCAATTCTGCGCTGAATGTGGCAAGAAGCCAACCACAACTGCACCGCTTAGGACAACCACAAGCTGTTCTCTAGGATTGGCTAGAACATGTTGCGGAAATCATTCCAGACTCCATGTTCTGCACCCAGAATTTTAACTGCACAGAATGGGGTTGCATAAACCAAAAATCCTGATTCACGTGAAACCAGCCACAATCTGATATGAAGTGTAGCTGCAAGAGTCCAAACTGCACCAAGAATTCCAAAAGCAAAGAAATAAAATGCTGTAGCTAATGAAGCCTTGCTGACTTTGCTTAACACCTCTTGCAATCTGCTGCACCGACTGGACCAAAAGCATATATGGCTGGCACCGAATGAGCCTTAAAGATGTCCACCGAAAGCCAAGAAGAGCTGCTGTCGTGGTGAACTTCTTTAACTGCCATGCATGGATCAATATCTTGCTGTCCACTGAACTTAAGAAGTGTGATTGTATACTGCAGCGCCCAAAATTTTGCACACTACCACTTGAAATAAATGTATGTTATTGCCAATTATAGGTCCAATCCAGCCAGCTGCTACCACTGCTAGAATCGTCTTCAATCTGCAAGAGAACAAGACCACTCCACCACTTGGCATCTCTATGTACCACGAACGAGCCAAGGATGCCACCACTGCACCATAAGTCCACCTCAAGCCTGACAATTTCGGTATTCCACCATTTGAAACCACATAGTAGAGGACTGATCCAATTACTACAATATGCTATATATGACCACACCACAAGCTTCCAATTTTCTACATTAAATTCTGCAGTTTGGTTTGCACCGCTGAACCCCAAAACCTGTTGGCTTAATTCCACAACACCAAGCTATTGCAATAACACATAAGTTGCTCCCATACGATAAACTTACACCAACCCACTTCTCTTGCCAACTGAAACAAAATTGAACTTGAACACATAAATTTTTTTTTCCACTGAGGTAATTTTGCAAACACTTGGTACTCATGAATTTCAAGAACACAAGCTATCCACGAATTGCTACTCGGCGTGCCAACCAAAAAAAGGTTCCAACAAGAGAATAAAAAAGTTTTAGCAATTTGTTTTGCAACTGGAGCCCATTCGGGGGGATTTAGATTGCCACAACTAAACCAATAACAAATACTCAATGGCTACAATGAAAGAACATGGAAGGGCCGCTTTGAATAAGTAATTTTGAAGGCCACAAAGTTGTGCCGTTATGGATAAACAACCACTTCCATTCACCAATTGAAAAGCAAGCCAGACGAATATGACCCACAACGTAATGAACGAAAACAAACGAATGCAGCACAAACAATTTTGGAACCACAAACGAGAAAATCCGAAACCAATCTAAGAAGAACAACTAACCGAGCTCTGATTACCAGATTATGAAGGACCGTCTCGGATTTGGGGGAAAATCGTTTGGAACGAAAATGGGTATGAACCCTAACATGAAAAGGGGGAAAATGGAAGACGTCGATTTGGGGGTTTTCGGAACGGGAGGAAATCACGCCACTTGAAGGAGGTTCCAAGATAAGTGAGGAAGATCCGCCACTTTGAATCGGAGATTCAAAGATAAGGATCGGTGGTTCTGAGTAGAACCTCGAGACTTGAGAGAAAACTCAAATTTTCATATAACTCAAATCTGAATACAAATGTGTCTCACAAGGGCTTATATACTATGGGCCGAAACACAAAAAGGTCCAACATAACTTAAGGTCTGAAAAAGCCCAAACAAAAATATTACAAAAAAAATATAAAAGAGTTCCTATTCTACGATCTGAAGCTAATTTGAGATCTCTTTGAAGATCATAGGCATGATTCCATCATCTGTTTTCTAATCCCTTGATGGTCTCGAACCACGCCTCCATCACCTAAACTTTGGGATCAAGTGATGGATGGGGCTCAATGACAGACTTCATAGTCGCTTGGACTAGTTCATTTGTCAGTTCACAAATGTCTGCTTTGAAGATCTAATTTTCAATAAAGGGTATTTCCATATGAATGAACAAAGTAGTGAACAAACGTTAGCATTTAGTAGAAGTAAGGTGACATAATTTCAAATTGTGGTCAGTACCTTCACAATGTTGCGGACAGTGATGTTGAGGTAACAAATTTTATGTTTATGACTAAAAGTCGCAACCTGCTATGAAGAAGGAAAGAACATTACTATCACAATGATTTACCGTATAATGTTTTGATGTTAATCATGACATTCTAAAATGTGTGGAAGGAAATTTTACTTACGATGTTCAAAAGTAAAACTGCTCCAACATTAAAATCTCTTCGATATTCTGGATGAAGAAGTACTTTTCGGTGCACACTTGCCCAAACGGTGCTAGTAGGATCCTGTTCTTGTAAATGCAGGAATTAGTCAAAGAATTTGGTTTCAATACATATGATCTTTGTTAAAGAATGATACCTTCACACATATTTGCATATCGCCTAACCCATTTGAGTTGCACTGTTCCACAATGCATGCTACAAAAGGAAGGATACCAGTTCTGTTACAACTTCCTAAGTGTGTAGTATTGTTAATGTCTCCGTCCTTAACAAGCCCTGCCAATGACAACTACAATTACTGTTTTGGCTACATTCAAATTGACAACAAACTAATTTTTATTAAACCATATGTACCATGGAACTTTATGAATTTCTCTACCCATAACCATGCATTTGATTTGAAATCTCGTTCATAAGTTGCAACAGCAATAGCTTGTGCAAATTCTTGTGTGCTTTGTGCATCTTTTGTACCACGGTTAATGATGGCTGCCTGGACATTTCCTACAGGCCCTGTAATAAGTGTAGTTGATGAATTACATTTTTTAAGGAAAGATTCCAAATCTTGTTCTTCTACATCAAGCCCCTTCCACGATTCCATTGGCACTAAACAACAGACAATATTAACAGAGTTTAATGAACAAGTATGTGAGGTAAATGAAAACCAGTCGGCCAAATTTAATGATGTCCAAGTTAAATGCAGAAATGAAAGAGTTGTTGACTTACCTACTATGTAACCGCGCAACCCAACAAACTAAGAAAGTTATTTTCGTCTGATACCAAGTGGGCCGCGAGGTCCAATATATACAAAAAGTAATTAAAAGTGATATGTCCATAATACCCTTACTTTTCTTCTTCAGGAAGTTTAATGGTCATTGACGTATTGTTTCCTGTTTCATCGCCACCACATTAACTTCTCTCCAACCCCCTTACCTAACACAACTTAGTGCAAAGTTATGGTACCAGCTTCCACATTAAAGGCACGCAGGTGGTAGCTGTCTTTGAATGCTGTTTGGAGCTCAACACTCTTCCTCGTTAAAGATCGTCAACTTCCATTCCAAGTAAGTGGGGATTATTAGTTTAAAAAAAATTATTTCTGCGAGCAAAAAATATTTTCATCTCCGCATTAATGATGGAGGTTGTCTGCATTGGCTTGGTATGTTTAAACATTACAGTCGCAGTTACCGTGTCTGTTACCTAGGGTTTCAATCAATGTTGAATATGATATTTGGCCACCAAGTCTTTGTCTTTGAATGAAATATTGAATATCTTATCTAATGACATGTACAACCATCTTATTGACCATACAAAGATTATAATGGAATCATTTCCGTCACTTGATGATATTTGCTTGGGCGAAGAAATTATTGTCGAAGCATCACATGAAGTCAATGAAGAAACCAGTAGTGACAATGCACATAACCTCAACGAAGATGACATTGTTCCAAAAGTCCATATGTGTTTTGATACGTTGGAGGCTGTGAAAGTTTTTTACAAAAATTATGCTATCAACATTGGCTTTGGTGTTAGGATCAAAAGTTCCCTACGCGGAGCAGACAATGAAATCAACTACATAAAGTTAGTTTGTTTTCGTGAAGGAAATTATGTGTCAATCATTCCCCTAAAATTGAAGATCGTGCCAAGCCAAAAAAAAGCAATGCAAAGCAGGTATAACTGTTGGGAAGAAGGAAGGAAAATGGTACATAAGGAGTGTTGTCACTGAACATAGTCATGATATTAGTCCAAAGAAGTCAAAGCTAATACGTGGCAACTGTAAAGTAAATATGCATGTCAGGCAAACAGTTGACATTAACAACGAAGCCGATGTTAGAATCAACAAAAGTTTTCGATCACTAGTTTGTGAAGCTGGTGGATATGATAACATAAGCTTCATTGAGCGGGATCTTCGCAACTACATTGGTAAACAAAGAAGGTCATTGTGCAAGGATGGGAATGGACAAGCGTTGCTTCGACACTTCTCACAAATGAGAGAATTGAACGACTTTTATTTCGATATAGACATGGACGAAAACAACAGAATATGCAATGTCTTTTGGGCCGATGCAAGAAGTCGAGCGACATGTCAAGATTTTGGTGATGTGGTGTCATTTGACACCACCTACTTAACCAAAAAATACGACATGCCATTTGCGCCTTTTGTGGGAGTCAATCACCATGGGCAGTCTATTTTGTTAGGTTGCGATCTTGTATCTGCTGAGGACACAAGTATGTTTGTCTGGCTTTTTCAGTGTTGGCGTTGATGCATGTCCAACGTTGAACCTGATGGTATCGTGACTGACCAATGTAAAGCGATGATGAACGCAATTCAAGTAGTTTTTCCTAACACAAAACATAGGTGGTGCTTGTGGCACATCATGAAAAAAAGGTGCTTGAGAAATTGCAAGGGTACATAAACTACAAACCTATGAAGACTGAATTAAAAAAACTTGTGTACGACTCCATCTGTGTTAATGAGTTTGAGTTAGGGTGGCTGGGCTTTATTAACAAGTATGACTTGAATGCAAATGAATGGTTGTCTACATTGTATGATGAGAAGCATCGTTGGGTTCCCTACTATTTGAAATGTCATTTCTGGGCTGAAATGTCAACTACACAAAGGAATGAAGGCATGAATGCATTTTTTGATGGATTCATCAATTCTAGCACAACCTTGCAACAATTTGTGGTACTGTATGACAATGCATTAAGGCAAAAGAGAGAAAAGGAGTTTGAAGCTGACTTTCCATTTGTTAATACAATTGTTGCATGTGGATCTCAATCACTAATTGAAAGACAATTTCAATTAGAATACACACACACCAAATTTGGTGAGGTTCAAACGAATTCAGGGGTAAGATGAATTACTTCGTTAAGAGTGTGTCAAAAGATGAAACTGTTTGGAAGTATACGGTCAAGGAAGAGTGGATATGGAACGGAAAAAAAACCACAAAATGCACAATTTAAACTCGACTCAGTGACAACAAATATTGAATGTAGTTGTTTGTTGTTTGAGTTTCGAAGCATATTGTTTCGTCACAACTTCTTGATCCTGGGACAAGAAGATATTGAATGTGTTCCAGAGAAGTATGTTCTCCGACGTTGGTCTAAAATGTGCGAAGGAGACACAACCTCATAAATGCAGGTTACAATAGAAGTAGTGACGACCCACGAATGCAAAGGTACCAATTATTATGCAAGACTTTTTATGATATAGTTGAGGTTGCTTGTGACTCAGATAATGCAACAAATAAGTTGTGTGATGAACTGCACCTTATAGCAAAATTATTAGGGGTACCAACCAAACCAATCCAATGTGTAATTACCAACGCTGGTGGATGCCAAAGCAATAATGATGTTATTCCATCTGCAACCAACATCGGAACGGTTCTAAGCCCAATTCAGGTTAAGAGGAAGGGAAGACCACGTTCAAACAGAATTTAATCAACTATTGAGAAAATATGTAAGAGGAAGAGAACAAATGCGTCTAAAAACAAAGCTAGTAGAACTTTATTGGTCAGTACATTTAATTTTATAAAATGTTAATAAATTATGAAGTCATTAATCAATACTAGAACTAACTGTTTGTTATATTTTTAACAAGACACATGCTATTTTGATACATCATCAGACCATCAACATGTGCCCTTTGAAGGCCAATCGTTACTCAAAACACATTCCTAATAATGGATTTATGTCTTTGTTGACATCTGTGGAGTCTGATTCTGGAAACACTCAAATGTCTACAACAACCCACAATTGAAAAAATTAGAGGTACGAACACAAAGTCAAGTACAAATGGAATGTGGTGGTAAAGTGATTTGTTGTCATCAAAGTTATATTTATGTTTTGTTAAACATTTACAACTAGTTTTGGAAATGCACCTGAGATAGCTTAACTTTATTATCAGATAGCTTTTGGGCCACATGAAATAGACAAACATAATGTAACTCATGTCGTCTTGTTTGTCAATTACATGTGTGTAAATGCTTGGTGATTTCATATTGTAATGGTTATTCCATTTAATGAAATATTATGTCCTTTGAACGTTTCCTCTATTAAATATTCCAATTAGATGAATAATTAAATTTCTTAATTCCATTTCATTATTCATTAAATGAATTAATGTTAGTGACTATGGCCATTACGTTAACGGGTACCAATCATGTGTCCATATTAACATTGGTGGCACACACTAAAAGTTAACGTTTCAGACTCCATGTGGGGGAACCCAATGTTCAACTTCCACCATTTCATATTAATTATGTATTGACCCTTCAAACTTACTGCTGCGACACCCACCAATCCGTCTCGTCTGTCCAGCTCTCCTCAACCACCAGTATTTAATGCCTTTAATGTAACCTTGTTTGAGATCCACTCTCATCTATCAAAAACCCTAACAAATCATGGAAACATCACCACCAACCCAATAATATGGCAGCGAATGGTTGCAACAGTGAAGGCCAAATTCATGTTCATGACGTTCCTCCTATTGGGACCAAGGTGTTGTGGACCTTCACCACGATTAACATACATCAGCAGGTTCTTCGTACCCTTTTAATTGTCATTGTCTTTACAATGATTTACATTATTTAACATATTATGTTTCTGACTTTCCATGTAGTCGTTTGCTTATGTGGATCGACATTTTGTTGCGACATTTGAAAAGGAACTCACCCACGGACTTTGCTTGATAGCTTTGAAAATCGATTTGTAGTATCCTATAACATGGATACAATGAATCCAAAATTAACGGATGGGTGGAAAGATCTGGAAAAGACATACACAACACAGATGTGGGACTCATACGTCCAATTTCGTTATGTGGGCAACTGTAATTTCCAAATAACAGTTTTTATTGGGCAATGCACACTAGAAAATATGGAGGCATTCTTAGAGAGAGCATCCACGGACCCTGGAACAACACTGTTTGCGATGACGTTGACTAAATCTCAAGCAAAAGCAAGTCACTTGGTAATTACTTTTTTTCTGATGTGAATTCTCTTAAATACGATTAATACCTATGAATTCAACCTTTTTGGTGACGTTATTGTTGGTTATCTTAACAGGACTTGAATGTTGCTTTTGCTGACGTCATCAAGAGCCTTGAAATGAATGTCATATATCTGGTTACACGGAGAAGTGGAGTGGAATGCAAACTTCTTGTGTCGTGATCGAAGAAATCAACCAAGTTTGGACAAGCTGGAGGCAGTTTTGTGTTGAAAATAGGTTGAAGGAAGGAGACAGATTGGTGTTTGAGGTAGACCATCTTCAAAAACAACCTATAGTTGATATTTACATTAATCGGTGCTACTGTTACGTTGCAAAGTCAATAAATTTAGTCTGATGTTATGACATCCACACAGACGCTTGTACAAGTGTTTTGTGTGTTTATGTTCTCATTACAAAAATTTAAATAAATTTTGCCATTTTGTTACTTTTTGGTAACTTGGGAGTCATTTCTTTAATTAAGATGTATTTGATGTTTCAATGTGCAAATACTGGTGAATTATTTGATACTTTGATGCAAACAAATTATTCATATAACCAATACATTAGGTGCAACCTTATTTGGATGTGGGTAATCATGATTTAACAGCAAAACAAGAGTAACATCAGTCCCAGTATTTAAGTTCCAACTATGGAGTCAATAATAACTTCATGTGGAGTGTTGATGAATATTTCGGTTTTCGTTTCCCAGTCTTGTGTTATGAATCCATCAACATTGTCAACAACATTTAATAACAACAATGTGAACATATTACAATTTTATTTGCTAGGCAAAAACATGCACTTTAAACTCACAATTACGTTAAAAATTGGGGACTGAAACTACCCCAAGTGGGGAGTTCTGTTACATATTTTGGTTGACACAACCAGTATTTATGACCAATTCTAATTTCAAGGTTCGTATAACCAATTCTAATTTCAAAGTTTAGAATCACGACAATGTGAACATATTACAATTTTATTTCCTAGGAATAAACATGTTCTTTAAACTCACAATTAGGTTAAAAAGTGGGGAGTGTTGTTACATATTTTAGTTTACACAACCAATTTTTATAACCAATTCAAATTTCAAAGTTTTTATAATCAATTCAAATTTCATGTTTTTTATAACCAATTCGAATTTCAAATTACAATTTTATTTCCTAGAAAAAACATGTTCTTTAAACTAACATTTACGTTATAAAGTGGGCAGTGGAACTAAAACGAGTGGGGAGTGAAGTTACATATTTGGGTTCACACAACCAGTTTTTATAACCAATTCAAATTTCAAAGTTTTGATAACAAATTCAAATTTCATGTTTTTTATAACCAATTCAAATTTCAAATTACAATTTTATTTACTAAGCAAAAACATCTTCTTTAAACTCACAATTAGGTTAAAAAGTGGGGAGTGAAACTAAAACAAGTGGGAAGTGTTGTTACATATTTTGGTTTACACAACCAGTTTTTATAACCAATTCAAATTTCAAAGTTTTGCTAACTAATTCAAATTTCATGTTTTTTATAACCAATTCAAATTTCATATTACAATTTTATTTCCTAGGAAAAAACATGTTCTTTAAACTAACAATTATGTTATAAAGTGGAGAGTGGAACTAAAACGAGTGGGGAGTGAAGTTACATATTTGAGTTGACACAACCAGTTTTTATAACCAATTCAAATTTCAAAGTTTTGATAACCAATTCAAATTTCATGTTTCTTATAATCAATTTAAATTTCATATTACAATTTTATTTCCTAGGAAAAAACATGTTCTTTAAACTAACAATTATGTTATAAAGTGGGGAGTGGAACTAAAACGAGTGGGGAGTGAAGTTACATATTTGAGTTGACACAACCAGTTTTTATAACCAATTCAAATTTCAAAGTTTTGATAACCAATTCAAATTTCATGTTTCTTATAATCAATTTAAATTTCAAATTACAATTTTATTTGCTAGGCAAAAACATCCTCTTTAAACTCACAATTAGGTTAAAAAGTGGAGAGTGAAACGAAAACAAGTGGGCAGTGCTGTTACATATTTTGGTTGACACAACCAGTTTTTATAACCAATTCAAATTTCAAAGTTTTGATAACCAATTCAAATTTCATGTTTTTTATAACCAATTCAAATTTCAAATTACAATTTTATTTGGTAGGCAAAAAATTCTCTTTAAACTCACAATTATGTTAAAAAGTGGGGAGTGTAACTAAAACAAGTGCGGAGTTTTGTTACATATTTTGGTTCACACTACCAGTTTCACGGATTGTGTTACGGACCCAGTGAGTGTATGATGCTAAAAATATATTTCCATGAAAACATAATTCACACATCGTCTTCCATCCCCACCACATTCCTTAATGGGTACACAAGGTTGGCCACGAAATTCTGACCACAAAAAATGAATTCAAAAATGGGTGAAAACTGGGGACTAGAAAACGATTAAGTGGGGAGTTATGGTTCACAGCCCCAAATGGCTTAAGCAATTTTTTGAATATATGCCAATCACATCATCTTCCTTGACCATCACATTCCATAACCGGAACACATGGATTTCTGACAAAAAAGATTAAATTCAAAAATGGGTGAAAACTAGAGACTAGAAAACAATTTAGTGGGGACTTATGTTCAACATTCTGGTTCACAGCCCCAACCTGCTTAAGCAATGACAAATACATGTCAACCACAAACTGATCAAAGTCACGTTCAAATGGTGGATAATTCCTTCCATCCAAAAAATAATTCCCCAGTAGGTTATGTGGACGGATAACATATGCAAATGCTATAATATGGAAGTGGGGAATGAATGGAAATTAAGTGGGGACTTCTGTTACATATTTTGGATCTCACACCAAAATGGGGTGTGAAGGGAAATTAAGTGCGATCTTCTGTTACATATTTTGGTTCTCACACCCACTACGAACACAAATATAACTGTTGAGCAAACCAAAAAGAAACAACTGGATACCTGTAACATACATTTTCACAACCAAAACAGATAACAGAATCATGCACACACTTTCTCCTGTAAAATCAATCCATATGTTGCTCCTGAAATAATTTAATGGGGACAATAGGGGACATATCAGGGGACTTCATTACCAAATTTCTATCATCAATTTAAGAAATACATTGCTACATACATAAATGGTTTGCCAAAATAATAGTGACCATACCATCAATTTCATCCATAATTTCCATCCATACATACCATACATAAACTACATTCATAATTAACTAAACAAAAAATAACAATGACTTCCTACGTGTACTTATCAATTCACAACACCATCAACCCATTTTTAGTGATTTGAACTTCTTCTTTCCATAAACAGAAAATGGTGTTTTTATGGCAACACTCTTGAACCGCCTACGAGGTTGGGCCTTCATACGGTCATACATATTGCTATGTTGTGCATCATCATCTTTTTCAACACCTGTTACATCATCAGGTGGCTCAACGCTTTGCTCATTCACCATATCGTCATTATCGAAAATATCATCACCTACTTCATCTGGGACCTCATCCTTTGGGCGTTCACCCTTCCATTTTGCAACCAAGTCATCCAATGCAGACATAGATTGTTCCAAATCAACTATCTCTGCTTCATGATGTTGTAGCAAACGCTCAACCTCTTCCTTGTCCTTCACATCTTGGGTTTTGTATGCAGTGCCAAATTATTCAAATGCTTCTCTTACAACAACATGATCAAGTTCTTCCTTTGACGCCACCACATCAACAATAGCCTATAGAAAAAAACACATGTGTCACATCCAAAAAACTTACAAACTGGAAAATAAATAATATTGTTAAGCACGTCCACACCATGTCGTTATCAAACGCAGTCTTCATGACTTTGTCACCCACGCTCACATTCATCCAATACAACAATTGTGGGAACAAGTTCATCTTACACTTGAACGTTGAGTGGCAAATAATCAAATAATCAAATGATCAAATGACCATAATCGCAAAAATAAATAAAAGCTAAAATCAATTTATGCAAAATGAAAACCATCAGTAAACAACATTAAAAACCATAAATCACTTTACCTCAAGCAAATACGCACATCCAACCACATAGAACTCAAATCGACTTGGTTCATTCTGCAATGCCAACAAAGCACTACACAAGTTACACACCAAATACTCGTACACTAATGTACCCCAATTATATTTTCCAATATTTTCCATGTCATCAACAATTTTAAAAATAATGGGAAAAACACTACCCTTTTTATTTGAAAGCAAGAACTCTGATATTCCTAACACAATATATAACTTGCAAAATAATTCAACATCACCAACATCATCATCAAATTTCATCAAAAAATCAGATATCAACTTAACATCAACTCTTTGACCCCTAAAAGTATTCCATGTCTCACTCTCCAAAACTTCCTCATTTAAATCAATTTTTTCTCCTACCACCCTCAATCCTAACCTTAACCAAACATCTAATAAATTAAATTCCACCACTTCACCGCTAACATCAAAATCACCCCTTCTTTCAACCCATTTAACACATAATTGAGATAAAACATTTCTACTTATCTTCAATGATTCCTTTAACATGGGAAACCACCAAAACGGGGTGCTTGCAATATACTCCTTTTGTGGCACACTTAACTTTTCATTCAAAGCACCAATGCACTTTGTTTTACAGCAATGACGAAATACATCTCTGTAAAAAATCATAATTTTAGGAATTTCAGAAAAATTATATACATCAAATCAACAATAATTTCAACACCTCAATCAATAATTTCAACACCAAAACTGCCATGTTTTATACACTAATAAAAACCAAATCAGCAATACCCCGAAATGGAAAATTAAGTTTAATGAACCAAACGTTGAATATAATTACCTGATTGTGCAACCCTTGAGATAACTCAAACCGCATACAAATCGGAGAATTTCTGCTGAAAAAGGGGTTATAAAAAACATAATCTTTCAAATAGAATTAGGGGATACTTACAAAATAAAGGTTCCTACCCACCGTCGTCGTTGTGGTGTGTCGGAGGTGTTGGATTTTTGAAAGCCCTAGTGGTCGTCTTCTTTGATTAACTATGCAAAAACTTCCAAAGACACCTGTCACTTCAAATGCGAAAATGGTGGAAACGTCGCCGTGGATGACTTCTAGTCACACCTCTGTTCTCCGACAAGCACAAACGTCTTCTTTTATGACTTTTGATCTCACTCTTTCTCTGCTTCTCTAAGAACTAGAGTTTACCCTGCCTTTTGCTCTCTCTCTGTCAGTCTGCCTTTCTCTCTCTCTATCGCACCAACAACTCCACTTTCTCCCCCTTTCTCTCTCTCTGACGCACCAACAATTTCATTTTGCCAAAAACAACTTTCAGGATAACTTCCGCACGTGCACATCAATTTGGTTTCATTTAAAATAATTACTTTAAAAATAAAAAAAAGGCTGTCACGTAAGCCATGTCAACGTGTATGTTAAAAATAATTACTTGGAAACCACACATTCCATAATTGAAGTCAACGTGTATGCTGAAAGGTCAAAGTAAGCATGCAAATGGTAGAAACTAAAATTTCCTGTCACAAAGAAACGATACCTGTTACGGCACTGCTAGTTAGATTATGAGAATGGAAATAAAATTTTATATTGTGGACTTTATTTTTATTAAATGATTTTTTTACTTTATAATGCTAGAATCTCGTAAAAATTCTGGTACTGGAGCAACAATTTTTTTATCTTCATGGTTAACATTAATTACTTGTATCGGAAATTACTTATATTGTATTTAACATTTTGTTATCATTATTGCTTACCTTTGAAGAGTTGACTTCAATTCCTCTGATGGAGTTCGCTTCTTCTTCTTCTTCATCATCATCTTCTTCCTTCTTAAAATCAGAATCCAATTTCATATACGATGCGTTCGTCAACTTTGGCGGAGAAGACATCCGTAGAAAGTTTGTTTCTCATCTCCATTATGTTATTTTACAAGCTAAGGTCAAAACATTGATTAAGGAAGAGAATCTACATGAGGGAATGAAGATGGAAGAACACTTGCGAGCAATAGCAAGCTCTAAGATTGCAATTATCGTTTTCTCCAAAACATACACTGAATCTACCTGTTGTCTTCTTGAGCTTGAACAAATCATTGAATGTGTAGCAACTTTTGGTCAAATAGTTCTGCCCGTATTTTACGAGATTGACCCATTGGATGTACGTCATCAGAAGGATGATTTTGGAAAAGCATTGGAAGAAACTGCACGCAAAAGCTATTCAGGAGAACAACTGGAACTTTCATTGTCCAAGTGGAGCCGTGCACTCACCACAGCCGCAGGTATCACTGGTTTGGATCTCAGAAATTTCAGGTAAACAAATGAATCCTTCATACTTTCTTTTGTTTGAGATTGAATGAAGCATATGTTAAGGTTGTGATTTATTGTGGTAATACATTACCATTCATCTTGAAGGCATGATGCCGAACTTGTGGAGGCAATTGTTAGCCGCGTTCAAACATTGTTGGACTATTCAGAGTTGCCTATTACCCGATTCCCTGTTGGATTAGAGTCCCACGTGAAAAGGGTGATTAGATGTATCGAAAATCATTCCACCGAAGTCTGTATGATAGGAATATGGGGAATGGGAGGATCGGGTAAAACTACTGTAGCCAAAGCCATCTATAATCGAATTTATCGTACATTCATTGGTAAGAGTTTTATTGAAAATATTAGAGATTGGGATCTAGTAAATAGCAAAAATGTTGATTTGCAAGAAAATCTTCTTTATGAAGTCCTAAAATCAAAGTTCGGGTTCAAAAGCACTTGGATGGGAAGAACTATCATCGAGAACGAACTTTGTCGAAAAAAGGTGCTCATTGTGCTTGATGATGTGAATGAGTTTAGCCAATTAGAAAACCTATGCGGGAGTTGTGAATGGTTCGGTCAAGGATCTGTGATAATCATTACAACTAGAGATGTTCAATTGCTGAACCGACTTAAAGTTAATTATGTTTATGAAATGGATGTTATGAACCAAAATGATTCCCTTGAACTTTTTAGTTGGCATGCCTTTAGAGAAGCAAAACCAAGAAAAGACTTAAATGAACTTGCAAGAAACATAGTTGTTTATTGTGGAGGACTACCACTAGCTCTTAAGGTCCTTGGTTCCTTTTTATATGGTAGGACAATGGAAGAGTGGGAAAATGTACCGTCAAAACTAAAAGTAATTTCCATTGATCAAGTTCAAGAGAAATTGAAAATAAGTTTTGACGATTTACGTGAAATGGAAAAAGATATATTTCTTGATATATGTTGTTTCTTTATTGGTAAAGAGAGAAACTATGTCACAGATGTATTAAATGGCTGTGGACTACATGCTAATATTGGAATAAAAGTTCTCATAGAACGTGGCCTCATAAAAGTTGGAAGGAACAACAAACTTAAAATGCATCCTTTGTTTCGAGACATGGGAAGAGAAATTATTTTTCAGAGATGCCCAAAGGAACCGTGGAAAAGGAGTCGACTATGGTTTCAGGATGATGTAAAAGATGTACTGAAAAATAATACTGTAAGAACATTCTTTATTTCAACGTGTTTTCTTTTTCATTGTAATGGATGTGTTGTTAACTTGTTAGACTCGGCATTAGGTAGCAATAATCAACAGAAATTTAGGGATTTACCAATTGTTTATCTTTGCTATATTCATCACAGGGAACAGAAGCTACCCAGGGATTGTCCCTGAAACTACATTCAACCAGCACAGATTGCTTTGAAGCCCATGCCTTCAAGGAAATGAAGAGATTAAGACTTCTACAATTGGATCGTGTACAACTTAATGGAGATTATGGCTACGTTTCTAAACAACTCAGATGGATTTGTTGGCAAGGGTTTCTTTCTAAATACATTCCAAACAACTTTCATATGGAAAATGTAATTGCAATTGATTTAAAACGTAGTCATCTTCAACTCGTCTGGAAACAACCCCAGGTATTCATACATGCCTTTTCTTTTAAAACTCATAGGTTAATTAAGTTAGAAATAGTATAATTGGCTCCGATTATAACTGTTGTTTACTATTTTTCTTCCCAAATCCTTTTGTCAAAAAACTATCTTTGTAGGTTTTAGAGTGGTTAAAATTCCTTAATCTTAGTCACTCGAAGTTCTTAAGAGAAACACCTGACTTTTCAGGACTACCAAGTCTTGAAAAGCTCATTCTAAAAGATTGCCCAAGTTTGTACAAGGTACACGAATCCATTGGAAATCTCTGCAACCTACTACTGATCAATTTGAAAGACTGCACAAGTCTAATCAGTCTCCCCAGAGAGGTATATAAGTTGAAATCTTTGAGAACTTTCATCCTCTCTGGTTGTTTCAAGATTGACATATTGAAAGAAGATATAGTGAAGATGGAATCCTTGATAACTCTAGTTACTGAAAATACAGCTCTGAAACAAGTGCCCTGTTCAATTTTAAGCTCAAAAAGCATTGCATATATATCCCTATATGGATTTGGAGGATTGTCACATCATATTATTCCTTCTGCTATTCGGTCTTGGATGTTGCCAACAAGGAATCCCCAATCTTTTATTCGTCCGTTTTGCGTGGATAAGGAGAATAATAATTGGGGTGACCTTGCCCCATTGCATAACAGCCTTGCAAATATTCGAAGTGTTTTGGTTCAATTTGACACAGAGTTTCAACTATATAGGCACCTAAAAACAATTCTTTTCGAATGCGGTGCTGATTTTACACAATCAAAAATTTCAAAGGATCAGTTGAGATTTTCTTCGATTGGTATTGGAAGTTACAAGGAGTTCTTCAACACTCTCAGCGATAGCGTTTCTGAGGTTCCTTCTCTAGCTCTTACCTTTGTGTACATACATAGCTTTCCATTCATTTTAGCTGTTGAGACAACATGAAATAACCCTAATACAGTATCTAAAGGAAACTACAAGACTCAACCTTTTTTCACCCGTTTTTTTTACAGTAGCATTGCTTCATTTAAAAATACCTCACTTTAATTATCAACAAGCCAAATGATCATGCTAAACTTGACTCATGTTTGTCAGATTCCCATTGATCGTAAACAGAAATGCAGAGCAAAACTATGACCAATTTTGTTAAATTTGATTTGTGCTTTGTAACTTGATTAAAAAGTCCATTTTTGTGTTTTCCATGGCTAATCAAGATTGCGACTAACAGGAATGATTGGTACAATAAACATCAATCTCGTTCATAATTTGCATACCCATAGAACTAGTGATGATTATTGAGGTGACTAATTCCAGGAATACATTTTAATTTGATTAAAAAGGTTCATATTTGTGATTCAGAATGATAAAACAAGGATTGTAGGTGATCATTTGAATAGAAAATTTTCATACATGACTAAGCCTTTGCTCTCCTGGTACAGGGATTGACCAACAGTGAGTCTTGTTATGTTTCTCTTCCAAGTGACAACTATCCTTACTGGTATGCCCATATGGGTGAGGGACATTCCGTTTCTTTCACTGTGCCTCACAATAGTGACATGAAGGGAATGGCTTTGTGTGTTGTTTATTCATCAACCTCCAAAATCATTGAACCTGAATGTCTTTCTAGTGTCTTAATTGCTAATTACACAAAGTGTACATGCCAGATATACAACCATGGCACAATAATTTCCTTTAAGGATGAGGATTGGAATGGCATAGTGTCAAATTTAGGATTCGGAGATAAGGTGGAGATTTTTGTGACTTTTGATCAAGGATTGGTAGTCAAGAACACAACTATCTATCTTATATATGGTGAATCAAATGGCTTAGAAATGGACCCTTGCCCTGAGCCAAAGGTAAATGCCCTTGACAAATTCATTAAGAAAATGGTGAGGTGTGACTACTGGTAAGTTATTTTTCTTCTTTGAGAACAAAACAAGATGCCTTGAGTATTAAATCCTAATGTCCTTGTTTACAGTTTATTTCTGTGTCGTTGTTTTCTTGTTTGTGTTGAGTAGCAGTTTATAGTTTAAAATTCAATTTTTATTTTATCCTGTTTCTCACTCCTCGCGCTATACCTTGTTGCCTGTCCTTGAGATGTTTATTGTATTTTCTTTCTTATTATTTCTGACAATTTTTTCCCTTTCTAACATTATTAACACTGTATCAAGAAATAAACTCAGTTAAATTTCGGTATTTTCTTCTTAAAGTGTGTTATGATTTGTTGTCTATTAGTTTCTGTTTTTGGTTCAACGTGATACGTTATATTATTAGGATCGCACCGTAATCTCGTCCCTTTACTGAATTGAAGAACACACTTGAATATCATCCTGCATTATGTACACTCATACACTTTGTCGTAATAATAATAAAATTACTATTATTGTAAAATCCGTGTACAGGAACAACTTCTTCTAGATATATACTAAACAAGATTATCTACTAAGTCCACGTAAAAATATGCTTTATTTTGGCAGTTTTATATAAAGTATTGTCATGATTGTAACCTTCAACTACCACAATGATAGAAATATAGTTTTTTCTTTCTCTCTATCCTTCTTGATGCTGACAAAAACGGGGTGTGAGAAAATGTGTTTTGTCTTCAATACTAAAAACACTATAAAGTATGTTGCATTGCCACCTTCTTTCTGCATCTGTGCTTTTTTTATGTTGTGCTTATAAACATTCTAATGTTGTATTTTATGAAGGAAAAGCTGTTACACCTACTAAAAGCATTTAAATTAAGCAAGACAGTCTAGTATATGATAATCTTAATTGATTGACAAAACAAATGTTCATAAATATCTTTTTACCCATAAAATCAATTATTATGGTAACTTTCAATTTGCTCAAATTAACTTAAACATTGCCCTTAAAGTTGAAGCCACTATTTTCTTTGATAAATGCAGAAACAATTTGTTTGAGCAATGTTAAAAAATAAACCTATATAAAAAGAATCATTGATCGTAAGGAACGTGAGGCAATCAATATTTGTACAATATCATAAACATATTATTCCAAACGTTCTTTGCATGTTTCCTTATCTATAGCTCGCAGTATTTATAAGGAAGTGCAACATTCTACAAGTCCATATATATGCAAACGATTGTGTTATCAAGCATAAAAGGATAATATCTCTAAAGATTATGCAAGAAACAGTCTTATTTGAAGGCCTATATAAAGGACAAAGTCATTACAACATATACAATGCTTTAAACTTGAATGTTATTTGTTCTTTTTTAGAAGTCTTAAACCTTAATACATTTCATTATGTGAAGTCACACACCTATAACGAAACCTGATGACTTAATACGTTCTTTTTCATGTATATTTTTTTAGTTTTATTCATGATAGCTTATAGATATCGAACCTCAGCTGTCTTTATTCCATAATGCAGCATCTTTTGCGAGGATTTCTTAATGAAATATTATATGGTAAAAGGTAAAAGAACCGACAAAAGCAACAACGACAAAACAAATACAGTAAACATCTCAAATAAAGCCAAGGAAGCACAATGTGAGGAGCAAAAACAGGGTAAAATAAACAAGGGAAGTATAAGAAAAAATAAATTGCACTCAAGGACACAAGGATTAATTCCATAACTCGAGATCCTGCTGTTCTAAAAGAAGATAAATGACTTATCAAAGGTCACATTACAATTTTCTTAAGAAATCTAATGAGGGAATTTTTCTTTGGCGCAGGCTCCTTTTCCAAGTCATTTAATTGATCATCACATATCAGATAGACAACTGTGTTCTTGACTACCAATTCATGAGAAAAAGTCACACAAATCTCCACCTTGTCTCCTGATCCCAAATTTGATATTATACCTTGCCAATCTATATCATTAAAGGAAATTACTCTACCATGGTTGTGTATGTGCAAGGTGCACTTTGTGTAATTAACAATTAAGACACTTCTAAGACATTCTGTTGCCACAATTTCAGGGGTTGATAAATAAACGAGACACAAAGCCATTCCCTTCAAGTCACGATCTGGAGGCACAGTGAAAGAAACAGAATGTCCCTCACCTATGTGGCCCAACCAATAAGGATCAACATCACCTGGGAGAGAAACATCACGTGACTCATTGCTTGCAACTACCTGTATCATGAGATAATAAGGACACGCTTAATTAAACAAAAATTGATACATGGTTAAAAAAAATCTAGTTAATAGTTTTCTTGAGTGTATTTCACCATCATTTCTTTAAGGATTCATAATGCGGTTTTGTTTTTGTCTCTCATGGTTTATAGTTCTACAACCATTATGAAGCTAGTAAAGCAAGAAAGTGGAAATCAATTTGCTAGTACTTAGTATAAGCATAATCACTTGGTTAGTTGGTTATTAAAATCAGAAACTTTTGGATGAAGTTGTGTGCCTGTAGAAGCGCTGGGAGCTAAAATTTTAGAATTGTAGTATATATTACATACTTTATTAGGATTATTGTGTTCTCTTAATTAATAGATAAAATGTTAGTGAAGGTAAGGAACACAGGAAAAGCTAGAGAAGAACCTTAGATATGCTATCACTGACAGCATTGAAGAAATCCTTGCATCTTCCAACACCAATCAAAGAATACTTGAAGTGCTGCTTTGAAATTCCTGATTTTGTAATATTTACACCATAATCGATCAGAATATCTTCAACTTGCTTGGATAGTTGAAACTCGGTGTCACATTGCACCAAAACACTTCGAAGACTTGCAAGGGTGCTAAGCAATGGCGCAATATTGTTCCAACCATTATCCTCAACATCCATGCAAAACGAGTGAATATAAGATAAGGGATTCATTATTGGTGACATCCAAGACCGAATTATAGAAGAAAAAAGATTACGTGACAATCCCTCAACTCCACGTAGGAATATATATCCAATGCTTTTTGAGCTTACAATTGAAAAAGGTACTTGTTTCACAGCTGCATTTTCAGCAATTAGAATTATCAAGGATTCCATTTGCACTATATATTTTTCCAATAAGTCAATCTTCGAACAACCAGAGAGAATGAGAGTGTTTAAAGATTTCAACTTATATACCTCTCTTGGGAGATTGCTTAGACTTGTACAATCCTTCAAATTTAGCAATATAAGATTGCTGAGACATCCAACAGACGGGTGTACTTTGCGCAATCTTGGACAATCTTTGAGAATGAGTTTTTCAAGACGTGGTAGTCCAGAAAAGTCAGGAGTTTCTCTCAAGTACTTGGAGTGACTAAGATTAAGGACTTTTAGCCACTTCAAAACCTTCAAGCAGAAAGTTTTTGACAAAATATTAGAGAAGAAAATGAAAAACCGATATAGTTATAAGTGTAAACAAATAGTATTTTTATTTTAATTAAGCTAAGTTTTAAAAGAAAATGACACGAAATAAAAACCTGATGTTCTTTCCAGACTAATAGAAGAAGACTGTGTTTTAAATCAATTGCCATTGCATCATGCAGATTAAAGTCGTTAGGTAGGTATTCTGAAGTAAACCCTTGCAAATTGATCCATCTCAGTTTCCCAAAATCTTCAGTGAGTTTCCGAGTCCTTGATGTGTCTCTTATCACTAAAGGATAACGTTCGAATAAGTCTCTTGTGGCTATTACAAGCATCTTGAAAGGCAATTTCTGAATGACTTTTGTCCGGTGTGATGAGAAGAGCTAAGAAAAACAAATATATTGCTCATGAGAAAGCAAACACTTCCAAAAGAAGTTTCAAAACGATAGATAAAAAATGTTCTTACAGTATTCTCTAACATTGCATATTCTGCATCCTGACCAAACCATAGTTGAGGGTTCTTCCCAAGTTCCTTTCCTGAAATTTCACGAATAATTTTTCTTCCCATTTTTCGTAGCAACGGTTGCATTCCTAATTTGTTGTTCTTTCTAACTTGTATGAGGTTACGTTCTATGAGAATTCTTATTCCACTATCAGCATCTACTCCACAGTCGTTTAGGATCTTTGTAACGAAGGCTCTGCCTTTACCAACAAAGAAACAACATACATCAAGGAATAAATCTTTTTCCATTTCATTGCGTAAATTGTTGAAGCTTATTTTCAATTTCCGATGGACATCAAGCCTGGGAATTTCCTTTAATTCTAACAACACACTCTCCCATTCTTCTTTCGTCCTTTCAAATAAACTACTTCCAATGACTTCAAGAGCAAGAGGTAGTCCTCTGCAATAATCAGCTACTCTTTTTGCAAGGTAATTGTATTCTTCTTTTGGTTTTTCTTCTCTAAATGCGTGCCAACTAAGAAGCTCAAGGGACTCATTTTCTCTCAACAAATTTACATTAAAAACAGAATCAATCTGAGGTATCCTCTGTAGGTGTTCTTCTCTTGCAGTAATTATTATGACAGTTCCTTTAGCGAACCATACATGACTATCCCATAGGTCTAATAATGGTTCGTATTTAGTATCGTCAAGTACAAGGAGCAATTTTTTCCCATGAAGTTTTTCCCGAATTATACTTCTTCCCATCTCAACGCTAGGTATATTCATCTTTGTTTTTAGGACATCCGAAAGAAGTTGTTCTTGTAAATGAACATGCCCTCTTGTTTGACTAACTTGTGCAATATCTTCAATAAAACTTTTCTCTGTGAATGTACTATGAATTTGATGGTAGATAGCTTTGGCAAGGGTGGTTTTACCCGATCCTCGCTCTCCACATATCCCTATTAGACAAACTTCCATGGATTTATTTTGTATAATCTCAATCACACCTTTCACGCGGGATTGTAATCCAACTGGAAATTTAGTAGCAGACAAGACCGGTAAATTAAGAACACTCTTAACAATTTTGTCCACTAGTTCAGCATCACTCCTTCAAGTTCAACAGCAATCATAGAAGAACCCACGTATTACAAAAATTATAGTACAATCTCAAAATATGGTTGATTGAATGATTGAGTGAGTGATTTACCTGTAATTACTCTCATCCCATCCAAAGAAACTTGCTGCTTTGGTGAGTGCGTGGCTCCAACTGGACATGTCATGCTCCATGGACATGCCTGAAAATGTTTGATGTGCAGTTGCTTTGAAGGCTTCTCCAAAATCACCCTTCTGAAGACGTACATCAGATGGTTCAATTTCGTAAAATACAGGCAAAAGATGTCGTGAGTAAGTTTCTTGCCATTTAATGATTTGTTGAAGCTGATGAAGACACCAAGCAGATTCAGAATAGGTTTTGGTGAAAACAACTATTGCTACCCGACACAGATTGAGAATAGGTTGTTGGATGTGCATGCCCTTCACTGCATTCTCCACGTAAAGGAAAGTGGAGAGCCCAACATTAGAGAGAGCAGAATCGAGATGAGAAACAAATTTCCTGCGAATGTCTTCTCCAGTGAAGTTGATTAGCACGTCGTATTTCCGTGGAAGTTTCGAATTTGAAGAGGCGAATTCCGTGGAAGGAATTGATGACGCCATCAAGTGTTAGAAGCGAAAGCAATAATGCAACACGCTCAAAGAGATGATCTCTCTCTGGTGTACACTGTACAGACACATATTCATTCAAAAGTGGTCAAAGATAGTAACTTTTTATATTAGTGGAATGGAAGCGCATTATAACCTTTTTTTACTTTACTCATTTAAGAAATACCAACACACAACAAAAAAAAATAAATATTAAAAAGAAAATAATATTTTAATCCATCTTTTTTACCCACTTTTAATTTACTACTCTCATCACTCTTAAATTATCTATTTTAATTTTTTATAATAATGTGATATGATTATCTAAAAGTGATAAGAGTGATAGATTAAAAATAGATAAAAAAACTAGATTAAAGTATTATTATCCATATTAAAATAATAAGTATGAAAACTTTTATAATTATATTCTGGTTTTTTTTTTTTAAATTTACATGTTAAATTTACCTTTGATCTTAAAAGCGTTAGGGACCCTCTCACTTGAGCGAGGCCTTTCTGCCTGAGCGAGAAGCTGAGCGAGAATGCATTCTTGTGCTATTTACTTCTTTGTTCTTGGATGAATGTCACATGTTTAGTTGGATTACTGTATTAAAGCATGTTTTGAGTGATGTTGCATGTATGAAATGGTTCATGGGCTGAATATGATGAGTTTGGTAGGATCTTGGAATGGAATATGAATGAAGGTTGGTTATAAGTGTTGGCATGAGTCTAGTATGCATGACAACTACACTCTTGGTTTGTGAAACATGATTTGTATGTGGTTAGGGCATAATTCCACGATAGTTTCGTGGTGGTGCCTCATTGGTTAGCACGTAATTCCATGAGCCTCTAGGTGAGACCTCATGGTGGTGCCTCAGTTGGTTGGGACGTAATTCCATGACTCCTGTTAGTGGGAGTTCATGGTGGTGTCCCATTTATATAATTTAGTAAGGATTCAAGGTAAGGATTGCATCCTGACACTCTAAAGAGTTAGTTAGTCTCACATAAAGCGTACTGACTCGAGTGGTGGGAGTAGTAGGAGGCCTGAAACACTTTAAGAACTAACCTTATGCGTGGGGGATGAGACACATGTAACAATTAGCTCGATAGAGCAGCTCGGTAGAGCAGGAAAGGCCACCATAAGTGCAAGCATCCGCTAAATCTGACTAATTATATGTATTCGGATGAGTTGTGTCTCGAGTCTTAGTGTATTGTTTGAAAAGTCATAACATGATTGGTTGACATATGCATCTTCGACTGTGAAATTGTATGTGACTGTATGATAAACTGTTTTCTACTCTAGCTTACCCTTTTGTTTGTTGTATGTTCTGTTTGTGTGGTTTTCTCTTTTCACGATGATCATCAATTTATTGATGTGAGCAGATACGAGAGCTACTCGTGGTCAACATGAAAATGATGATTCCGCTACTTAGCTCCTTGGGATGGTCTCCATTTCTCTGAGTTTTATTTAAGGCCATGGCCCATGTATTACCTTGTTTTTGGAGCATTAATCGTTTACTGTCAATCCTTGTACTTTGTTCTGTATTGGCATCTTGGTGTGCCTTGGATTCCTCTAAGTATTTTTGGATATTGTAAGGAGTAGTGATTGTTATACTCCGAACCTTTGCTCTTATATTACATTGTGTGACGTGTCGTTTAAATAAGTTATTTATTAAATGGGACGTTACAAAAGTTTGATTGTAAAATTATATTATCACATTAATTGATTTTATTATTAAAATTTGATGAGTTTTACTTAAAATTTGTTGTGTCTAGTTTTAATAATTATATTTTTTTTAAAAAAAACTTTTAGTTTGATTAATTTATGTAACATCCCAATTTCAACAACTTAAAATTAATAAACTAGGATGTTTCATCATAATATTCAAAACAAATATCCATTGTATAAAATATATTATTACAATCTTACAAAAGATATGACTATAAAATATATCATTTATACAAAACAGCTAAAACTAATCAAGCTACACGTTAACCACTTACTAAAACTCCTATAAACCTTCCACTAACCTAACAAATGGTTTCTCATTCTCCAAAGGTGCCTCTAAACCTGTAACCTCATTGCTCCCACCGAATAGGTGATCATGCAAAAGAAAGACAAACAACAAAAGACATAGAGCGCAAGGGTAAGCTAGTTTATAAAAGAAATAATCATATAATAGATAAACTTGTTACATTATAAAATAGCGTATTTCAAGCATTCATAAAAGGAAATACAAAACATATAATTGCATACTCTCTAGACTCAATTATCCAGATTTATGCATTAACTAAGATAGAAGTTGTGCACCTGTCATAAAAGTGGATTGTGGCAAAGGCCCTGGCTCCACTTGGCCTAACGAAAAGTGGATTGCGACAAAGGCCCTGCTCCACTTGGCCTAACCAACATGAATCAATTTCTTCTGGACATGGTAAATTACTTATGGCATCGCCAGATTAGTGGTCTCACCCTTAATCCCGCCATAAGAACCTCCTTCAACTCTCACCACCTAGGCCATGATACTCTATATGAGTTTGTAAGGCTAGTAGAGTATAGGATAGCTTCTGACCAACACATATCCCTAGCCAATGCATAACAACCTACTAGTGAGAACTACACTTCTTCCTTAGAAACACAACCCTTATGCAACAAACAATTCAAATCAACTTTCTCATTCCATTCCATTAACATCCACTTTCACTCTCTTACCATCATCACATTTCCTCATAATCCAACACTTCAAAAACAAAGATGCAGTCCAACTTTAACCGTCTCATTTCACTGATTCTCTTTCATACTTATAACCTCATCACTTATAAAACATACCCACCAATTATATACAACTCATTCATCATATTCACATATCATATTTCATAATTTCATGTAATAAGCACTCTATAACATAAATGTTCAAGAACAACTAGTAAAACTTCATAAACACAAAGGAAAACATAAATGTCACACATGATAGAGGGGAGATGACAATTTATGTTAAAGGTGAAGAAACAAATAGAAGGTTCCACAAGTAACCTAGGGATTTTCCCACAACCCGTGGATTTGGCTTTAGGATGAAGAATTCACACCAACGTATTCCACAAGTAACCAGTGGACATTTCCACAGCTTGTGGATTCAACTACGAGAAGTATAATTCAAACAGTGAATTCCACAAGTAACTAGTGGATATTTCCACAACCTGTGGATTTAGCTACGAAAAGTATATATCAAATCATACAAGCAAAAAAACCATACTCATCATAGATCAAATTCATCAACATGCAATTATTAATTTAGAAAAACACTGCAAAGCAAGATAATACAAGCTTCCCTTACTTGAAAAAGCGGCTCAATCGGCCCAAACAGCTCAATAGACTCAAGGACACCAAAACACCTTTTGCTCCACAGGACACTCTATCTATACCTAGGAACAACACAAGAACGATTAGGACCTACCGTTATGATCACTGACCAACAAAGACTCATATTGATGATTAAAACGTCACATGCAACCAAAGCATGGTCACATGCAAGCCAGAATAGAGAAGACCCACAAGAAAACGAGCAGAAGTTCAACTTACATGTTTGAAAAAATTGATCGGATAGAAAGGAAGAGCTCGCCAAGAGGATCACCCTAGCGGTCTCCGATCTTCAAACAGATGAACAGAAGGTGAGAACTTCTAGAGAGAAGTCAGAGAACTCTAGAAAAGTGGTTTCTAGAGAGATGGTGTGTTTTTAAAATAATGAAACTCGTTTATAACAAAACTATTTATACTAAAACCTTTTAATATTAAATAATCGAGTCTCACTATTTTTAAACCACTATCAATTCTAAAATGTCAATTTCTAGGGTTTTACATTCTCCCCAACTAGAAAAGTTTTCATCCTCAAAAATTCGCTCATTAGGTAGAAGGAAAATTATGGTCTCCTCATATTGTCTTACCACAACCACCTAGACTTATCTGACTTATTGACCTCAACACATTAACTAACTAGAAACCTTGCCTCTATGTTATCCGATATGGTGCTCAATAGTGTAGATTTGTGTAGTCATTGCTCTTAGAGAAACTTCTCAACTTCAAACCCAAAGCTTGAAGGATCCTTTAGGTCCAACCAACCGATTTTTATCTGATATGCCGACTCACCTTCCATATGCCCTTCACTGCCTCTTGTAGGTTTTTACCAAAATATGAAGATAGCCTTAGTCTCAATCTAAAACATATTAGTTACCACCTCACACCATCTGATTCCCTCCTTTAAGGACCACTCAATTGGCTTGACCACACACGACTTCTGACATACCAATAAGAAGTGAGCACTCTTTGTCATCCTATCCACCATAATCTTCACGACATCATGCTTCTTTTAAGGTATAATTAGTCGTATAGTACTCAGTTTGGGGCTAGGGTGTCAAATAGGTACCCGGTTTAAAGAAAGTGTCAATTGCATCCCAACTTTTGAAAAAGTACTTCAATTAGGTCCCTTTCAGACAGAGTTGACTAACGCCGTTAGTCAACGTGCCACATGTTAGTCTGTGGTTTTTTTTATTTTTTTTGATATTTTTTGATTTTTTTAAAATTTTTTAAAATTTTTTAAATTTCTTTTGAAAATAAAAATAAAAATGTCACGTGTCAAGTCCTTGTGTGTGACACGTGGCATTGTTAGTGCCACGTGTTAGTGTCACTATCAGATGTCATTGTGTTGATTTCGATTTAGTCCCCATATATGTCTTTTTGTTTTAATTTAGTACCTAAGTATGTGTATCTGATTCAATTGTGTCCCAATTTTTTTTAATAATTAAAATATTTTTGTAATCCATTTTTTGTAAGATTAAAAATAATTATGTATAAATATTTTTACAAAATTAAGTACTAATATTTATATTGTTCCTCTCAATTTCAGACCAAATTTATTATTTACATAAATGTTATACTAATATTTTTTTATTAAAAACGACTTTTTAACATATTACTTTTTTGTTAAGTACTCATGTTTTGTTAATTTTTTTTTTAAAATAGAACAATATTGTCTCTTACTAATTTTAAACCAAAATTTCTATTGGTTTGAATGTTATACTATTTTTTTTTATTATTAAAAATGACTTAATAAAATGACTTTTACCACTAAATTTTAATATAAACATCAAATACTTAATTTTTGTTAAATTTTTATACTTAATTACTTTTAATTTTATAAAAAAATAGATTTTAATTATTAAAAAAAATTGGGACAAAATTGAATCAGATACACATACTTAAGTACTAAATTGAAACAAAAAAACATATATGGGGACTAAATCGAAATCAACACAATGGCATCTAATAGTGATACTAACACGTGGCACTAACAATGCCACGTGACACTAACAATGCCACGTGTCATACCCAAGGACTTGACACGTGGCATTTTTATTTTTATTTTCAAAAATTTTAAAAAAAAATTAAAAAAAACTACAGACTGACACGTGGCATGTTGACTAACGGCGTTAGTCAACTCTATCTGAAAGAAACCTAATTGAAGCACTTTTTCAAAAGTTGGGATGCAATTGATACTTTTTTTAAACCGGGTACCTATTTGACACCCTAGTCCCAAACTGGGTACTATACGAGTAATTATACCTTCTTTTAATGACTTTGACCAGTAGGTAACATAGTCCATAATAATGTTATCCCACTTCTAGACTGAACCCTTCAACTGTTGTAATGACAACACCAAATTCTAACATTCAATCAACACCTCTTAATATTCTAACCTGTAACATTCATGCATCATACCCGTAGAACCACATCTTTTCTTGACTTGAAATTTCTAGTTTGATCAATACCTAGTAGCTTTGTGATACATCTCAAACTAGGATTGTCCAATTTGCCTTTTTTCCCAACCATTTTGACAAAGCCACTAGTTTTAGTTAGATGACTACACTGATGCAATCTCCTAACAACTTCACTTCCCAGCTTAGATTCTCATACTTCTCTACCAATTCTTGCTCTTACCTCATCAAACCAAGGACTTGAACCCCTTTTTTTTTATCATTTAAGCTTTTACTATCGTTTTCTCACTTCTACGTTGACACTTCAATTTGAAACCATAACCCAATTCATCTCCTACTTCTCCTGTCCAACTTCTTTTGTGCAACACCACACTTCTAGCTATTGGTGATCATTGAACATTGTTAACCAATCCTCATAAGAAATACACCTTTTGTTATTCTTGAGAAATCACTACTGTATCAACCACCAGGTCATGAGCAAGATAACTCTTCTCTTGCACCTCCAACCATTGATATGAATAACCCACCACTATACCACTGCGCTACCCTGACCCATACACAACCCCATAGTAATGAGATTGGAAGACAACCAATTCACCTTTGAGATTATGTCCCAACCTTGTAAAAGGACAATTCAAATTGACTTTGAATCTGAATCCTTTAATCACCACGAGACATACCAAAGACCCGAGCAATCTTCACTTGGCCACAATTGTAGCAAAACCACCATCTCAACTCCAACTCCCTCTAGCACCCAACAATGGCTCATCCACCATAATTCTAACACCAAGAGGTTATGACCCCAAACGAAACCAAAAGCCCTAGTCCAAGCATCACCTTTGTAACATGTATGAAGAGACTGATCGGATAAAAAGGAAGAGCTCGTCAAGAGGACCACCCTAGCGGTCTCCGATCTTCAAACAGATGAACAGAAGGTGAGAACTTCTAGAGAGAAGTCAGAGAACTCTAGAAAAGTAGTTTCTAGAGAGATTATGTGTTTTTAAAATAATGAAACTCATTTATAACAAAACTATTTATACTAAAACCTTTTAACATTAAATAATCGAGTCTCACTATTTTTAAACCACTATCAATTCCAAAATGCCAATTTCTAGGATTTTACATTCTCCCCACTTGTATTAATTTGTTTGTTTGTAGTTTATATATTTTGCAATATATTTTTGAATTACGAAATATGTAGTAATGAAATTTACAATGTATAAGGAAATATAATTATTGAATGAAATTCAGTACACATAACCTAATTGACATAATTAATAAAAAAATAAAATTCATTAGAACCAAAATGGATAATTAAATCTTGTACCCCTTTTGGATATGCATTTAATCAAGGATTCAGATGTTTCCTTATTTAATAGACTCTTGATGGACGTGTATATTGTAACATCTTTTTTTTAATAAACTGTATTATTTATTTTAAATAAAGCAATTAGAAAATCTTATATTTTTACTAATGTTTCATATTTTATCTAAATGCATTTTAAACATTAAAAATATATTTTATCATGATGTAATTTTACTT
>Ga0214544_1000507_pt1 | contig 71585 bp, 37 predicted proteins | sample CNSS3metaG_FD_160074 | JGI IMG/M metagenome (GOLD analysis project Ga0214544, IMG submission 160074) | Root nodule microbial communities from cowpea collected in UCLA plant growth center, Los Angeles, California, USA - CNSS3 | ecosystem: Host-associated > Plants > Roots > Nodule | place: USA... | reverse complement strand
GTGCCAAAATTAAAATAGAAAACAAAAATAAATGTAGATTAGAAAAAATTAGTTGTTCACATTTTTCTTCATGTTCAATTAAGATCTTGTTACGAGAATGGATAATTCAGTTCGGTCTGACTCGACTCATCACAGGTTGGTAATTTAGTGAGTCAATCAAATCTGACTCACTTATTAGCGAGCCAAAGAAATTCGAATCTGATCCACTCCACCACGGGTTGGTGGGTTAAACGGGTTGACTCACTAGCTTACTTAACTAAAAAAAAATAGAATTTTTTCTTTCTTCAATCTCAAAAAAACTAAATTATAATTATGATTAAAATCTAAATGAACTTCAATATAATCCAAATGCAATCAAAAAGGATGTTAAACACCAACTACAAACTAAAATCACAAAAATACCAATGTGTTAGTTAAAAAATAATCTAACTCGAACCAAACGCAAAGTCCAACATAATTAAAACACTTGTATAATCCTTTATTTGCGAGTTGGTGAGCCAACCTGACTCACCACGGGTTCAACCCGAGTGAGCCAAGTTCTAGGTGTGCGTCGGGTAAAAATTAACCCATATTAAAATTTGTAAAAAATTTCTAACCCAACTCGGTTCGAACCCGTGGTGCACTACAAAAAAAAAAGTTATTTAGAGAAGGTTAATTTTTGGAGGTTAAAAAAAACCTCCACAAATAAATATGATATAGGTTAATTATAATGGTTTATGTAAGTGCTAATAATATAGGGGTTTTATTTATTTTGAAGAGGTTTATGACCCCTAGAAATTAATCTACATTTTCCCTTCAATGCATTCACACGTTCATTCCTAGAAAACCTAAGCCTCCTCAGCCACGAAATATTGTTCGTCCCTCTCGAAAACCTAAGCTTTTCCTCGAATCAGCTTCACTCTGCGATTCACTCTGTCGTAGCTCTTTTTGTCACACCATCTCCGTCGTGGCCTCAGTAGCTAATCACGATTCAGTCTCCATCATAGGCTCCTTAGTAGCCTTCGTCCTAGCCTAAGTAGTGAATCAGTCACTCCATCACACACTCTCTGTCACTCCGTTATAGACAGCCCTATCGCTCATCGGAGTTGTTCGCCCTGTTCCGTCACTCTATCACTCCATCGTAGTTGTTCGCAGCTTAGGAGCATGCACTTCCGATTGATTTTCCAGCATTCCACTTTCGATTCACCTGCACTCATGGTACCGCGATTCACACTTTTATCTAATTTGTCAAATAGGAGAATGTTGAAACCTAACTTGTGATTCATTGCTATGTTTGAACATGTATTGACGTTCTTAGGATGCGATGTTTGTGGGTTTATTTGTGATGCAATGTAAATTGTTCTTAATTATATATTACTTATCATGGACTTGCATAAAAGCATTCATTCTTATTTGGATTCATATATTATTTAACCATGAAACAGTCGTTCTTATTACTAACTATTTTTAAATGTTAATGGTAGAACATCTCAAAAAAATCTATAAGTCATTTTCTCGGGTTCCATTGCCATAACACCTATGGAATGTTGATGACATGCAACAGCTTTCTAAAATCATTGGAAGTGCAAAGACACGTGTTGAGGGTTGTTCCTCATTCTAAAAAGTTGCTATCAAGTGAGACTCATTGTTTAGTTTACAGAAAGATATTAATGCATTTAGATATCTTATTAATATTTTTAATTGAGAGTCTATTTTATCATAAGTCGAGGTGACTTTTATGTGTTTCACTTTACAAGCTATATTAGAGAAAGGTTTGCAATATCCTATATGAGGAAAGTGTTTTGACTTGTTTTGCCTGCTCATGTATTTATGTTTTTTTTGTTGTTGAATTAACTGATCAATACTAAGAATTTCTAATGTTAATTGAGGGCGAAAGATGTAAAAGGATTTATGATTAATCCTCTCATCTATGTTTCTGACAAGATGGATCCTCATCATATCTCAAATCCAAGTGTTGACTTCAAAATTATTTAACTTGTTGATTTAGTTCTCAATATTTTGAGATAGTAAACTTCCTGAATGCGTTTTGGTTTGTATGGAGTTTGATTCTTAATTCTAACTCTATAGGTGGATCAAATGGGTATTCATTCTACCTCTAATCTTCAACCAAGGACAACTTTGTGTGGAGATTACTTTTATAATTATTTTCACTTGTGGCCTGGACATCTTATTTGATGGAAAGGTTTGTATCTTACATAGTGTTTTTGCTTCTTTACATGGTGAAACATTGATAATGAAAACTCCTACACGTCTTTTATTGTATTTTCAGACCCCTAAAATCAAGAAGTTTGTTTTGCATGAAAAAGGGGACGGGAACCAAGCTTGCCCTCAGTGCAAAACTAGATACAAGCGCTTAAAGGGTAAGTCTTCAACCAATATTTACTTTCATCTCTCTGTTATATTACTTAATAATGCAACTCAATATGCATCAATTGCTATCACATCCTTTCCTTGTGTTTGGCTTAAGAATTTTTTTTTTTAAATTGTTAACAAAATAAAGGAATAAAGGCAACCATTGTGGAGGGAGTTGCCAATAAGTCCAATCAAGATCAGTCCTGGAATGATTCAAGTGAGTACTATTCTGGTCTGAACTCTACGTTGGTCAAAATGTTGTAAATTTTGTGATTGAACCAACAAAATGTTATATATTCTTGTCTGAAATCTACCAAGTGGTACTTCAACAGCCTATATTATCACTTTTTTGTTAACTATTCTTTATGATTGAACCATCACTTCTCTTTTCAGGTTTCAAAGTCTTATGTTGGAGTTGCTTTAATGGTTTTAGATATTGCAATATATTACAAAGAGCTTATAGAAAGGGAGGAGCGAGAGCAAGAAAGGGAGAAAGAGCTAGACAGGCATAAGGCTGATCATAATAAAATGATGGTCTTGATAGTGGTTCTAAAGATAGAAGGTTAGAAATAATTTAAATAAGTTGGAAAATCTGAATATAATGTAAGCATCTTTTCATTCTAATTACTACTATAATTAGATTACACAAAAATTCATTTATTGCCATATTCTACAGCAAAAGTGTTTTTCATTGTAACTCATAATTTAGCATCCTTGCACGTTTGTAAGCATTAAGACTTCTAGGTTGCCATGTAAATTTTGAGGAGGTTCGATGTCTAGATTTCTTAAAATATATTTGTCCATTATGAACTAATAACACTAGTAATTTCTTTTTTGCTAGATCAACATTAGGAACAGAGGGCAAATTCTTACACCACTATAAATATACTAGTCCTATTAGATGCCACTTAAGTTGGAAATTTACAAAGGCAACAGGTTCAATTTAAGTTAATAATTGCATCCATGGAGCTATGAATATGACTTTAACTTCGTTTTAGTTTTTTAGATTTTTGATAGGTTAATGCCTCTGGAATAAACTACAATAATCTGATAAACAATTTTAGACATTTAAGTTTGGATTACTATTTTAAATTTTATCCTTCTCATTAAGGATTTATATTTTTTGTTTCATTTTTTCTAACTTCTAAATTTTAAATTTTCGCTTTAATATTTTTCTTTTATCATTTTAGCAAGTTGGTGATGCAAATGAGCCCGAGTATTTATTGGGTACAAGCGCTTCGAGAAAGAATCGTCAGAGGATTAGGAAGAACGACAACAAAGAGATCAATAGTTTTATTTTTTTATGAGTAGTTTTAAACTCTAAACTCAGTTTTTTATATTTAGATCATTATGTATTTGTTTTTCCAACATTATGTTTTTTTATGTATTTTTTTCAACATTATGTATTTTCTTTATTTATATTTACATTGTAATTGTTAATACTTTATCAAATCATTAATAAAATTAATTTTGGTTAATTTTTGTGTACTTTACAAATTTATATATTTTGTTTATTTTTTATTATTAAAATAATTTCATTAAATTATTAAATTATAAATGTAGGTAGGTAATAATAAATAAAGGAGGTTTTAAACCTCCACGAAATAATAGTCACTAATAGAAGAGGTTAAAACCCTCCATAAAACAACCTCTGCAATATAATTTAGATACCAGGGGTCGTTCAAAACCTCCAAAAATAATTTGTGGCAACTCTAATTGTGGAGGTTTAGAAAACCTCTGCAAATTAATTTGTGGAGGGTGAAAACCCTCACAAATTGAAAAAAAAAAACCTTCACTAAAAAATAATTTTTTTTGTAGTAGTGGGTCGGGTTAGCTCGCGGGTTCTAATCCATTTTGACAGCTCTAGATATGAAAAAGATCAAAGTTCATTTATGACTGTGAGTTTTAGATGGTGTCCTAACACAAAATTATCTATTTACGTCACAACTTTTATGTTATGTGGTGTAAAAGCCAAAACACAAACTAAAGCAGAAAAATCGTAACTGAAATTTAAAATGAAAGAATTTATAAAGCCATAAAAATAAAAGGAAATTCAATCTTTTGTGGTGGTGTCTTCACTGATCTCCTTAACCAGGTGACCTTGATACTTAATCAAAGTTAAAGAACTTTTCTGATTTTGAAGACCCTCGCTTTCCTTCTTCTTGTGCATCTTCAGACTCATCTTCATTGGAGGGATTATCTTTTCCTTCATCATGTGCAACATCAGATTTAGTGCTTTCTAAAGATTGCACTTTCTTTGATCCACTTGATCTACCCACTTTAGTGTTCGTGTTTTGTATGCTTTTAGATTCACCGACTTTAGTATTGGTGTTGTGAGATTATTATTGTGACTGTTGTTGTTTTTGTGGTTGTTGCATATTGTTGTTGTTGAACTTTGATCTCCCTGATTGAAAGGGTTGTCCCCAAGCCATGTCATATATTGCCTAAACTCAGTTGGTCTCATGCATTGTAATAGTTAGTTGTGCTGCTACTACTGGACAAAGTTGTAGAGGACTTCATGAAATGGAATATATAAGCCTTATGTGTGGGAGTTAGCTACTACTGAATGTATTAAACACCAACCATTAAAGATTGAAGTGCATTTTGATGTTGCCTATACTGTTGGAAGTGAAATTGTGCTTTGGCACTTTGCTGAGGTTGTGGCGCTAGGCCCTACACATTATCACACTTATTAGTGCAATTAGCTTGAATATATCCTTTGTTAATTGGCAACCTCAACTTCTTCCTCATGTAATTAGGAATCACCATTTCCTGTATTTTACATAACTCATTCATCAAGCTTGCGAATTCTAGAGGCTTTGTGGTACCTTTTAAAATGGGTTCAAGGATGGTTATCTTGAATAATTCCTCACTAATGATATTAAGCACATCTATGAGGTAACCTCTCATGATGTAGTAAATTAATTGAGTTCTATCCATTGTCAAACCAGATACATGTGAATTTAGTGTCACATTTGAGAATAAAAATGTGACCCAAATGTTTATGAGAGTCCTCATACTGCTCCTTGGTATCTTTTGTGGTTGTCCCTACCTAGGTCAAATGTCCTCCCAGCCACACATAGTTCTACAATAATTTGATCAGGACTTACATCGTTCATCATGTTTTTTAACTCCTCATTCTCTTCATTAGACATGTTTCTAGATGCTTCCAATAATCTCATGACAGTGCCTCTATCATACTTAATCCTTCTGCTCCTAACCTTGGACACTTTGGATGTCTCATTTTACTACTTTAAGGGTAAGCATTGGAATAGAATTCATAAGGTGAAGAGAGAGTTTCCACGTCATTTCCACATCATTGCCACATTTGCGCCATGTCAATTAGCCTGTCCACGTCATTGGGCCAGCATTTTCAACCCATAGTGGCATTTTTGTAATTTTACTGACCAAAATGACATTTTTATAAATATGTGGATCTGTGGTGATGTGACCACGAGTTTGAGTATGGTTTAAGGTTCTTGGATAGCCATCTTCTTCCTTCATTTTCCACACGTTTTGGAGCGTTTTTTAGCATTTGTATATTGTTTCAGTCTGTTTTCTTCATGGTGGTCATGTATTTTTGTTTACCTTTGCTTTGTAATTTCAATTCCATGGCTTTCTTATCTAGTGTATTGACTACTTGAAGAAGATGCAATTAAGCTTTGAGGTTCTATTTTGCATTTGCGTTTTGGTCTTTCTTCATCTTTATTCTATGATGAATGGATAATCTTAATATGTTAATGCTTAATTTATAGATTGGGTAGCGTGTTCTTGGTTGATTTCGTTCATGCTTAATGAATTAGGTCGGCTACCACAAATGAATAAATGTATGCATTGCTTAATTGTGCATTGAAACACATTTTTGACCTTCACTTAATGGGTTTGAACGTGTGGATTGGGTGAGACCAGAACCCTAATTTCATGACCCATGATAAGCAAAAATTGCATTCGAATTCAAGGAAGTTAATACTATTTTTAATCTATTTTATTAAAATTTGCAAAACCATTTTTCATAATTCTAAAATTTAATCTGAATTTGCCAACTCCCTCCCCCTTATTGTTATGTTAAATTGTATCTGGAAAGCTTTGAATGAAAGGTTTGGTCATTGGGAGCCAACCTTGGGTTAACTCTTAAGTACTGCATTTATATGTTTTATTTGTTTGGGTATGACCTCAATCATCTATGCAAAAGTATTTAACAATTATAAGAAAAGCGTTCTAAAGAAAACCTATAAATGAGCTAAAATATGCCTCCAATAAATAAGCATGACTCTATTTTTATAAACTTCAAAGGATTGGCTTCAACTAAATTCATGGTGACTGCACTTGGTGTTTCCCTCCATGGTGGGTTTCCTTCTACTCAAGCCCCTTGTACAATTGTCAGCGCAGGAGTGCTCAAGGTTTCTTTGCTATGAATTTTTATTCTATTATAACTACATTGCAATAGTCAACTACAATTTCGTAGCTAGGGTTTCCATTCTTCAATTCTTCCAAAAAAGTACTGCAATTCACGCAAAATGTGTTAGATTTTAACACATCTGGCTCTCCATAACACTTCTATAAATTATAAAAGTAAAAGAGGGTTCATTTAATAAAAGTAAAGTACATTACATTAGGTTCAAGTGCCAAAATCATGTATAAAATCAAGTAAGATAGACACTTATCAATTATCTAGTTTTGGTGTCATAGGACATAAGAGATTATGGGATGTATACTTTAGATACAATCAAATTTGGGTGCATACTTAAAGAGTGCAATTCTATACACTCATTGATGATTTAATCTTAATTTTATTGTATAATAACTATTTTCAATATATTGTTTTAAGTAGGATTTCTTTAAGTGGGATAAATGAGCTTTGAAAGAAATTATAAGATACAATAAGCTTTTAAGCCTTGTTAGACAAAATCATTTGTGATGACATATATTCTTCTAACCTAGATAATTTTAACAAAGTTTAGTTTCAAACCCACAACCCTCCTTTTTCCTTCCTTCTAACCATGTATAAAATCAAGTAAGATAAACACTTATCAATTATCTAGTTTTGGTGTCATAGGACATAAGAGATTATGGGATGTATACTTTAGATACAATCAAATTTGGGTGCATCCTTAAATAGTGCAATTCTATACCTTCATACATGATTTAATCTTAACTTTATTGTATAATAACTATGTTCAATATATTGTTTTATGTAGGATTTCTTTAAGTGGGATAAATGAGCTTTGAAAGAAATTATATGCTAAAATAAGCTTTTAAGCCTTGCTGGACAAAATCATTTGTGATAAATTATTTGTGATGACATATATTCTTCTAACCTAGATAATTTTAGCAAAGTTTAGTTTCAAACCCACAACCTTCCCTTCTTTTTCCTTCCTTCTAACCATGTATAAAATCAAGTAAGATAGACACTTATCAATTATCTAGTTTTGGTGTCATAAGACATAAGAGATTATGGGATGTACACTTTAGATACAATCAAATTTGGGTGCATCCTTAAAGAGTGCAATTCTATACACTCATAGATGATTTAATCTTAACTTTATTGTATAATAGCTATGTTCCATATATTGTTTTAAGTAGGAATGTCAACGGGGAGGGTAAGGTACGGGTAGTAGGTCCTTCGTACCCTACCCGCTAGATATATATTCTCCCCGTACTTAAACCTATATCCGTCGGGTATCCGTTATGCAGGTACCCACATGATTTTTTAATATTCACGGATACTCGCGGGTATTTACAAATAAATATTTAATAACATATTTTAATCATAAATTCAAAAAAAATATAATACATAACATTCATAAATTTTAAACAAAGTCCAAATAACTCATTTAAAAAGTGTTGAATGACAGTTTACGAAGAAATGAATTTTTTTTAAAACTAATTGATAAAAAATATAACTCATTCAAAATCAATATGTTAATCATGATTTTTTGCCTGTTACCTACAAGTACGAATTTTTTTGGCATCCCTAGTTTTAAGTAAGATTTCTTTTAAGCCTTGTTAGACAAAATCATTTATGATGACATATCTTCTTCTAACCTAGATAATTTTAGCAAAGTTTAGTTTTGAACCCATAAACTTCCCTTCTTTTCCTTCCTTCTAACCATTAGATCACCTTTGTAAGGCCCACTTTATTTCTTTGTTTTTCTGCCCTAATTTTTAGGGGTCTATCCTAAGTAGATGGGCCTAAAGGCTGGCCCATAGGGAGGCCCCTAAAGCAGCTAAGGTCCCTCATTTTGCACTCACTTGCCAAAATCACTGCTCTCACTCTTCCCTTTTCTCCCCACAGAAGCTCTGCTAGAATTTGGGTCTTACCCTTCTTTGTGTTACCTCAACTCCATTTTTCAATCCACGTAAGTTGATTCTTCACCATGCTTTCTTTATTCTGAGCTTTGTCATCATGATTCTAACTAGGGTTCACCATGGTAACCCATTTGAATCTGTTCCTCTGTTTTTTAGCTCGTGAATCTACTCCGTGGTCTGTCGTACTCACTTGCTTGGGTGTCGGGATATTCTACTAGCTCTTTCTAGGTATAGGAAGCTAGGGTTTCGTATCTTGAGTTTATTTTGCATGCTTTTGGTTCTGTTGTGCATTTCTAGTGATTGTGTGGTGCCTACTTTGGAATGAATATGCTTGGTATGTTGTTTGGGATAACTCTCTGGTTGTACATGCGTTGAATAGTGAGGGAGAACTACTATTTTTGCTCAAGCGAGCTCGCCTCGCTTAGGCAAGAGTAGCAGAAGCTCGCCCAGTGGTTTTAGCTCGAACGCTTGCTCACGTGAGAAAAAACTGAGTTTTGAGCGAAAAGCCATCTCGCTTAGGCGAGTCGCCTAAGCGAGAGTTCGCGAAACCCCAGGACCTCAGTTCGCAATCTCGCCTAAGCGAGACCCTGCAGCTTGAGCGAGAGCACTGCTTTTGCCTTAGCGAGGGCTCCTAGCTTGAGCGAGACCTGATGCAAATTTGCATTATTTTCTCACATGCTTGTTATTGATGGTATGATTGGATGGTTTGCTCTAGTTAAAGTGAGAGGCATGCGAGTATGTATGAAATCTTTGATGTTTTATGTAAGACCCAACAAATTTAAATAATTAAATAAATAATTATTTAATAAATGCAGGTCGTGAGAGCCTTTATGGCATTTAATGTGATTTGTTATGATGTGCAAAAGTACTAGCTCAAATAGTTAAGGGTACTTAGTTATGTTGAAAGGACTTGGGTTTGAGTCCTATGTATGCTAATTGTATGCTATTTTAATAAGTGTATTATTTTAATGTTAAGTTTGAACGTGAGTAGTGATAATGTAATCCTAAAATTATAGCAATTATCACAAATCATATATTAGTTGAATTAGTTGTGCACTTGCTTTGTGATTGAATGGTTGTGTGTTCAAACTTTGCTAAAAACGAATTACACTTTCTTTTTGCCAAATTTTCTTTTGGCATGAATATGAAAGGACAGAGAAACCCTAGCTGCAAGAAGGGCAGCCTAGGGGGCTGGGAAGGCAACAAATAATGGTCCTTGAATGGCCATTAACATCTAATTCAAAGCCATTTTCGTTTTCCTATCATTAACAAGCATTAAGGCTTAGTTAATGGTCAAATTAAGGTGAGTTTTTGGAGAGGAAAGAGAGAAAACGTGAAGGAGCAAAGGGAAATTTGGCATTGAGAAAGAGAGTTCTGAAGGAGGTTTTTGAGTGAAAGTTCAAGACACCAAGTGCATTTGAGAGGAGGCACGGATTGGATTGGTGGTGGTGCAAGAAGGGTTCCAATCATTCAAACTGAGCAAGGATTTCCATGTTAGTGGAGTTCCTTTACGTATGTATATGTTCTACAATTATTTTCGCATTATACTGCATAAATATCATGCCTCTGCATGATCAAAATCTCTCTAATTATGTTGTTTTTCGTGTTTCTGGAAAATATTCAGAAACCGCTTAGCGGCTTCGAATATACTGCCAGGCGATGCATGAGAGTTAACCCAATTCTGGGTTTTTTTGTGATGAACCGCCTGGCGGCAAGGGTGACTCCGCCAGGTGACGCAAACACGGTGCAAAAATGCTATTTTTCGTACTTTTTGCGCAGAAAAAACCGCTAGGCGCAGGTTTTATACCGTTAGGCGCCAAGCTCTTGATTTCTAGGCGCTAGGCGCCACAGATTTTTCTGGTTTGCGTAGTGTTTGTAAAACTGCATTTCTCGATTCGTTAACCGTCCGATTCAGGTAAAATTTTGACAGGCGATTCATAACACGTTGTTATTCACTTTGAACGGTGGAGATTTGCATTGGATGTCTGCTGCTAGAGATATACATCACTAATGATTGGTTGTTTGAATTCCCTCATAGTATGATTACTAATGGATGATTAAGTGTGCTCAAGTGCTGGTATGGCCTTGATTGGTGAATGTGTTTGTATATATATATATATATATATATATATATATATATATATATATATATATAAAGATATAGATGTGCGATTGATGGGTATGTTTTTGGTAGTGCTTATTGAGACATGTTGAATATATGAACCTATATATGTTAGCTCGAATGTATTATGTTATAAGTGTGCGAAAAAGGCCACTATTGATTATATCACTATGACCGAGTGTTGCATGATCATGACGGGTTTTGGGAAAGTATGGGAACATGATAATCATACTTTAAATGTAATGGAATTGTTAGGGCATGCAAAATAAGTATATATCTTTGATTGTGTCTTATGTGGGGTATGTGAATTGAAAGCATGCAAAGGGTTGGGAAAATGAGAAGGGGAAAATAAAGTGTGTGTTGTGATGTTGTAATTTGGAATATATGAATGTGTTTGTTGATTTTTGGATGTTTGAGAATTGAATGGTTGAATGCTAGGAAATGAATTAGAGTACCTAAAACCAGTAGTGTCACATTATTGGTGTAGCGTCTGGCGGTGTAGAGTGGACCCCCAGGTGATAGTAGGAAACAAGGATTTCTTGTGAGTTGTGGCGCCCGACGATGATGTGGAACCGCCAGGCGGTCTGTACTGCCATTTCGTCTAGCTGTGCTAGGCGATGTGTAGTGACAGGGTGCGTTGTGATATGTTTTGCATGGCTTGTGGTGTTGGTCCTGGTTTGGGATATGCTTCATGTTGTCATGAGCAGGTAGGTTCATGATTAGTGATGAACACGTGATGATATGAGCGGAAAGGTTCATATCCTGATACTCTCGTGTGGGGATACGAGCGAGGAGGTTCATATGTTCCGTGCTCACACTTGAGAGATGCTGCGAGTGGGGAGGTTCGTAGTTGATGGATCACGTATGTTGGACTAGGGTCGGGGAGGTCCGTAGAGTTGGACTACGAGTGGGGAGGTTCATAGAGTTAGACCACGAGCGGGCAGGTTCGTGGAAGCATTGGAATCCCTAAGACCAGCTTGAGTATGTACCTTGTGTAGCGTAGTGTGGTTTTCTTGTTTCCATTATCATGTTATGATGTGAGACTTGGATCAAGGGATGTTGTGCCATGAGTGGGTAGATTCATGGATGGTGGAGAACACGTGATGATATGAGCGAGGAGGTTCATATCTTGTTACTCTCATGTGGGTATACGAGCGAGGTAGGTTCGTATGTTCTGTGCTCACACTTGAGAGATGATGCGTGCGGGGAGGTACGTAGCTAGTGGATCACGTGTGTTGGACTATGGACAGGTAGGTCCGTAGAGCAAGACTACGAGCAGGGAGGTTCGTAGAGGCAGGACTACGAGCGGACAAGTTCGTGTGAGCATCATAAACCCTGAATCCAAGGCTAACTATTTGTGTGTTGTGAAGGTTGAAAAGCCTTGGGGATTAAGGTCTTGGTCAAGAATTAACTAGAATAAAATAGATGGGTGTATCTTCATTTTTTATTAACTTATATGTTAACTGCTTATGAGCTCACCCTATCTGCTTGTGTTTGGCGATGATCGTATAATGCGTTACACGTGAGCAGATGATGTTGCAGGTGGTGCTGGTGAGGCATAGCATTAGAGAGAAGGTCAGCTAGGAAAAGCTTTTACTGAAGTTTTATCAATATTGTTTTTATGAACTTTGTAAACAGTGTTTTACTGATTTGTGAATTTGGATACTGTATTGGAGTTTCATAAATTATGGATTTTTGGATAACTTCCGATTAATAAATATTTTAAAATTTCCCGCGTTTTTGGGAAGTGAAGTATAATAAATGAGATTTTCATCATATTTCTTAATTTTATTACTTAAATTAGTAATATCCGACTGGGATGTTACATTATGGGTTAAATAATGAGTTTGGCATGATCTTAGCATGTAACATGTATGGGATGGTTGGTTATCTACGTCGGTATGGAATTGACATGTTAAATGACTTTATGTTGGTTGGAGAAACATGATTTTGGTGTGGTCAAGACGTAATTCCACGATGGTTACGTGGTGGTGCCTCATTGGTGAGGGCATAATTCCATGGATCTCTAGGTGAGATCTCATAGTGGTGCCTCATTGGTCAGGATGTAATTCCACGATGGTTGCGTGGTAGTGCCTCATGGTCAGGACGTAATTCCATGACCCCTGTTAGTGGAAGTTCATGGTGGTGCCTCATACTTAGGACGTAATTCCACAAAGTTCATGGTGGTGCCTCATTATATAATTTAGTACGGATTCAAGGTAAGGATTGCATCCTGACACTCTAAAGAGTCAGTTAGTCTCACGTAGAGCGTATTGACTCAAGTGGTGAGGGTAGCAAGAGGCCTTAGATCTTTTAAGGATAACCTTGTGAGTAGTAGGGTGAAACCCATTGGCAATTGGCTTTGTAGAGCAGTAGAGGCCACCATAAGTGCAAGCATCCGATGAATCTGACTAATTATATGCATACGGAAAAGTCGTGTCTTGAGTCGTAGTGTATGGTTGCGAGTCATCACATGATTGGTTTAGGTATGTATCTTTGATTATGAAAATGTATGAAATAGTATGATAATATGTTTTTCCTACTCTAGCTTACCCTTTCTGCTTGTTTGTATGTTCTATGTGTGGTTTTCTCTTTTTGCGATGATCATCAATTTATTGATGTGAGCATATGTGAGAACTCCTCGTGGTAGTAAGGGTGATGGAGACTCCGCTGCTTAACTTGGGGTTGGATTCCGCTGTCCAAGTTTCTTTTAGGGTTGTAGCCCATGTATTTGTCCGCCTTTTGGGCAAATATTTTGAATATTGTCGATTATTGTATTTTGTTTTGTTTTGGCATCGTGGTGTGCCTCAGTATTCCATTTTAAGTACCTTAAATTTTTGTAAGGAGTGACGTTATACTCCATGACTTTGCTTCTTATATTATTTTGTGTAACATTTCATTTAATTAAAATTATTAGTTATTATTTAAATGGGGTGTTACAACCTTATCACTCCTCTTTCAAAACTTAAAGTAGAGAACATTTATTAAACCGAAACAACTTAATGTTATTAGTTGATCCGCATATTCATTGGCTAGATTAAAATATTATTAATTTATGCTTTTCGGTCTAATTTCAATATGTATTTTAAGAAAATAAATAAATCAAGTTTTTAATAAAATAAATTTTCATTAATACACGTTAAGTTTTTTTTAAAAGGTTTTCACCAAGTTTCTAAAATTAAAATATATACTTAAATTTATATTATAATTTCGTTTGCCTATTTTGTCTCGTTTTTACACTCTTCAATGTATTCACCTTCTAAACATCTACGGGATGGCTCCAAAAGATTTCGGGTTCCGCATTTACTTAGCAAGGAGGCAATGTTACACGTTTTACCCAACCTCTTTTCTTGGCCTATGTGGAAAAGTTAAATACTTATTACTAGGAATCTTGGCTTGTCCGGAAAAGTTAAAAGTGTGTTATTAGGAATCTTGTGATCGATAATTTAAAAGGATAACATGTGTTCTCAAGTGAATTGGTGTTTGTTTCATCCCTCTTTAAGAAAATGATTTTTTTTTTAATTTAGGACTAGCATAGTCTTCTTAACCCATGCCATGTTTTTAGCATTTTTATGTGCAATAATGTTATTTTCAACTATTTTTGTTTTGTTGCGGTCCATAAACTTGAGAAAAATAGAAATAGGATGGAGAGAAAAATATCGTAATGTGGTTCTAGATAATAATTATATTCCTTGAACTTATTATTAAAGCTGTCAAAACGAGTGACCCGGTCCAGTCCGACTCGACCTACCACGGGTTGATCATTTAGTGAGCCAACCCAACCTGACTCACTTATTAGCAAGTCAAAAAAATTCGAACCTGACCTAACCCACCACGAGTTAGTGAGTTAAACAGGTTGGCTCATGGACTCACTTAATTGAAAAACTACAATTTAATTTTTTTTCAGTCAAAACTAAATTATAATTATAATTAAAATCTAAATAAACGTCAATATAATCCAAATACAAACTAAAATAAAAAAAAAAGTATCAAATTATCTATGTGTTGGCTAAAAAACAACCTAACATGACTCAAATATAAAATCCAACTTAATAAAAAAACACTTACATGATTCTTTATTTGTGGGTTGATGAGCCAACCTAACTCACCACAAATTCAAAAATTAACACGTATTAAAATTTATAAAAAATTTCAATCCAACCCGACTCAACCACGTGAGTGAGATTGACTCGCGGGTTTTTAAGCTCTACTTATTATCTAATGCATATATGTGGAATTTGTTATTACGTAAAATTACATATGCATGATGCCTCCCTTAGTTACTGAACAAGTTATAACTTTTCATGTGAGCCTCTAAAGTTGTCACCTTAAAACTGTCTTGTCAAAGAGATATTTATGTTTCTTGTTTAACGCATTGGCAAATGCTATTTCAATGACTATCTCATTTTAATTATAAGATCAAATACTATTATTTAGAAAGATTCCTAGTCACTCGTTCGGTGTTGTGGGACGATAACCTACAAGTGTTAATGTTTAGGGTTTTCAATTCCTTTTTTACACAAGAAATTGTTATTTATATTTGAAAATGATATATTTTTTATTTTCTATATAATCGTTTGGTTCATTGAAGAATAACTTGTGTCGATGACTACTTTGTATTAATGGAATTATTGTTTGGTTAATTGAAGAATAACTTGTGTTGATGACTACTTTTCGTCTTTCTACTTGAATTTTTATATATTTGCATTATTGATTTAAATGATAAACATGGAATATAGATAGATTTAAAAAAGAAAGCAACAACAATATATTTGGTTGTTAACAATGAAAAACAGTAAATACATCCCGTTAATTGTACGGACTTGAATAAGTAATTTTAAACAAATTATTTGCCTTTAAATTTTAAATTCTTCGATAATTTTACTATGAGTTTTAAAATTTATAGATAATTATTACTTATTGTAAGTCTCATTTCCTTTTAGCTTTATAAGTGGTTGGGCTTGGCCTTCTCGTGGGCCCAAGGTCAGCCCACTAGGGGACCCAATACCCCTTTTCAACCCCTAATCCCATTCATTCTGTTTCATTTTCAGAAACCAACTTTATGTTTTCTTTTCTTTTCTCTAGTAAGAGCTCTGCTAGGGCACAAAGATTCTCTCCTCTTCGAGCTAGCTAAGAATATTCTACATCCAGGTAAGTGAACCTTAGGATTTTCATCTGTTCCTTTCCTTTTCACCGTGAGGGTACGTTGGTCTAGTTAGGGTTCATTCTCTAACACTTGTTTGGTCTTGGTAATCATGTTTTCAGCTCCCCCGACTAGTTCTTGAAGCGGTGGTGCTCTTTAGTTGCAGACTTGTTGTGTTTGCTAGCATCTAAAAAGGTAAGGGAAGCTAGGGTTTTGAGTTTTAATTTATTTTTCGCCTGTTTTTAAGTTTGCTTGGTGTTTGTATAGCTTGTGTTCTGTTGTGAGTGCTTGAGAACCATTACAATGTTGTTTGATCTCACTGGATTAGTTGCTGCATGTGTGAACAGTGGCGAGAACTATCATTCTCGCCCAAGCGAGCTCGTCTCGCCTAGGCGAGAGTAGTAAAAGCTCGCCCTAGTTCTGCTCGAGTATCTCGCTCAGGTGGAGAGTTCTTGTTTTGAGCGACGCATCATCTCGCTCAAGCGAGAACGGCTCGCCCAAGCGAGAACGGCTCACCCAAGCGAGCCCTCGAGGAAACCATTGGTGTTCTCTGATTGAGCCCTCGTTCAGGCGAGTGATTTTTGGTTTGGGCGAAGAGTGATCTCGCTCAAGCGAGAAGGTCTTGACCAAGCGAGAGCTTGCAGAGTGCCATTGTAACGCACTCGCTCAGGCGAGAGAGCCTAGCTTAAGCGAGACAACCTTAGTCGCTTGGGTGAAGGCTTCTAGCCTAAGCCAGAACAGTGCAGAGTTGTGTTCTGATTTCCTGATTTAAAGTGTGGCTGGTTATTTATCTCGAAAATACATGAATTATGTGATTATGCATGTGTTGTTTGGTTGGTAAGAACTGAAATTTTGTATGCTATGTGAATGGAGGCATGAACTTATTGGTTGGTGGTGTTTTGGCATGATAATTGGATGTTTGAGATAAGATTGGTGGTTATGGTATGAGAAACATGAAATCTGGTGTGAGTTAGGCGTAATTCCATGAGTCTCGTGGGGAGATCTCATGGTGGTGTGTAGTGTATATAATTAAGATAAAGATTCAAGTAAGGATCGCATCCCGAAACTCAAAAGGATCAGTTAGTCTCATATAGAGCAGACTGACCCGAGTGGTGAAAGTAGCGAGAGGCCCTAGTCTTTGGCAGGATAATGACCTTAGATGCTTGAAGGCTAACCTTGTGTGTGGTAGGATGAAACCCATTTGCAATGGCTCTGCAGAGCAGTAGAGGCCACCACAAGTGCAAGCGTCCAGTGAATATGATCTTATTATATATATCCAGATAATTGAGTCATAGTGTCCTGCTTGTTTGCTATAACATGATCTGTGCCTACTTTGTTGCATGCTTGAGAACTGTTTTAAGTACTAGCTTGCGGTAATATGTAAAAATTATTTTACACCAGCTTACCCTTTCATTTTTTTAGTGTCTGTTATTGTCTTGCTTTCTCTTTTGCAATGATCACCTTAATGGTGGGAGCAGATGGGAGAAATGCTGAAGGTGGATCTGATGGTGACAGCGGTGTTGTTTAGTTGAACTTGTTATTTGTGGCTCTTAGGAGTAGTTTTTTTGGGTCCTAATGCCTTTTTGTAATTCCTTACTCTATGAGCAACCTTTTGTAAACTATTACACTCTTAGTTTATGTTTGATTATGACATTACGGTATGTCTAAGTTTCCTTTCAAGTACATTTATTGATGACTGTAATGATGAATTTATTATATATATTCTGTTCACCTGATTGCTCTTTTAATATTATGATTGTATGATATTTTATTTAACAGATTTATTTTATTTAAATGGATGTCACTTACATATTTTCGTGTGTAGATAATCATAAATAGTTTTATCAATATCTTGTAATAATAGGTAATCACTTTCAAAAGGTTTCATTAATTACTATGTATATTCCAACAAATACTGTTTTACTGTTAATTCTATTTATATACGTACACAGTGTCATCCAACCCCTCTGTTTTTGTCTTTTTTAAATAAATAAATGTACTTTTTAATTACTACATCATTTATGATTTTTTTCAATTATATCTCTAGATAATATTTTTTTGATATAAAACCTATTAGATTCTATTTTATATTTTCAAGATATTATGATATAATATCTCATGATATAATAATTTATTATCTGATATCTCCTATATATCCTTAATTATCTTCAAGTAATAGAATATATTTAATATATATATTTACTAATGACCTAAAAGCTTTATAAGTATAACATTCCACCACAGAAAGTACAAACTCAACTATTTATTATACATATCCTTTCAACATTTATTTACTGACTTGAATGTGAAAGATTTTGTTGTAAGTAGATCTTCCTTTTATTTCTCTTCTTAAAACTTAGAACTTTCTCATCAAAACCAATCACTCTATTCTTTAGAACTTCATTATTCACCTTAAAGATATCTCGGTCAAATTTGATAAAAACCTTATAACTCAACTCTTGAAAATCTCGTAATCTCGAAAACATATAGACCAAATCAGATATGAACAATTTCAAATCAAACTATATTAATCTCAGAGAACTTTTTCTTCTATCAACTAGTTGTGAATTAGTTGATGTTACAATGAAAACTAAAACTGACCGAGCCTCAAGTCCTTAGCGACAAACACATAAATTATACAGATCAATTATTTAATGATAAATGTACAAATCATGCACGACACGAACCTGTCACACGTACGTACACCTTCCTTGTTAAGTTTCTCAAGTTTCCTTTGTCATCATCATTATTAATCAATTATATACTTATCACTACTATATAATAATACCTTATAATATGGGGATGAGGACTCGGACATCATTTTCCAGGATGAATTAAAAAAAAAAAATAGTGCAACTTTTATGTAGGAGAAATTTGAGGCTGTTCCTGTCACTATTTGAAGGTGTTGTTGCCATGCCCTCTCCACTCAAAATGGTGATGTAATTTCGTGTAACAATAGACAAATGCGCATCCCTCGTAGCTTCCTTGCATGACCTTCTATATCAATCTATCACTTTATCCAACATATCCTATTTTATATTTTTCTGTCATAGTTTCCCTCTTATGTCCTGTTTCTTTTTCAAAAATGACAGAAAGTTCTAGAAGCACTGTTTTCTATAACAACAAAATTTGCATAACTTCTCCACTTGTGACTATCTATGTAGTTTATTCTTTTTTCACGCATCATGGCGTTTTTTTTTCTAATACAAATCTCTGATGATGGCTTTGATCGTTGGTTAATGTTGATACAGTTTATCAGAAACGATTTTGGGGCATTTGGGTAAGAACCCATTTATTTGTGTTTTACCAAACGAATATTTTCAATTTATAAACGTGTTTAAGAGAATTTATAATATAGTAGCGTAACACAAACGCTATCGCGCCTGTGTGTATATATTTTTTAAATATACGTGATATTATATTAGTAGATGATAATATCATAATGTTATTAAGTTAATATATAAATTAAAATTATATTTATTAAAAATAAAATAAAATATATCAGAACAGATAAAAGAATAACCATTGATAAATAAAGAAGAGGAGAAGAAGCAAAGACATCCGATTTTATAAAAAATTTGTAAAAGTAATGGTCAATTTTTAAAAATTTAATAAATTATTATATTTAAAGGATAAAATCGGTATTTTGAAAAGTGGACACAAAAAGGAGAATCCCTTCCTTTATATACTGTTACTTTATATATTGTTATACATAACTATTTCAAGACTTTAATATATTTTCATTCTAACAAAATTTCCAAATTTTGTATTTGATCTTTAATAAATATTTTCTTCACATTTAGTCAATATTTGTATATTATATCACATCACTTGTATAGACATAATATGTCATTGTACGATAAAAAAAACTGTAGTTGTATTATGAAAGAAAAAATAAATAAATATCACAAAGAAATATTTTAGTATCACTTGAAAAAAAGTCAATAAAATTAAAGGAATAAAGTACGAACAATTTTTTTAAGAATTACGAGAAAAATAATTCTTAAAGTTGGATTATTTAATTAGAATTAAATTGGCATTATACTAAAAGAAAAGAATATTATATTATATTTCTGGTTGATTTTAAAATCGATTTGGGATTTTAATTTTTTATTTTATTTTTGTAAGGCCTGATTATATATTTTTTTGAAGTTGTTTTTATGAAAAAAAAAGTTATTTTCATTTCTTATGAGGAGTAACTTTCTTTTGTAAAACTAATGTGTGGAAAGAAGGATTAAGGACTGATCTTCAGTCATTGTTACTGTCATGATAATCTTTTAATCACTAACACAAAAAGTGTCTATAACATCACTCAATAGACGTATGCTAAAGAGAACACATACGTCAAAAGTGATCGGTGACATTTTTGTAAATAAAATATCAATTTTAACGTCTGTCCACGTGTGCCCCGACATCCCTTAACGTCTGTTCACCATGCACCTTACGTCACCCCATCTCGACGTCAGTTTTTTCACTTATCCGACGTCACTCAACGTCGGGTAGTCTCAGACCCGACGTCTCGCCTAATATATGGCTCAACAGTCACGTGAAACCTTAATGTTACTCTTCTCTGCGAGCTCTCCTCAACATTTCGCCGACCATCGCGACCTCTACAGGTGAGTTTTCCACCATAAATCTTGTTGGGTTTTGATTTGTGCACTGATTTAAGCATTTTGAACCAATTGAATTTCGTTTTGATCTCCATTTCACATAAATGTAACGTTTTCTTCCCCTTTGCACTGTGAATTTTTTTTGCCAGCAGCCCACCCTCCTCTTCCTCCTCCATCTGCATCCTTGTTTTTGCTACAAGATGTTTGTTTTTCATTTTACTCTAGTGTATATATATATATATATATATATATATATATATATATATATATAAAGAGAATATGAATAAAATAAAATAACAAGTTCATCTTGTTGTAATATATCTCTTATATTTGTCATATATTTTTTATTTCTCATGTTTTAACAATTTTTAAAATTTTTTAACACTCATAATGTTTCATATTGTAACTATATTACTCATTATATTTCATATTTTAACACTCATAATGACTCTTAAAATTTCATAACTCTCAAGATCAATGCAAACTTAAGCGAATGTTTACTGTATATGGGATTACAATATCAAATTTTACGCAACAATTATAAAATTGATTGATAAATGGACCACACCTGTGGAAATAATTGACCATGTGAATATATCATATTATCTCACATGTCACATATTTGGGAAAATTTTCCAACATTCTCCCACTTGATCCATTTATCCCATTATCAATCAAGATAATAAACTCAATACAAGCACCATGGTGACACATCCTGCAAAAGTGAGTATTATCTTATATGTATCACAATATATGAAGTGTCTCATCAAAGACTCTTAACTATAATGAATAAACCATTTGTTTATTTTGGGTCAAACAAAATTTCTCAAAATAAATAAATATATGCACAACAAAATGAGAAAATTTGAATAAGAGTTTTATCAAACTAAAAATAATGATTGTCACAAAATGGAACCAATTCCCAATGTTTGCTAAATGCTCCTTAAAATTCTTTAATGGCATGCCTTTAGTCAAAGGATTGATAATCATCAACTCAGTTCTAACATGCTCAATGACCATTAACACGTTTTCTTATAGCTATATATTTAATGTAAATGTGCTTAATTTGACTTCCACTTCTATTATTCTTAGCCATAAATAATGCAACAAAGTTATCACAATACAACTTCAATGGCCTAGCAATTAAATCCACAACTCGAAACCCATATATAAAACTCTTCAACTAGACACCATGTGAGGTAGCCTCAAAACAAGAAACAAACTCAACCTCCATACTAGATACTAGAAGTAACAGTCAAGGTTTGCTTTTTGCTGCTTCAAAATATAGCTTCACTAGTTAGGATACAAATATAACTAGATGTTGATTTTCTGGTATTAATACAACCAGCAAAATCTAAATAGGAGTAGCTTATCACCTCTAAACCGTCAGTTTATCTGTATATGAGCATGAAATCCTTTAATCCTTGAAGATATCTGATTACCTTCTTTGCAGCTTTCTAGTGGTCAACACTCGGATTACTTTGATATATTTCCAAAATTTCAACTGTCAAATGTAAGATATGGGGCAAACCTAAGCATACATTAGATTTCCAATAGTTAAAGCATATGAAACATTCTTCATTTTTTCCTGTTCAAGATCATTTTCAGCTCCAATGTTGTAAAATTGTTGTAAATACACTTCATAATCATTAGAAATTGTTGATTGTTCATTTGATCTTTGTAGGCCTTCTTAATGTTGCTTTACTACCTTGATGAGAAACTTGTTAAAATGGTTCCTCAACAACTTGATATATCTTTAACAATTTATGGAATTCAAATAACTAGTTGTCCAATACGCTCTTGAACCAAAGGAGCATGAATAACTACCAGTCTATCATTTAATTTAGAGGGTTGTACTTCATTATGATTATTTTGAATTTAATCACTCTCACTAATCAAGTCATTTACAAAAAACATTACATTCCTTAATTCCATAATTCTAGTGTTATGAGATGGACAATAAAACACTATAACCTTTAGACTTTTTCAGCATATCCAATGAAGTACAGACTATTTTCTTCTCTTCTAAGTCATAAAATGTCACTTTAGATGGACATTCCAAATGTGTATGCGTCGTAAATTGGGTTTCCAACCTTTGAATAACTCAAAAGGTGTTCATAAAACAACCTTGGTTAAAACTTGATTCACTATATACAAAACCATCTTAAGTACTTCAATCCACAAGAATTTAGGAAGTTTTGCATGACTCCTCATGCTTCTCACCATATCCATTAAAGTTCGATTTCTTCCTTCAACCACACCATTCTGATCTGGAGAACTAAATCACTCTCACTAATCAAGTCATTTACAAAAAACATTACATTCCTTGGTTCCATAATTCTAGTGTTATGAGATGGATAATAAAACACACTAACCTTTAGACTTTTTCAGCATATCCAATGAAATACCAACTAATAGTCTTAGCTTCTAGTTTCTTCTCTTCTGAGTCATAAAATGTCACTTTAGATGGACATTTCCAAATGCCTATGTGTCATAAATTGGGTTTCCAACCTTTGAATAACTCAAATGGCGTTAATAAAACAACCTTGGTTAAAACTCGATTCACTATATACACAACCGTCTTAAGTGATTCAATCCACAAGAATTTAGGAATTTTTGCATGAATCCTCATGTTTCTCACCATATCCATTAAAGTTCGATTTCTTCCCTCAACCACACCATTCTTATATGGAGAACTAGTCATAGTGTATTGGGCAACAATCCCATGTTCTTGAAGAAATTTCACAAATGGACCAGGTGCTTCTCTACTAATAGTTTATCTACCATAGTACTATCCACCTCTGTCTAATCTCACAATCTTAAGTAAAGGTGATGAAGTATCTTAGTAAAGATACATGTATCGTGAGTAATCATCTATAGAGGTGATGAAGTATATTAGATTACTTGCATTCATATGTGGACAACAAATATTTGTATGAATAATCTAGTAAGTTTGAATTCCTTTTAGCATCTCTTTTGGACTTGTTTGTTTGCTTACCCTTAATGCAATCTACACAAGTTTCAAAATTAGCAAAATATAAAGTACAAAGTACTTCATCATTTATTAATTGCTTGATTCTATTAATGGAGATATGTTCCAATCTTTAGAGCCATAAGATAGAGGAATTCTTATTCTCAACACATTGTTTTAACCCAGTAGAAACATGTATTGAACTATAAGCAATGAAATTTGTAATTTAATGGTAGTTCAAAAAAGCCAACAACTTTTTTGAACAAAGTAAAATCATATTCCATAAAAATAAAAGAAACACCCAAAGGTGTAAATCGCAAAATGGAATTTAAGTTTTTATCAAAATTAGGAACATAAAAGACCTTTTTCTAAACACAAAATAAAACCCCTAATAAAAACCAAATTGCATGTCCCAATGGCTTCCACTTGTGAACTCATCTTACTTCCTGAATAGATGCAATGTTCAGTTCCCATTGGTCTCTTCAGGTTTTACATAGCTATATGGTATTACAAACATGGATTATAGTTCTAGAATTAATCCACCGTGTGTGATGATTAATACTAGTCATATTAGATTCATAAAAAACAAAAGCAAAATAATTATCTTTTTTCACTAGCCAATTCTTAAACTTTGCGCAATCCTTTTTCATATGTCCTTTCATTTACAAAAGAAACATTTGGTCTCCTTCTTTATAAATAGCTTAGTAGACATCTTTCCCTTCTAATTAACTTGACTCTTCTTATTCTTAAGAGAAGTAGTCAAGTTCACCATTTGACCTTCCTCCATTAGCAACCTTTCCTATTCTTGAACACACATGGTCACTAATTCATTACTAGACCACTTATTCTTATGTGTGTTATAAGCAATTTTAAAAGGAGCATATTGATGAGGCAAAATATACAAAATATAATGTATTGGAAGGGAATTAGACATGGTAACCTCTAAGGCCTTTAGTTGAGCCACAATGTCCCTTATGCGCATGATTGATCACGTATTCCCTTAATCCCGATGAGTTTTAAGGATGACAAATACATGATATAGTGTTGGTAAGAGATTTATCAAATATGTTGAATTTTTCATCAATGACCTTTAGCAAATCTCTCACATTATCATGCTGATCAATAGAACCTCGAATACCACCAGAATAGTTGGTCTTTATTAATGTCACAAAGACATAATTTAACCTCTCCCACCTTTTATAGATATCAACAACACCTAGAGTATTTGTCTTAGTAATAATGATTATTCTAGTTTTCTAATAGCATAATCAATGTCCATTCAACCAAAATGGAGAAGAACTTTCTCATTCCAAAACTTATAATTATCCCTTTTTAGTTTGGGAATACAATAATGGATATCAAAAATATTCATAGATTGAGAAACTATCAATTTTTTAAAAAACATACATGCTTATTATTATAATTTAAAACTATAACAAAATAATGTTTTGCCAATGCAAACATGTCTTAATGAATGAATGTAGTAACATAAAACTTGCTTGTGGACTAAAGTCATACTCAATTAGACTCACACAACCAAATGATAAAATCGATATGTTTTATCGATGCAAACACATCTTAATAAATGAATCCAATGACATAAAACTTGTTTGTGGGCTAAAGTCTTACTCAATTACACTAACATCACCAAATTATAAAACTATTATACAATTATGTTTTACTGATGTAAACAAACATCTTAATGAATCTAGTGACATAAAACTTGCTTGTAGGCTAAAGTCTTACTCAATTAGATTCACATAAGCAAATGATAAAACTACTATACTATTATGTTTTACCGATGCAAAACGTCTTAATGAATGAATCTAGTGACATAAAATTTGCTTGTGAGCTAAAGTCTTACTCAATTAGACTATCTAACCAAATGACAAAACTATTATACTATTATGTTTTACCGATGTAAGTACGCATCTTAATGAATGAATCTAGTGACATAAAACTTGTCTATGGGCTAAAATCTTACTCAATTAGACTCATCTAACCAAAAGACAAAACTATTAGATTATATTCCTTTTCTCAATTCCTGTAGGCAAGTTGAGAAATATAATCTATTATATCATCCTAATTAATCATACAGATGTAAGAAAATTTTTGTAGGTAAAAGTTCATCATCATTAATTACAATTAATGTTTATTACATGATTATAAATATCAATCAACTAGAGATATTGTGGCCACTCTCTAATTCATTAAAAATATATTTATCATTCAACATTTAAAATAAATATTTGCATCAACATTATTTATAATGCAACCAAAATAAATAATAATATTCATGTATATAAATTAATCATACAACATATAACTTATATTATCCAAAAGAAACGAGTCTAAAGTTTCACAAAATAATTGTGCCAAATCATATGAATTTATACTCTATTATTGGTTTCGTACCAAAATATATATTACGTATAAAACCTTATAGTACATAAGAAACCCTATAGCATATAATAACATATATACTATATACAAAATTTATAGTATGTAGAAAATCTTATAGTATGTACAAAAACATATATTGCGTACAAAAACTTATAGTACGTATAAAAATTTACAGTACGTAAACAAAACTTATAGTACATACAAAAACATATATTACGTACAAAAACTTGTAGTACATACAAAAACTTGTAGTACGTACAAAAACATATATTACGTACAAAAACTTGTATTACGTAAAAAAAACATATATTACGTACAAAACATTATAGTACTTACAAAACCTTTATAATATGTAGAAAACCTTTATAATACGATTTTCTTTAGTTTTATATGATTTTTTTTTTTCTTTATCAAAGGAACAATCATATGTTAATCCTTAATGAACACATACAGTAATTCAAACAGAAGACATTACTTAATCATCACACCATAAAATATTTCACATTAAAATATAGATACAAAATAAGTTATGTACTCATTATTTTAACAAAATAAAATGTGCATTCTTAATTCATCTTTGAGATCTTTTATACTTATAATTGTAAAGTCTAATAGTGGGTTAGCGTCACCTCATCAATAATGACACCTCCAACATTGATAATATTATGTTTGACATCAAACATAAGAAAAACACAAATAAATAATCAAAAAGAACAATCACGATAGATTCAAAAAATAAGGCAAAGGTATTTAGCCTTGCTCTAATACAAAATGTAAAACTAATGTGGAAAAAAAGGGTTAAGGACTAACCTTCAGCCATTATTATTGTCATAAGAATCTTTTAATGTGCTTTTTCGTTTCAAACTTTCACTCTCTAAACTTTGACGATATAGTATATTGTAGAAGAGAGAAGATTTGATGACCCAAAGCACAAAGAACCTACGAAATTTGTGGAGTTATCTACCCATCATATAGTAGTTGCCATAATAAATTGTTGTCAATTATATGGGATTACAATATCAAAATTTACACAACAATTATAAATGGATTGACAAATGGACCGCATCTATGAAAATAATTAACCATGTGAATATCTCATATTATCTCACATATCACATATTTGGGAAATTTCCAACATATTTTGGTATGTTTCTTTTTTTCAGCCTTTCTTAAGTCAGTTTTCAATTTCCATGAATCATTTTCAATTTTGATTTTCCTTTATAAACCCTAATTTGAATATTGTTATCTCTATTCCACTCTACAATAACAAGTATTTTAAATTAAGCCATTGTATCAAGTAAATATTTAGAATATAACTTTAACTTCTTTTGAATCTAAATTGAATATTAAGTTTCATTGAAGTTTACTTTTGTGCGAAGCAAGCTTCGTACGAGATTATGAGTACTGGTTTTGTTCTTTGTTGAATTGGTTTTCCATGATTATAAAATTGTTGCTCTGGGTGAGATTGATTATCAATGAAAATATGGAAGAACACTTAAATCAAGATGCTTTTAGTTGGAATACTTTGATTGTTTGGTAAGTAAGTAATTTTATTACTATTAAGTATTTTACAACAGCAAATCCTTTGATATTTCTTATTGCTTTAGTGTATATATATATATATATATATATATATATATATATATATATATATATATATATATATATATATATATATATATTAAAGAATGAACTTGTTTTAAAACTAGTAAAAGTTTTATATGATAGATCTCCCTTTAATATTAAAGGAGTTTGTTTGTTCTCACATGATATAATTTCTTAAATTCCAACTTCACTATAAAAAACATATTTTTATTAGAGGTTTATTTTTAAAATTAATATAAATCATTAAAATTTAAAAAGATTTCTATCAATCATTTTAACCATTGCAAATTTTATATTAAGAGTTGAGCGAGAAAGAGTTGAGCTAAAGTAAGAGTTGAGTGAGAGCAAAAGTTGAATGAGAGTTGAGCATGGGTTGATCAAGAGCGAGAGGTGTGCTTAAAACATTGACTGTTCTTGATTTGTAGGTACGAACTGGTAATGTGTGTTCACAGGTTGGTTTGTGTTTTTCCCAAAAGGGTCAATCAAAGAGGTCATGGATTTTTTTTTTAAATTTGTAAATAAGCAATTTTATATACCAACATATTTGATTCAATGCACTTCAACTAAGTAATGTTTTGAAGATCCTGGAAGGATGGTTAATATTTTGATTGTGAGCTTAGTAACCAATTTCTCAGGGCTTTATACCGTTGATTGCAACTATTGGTTTATAAATTTCTTCTTTTGCCACTGGGAGTATTTAGGTTCTATTCATATTTTTAATGCCATGAAATTTGGGTTAAACTGGCTCCAAATTTTCTTCATTGTTTACATTTACTGGTTTATGTATTTATTCTTTTTTTCAGCTAAGAAAGTTTAATTTATATTTTTCAATTCTATCATATTTTGGCTGGAACAATGATACGATCTTATCCAAGAAAGACTACAATCCCTTATGACTTTGAGTTTCTTTTGAAATATAAACAAGAAAATCATATAAAGAACGCAAAAATAGTCAAGAACGGTATACCCCATAATCTAGCTAATTCATAAGTAAAGGAAGATTTGCCACAAAAAGGTCACTCTTTGATAAGAATCGATAATAGAGACGCCACAATCAATAAGATGGATAATTCAAGGAAGACTCGCCACAAAGATGTCAATCTTTGGTAAGAGCTTGAAGCCTAAGTCGAGAACAAAAAGAATCCTCTGTTTAAAAATAAAATTTAATATATGACTAAAAAGTGTTTACATCAGCTTTTGGTGTTTCTATATATAGGCACATAAGTTTAAGAAAACCTAGAAAATCCAAAAACATAAAAACATATACTAATTTCTAAAAGAAAGCCCAAGTCCCAAAAATGTAAAAACATAAACTAATTTCTAAAAGAAAGCCCAAAACCAAAAAACATAGACTAATTTTCTAAGAACTATTCTTCAAATGTGCTATGAGCCACGATATTCATTCCTTCATGTCCTTTGAATGTCAAAGGCTCCTCCTCAAGTTCTTCTTGTATGGTGTTATGGGATAGTCCTCTATCCAACATAATCCTAAATTTTCTTTGAATCCTAATATTGTGCAACAACAAAATTGACATGGTGACTAAAAAGGAATAGAGAGAGTTGTCAACTAAAGATATTGCTTTGTGTGCTTGTTGTCAGATGCTTGTGATTTGGATTTAAAATCAATTAAAACCACAAAAAGACAAAGTACACAATTTTAGACTATGTAAATCAGGTAAGCCTTTTAAACCATCCATTTCAGAAACCCTTGATGTTGGTTATATCACTACATATATGTCATGCTAATTTTTTTTCCTTAATCATTGTCAATTGTGTGAGAGCTTGCCTAGTCCAAATGGAGAGTTAGTAGTAAACTATAATGGCATTTCTAGATTACTAAACATCACATTTAATGTTGGAGACAAACCTTTCACCCTCACTCTTAAGCAGGTTGGGTTTATATATTCTAATAAATTAAATTAGAATGCAGTTTTGGTAGATGATTACACTCCATAAATCTAATGCTAGCCTCAAAACAACATTAGCCTTGGAAAGTAGTGAATTTTATTTTATTTTTTTTACTTTTTGGTGGAACTGTGAAATTAATAGTTTAAAGCAAAATAAATCTAGACAAATAATTGAATTCGAAGGCATATTGAACAAGAAATTGTGGTATTACATATCTATCTACATCCCAAGGCTAACTCTTAGAGTCTTTTTATTTATTTTTTATGAAGGATTGAACCCTACTAAGGATGATGGCCCATGATACGTGCTTAGAAGAAAAGGAGTTCCTTAATCCCTTCCAATTTGCTTTAATTTCCTTAGTTTGAATGATCATTGAAGCTTTAAATCAAATATCTCTTGATTCTACAAATCTGCGTATCAACTTTAAATCATGTATCTTCGTCTTCTTCATGGTAGATGCTAAAAAAGGACAGTTTTAACAAGATTTTCAATGCATTCTTTAAAGCTATTTATGTAACACCCCTAGGTGTTATGATATTTTAAGGAAAAAAAATTAACAAGTGTAGCAAGTTTTTGTGTGTAAAACAATTGGGTATAATGGCTTTCCATAAGGTTATTTACTATAAAACATGAAGCATCTTAGCACTTTTACAATAATCACCTAATTTGCTCTGAATGGGTCGTCTAAAGCCTTCTACAAGAGTTGTCTAACACTTTTTAGCTTTCGAAAAAGAAAGTTTAAAATGATATTAACTGTCATTAAAATGATACTTAAAAGGCTTTATTAGGTTTTTCGATACATTCAACTATCCACAACACTTAACATAAAAATTGAGTTTGAAATCTCTAGGAATACATCAAAGAAAACTTGAAATAAAATGGAAAATAAGATCTCTAGGTTCAACTTCAATCCCTCTATTCATTTCCTAATTGTGCACCACCATCTACATGGATATCTACTCCCGTGTAATCACATGATCATGGTAGGGCAAAGTCATAAAACACACAAGCAAACAAGAAAGGTAAGCTAATAGATAAAACACATGAGTGTTTGTCATAAAACCTCAAAATAACCTAACAAAGCTCATCCCATGTATTATTCCATCAACATAAGTACATGAACACGTGAGAATGTGTGAGTCATGAATCTATTTTTCAAAAAGAAACCAAGGATTGGCTTGGGCACATCTTAGAGGCCATGGACTTGTCAAACCAGGGTAGGTTCGGGAAAACGTCAGTGCCCCATACCAACCACATATGAGTAAGGTTCTAGACGTGAACCAAACACTTGACTCCTTCAAGTGTGACTTGTGGTCTGGCTTATACATAGTCTAATGTTGAGAGAACTACCCAACCAACCACAAGTAACCTCCATCAATTCTCACTCACTTAGTATTTTGTTTTATATGAATCCCAAACTTATCAAAGTTTGGATACTCTCACCTTACCACGCCCCTAGGAAATTCACCTCCAAATACACACATCCATGTCAAATGGTACTCCCCGCTCGAGATCACCAACACAACAAACATTAATCTTAGGTAAAGTTCGGTAAATTTGGCAAGGCCCTGGTCTAGACTCTATTTAACCATCCAACAGAGTTTGACTAATTTACATCTAGGATCTACACAACCCAACCACAATCCTTTCCTTTGCCATAGATACAAGGGAAAAAAATCCAAACATTTATCATTTCATTCACCACAATGAACATTTAGTCAACAAAAAAAAAATGTATATAAAGCACCATGCAACTCATATTAAAGTCATACAGTTTACCATGACGTGCTCGTAAACATAAATAATAACATTGTTCGCTTCCCTTACCTAAACAAGTTCTACTATTGGTGTTTAGTTGCCATTGGTCAGTTATCCTTTCTTAAAGGTTCCTCAATCTCTCATTTCTTACATGCAATCTCAAAACATGAAAAGATAAGATGAGGAAATGTGTGAAGGGAACGTGGTGACATGACACCTTATATTTGGTCACATAATTAATTGTTCAGTCCAGTTTACTCTCACGAAACCTAAAATTAATCAACTAAGTGAAGATTAACTTAAGTTCATTATGCAATTAAGCAAGTTACACATCATTCAAGCTTTCACACACACATACACACTCAGAGAGACTAAGCAATTGTGACACAACCCACACGCATTAAACATTAACAAGAAACTAATAATAGTGCATAAACATAAAATCGTGATTAAGCATCATTCAATTTTGTGGTCATTCCCATGAGTCGAGATTGAAGAGGATCAAAAGCAAACTAAAACAAAAATGCACTACAGAACAACATTCTCAAGGTCTCATTTAAATTTCTTTAAGGAATCAGTATAAAGAGTTCAGCGAGCCATGGAAATGAAGTTACAAAACAAAGGATAATGAAGATGCATCACCATAGTGAAGATAAAGAACTAAACCAGTAAACACAAGTAGAAAAATGCAAATCCTAGAAGCTCCAATGTGCATAAAACGTTTAAATAGAGTATGCTCCCTTCACGGGTCTTGAATGGTGTTCAAAAACGTTCGAGAGGAAGACTCCCTCAAAGAATAAGGGTGCTACCACTTTAGGCTGTAGAATTACAAAATTGTCACTTTGGCCCAAATGTTGACGTGGAAAGAGGGCTAAAATGGCACATATGATGTGGCAATAGCTTTCTTAGCCCAAGAAAAAGTGTCCAAGCTCAAAATCGCTTCACAATAATCCTGAAAATAATTGACAAATGAAAATTAGACCAACTAAAATCAAATTAATTAAGCACAAAACATCAATCAAGATCGGTATAGAAAGGTAAGAAAATAGGGAAAAATAACAACTCGTCACATGTCCCAACTATAGGCTTAAAATGTCTTTCTTAGCCAAGAAAGTGGGGGTTGAATTTCCTAAGTAATAAAAATTATGCTCAATTAAAACTAGTCAAAACCCCTTCAATTTGAATTCAATTGACCAACAAATCAGAATTTTATTATTATAGGACTATACATTTCAGTCGATTAAAAAACAAAAACATCAGATTAATTTGTTCATGCGGTATGATTCAATGTATTGAAATATAAAATCAACTAACTAATATTTTGGGAAATTCTGCAAAAAAGATAAAAAATACCAAACTCACTCAAACAACATGCTTTATCATACAAGATTTGTTCCAATCAATATATCCAACTTAATTGTACCACCAAATTACGTTAAAACACATGTACGCCTTACAAAGATTTATTTAATGAGATTTCTTAAGATTTAAATGAAAAACAAGATAAGCGAGAGAGGATCACACACTTATTTTTATACTGGTTCACTCAATATCTGAGTTGCATCTAGTTTATCAGGACAACTTGAGCCTGATCATTCATTATATCAAAAGAATTAAAAAATTCCTCAAAGATTACTGATAAGTGTCAAGAATAAGTAAATTTTCCATTTAAAATTGACACTTATCATGTATCAAATAATTCTACTTATGTATAAAACAAACCTCATTAACTTAAGATAGAAAATGATGTTGTGAGAATTGGAGTTTTATGAATTGTAATGATATTTTGCCGTTTTGAAGGGAAATAAGTGAAACTAACAAGTATGCATCTGACCCATAGTGACTAATGCTGAGCCGTGGAAGTAGAAAAGACATGACAACATATTTTGACTTTCTAGTGAAGCACAACAAATGGGAGTTGTGCCACATGAGGAAACCTTCTTTACAATGAAATCTGAAGCACCAATCCATGAGGTTATGCAGCTAGGAAAACCCTTCCAAGAAGGAAAGGTAAAATGCTAAGCACACCAGGAAAAAGGGATGAGCTGAGAAGGAAACTCACTTGTGAAGAAAACCCTATAGTTGAGCAACACAAGTTGGGTTGAGCACCACCCAAAAATTCCTATAAATAAAGATCTCATGTTTTCATTCTAGGCATTGAGTGAAGTCTTAGAAATGTAGCAATACGAGAGAGCAATTCTTATGTATATATGTTGTTGGAATTGCATTGTAATATTTCATGAATAGCTAACTCCCTCGTGTCCAAGTTTAATGTAATCAATTTTGATTTTATACATTTCTACGTCTTGGGTATTTATCTTTGCTTTCATTCAATTGTTTGTGGTTTGATTTATGCTTAATGATTACTTGATCACTCATCTATTTAACTGGTTTGGATAGAGTTGGAAAACTAGTCTTAAACTGTTGTCCAATCAAATCGCCATACATGTACTAGTGCTTTCGTGGTACTTAAAGGGGATGCTGGATGAAAGAGTCTTGCACATGAAAGCAATGATTCATTCAACAAGTCTTGCACATTAAAGTAAGAATTCATACAATCAGGAGTTGAGGAATCACATTGGGTTCGAAGTCCTTAGGTTCTAGTGATTCGGGATTAAACCTAAATCTACATAGAAAGAGTACTCCCAGGACATTGAATGATTTGCATAGTAAGTAAACAAGACGGTAGTGGTGTAGTAAAAGAAATAGTCACAATAAATAAACTCAAAAACTAACTATCAATATACTTGATAAATCCTTGTGGATATGACGCTTGCTGGGAAATGGTTGTTGAGAAATAGTCATCAATTACACTTTTGAATAAAGCAAAACCACCAAGATTCTTGAATCCCATAAGAACCTTAACCCCTACACTACAAGATCTCTCTTGCAGACCTAGAATCACACCAAGAAACACTCAAAAGCAGAATAACAGCCAAACCTAAGTGGTGGCTCTCCCTAGCCAACCAAAATGTATTCTTCAATGCTTTAACACAAGAAAGACTTTGCTCCAAGATCTAAAGATCTTCAATCACGAGCTACATACAATGTAATCTAGAAAGAGAGAGAGTGTGTTCCAAATTTGTTTCATTATTTTCACGCGCAGAAATCTCAAGTGTTTTTCCACTCTCTTAAAATCTGGCTAATATAGCTTAATCATAAGTGAATTCAATAGGTTGATTTGTCCGTACAATTTGTTGATTTCATTTGACTTAAGTGAAATCAGTCGATTGTATAACAATTAAACTAATTGAATATATCGATACTAGAACTATATGTAACAAGCCTTTTAATATATTAAAAATCTTTTTAATAGATTAAAAAAGGACAAATACAAGACACAAAAAACATTTATACAATGTCAAATAGTCCACGAATAGAGTCCAAACATCAAGCTTCTTAATTTTTACGTCAATTCCAGATTCAACAAACTCTGAGCTTGATCATTAATGAATCTCATCAATTCTACATCAATTACACATCATCTCATGTACATGCTTCATCAAATTTATGCACTTACAACTCACAATACTAAACCTAAGGCGTACAAATTTTTTGGGTCTTACAATAGTGATAAATTAGCACAAATATTTGAGTGGAAAAGAAAATTAAATAAGATAATAAGTTATGTTATATTAGGTGACAAATTATAAAACAAAAGGGGTTGAGGGTAGTTTGTTAAGATGGCTAGATGAAAATGAAGCCTATATAAGAACAGGGAAGTTACATCATGAAATTTATGGAGCACATTTAATAAGGTATCAAATGAAATTGGTATTGTTAAGAAAAAGAATTCATTGGCCATGATTGTTAGAAAGTTTTAAAAACTAGGTCAAGTCATATGAAAAATGTCAAAAGTTTAGACCAATTCAACAAGTTTCAGCTGGTGAACTACACTCAATTATTAACATCAACTGTTTAGAGGATGTGTTATTGATTTGATACGATAAATTCACCCTCATTCACCAAAGGCCCATAAATACATAATAGTTGCATCTGACTATTTTATCGTAGGGGTAAAAACAATTCCTTTGAAGGAACTTGATCAAGTCAATATAATTAATTTTATAGAAGAACTTATTGTGTGTGATTTGGTATTCTAGAATTGATTACCACCAATAAAGGAATTATATTCACTAGGAAAAAGGTAGTTGTTGAGATTAGACAAATAAATTTATTGACCTCAACACCTTATTATGATCAAGCTAACGGAGAATAAAGTTATAATTAACTTAATAAGAAAAATTTTGTGGACTCTAGAAATTCTGAAAAAAATATAACAATACCACTCTATATTTTATATGGTCATGACTTTGTAATGCAATTTATAATTAATTAGATTGCAAAGACATAATGAATTCAATGATCTCGACGAAGAAAAAAAATCAAAGCTTTAGAATGTATTAATAAGCAAAAAATTTTAGAAGTTATAATAAAAAAAGCAAGAAACAAATATTTTTAGAGAAGTATTTGGTTTAGAAAGTAATTTTTCCTATGGACAAGAAATTGAGGCAATTTGGGTATGGTGTCCTACTTGGGAAGAACCATATATTCCCTAAACTACAAATATATATTCAACGAGAGAGTTTATTAAAATTAACCTAAATTTTACCAAGTAATAAAAAATAAATACGATAGCATAAAAACAGGATTGAACTTTTGAACTCATTAGAAAACAATTTAATTTAACTGTTTATTTTTTTACAATTTAATAGAAGAGAACTTACGTAAAATTAGAGAAGAAAACTCTAGTATGTACAAAATATTTAATTCCTTTTACCTTTCTATGTCTTCTCCTATTAATACTTATGAAAAGATTATTTAAAATACAACATGGATCCTATTTTTTAAAGAAAGTCCTTAATCAAAGCCATATAATATTAATACTATTTTATATATTGAATAAGTTATATTTGAATTGGAATATTCACTATGTGTGCGATCAAAGTAGCTATAAAATAAAAAGTACTTCATACCAATCTTATGCTTAAAAGATAATTTGTGAAAACAAACCTGAGCAATCCATCTTTGCCCTTACTTGGTAGTTACGCATCCCTATATTTCGTGAGTCATTATTGTGGCCTCCAAGAATTGCATATGCCCAAAATATCCATTTCTAAAACATCACTATGCATGGCCAAAAGGGTCATTCTTCTGTCTCACCATTTCCTCCAATCAATTAAAGCATTCTCCTTATCAATTTCGCAATTCCAATTATCATTGCTTCAATCTAATCTCATTATTGTGTTGTGCTCCGAAGAAGAAAAAAATTTCACTTGTCCCATCCAGCCTAATTCAGTTGAAACCTATGGATGATTTAAAACAAAAATATACCTTAATTCAATCTTGAAATGGAATTGGAAATCATATTGGATGTAATATCAAACTAGTTTTAAAAGGATTGTAGAATAAACTCACAAAATCCACCAATTTTGATGGGGTCTAATTTCTCTAATAATTCAATGGTGCACCATGCACCCTTACCTACACATTATTGGGATAAATATGTATGATTATGATTCAATATGTCTTATCATCAATATGATTATGGATCAAAGTGATTTGAACTAAATTAAAGTAGAGGTCAACATAACAAGAAGTACTTGAAGTTAGGAGTAGATGAAAATGACTAATCTAGCTTAAGGAGAAGTTAAGGTACCTTAACTCAAAAGAAAGGTCCCTCGTGAAAGAGTTTAAATGAGAATATTCTTAGAAAAAGATTGAGAAAATAGTGTGAGAACATATAACATCAATTTCATAAAGGATTTAAAAGTACACAAATATGCACATTACACGATTATTTACATGAAGATATTGATCTAATGAAGGTATCAAAATTCAAAACTTGAAATTTAAATTTAAGCACCAACTCTTCTCTCCCATGTGCTAAATGTCCATTAACTTCTCTTACTTATTTGCAATTGGATCTAGCATATTTATCATATGCTAAATGAAATTTAAATGACTGATTAGAGAGAAGCTTCTCCTCTATGTGCAACACATGGATAAAAGAGTCTACTAATTACAAGTTTTAAGACACATTTGGGTTACATCTGCACTTAGTCCTAATAATTCAGTGATGACTCCATCTCCAAGATCATATGTGTAAGAAGAAGTGAAGTAGGTTGATCCAGAAGCAATTGAGAACGAAATGGTTCGATGATGGTGTTTGGATGGTTGTGACTAGGTGCTCTTAAGAGAGGTTATGTCAACCTCAAGGAGTGGAGGCTAGAGGAAACTTAGAAGGGAAGCTCTAGCCTAGATTGATTCATAAAGAAAGAAATGTCTAGAGTGATCTCAATAAAATTTCTCTACTAAATTCATGAATGAATTTACAAGATGGATGCTCCTTTATTTATAAAGAGTAAAGGAGAGTAAGCTTTTCCAGAAGAAGAGGGAAGAATTCAAAAGGAAATTTGAATTTTTGAGCCAAAAGAAAGCATGTCTCTAGTGTGACTTGCCTAGGTGGCAAGCTCAGGATTCCCACATGGAGAAGGCGCATAACACACCCCATGGAGAGAACTAGGAGCACCAATTAGGGTTGCTTGAGGCCCAAGCTAGCACATGTAACCCCAATTCTCATATCTCGCACACAGGGCCCACCCTATATAGACCCAAATTATCCTACTAGGCCTAAAAGCCCAAACAGAGCTCAAATACAAGGCCTACAAAATTCTATACTAGTTGGCCCAAAGACAAGCTCAAAAGAAGTACAAACAAAGAGTATGAGACTAAATCTTCACATCCTTATTGGCCCATGTGAACATCAACTTAGGCCTTCAAAGCTCTAAGGAGGGCTAGTCTTCTTGTATACTCTTGGTCATTGCCCTTGTTATAGGTCTCTTGGCTAGAGGTATGTCATCATCCCTTTTGTAAATGATTAAAACCATAAACAACCTCAAAATGAGATATCTTAATAGTCTTATGAACTACCCTATTATAAGCAAAGTTAATATAGGGAAGGTACTAATCCCAAGATTTGTGATTGCCCTTCAAGATTGCCCTTAACATAATGGATAAAAAGTTATTGGCAACTTTTGTTTGCCAATTAGTTTGTGGGTGACAAGAAGTGGAAAAGTTAATCTTGCTTTCTAGTTTTGACCAAAGAGTTTTCCAAAAATGAATAAGGAATTTAGAGTCTCTATTTGTCACTATGGTGTGGGAAAATCCATGAAGTCTCACTACCTCTCTAAAAAAGAGCCTAGCAATGTTACTTGCATTATCCACTTTGTGGCTAGGTATGAAATGTGCCATTTTACTAAAATGATCAATCGCTACAAAAATGAAATCACAAGTGTAACAAAAATTGCAATATGACCCACTGCCTACAATGAAAGAATAAGTATTTTATGAAATTTTACATCATGTATGAAAGATATTCTCTCTTTTTGTCAAATGTTGGGAACTTGGTTGATTGTTGAGGAGTCTTCTCACTATGAGAAGATCTCCCCCACATGGGTATACATCTTTCCCATTTGAATCTTGCGAACTCTCACTTTTACTAGATGTAGATTCATCTTGACTACTATAGTGATTAATGCCTCTCAAGATGATAGTCCTTTTGGTGGGGCATAGAGCAACTATGTGACCTTGACCTAAACACTTAAAGCATTTAATGTCACTAGCGCGAGTGTGTGATGATATTCCTTCTTTATCTTTTCCTTTAGCTAGATTCTTTGGTGGCTCTTCTTTCTTTTCTTCTCTTTTAAAATCTTTCTTAACATAAGCACTAGAGTGAGCTTGATCTCATTTTGAAAATGATTTTCTCAAGCATTATTGTTCTACCTTTATACACATTTGAACTAAGTAAGTCAAATCTCTATAAGGTAGAAGCTCAACTCTATCCAATATCTCAAGGTTCAAGCCACTTAAGAACTTAGCTATGGTAATGCACTCCTCTTCAATAATCTTAGTTGTCATGATGTTTCCGCCTATAATCTTCTATAGACATAAATCTTTGTTGGAGCCTTAGGAGTTTTTCCATGAGCTCCCTATTATAGTATGAGGGAATGTGCCTCCTCCTAAGGGCACTTTTGAGGTCATCTCGATATTGGATTGGAGGACCATTACTCTTGAGCCTTTCTTACATTAGAGAGGTCCACCAATACGTGGCATACCCTTGGAAGTTAAGGGTTGCTAGAGGCACTTTTCCTTCTTTATTCACTTGGTGGCATGCAAAAGGTTGTTCCACCTTCATCTCCCAATTTAGATAGGCCTTTACATAATCTTTTCCATGAAAATAGGGTAAGTCAACTCTATACTCCCTAGGGGTATGTTCCTTTCTTTGCCTTCTAAGTCCCTCAACGATTGTCTCCTTACACCTTGATCCCCTATTGGAGTTACCTATACTTTTAAGCTTTTTTATGTATTTTCTCATTTTTTAACCTTAAGACTCTAATTTCTTCCTCTAAGATGGCAAGTTGGGCTTCTCTTTCAATTTTTTCATGCCTCTTGTTGTCCCATAATTGAAGTGACATGAGCTCTTGAGAAAGATGTTTTAAGCTATGAATAGATTCGTCATAGTCACTTCCACTACGATGAGAAGGATGCCTAGACATGACTATCTTTTAATTTTAAAAGTTTTCCTAGAACAAAAGTATTAGAAGAGTTCACAAGTTCACTCCCAAGGAAGAGAGGTGAGTCACTAGGACTGCTTAAATAACAAGTCTTGCCTAGCATGAGTTTACATTAATACTTAATCCACAACTTTTACAAAAGGAAATGCTCTTAAACTTAAAAGATTGACTCAACAAGCAAACATCTTACACGAAGACACGACCTAAACTCTAAGCAAACTCGTAATAGGGCTAGAATTCGATATCTTGACAAGTTACACCTACACCACCTAAAGCAACTAAAATAGGGAAGTTCCTATGGTGAGGCTTATTGGCACTTGTGCGCCTTCATGACATACTCACCATCTACACCAAAAATATTAGAAGCAAAAGTCACTTCGTAAGAGATGAAAGAAAACCAAAGACACTTCCAAAACATTTTGATGGAATAGGTTCTACGCGAACTTGAAGCTCTACCATGCTGAAATGCATAAATGACGATGAACAAGTTTACTGGAAGCGGAAGGACTAATCTTACAAAACAAAGAAATAAGATTGAACCTTGCCACTGACCAATGTTGCAGCTCTTTTGATGGATTTCCATCACACTTAAATACAAAGTGCTTCCAAAATGATACAAATAAGATAAAACAAGAAAGAAATCCCCTCTCTAAGGTGTTTCACTTCCATTCTCTCAAGTGTTTGATTACTCCTTCTTTGTGAAATCTCCTTCAAGCTTTGAATTCGACTTTGGTTTCCACCCCCTAAGATGCTACCTCAAGTGATTGGTCCACCTCCAAAGAGAGTCTACACCAAAGATATACACCAAAACAAACAGAAGGCCAAAGAAAGCAAATCAACAAAATGCTCAAAATGAACAAAAGTTAAACCCAAAGAGAATTCATGAAACATAACTAAAGGAATATAGAATGAAAACAAGTAAGAACAAAGCTTAGAAACAAGTTTAAGAACATAAATAGGAAATACCTAAGGGAAGGCACTAGAATGGATTACAAAAGCCATAGAACAAACTACAATTGAATGCTTGCCTTGTGCTTCTTGGTCGAATGAATGAGATGTAGTAAGCCATTCTCAATCTCAATTGCCAAGGCTATAAAGTGCTTAACGTACAAGATATTCACAAAATAAATTGAGTCAAACAATAGAACTTTAATGAAGTAGTGATTCTAGTGCTCATGTTTTTACTTGTTTTTTCTTGTTATTTTTATCAAACTTTTTTCTACTTTTCTTTTGATTTTTTTCTTAATTTACTCAACTATTTTGCAGCACAAACCGAACCACTACACCACTCTTTCAACATATTATATCACTTGAAACAAAGATTAGAAAACAACAAGCTACTAAAAAGAAGAAAATCGAATTAAATTAAATTGAGAATATGAAACTCAAACAAACATAAGAGAAACCAAACTCTATGGACTTGCTAATGAACTAATAACAAGCTTGAACTAAAACTTGTAAAAACCAAAAAGCACTCTAAAAGCACATAGTTCGCATAACATAAAAACAAATAATATTTTCAAATTTTAGCAAAATTAAACCGAAAAAATAAGAGTTTATATTTTCAACATGTGTGGAATCAACATGACTTCTAGACAAATAGACTCAAAATAGTATAAAAAATAAACAAATGAACAAAAAAAATTGAACAAAAACTCAAGAAAACACAAAAGCATGCATAAATTTGTAATAATGGAAACCTAAACACCAATATTAAATGGTTCAATGATGATCAAGAGATTGAACCATCATTTTAAACAATATTCAAGCAAATCAATCAAGGAAACTTCAAGATAATCAAGAAAAAAGCATAAAACAACAAAGCATAGTAGAAAGGAAATCAATACTTAGATCTTAAAAACCATGGATGATTCGAGCTCTTGATACCACATGATAAATCCATCTCTAAGATTGTATGCGAAAGAAGGAGTGAAATCGATTGTGATGGTGTTTGGATGGTGGTGACTAGGTGCTAGGGATATCAACGGGGCGGGTAGGATACGGGTACTAGCTCCCTCGTACCTTACCCGCTAGATAAATATCTGTCAAGAACCCGTCCCTATATCCATGTGGGTATCCATAATACGAGTACCCGTCCCTATATCCATGTGGGTATTCGTAATACGAGTACCCACATATTTTTTTTTAATATCTACAGATATTCATGGATATCCACAGGTACCCGTGGGTATTTACAAAAAAAAAATTAAAATATTTAACAACATATTTTAAGCATAAATTCAAATAAAATACAATACATAGCATTCATAAATTTCAAATAAAGTCCAAATAATCCATTTAAATACTGTTGAATGATAATTTACAAAGAAATGGAGATTTTTTAAAACCAGTTGATAAAAAATAGCCCATTCAAAATCAATGTTTTAATATTTTAATCATGTCTTTTATTTTTATTTTTAATTTAAATTAGAGTATAGCGAATACGGGTATCTACGGGTATGGATACTATGATACTTATACTTGTCCCATTACTTGCAGGTATCCATTTACAATATTCATTTCCTACCTGTTGCGAATTTTATCTGTAGGTATAGGTGCTCTCAAGAGAGGTTAGGCCAACTCTGAAGGAAGGATGGCGAGAGGAAACCTAACATGGAAGCTTTAGCCTATACTGATTCATAAAGAAAGAAATGTCTATAGTGACCTCAATAAAGTTTCTCTATTATATTCATGATTGAATTTACAGGACGAGTTCTCCTCTATTTATAAGAGAAAATGAGACTTAAGCTTCTCTAAAAGAAGAGGGAAAAATTCAAAAGGGAATGTGAATTTTGAAGCCAAAAGAGAGCATGCCTCTAATGTGATCTGCCTAGGTGGCAAGGTCATGCTTCCCACATAGAGAAGGTGAATAACACACCCCACGGAGAGCACTAGGTTCGTCAATTACGATTTCTTAAGGCCCAAGCTTGACCAAGTAACCCTAATTCTCAAGTCTCACAGACAAGGTCCACCCTATCTAGGCCCAAATTATTCTACTAGGCCCAAAAGCCCAAACAAGGCCCAAATACAAGACCCACATAGATTTATACTAGTTGGACCAAATACAAGCATATAAGAAATACAAACAAAGAGTCATAAAATAAAATTTCACATCCTCTTTGGCCCATGTTAACATCAACTTGGGTCTGCTAAGCTTTGAAAAAGCTTAGTCTTCTTATATCCACTTGGACATTGCTCTAGTTGTAGTGTCCTTGGCTAGAGGTATGTCATCACAAGCCCACCTATATTACTTAAACCAACTACAAGCACAACCTTTTCTTATTATAAATAATGGAGTGACCCAATGTTTAATCCTACTAAGAGGTGGGCTATCTTAGGCCTACTATCTTCAATATATGCCTAATCATCATGGATTCTTCTAGTCATGGCTCTAGTGAGGGGTCTTTGGTTAAGACTTTCCTCAAATTTGTAGGTTCTATCTCTTTGTTTCTTCCCCATGCAAAAGGTGTAATATCACAAACACTAAAATTAGGTTTACACCATTATCATGAAACATATCTAATATGCATTATCATTAAGTCTCTTGAGGATTTGTAAGATTAAGTTTGGACTTTTATTGGTTAACAAAGCACTTTTTTTTAAGTGAAGTTGAACTCAATTTCCCTCTACAAAGATAATTTCATTCTTCCTTTTATGGTTGTATTTCCTATATCTCTCAATTTGTTGTTGCATTCGATCATAAACCTTCCCATGTAATTCTTTATAAACTTAGCTTTTGAGACATTTTCCTTGTGAATAAAGTGATTAACATTAAGGTGGGTACTAAAGGAGTGAGAGGGTTGAAACCATAACAACCTCAAATTGAGACCTTAGTAGTCTTGTGGACTACTCTATTTTAAGCAAACTCGGCGTTGAGAATTAAGGTATTCATCTTAAGATTTGTGGTTGATTTTAAGGATTGCCTTAACATATTAGAGAGAGATCATTTGACTATTTCACTTTTTCCACCAGTTTATGGATGACAAGTAGTTCAAAAAGTTTAGTTCCAAGCATTTAGTGTTTTCTAGAAATGACTTAAAAAGGTTGTATCTATTTGAAACTACTGTTTCAAATAGCCCATGTAGTTTAAACACATCTCTAAAGAAGAGTTTTGTGATGTTGTTTGCAGTATCTTCTTTGTGGTAAGGTATAAAAAGGGGTCACTTTGTTAAATATATTTACCACCACAAAGATAAAATCCACATCTCCCTAGATTTTAGGTAATCCAAGAACAAAGTTCATACTGGTCCACCTAAGGATAGTGAACAACATGCAAATGGGTGTAGATACCATGAGGCATTACTTTAGATTTGGCTTGGAGACATGAAATACATATAAAGAAAAACCTTAAAAAAACACAAATGGTTATTCTTTGTTGCAAGGAATCCAAAACACTTTCATCTATGAAAAGAGACCCATTAAACAAAGAAAACCCAAAGACAAATTAAGAAAAAGAAATTGCAATTTAAGACAAATTAAGACAAATTAAAAAGACAAGTACATCCAACTATTAAGATGTTATGCAAAAAAGAAAGAAGTATTGTTACTACATAGAGTGCATTAAATGCTTCCATTATTGTCAAGCTCTTCATATGAAAGAAAATACATCCAAAAGAGTTAAAGTTGATAAACAACCAAAGTTAGTTCAAGAGAGAGAGAGCATTATATAGTGCAAAACTGCCACTAAATATTATGAGCCAATAAAAAATTCCAAGAAGATCATTGTTTGTGTTTAGTTAGCGAGATAGAGGAAAGTATTGATCTTACATATGTCAACAAACAATCAACCTTTCTAGTGAACTAAACTTTAATCTATGATGACCAATTATATTGATAGCACATATTTTATATACTTCCAAGGTTTCAAAATAGACATACAAATTGTTGGATCTCAACTATACTTTGATACCTTATGCTAAAAGGCCATTCCACGTACATGTTTTATACTTAAGTAGTTTTTTCTACCTACTTTTAATGTCGTATGAGACATGCCATTCAACATACATGTTATATGCTCTAACATCTATAGTAAGTCTATAACATTTTCTACTTCTTTAAATGTTAATGATTTAATACCTAATACTATTGATTCTTATTTGTAATATAATCAATCCAAAGATACTAATATTTGTTATTATAAAAAAAATAGAGAGTGTTATGATTTTGATAGGTATAATACAATCTAGATATTCTAGATTAGATCTTGGTTGAAGTTTTGATAACAACAAATATAACTAAGTGTTAAAATAATTATCTTACATTTACATCATCTAATTTTTCTACTATGTTTATCATATTACATGTTGTCACAAAATATCTTACTAAAAAAATAAATTAGATTGTTCAAGTGTTTAATTGTTAAAGGTTAAAAAATTCATAACAATAACATTCCATAATTTCTACATATATAGTCAACATAAATGGTAAAACACATGACAATAATTGACTTAAACATTTAAACAATATCCAATGCACTTAAGCCTTCTATATAAAGTCTAATGAATACAAAGACGACTATAAACACTTTGCCTAGAAACAATTGATGTAAAATTAATTTTGAGAGTTATAAATAAATAGTATAAGAGGAAACAAATGATAATGTTTGTCATATATATGTTGTATCATTTTTTTCTTTATAGAACTCATGATTCGAAAGAAAATGTGACATTCTATAAGAAGACACGAAACAAAGTAAACAAGTTAGTTCAAGTAACTTTGTACAATGAATTTCAAGAATTACATTATTATACTTTCCAATACAAACTCAAGAGAATATTTCACAAGAAACGATCATAGTCAAGAAAGCTATAAATTCAAAGATAGAATCATCAAAAGGTACATAACTTGTAATATTGATTACAATCTTTGTATAAAGCTTATATCATCTTCTATATTTGTATTGTGTATTGGAAATGTAATAATCTTGTATTCTGTACTTTGTTATTGTATATGAGTTTTAAGCTCTAAAGAGGACAATACCCCAAATGTGGTGATTGGCCCTAACGATGTAATCTCAACGAACTTGTGCTTCAAAGATTGGCATTCTCTATGAGAATGAAAACTCTTCTAGCCTCCGACTAGGGGACTTGTTCATGTACATCCAATAGTCTCATATCACTTATGAGGTGAAGCTAAGGACAATTTAAATACACATTCCTCCTTCAACCCTTTCAGACGCCTTTTAAGAATAATATCGTGTAGGAGTTTTAGGCTTCAAAGTAAACAATACCTCAGGTGCGGTAATTAACCCTAATATTGTTATATCAATGAGCTTGAAGTCATAACATATTTAATACCTAGATCCATGTGTTGATGTATATTTAAATAAATGGATCAGATAGATTGTAATTTTGTTTATAATCATATGCATATGATTGTAATCAAGTGAGGCGTTGCAATGTGTACCATATGCATTCGATGAAATATCGACCACCTGTGCCTAGATGTACTCGGCCCCTATAGTATGAGCAAGCATTATGCCGGCTTGACCGACTACATATTGGCCAAAACAAGTTGTACATAAAGCATTGACTAAATAAACTAATTTAAAATCATGATTAATGTATGATTAGCAGGTTGATTAACCAAAGACTAATCAAGGTAGTTACATGGATCAAGCCCACCCATGTAAAAAGTTCATAAACATAGTATAAATAACATAGTACACAAGGTATATTGATTATGTTCATTAATTACTGCATTTATTTCTATCTAATGCACTTAGCTGACTTAAGTGTTGGAGTGTCTTCTGCAAGCATAAACCCCATTTAGTTTAGATAGGATGAGTACGCTGGAGAGCATTAGTACCTAAACATTCTAGTCTAAAGTGTGAAGTTGGAGCAAGGAATGCTTGGAGTTGAAGTCTTTGTGGAGTATATTTGGCTTTGTAAGCACAATTGGCATCCCACCATAGAGCCAACATATTTTCTATGAAGAAAAGTGTTATATGGTGTCTACTAGGAGTAAGATGGTTGGAGCAAGGGAAGCAGGATTAGGACCCTCTTCGACTGACATAGCTATGATTCTAAAAGCATAGATGAACATACAATAAGAGTTTGTAGAGTTCAAGAAGAGAAGTGCTAAAGAGATGGATGTCTTAAGGTAGGAAAATGCTAGGCTAAGGAGGAGGCTAGAGATTGAAGGAGTAACGGGAAGGGGAAGGAAAAGAAAATCTTTGAGAACACGGGTTTATTACGAAAGACTAAATCTTGTATTTGCACTGTCATTGAGGTTGAAGAGTGGAGTGGTTACCATACTACCCTAAAACTGGAGGAGTGACCAACATCTCTTTAGTGGCATGAGGAAGTCGTTGACACCCTATTATTAGCAATATCATGGGTACTTCACTCCCTAAGTAGTGGAAAGCCTTTACGTTGGATCAATAGGATGGTAGCATTAATCCAAATATGCATGTCACTATGTACATCACCCAAGTCAGTCTATACTTGATTGATGATATCGTTATGTGCAAGGCCTTCCCCACTATCCTAAAAGGGGCCGCTCTGGAATGCTTTACCTGTCTACCTCTCAATTCTATAGACTACTATGACACCTTGACAACGTCCTTTGTGACGCAATTTGCCACTAGCCAACACCATCACCTCACTTCCCAAGCACTTCTCAATGTGAGGCATGATAAATGAGAGTCTCTGCGAACCTTTATTGATAGGTTCATCAAGGTAGCCTTGAAGATCAAGAAACTTGAATCTTGAGGGGGTTTTACACTACATGATCACAACATTGAGGCCATAACCTTTTATAGACAATTTGTGCATGACACGACCCACAAGTATGGATAAGTTGAGACAACATACTACAAAGTTTATGTGGTTGGAGGAGATGAGAGAGTATAGAAATAATGTTAAAGCTGAGACCATGTCGGTTGAAAAGAAAGGACTTGATCGAGATTTTAGTCAAAAGGTGGGTTTTGTCATAGGCAGCCTAAGCCTCTACAATTCTCACGATAAATGCTCTTGAATGCCTCAAGATCTCGTGTCCTGGAAGAAACACTACAAGCGAACCTCATTCCACCACCCAGAAGAGCCTAGACACTACCAAACACTAACATGAAGAAACATTGTAGGTACCATTGTAATTATGGCCATACAATAGATGAGTGCACTGCCCTTAAAGATAAGATTGAGGGACCTATCCAAGTCAGCGACCTCAGGCGGTTCATGAGGCGTGACGATGTGGAAAGCTCATGTGCCAACCATTAGAAGTACAATAATTGGAGGGAAGATTGTAAGGACTGGGATAAGGAAGAAAAGAAGGAAAAGTTGGCTCAACATGGGGAAAGGCATTCTAATACCAGACCCCCACTAAGTGGCACTATCAATAAAATATTTGGAGGGTTTTCCAGAAAAGGTTTATCGTCATATGCTAGGAAGCGACACCTTAAAGCGGTGTAGTTTTTTCAATTTAGTGTCTAGGACCTTCAGAAGGAATGGGATGCCTTCTATCACCTTCACAAACATTGACTTTAAAGGTATGGATCCTAAGCAAGTGGTTCCTCGTGGGCTTTCTTCTCATTGACAAGCATTGTCTTCAGGTCTTTCTTCTTTTTCTTTAACTTCTTCTCGGAGTCAAGGCACATAGTCTTCCCAGTCTTTACCTTTTCCTCGTTCTAATCTCTCTCCCCTACTAGGGTTCTCCTTAGCCTTGGCCTTCTAGTCAACTTCATATTTCTTTTTCAAGTTGGACAACTCATCAATCATCTTGTTCTTTCCCTTATCATCAATTTCCTTCTTCAGCAAGTTGGTTATCCTAGGCTCGTTCATAAGTGTTCAGTTGTGAAACTATAGAAATGTGCGCTCAAGGGTGGTCGACTCACTCACATCCACCAACATCATCTCATAGTCCCTTAGGCCTATCTGGACACCTTTGATCATATTGGGTTGAGCACTCTCCAACCCACCAATTTTGTTAGACTTGCCACTAGAATTGCTAGCTTTAGCGTGAAACTCAACCCTTAGTCTCTTCTAGTCCCTCCCTATACCCCCACCCCTTAACAGGTTCTTCTTTACAACACTTTGAGCCATATGAGTGTCCACCATAGGGCTTATCAAGTCAGGTACCATGTTGGTTGCTCTCTCTTCTTGGATTTAACCACCATATTGTTCCTCAGATTGCATAACACATCTCATGTCCCAAACTTAGCTTCGTGTTGGGCCATGTAACCTACAAATACCGAAAAGCTTTCATATTAGCTAAAAAATATCCAAGTTACAAGAAATTTCAAACTTACTGAGTAGGTGAGGTATTGATTGCGGAGACAAGTAAACGCTAATAATATTTTTAGTTGGAAGTTTTCGAAGGAGCTCGTACATGATACTCATAAACCTTTTATCCTCGTTGGACATAATGTCATTTTGTCATTCCTATATCTAGAAGGCTCGTTAGTCCAGTAAAAGGCAACTTGGGCATGTTATTCTCATCATAAAAATGAGACGACTAGTAAGGCTTACTATAACCCTAAAAAATCTATTCTTAAACTACTGAGATAACGCTCTTAGAAGGTAAGTACCCAATTGTCTAACTAAGGATAACTAGCTAATGGGAGACCAAGGACAGGTAAGGTAGTAATGAAGAAAACACTATGGTGTCGACAATAGGTGAAAAGCTCTACATATCAACCTAAAGGCTTGAAGGCAATCCTAACTATTCATATGAAGTTGGGTTGGTTAAACATTAAGAAGACAAATAACACCTATGGTGAACTCATCTAAATGTAGTAGTACATGGAGTATAGTAAAAAAGGTCATATACACATAGAATAAGCCTTCTTTGTAGCCTTCTCAACCATTCATACATTGACTATGGCACAAACCCTCCTAAACGATATCATATAATCTACCTTCTCATTTTCAAACATATGTATACTATTAGGCCACGAGTTTAGGATGGATGACCACCTAAACGTAGAAAAAGATTTTTTAGCCAAGGGATCTACCCATTCATAGCCTCCCCTCATAAGTCATTATCAATAAAAATAAGACAAAAAAGATGGAAATAATAATTGTTTTATAGTAAAAATATTAAATTAGCCTTATTTAATATATTTGTTTTTTTTTCTTACAAATATATATTTCATTTTACATACAAAAATTAATTTTATTTTTTTTTCCTAATAAAACTAAAAGCTCTTACTTTCTATTTTATTTTTTCCTTCCAAAATCAAAGAAAACTCTAGAAAGCATAAGTTTTATGAAACCAAGAAAACAAACATGAATTTAAATTGAAGAGAGACTTATCAAAAGAGTAGAGCTCAACTAGTTAACCAAGGATTCCTAGGTTGTTTCAGACCCTTATATTATAAGTATGGTAATCATCAAAATTTTCTAACATAAAAATGATTAAAATGTATGTGCTAATATGAATATGATATTGCATATATATTTATTTTTCGTTTGGATGTCAGAACTCTTGGATTTGGCCACGTAACAATATTCACAACGAAATAAATACACCTTTGGCAAAAGGTGCAAATGCTAGGTTACAAATCCTACCTCACTTGCCTTCAAACAATAAAAACAATGGTACAAAGCGATTGCACCTAAAAATATGTTGGTTTTTTACATTACAAACATACCATTAATTCATGTTCAACTAAGACTCTTTTTTTTCTCTTTTAAATTTTTCTGGTGTGAAGTGTGTAAATTATTTTGTAGTTTTCATGCAATAACAATTCATTATAGAAAACTACTCTAGGATCTTAAAATTCATGATTCTCCCTCTTTCACATACATAAATCATAATAGGATACTATGCTTGATCCATGAGAGATCCAATGAGAATGTGTTCTTCAATCTTTGTTCTTCAACCTCCTTTTCCCAATATATCTCTTTGCCTTTATTTCTCCTCTCACACTCTTTTTCTTGACGACTTAATGTAAAAGAACCTTATGGCCAAAGACAGAACCCTAATACCTTTTTATAAACCAATGTCCATTAAGTTGGGTTGGGCTTTATTTTATTACGACTTCTTATAATAATCGATAGTTCTTTATATTTTATTAAATCATAATTGGACCCATCATAATATTTCAAAAGAGTCACATAATAGAATTAATTCTAACATTCTCTCACTTGACTCATATGATGTCATGACGTTATGTGATTTAATACATAAACATAATGCGCATTAAAGGACCTTACATAAATCAAATCAATCATTATTCACAATCAAAGATACAGAAAAAATAAGAGTCATGGCGGTCACACATCATTCACTCAACATGATCCCTTTCATGTACTACTGTATCATCCCTTTCTCCTTAATATGACTTTAGGATGAGAAATCAATAATGAGTTCAAACATAATGTCAATTTTCAATACAAATAACATAACATAATTTGTTTTCTTCATCATAATTTGCATGCATAAACTAAAGAAGAAAACACAACTTTCATAAACTTATACATTAAAGAGCTAAGAGTGTCACATAAACATTAATAACATTAACATTCAACATTTAACATTCACTAGTAGACATAATGCTCATATTCTTTCGAGGTCAGCATACAATTTCGGTGATAACTATTTTGTCATAAGATTTGTGCTAATATGTTTTATTGACACTCTACATTTCTTAACTTCTTCTTTAACGACAAAGTATTTCAACTCCATATGCTTAACACCTTTGGAATACCTATCGTTCTTGGACAAGAAGACTGTTGCAGAATTATCACATAAATTTTCAGCGGTTGGAAATACTATCGACTACTCTAAGTCCTGAAATAAAGTTCCACAACCAATTTGCCTGAACTGTGGCCTCAAAGCATGACACAAATTTAGCTTCCATGGTGGATGCAGCAATGACAGTTTTCTTCACACTTTTCCATGAAATTGCTCCTCTAGCTAAAAGATACACATAACCAAATATAGACTTTCTTGTATCCATACAACTAACAAAGTTTGAATCTATATAACCTATTACCTCAAGATGATCAGATTTTCTAAAAGTAAGCATATGATTCTTTATTCCTTGTAGGTATCTTAAAATTTTCTTTACAACTTTCCAATGCTCTAGTCTTGGATTACTCTGGTATCTATCAAGCATACCAACTGTAAAAACTAATATTTGGCCTCGTACATATTTGATCATACATCAAACTCTCAACAACAAATGCATAAGGGATATCTTCCATCTGTTTCCATTCCAAATCCTTCTTTGGACATTGCATGTGACTAAACTTGTCTCCTTTCTATATTGGAACGGGAGATGTTGAACATTTATCCATTCTGAATCTCTCTAAAACTTTATTAATATATGTGTTGTGAGACAAACCTAACAGTCCTTGTGATCTATCATGGAATATTTATATTCCTATCACATAGTATGCCTCAACCATATCTTTCATTTCAAAGTTATTAGAAAGGAACATCATAGTCTCACTTAATATACGAAGATCATTAGTCAAGCAAGATATCATCAACATATAGAATCAGAAATATAAACTTGTTCCTATTGACCTTTAGATATATACACCGATCAACAGTGTTTTCTTTAAATCCAAAGGACACAATAGTTTCATTAAACTTAAGATACCATTGTCGAGAAGCTTACTTAAGTTCGTATATTGATCTCTTAAGTTTACACACCATGTGTTCCTTTCCTTCTTTAGTGAACCCCATTGGTTGGTCCTTATAAACATCCTTTTTCTAAATCCCCATTTAGAAAGGCAGTTTTAATATCCATTTGATGCAAATGAAGATTATAATGAGTTACTACTGCCATGATAATTCTAAAATAATCTTTCTTAGAAATAGGTGAATATGTTTCCTTATAGTCCATACCATCTTTCTGAGTAAAACCTTTGGAAACAAGTCGGGCCTTATAACGTTTGATATTGCCTTAAGAGTCACGCTTAGTCTTAAAGACCCATTTACACCCAACTCTCTTGCATCCTTCTGGAAATTCCACAAGGTCGCATACGTTATTCTGGGCCATTGATTTGAGCTCATCTAATCATGAAATCTAGCCACTTATCAAAATTACCACCATTAATGGCTTCTGAAAATGAAACTAGATCCTTATCAATACTTAAGTCATTTTCTAACTCTTATAGATAAACCACATAGTCATTCGAAATAGCAAACTTTCTATCTCTATGAGATCTTCTTAATACTACTTCTTGTGGTTGTTCTACTATTGGCTCATTATTAGCCTCATGATCATTAATTTGTTGTTCTTCTTTATTGATGTGAGTTTCTACAACATAGAGAACAATAACTCTTAACGAAGAAATACTAGCTACAAGAACTTGTACTCTAACTTCCTTAATCTCCACATTTTGTAAAGCTTCACTCTCACTGGTTTCACCATTCTCAATGAACCGAGCCTTTCTAGTTTCAACGATTCTTGTACTATGGGTAGGATAGTAAAACATACCCTTTTTATTTTTCTGGATAACCAATGAAATATCCACTGATTTTTCTTTCATCTAGTTTCTTTTCTTGCAGATTGTATATTCTTAAGCCTGACAACCTCAAACATGCAGGTGTCTCAAACTAGGTTTCCTACTTGTCCACAACTCAAAATGAGTCTTTTGAACAACATTACTAGGAACCCTGTTCAACAAATACATGATAGTCTTTAAAACATACATCCACAACGATACATGTAAAAATGAATTACTTAACATATTTCTAACCATATCCATTAATGTTTGATTACGCCTTTTTGATACACTATTTTTTTGTGGTGTGTTTGGCATTGTGTATTGAGCACAAATACCACATTTCTCAAGGAATTGAGCAAACGGACCAAAGTGTTGTCAACTTTCTTCATATCTTCCATAATACTCACCACCTCTACTTGACCTTACGATTTTCACCTTTCTGTCTAATTGCATTTCCACTCCATTATATAAACTATAAAGACATTCACTGATTGAGATTTCTCATGCAATAGATAGACATGTCCATGATGCAAAAAATATCAATAAAGGTGATGAAATATTTCTCTTTATTAAAGGAATTTACATCAAATGGACCACATATACTGATACGTATGGTTTCAAGAAGTTGAATGCTTCTTGTGACTCATTTCTTTATGTGTTTTATTTATTTGCCTTTAAAATAATCCACACACACATTCAAATTAGTAAAATCCAAATTCGGAAGGATTTCATTCTTTACTAATCTTTGTATTCTTTCTTTGGAAATATGTCCCAAATGCTTATGTCACAAGTAAGCAAATCCTTCATCCACTAAATTATGTTTAGTACCAACATTGTGATGCAAAGTAATAAGAGTTTCAACATATAAATTATCCAAATTCAATTTATATAAACCATAATAAAGTTTAGATATTTAATCATACAAGTACGCTTAAACAAACTGAAACAACCATTCCCAAACTTGAAAGAGTATTTAGCAACATCAAGCTTAGACAAAGAAATTAAATTTCTAGGGATACTAGGTACATAAAAAAAGTATACATAAGGTAAGTGATATCCAGTGTTGAGGATTAGACAATAAGTCCCAACGGCTTCCACTAGAATTTTCTCTTTATTGCCTATGAAGACGAACTTCTCATTTGGGTTTATGGTTCAGGTTGAAAGAAATCCATACATCGCATCAGCAACATGAGTCGTACATCCAAAATCAATCCACCAAGTATTATGAGGAACTTCATTTAAATTTGATTCAAAACATACGTGAGCATTATGCTCACCTTTCTATTTGAACCAAACTCTACGCTTTATGCAGTCCTTTTGGAAATGTTCAAACTTCCCGTAGAAATGACCTTAGTCATTTTTCTTCTGGGATTTGGTTGAGGACTCGTCAATCTTTAATGGTCCATTACCCTTTCCACTTTTCTTTGCAGCATTCTTTCTAGCTCCTTGATTCTTCACATAATGAATGGAGTGGTTTCCTAAGTTCTTCAATCTAGTTTCCTCCTGAACTAGCATACTATGCAATCATGCACGTTCCACTTGTCTTTCATGGTGTTGTAGTTCATCTAAAATAGACCATACTAAAACATTAATGAATTCAAAATGAATTGCACGAGAAAACTTTCATCCACTATCATTCCTATAGACTTAAGTCTTTCTGCGATATTTGTCATCTCAGTCACATGCTCGTGCATAGTATGCAAACTGTCAAACTTCATGGTGGTCAACGTACTCATCAAAGTCAACGAATAAAAAGACTTCCCAAGGCATGTAGATTCACTACCCTTAAGGACTTATCCGCGGTATATTGCACAATGCAAACTGTCAAACTTCATGGTGGTCAACGTACTCATCAAAGTCAACGAACAAAAAGACTTCCCGAGGCGTGTAGATTCACTGCTCTTAAGGACTTATTTGTGCATAGGAACTTCTTGGAATTTTCGAGGATCTATAAAACTAGCAAGGCTTTCTCTTAATAGATAAAAATACCCAAGATATTATAAAAGGAAAAGAATAGGATGTTATAGAAAAATGGAGCAAGAGAAAGTAAGAAAGAAGAAGAGCTTGAATTGTATCTTGTGATTTTGGAAGAAGAAAAGTGATCTATTTATAGAGGAAATGAGTGGCTTGTTCCACATGCTAACAATCCCTTGGCTTGCGGAGGAGGCAAACAACTCCAATGATCCTTGCAACTGAAGTTCAATGCTCCACGTCATGCAAAACCACTTCAACGTTTAATAAAACCCACGGGAACAAGTAGGATTGCATGTTTTGATTTATAGCTTGTTAGGAACGAATATATTTGTGCACTAAAAGGGGGAGGAGATCTCGTGCATACAGTTTTGTGATATTCCTATTATTTATAACATATTTGTCATCCTTGATCACATGCTCGTGCATAGTACATGAATCTTCAAACTTCATGGTGGTCAACGTACTCATCAATGTCCCAATGAGGGACTTATCAACAGTTGGGGAGTGCTCTTCCACAAATTTCATAAATTTTGTCGTGTCTTCAGTTTTGGGAAGAGCTGACTTAATATTGCTTGCTATGCTCATTCTCATAAACATTAAGCTAATTTTGTTTGACTTTTCCCAAGCTTTGTAATGGGTTTTCTTTTCATTGCTACTAGCATTCGTGATAGCAGCCGACTTTTCAACTTGAAAAGTCAAATCAAGATCTAACACACCTAAGTGAAAATGGACTTGTCCACTCTAGTTAGGGAAATTCAACCCATTAAAGATTGGAACGAACGTAGCGTGCATGTGTATAGATACCGGAACAGAGACTACAATTAACACATGCCTAACATTAATGCTTTCCGTGATAAAACTAAACATAAATGCAGATTCAAACATAAATAATCATTCTAGGCATACTAATGTTCTCCTTTGGGAGATCCCCTAATACACAAACATAATGATGTTAATTATATTATATAACATTAATGATAATTAAAATATGCATCAACAAGAATCATATATTACCTTTGTGTATATAAATAAAACTAGTGACACATACGAAATTATCTACAATCATGCTCACTAATTGTAAGAACAATTAATCAACCTTTGGGCAATCTTGAAATGCTTTATAATAATGATCAATTAACCCATAAATCAATTATTCATAATTTAGCATCCATATTATGGATAATTGAAATAAAAAACATTAATATGTTGAAATCAAATAACTTTAAAATTTTGACCATTTTAGTGACTAACAAAATTTATCATGCTGATTTCAAAAAAATAAATACATGTAATTGCTATAAACTATATAGAGCATTCTCATTAATTTTAATTTAACAATAACAAAAATATACGTTATTGTAAATTAAAATATATTATTCATATAAAAATAAATCTAACATTACTTTTTTATTGATAACATAAACCAATAACATTGCACTTGAATTCAAATCATTAACCATTATGTGGGTTACATTTTCCAATCAAACCATTCAATTTGCAATCCACTTTAATTACAATTGCAATTGACTCACATAACATTGATAACATTGACAAGTAATTTCACTCAATGCCAATTACAATTCAATCAATTAACAAGGTGCAACAATTCAATCATAACTTCATCATACACATAACATGATTTCAATTTGAAATCAATTAGCAGCGGAAGAAAATTAAAATCCCAAAATCCAATAGTTAGGGTTCTTGAAAATTGGACAAAAACATAAATTAGGATTCATACTAATTTCATAAAAATCTCTAAATTCATAATTAGGGTTCATAATTTCAAAAAATCCCTAAAATCATAATTAGATTTTATAATATCATAAAATCCCTAAAATCATAATTATGATTCATAATTTCACAAAATTCCTAAATTCATAATTAGGGTTCATAATAATTTCAGAAAAACACAATTTGGGAAAACATCATGATTGAAGAATTATAAATCTAATAACACATGTTCTGATATCACATGTAAATTATTATGTATTTTTCATGCGATAATAATTCATTATAGAAAACTACTTTAGGATCTTAAGATTCATGATTCACACACATTCACATACATAAATCATTATAGGATACTAACATTGATTCATGAGAGATCTAATGAGAATGCGTTCTTCTATCTATGTTCTTCAACATCTTTTTTCTAATCTATCTCCTTGCCTTTCTTTCTCCTCTAACACTCTCTTTCTTGATGGCTTATTGTGAAAGAACCTTATCGCCCTAAACAAAACCCTAATATCCTTTTCTAAGCCAATGTCCATCAAGTTGGACTAGGCTTTATTTTATCTTTATTTTATTTTATTACGACTTCCCATAATAACCAATAGGTTCTTATATTTTTTTAAATCACAATTGAACTCATCATAATATTTCAAATGAGTCCCATAATAGAATTAATTCGTCAATTAATTCTAACAAAGTGAACTTATACCAGATACAACCGAGATTATACAATCTCTTAAGGAAAACATCATCTTGGTTTTAATTAAGGACATGATTAAAGTAACAAGAAGATTAAATATCATAATCAAGAGCATTACCACATCCTAGATGATAGACCTAGTATACTTGACATACACCCATTCACAAAAAGACCTATCTGACATGTATAAAAGGATATACTCTTTAGGAGATAAGGAATGTTCAAACATTTATTGTTACATTTACCATTTGACAAATTGTTGACTTGAGCGTCAAGAGTGTTTTTACAAACATTTATCCCATATTTCGGCTAAGGAGAAAAGAATCATCTCAAAGGGAAAGTCGAAAGAGGGTCATATAAAGTAGAGTTGTCAAAACGGGCTAATCGACCCGACCCGACTCGGTCCACCACGGGTTGACCACTTAGCTAGCCAACCTAACTTGACTTAATTATTAGCGAGTCAAAAAAAATTGAACTTGGACTGACCCACTACAGGTTGGTGGGTTAAACGGGTTGCCTGACTAACTCACTTAATTAAAAAAAGTACAATTTTTTTCTTTCGTCCCAAAAAAAAAATTATAATTATGTGATTAAAAATCTAAATAAACTTCAATACAATCCAAAATAATGTTCAACCCTAAATACAAACCAAAAGCACAAAAATATTAGGTTTGCATTTGTCATCCCAATATGTTTGCTAAAAAAAATAGCTTAATCAAACCTAAATACAAAAACATAGTGTGACCCTTTATCTACGGGTGGGTTGGTGAGCCAACCCGACTCATTACAGGTTCAACCCGAGTGAACCGAACCCTCAGTAGGTCGGCTAAAATATTAATTCGTACTAAAATTTGTAAACAAAAATTAATCTAACTCAATCTAAACCTATGATGGACCAGATTGACCTACAATACGAATTCATTTTGATAACTCTAGTATAAATACACCTTGATTTCTTATAAGAACAAAATTCACTCGAGTAAAAGTGTTATAACTGTGTAATATTGATGTATGAGTTTAATTTCTACATCAAATAAAAATGAGAAAATTAAATAATTAAAAAAAATTAATAAATTTATTATCTTAAATTTTTTAATTAAAAATAATATCAATTTTTTTCATTAAGTACATTCATATATCATTCAAGTTGTTAGCTCATGTAAATATATTGAGACCAGTGTCTCTAGAAAGACCCGTCAATTAAGAAGTGATATTCTTGTACATGAGTGTGGGACATACCTCGCAACGAACAACAAAGAGTGGTATTTAAAGAAGGGAGGACCCACAGTTGGATCTATGTCACTGAACACAACAGAAGTCATGCCACTCTCCCCTTTGTGTCTATATTGCCCTAACAACATCACATCCCTCTCTTTAATGAGTCCATTACTCACGGTTTCTCATCCTTTATTTAATTTTGTTCCTTCTATTCCCTTTCCTTACATATACATTAAAATAGTGTTATAATCACAGACTTATTTAGTTAGATAAAGAATGTATGAATTAAAGATCTCAAATTGAATAAAAAAAAATTAAATAACATATAAATGAAAGACTTTTAATATGTAAAAGTGAGAAAGTAAAAGAATATACAAACAAAAGAGTTTCAAATATAGAACCTTAAAATATTAAGTCCGAGAGTGGTATAAGCATAGCTGTAAAAATAAAATAAGCAGAAATAAATTTCATCATAAGATAAAATAGAATATTTCTCGGAGTATTTTCTCTTCACCGACATCAAATTGACTACTTTTCATTTTGAAAAGTCTAAAGAAAATAACTTTATGTTTTATTAATTCAATTCTTCTATGAAAAAAATTAACAATTATCTTAATATAAAGAATAGTTAAGAAATATTTAAGTAAGTTTATGATATATATATATATATATATATATATATATATTTAACTCTAAAATTTTAAAATAATAAATTTATATTTTACATAATTCTTAACTTTTATATTTATATTTAATATTAGACTTAAACTTGTATTGGATTCTAATAATATGTTAACTTTTTTATAATTTATATATATATATATATATATATATATATATATATTATCTAATAATAATTTTATGATTAAAATTATAAAATAAATTTTTAAATTGCATGGAGCTTTATATTAATGAGTTGTGGAGAAATTTATTGACACGTGTCCTAGTTGGTTAAGTTCCGAATCTTAAGAGTTCTACTCTCATGTTTGACCCTTTTGGAAGGATTAAACAAATTCACACTTAATTGAATAAATTTTAATTATTTATTAATTCATCCTTGAATATTTCACAGAAATACAGGCATGAGTGTGTAAGAGAGTGTCAGATAAGTGTAAATTTGACAAAATGTGAGTATGAAAGTATTGACAAAACAGTGCACCAGAATGCAATGTTACTATTTTCCTTAAATATTGAATACAAGGAATGAACCAAAATTATGCACCCATAATAATAGCATGAGCAGAATTCAGATGAGGGATTAAAAAAATGAATTTTGAAATTAAGTGTGTTTTCTTTTGTTGGAGGTTGAATAGGTATGTAACAATGTTGCAATTATGGGATGCAGGAAAGACATAAGAAGGGGATGAAAGGGAATGCAAGAAGGGTTTGTGTTTGGTGTGTGTACAGAGAGAGATAGGGTTATAGTTATAGTGAGCAAGGTGGTGAAACTGGCAGTTAAAGTTGCTTTCAAAATTCATACCTGGCTGGTCAAAACCCACTTCCACAACACACCGAGAAAGAGGTGGGAAAAGACAAGAGAGGAAGGAGAGAGAGAGAACAAAACGAAACCATGGAGTGAAAAAAATTGACATGGGCACATAGGGATTATAATATTTTATGTTTTTGTCCCTCAATCCTTGCCAGAAACAGTGAAAACTCACGAAAGTTTAGGACTTTTCAGGCCACCTTCTTCAATCAAAGAGGACCCATCATTTCCTTTCCTTTATTATTATTATTATTATTTATTTTTATCCTTTCTCTTTTGTGTGCTGTTGATGGATCCCAAGAGCTCAAAGCAGCCAGTGGCACAGGAGGTGGTACCAAACTTTCTCAGTCTTCCCCAACAACAATCGCCACCATCACAACAACAACAACAAGAACAAGGTAGCAATAATAACAACATGGGAGAGAACAAAGGAGGAGAGATGAAGGATTTCCAGATAGTGGTCGGAGAGAAGGATGAGAGCAAGAAGCAGTTGGGTCCGAAGAGGAGTTCGAACAAGGACAGACACACGAAGGTTGAAGGGAGGGGAAGGAGGATAAGGATGCCTGCTCTGTGTGCAGCTAGAATCTTTCAGTTGACCAGAGAATTGGGTCACAAATCTGATGGGGAAACGATCCAGTGGCTTCTTCAGCAGGCTGAGCCATCGATAATAGCCGCTACTGGGACAGGAACAATCCCAGCATCTGCTTTGGCTGCTGCTGGGAACTCGGTTTCAGCACAAGGGGCCTCTCTTTCATCAGGGTTGCACCAAAAGATTGATGAATTGGGAGGGGCCAATATGGGGTCAGGTAGCAGTAGGACCAGTTGGCAAATGGTTGGGGGGAATTTGGGGAGACCCCATGTGGCCACGGGACTATGGCCCCCCCATGTCAGTGGATTTGGATTTCAGACATCCTCGGCTCCATCGAATGCCGCCCTAGGCACTGAGAGTTCAAATTACCTGCAAAAGATTGCCTTCCCTGGCTTTGACTTGCCTGCTGCACCCACCAACATGGGTCACATGAGTTTCACCTCAATACTCGGTGCTGCTGGTGCCCACCAGATGCCTGGTTTGGAACTAGGGTTGTCCCAGGATGGCCATATTGGGGTCTTGAATCCACAGGCCTTGAGCCAGATTTATCAGCAGATGGGTCAGGCTAGAGTGCAGCAGCAACAGCATCAACAAACTCCTGCAAAGGATGATTCTCAAGGCTCAGGACAGTAGAGTTTTATGATTTTGGATGAAAGAAACTAAAACAAAATAGCATCGTCCACAACCTGGAGTTTCTACAATGCCTTTGTATTGTATAGTTGGGAGACTGTGAGGAAAAATTAGGTGTCTCAGAGAATTCAATAGAAACTGGATTTGGTTTACCCCCCCTTTCTTGTTCCTTCTCCACAGTACTCGAGTCTCCAGATACAGGTGCTTCCATGAGTAATTCTTTTACTGTCTTGGTTTCTTTTGATATGCAGGTTCTTAAGGTTGTTGATGGTGTTAACTTGCAGGTGGAATGGAATTGCATGGCCAGATGGATTGGCTGCTTTGATCTGGTCTTAAACTATTGTTTAATTCAGAGGTGTGTTGATTATTTTGTTCTTCTCTATGTCAGGATGGAGTGCTGATCGGTTTGTTTGTGAATTTGATCATATAGTTTCATAATCATATTTGTCAAATTTTATATTGGATCTGGTATAAGTACTTTGTCATCTGGGAAATTTTAATCGCCTTTTCTGTTTCTTAAGTTTTCTTTCATGTTACCATTCGGGTGATTTTTATTTCTCTTAGCGTGCAACTGTGATGTCTTCCTTCAAAATTCAACACTTGTGTCAGGAGGATCTTTCCAATTAAAAATATTCTTTTTCACCTCTGAAAATGGTACGCAATTCTAAAGAAAGCTAAATTTGTTCGTTTTAAGTATTAACATCTGCAGCTCTGCTTCATTGTGAAAAGCACTAAAATTTCCTTTATTTGGCTGTGTTTAAACTTGGAGAACTCACTTAGCTGGAAAAAGTCGCATTAATTGTCTTTAATATAACCAAATTCAACTTTAAGCCTCCTTTCAGCATCAGCTAAATTCTCTTGCCATTATTTTCTTTCTGTGGAGGTTTGGAGTCTATAATTTTTTACACACATATTAGGAGGTGGAAGCAACCAGCATGATTAAATGTCTCAAATCAAATCAACATCAAACTTAAACCTAAAGGCATCTATGAAGTTTGCTGTTAAGAATCTAAGATAATTGATCATAGAATAGTGTCTCTTCTTATTTCTCGCCTTGAAGCATGGAGAAAGAAAGACCCTTATACTATGTTTGCCAAATTCTGCACCTTTTGACTTCCATCATCTTTAGCATATCAGTCTATTCTCTTGTTTAAGTTTTGACCTCTCCACTAATTGATTGAAGCCCAAAATAAAAGAGTTTTCCTCAAGGTAAAACTGTTATAAGAATGTGTATTTTTCAACCATGTGTAACCCTGTTGAAGTTGAAACACTGTTAGCAATTATCATATGATATCATTTTTGATCTAATTGATACATAATGGATTAATTATCTTGGGGAATAGTGAAGCTCCTGAAACTACTGGCAAACTGCCAAAATCTGTATATAGCTTTTGTAACCATATAGCCTGGTAGTTTCAGTGAGCTCATCTTTTTGGCATTGAATGCAAGTGGATGTTGAATTCCCAATATAAAAATCACTAAATGACACCAGAAGCTGCACAACTCATGCCAACTTGTGTTTGTGACCTCACTATATATGTACACATGTACACACGAGTATGAGCAGCTCTGAACTCACCCTGCTGAATGCATTGGATTTTTCTGCACCACTCTTCAAGCGGTGCAAGCACAAGTCACCATTTTGTTCAATGACAAATCTCAGTTTTGGACATAACCACTTTCACATGCCATAAAAAGGTTTAGCCATGATAAACATTCCTTGTAATAGACAGTTTAGGTTCTGCTACATTTTAAGGCCTCCTTGAATCTCTTCTGGTTTTTTTAGTGCATGACAGCAAGCACTTTTCTATTAGTTTTCTCTGTGAAGTGGCTAGGTTTATGATATTTATTCAACCAACCAGCACTTGAATGTTGATTTTGTCAACTTGAACATGGCCATTGGTGGTTGCCATGACTTTGCCATCTCACTCCAATCTTTGGTGCTTCTATTTTACATTTCATTTATGCATCCACCGACTCATGCCATTATTTTTCCCTTGGACAGCCTGTTTTGTTGAATAATAACACATCATGGACATTTTTTTCTTTTTGAAAACAAGATAAAGGTACCCATCAATCAATTCAGTTTAGGCCTCCCAAGATTTCTCAATTCAGTGCCTTTATGCTGGATTGACTCTGTTTCAAAAGTGGCTAATTGACAAAATTAAAATGTAATGCAAGAGAGCCAGCTAGAACCCACTGATTACTGTTTTAGAATTTCACTTAACACACTAATTTATCATTTTGTATCCTAAGATCACTCCTTCTAAGCTACTCCATCCACACTGGTGCTACAAGCCAATGCCTCGTAGATCACTAAGGCTACTCAATCTTAACCTCTTTTGGGATAATGCTTTTTTCAAGTTGCACTTTTGTGAATCGTATAGATCCGATTTGTATCCATAAAACGGAGAAACAAATTTCTTAAAACGTGTTTTTCGTATATTGGGTGTGATTTGCTTATTCTAGAAGTGTGTTAAACAACTTTGTGGCATTTTTTTTAGTAAAACCTATCTGTTTTCAACCAACAACCTTTGTATTATTGATCTTATCGGATTTGGACGAGGTGTCTTTCAAAGTCGAGTATGAAACTTTCAAGAATTGAATGTTAAATATTTTTCTTCCTACATTCTCTAGGGTGTTTTATAATAATAAAATCGAAGTATTTTTTGAGAATAAAATTATAATAAGAGTTTCAGGTTTGAAATGGGATAATATCTTTGATCTACTTTAATAATATTATATTTTACTTTTAAATATTATCTACTTAATAGATTGTAATATTTTATTAAAAAAAAATGATCCTATGTGGATCTCTTTGCAATTTATCAAAACATTTTTACCTTTAATTTTGAGGAAACACAAGTCCGTCCTTCATTTGGAAGATTCAATCTAAGAAAAGCGGAAATTAGAAAAAAAAAAAAAAATCACGAGACATGATCATTGCATGCCAGCACAGAAAGTGTTTGCGGAACTTGATGTTTAAGCTTAGACGGTGTTTCTTTACTTTGGGCGTGCCGTCATTTTAGATGTCTCGCCTTTGTTATTGTCTTTATACCCTTATAACAAGAAATTATCTATGATCATTTCTTCACTTCTTCGCCTTAATTGTGTATTTCTTTCATCTTTATCATCAACGACAATAATTTCATTCAAACAACTTTTACTTTTATTTATTTTCTTTTTGCCAATTTGATTTTATACTACAAATTTCCATATTGGACATTTGGACTAAATCTCCCTCTATCTAATTTCATCTCTTGATACATCAAGTATGGGTATGAAAATGACCAAGAATCTTACGAGATATTCAAAATCAAATTTGATCTCATTTTTATGGTTCACCATCATTTTCATATTGCAAGTGAAACAAAGTATTCCCTTGCGAAAATAAAATAAAATCTTGCAATATTCTCATATCCCATAAATTGGAGCATCCTATGCTCATAACTTTTAACTCTTCATACTCATGAACCTTTCTTGCATGGGGTGGGTTGAATTGTATCTTGCCATAGTCATCTATCACAAACGTTTTAGGGTAAAAAAGCATGGAACAACTTTAAGATAAGGAAATCAAGCAACTTATTGGATACAAATGATCTTTTTCGGTATTTTTTTTTTTTCATGGTATATACAACTAGGCATAATTTAAAATACCCAATTGTTGTATAAAGTGGTGGATATGATCAAAACTCAGTGGACTGCATTCATATGTTTATGCTCTAATGATTAAAAATACTATGTTGTCCAATAGTTCCATTAATATCTGTCATTTCTGATAAATGATTGGTTTACCAAATAAGTGGGGGATAAAAGAAAAGAACCACATGACAGAAGATCATAGTGAATTATTAAGGTTGAAAATCTGGACAAAACAAAATCGAATGTTGTAACAAGATAAGTTCTATCAGTGTCTCACACATGTTTAAATTGAGTCTAGAACATAACTTAGCATTGAAGAAGCAGTGAAAATTGAAAAGCCTACAACATAGCTTGAGTGGAGTTGGACTTTGAAAGCATGTGAAACCCACTGATCCAAAAGGAAACTTATATAGCACTATTATTATTGTTGCCATGAAAATGAAGGTGTTGTTTCAACAGATGAAGATCATTTTTACACGCTGAAAAAGCAACAAGAAGTTACAGCATTGAGTGAAAAAGTTGCAGAGGTAGTGCTCCTTACTGTTTTTGCTGCTCATACTTGAGTTAGAACACAAGCATGCTGCTTGGAATGAAAGCTGTGCCTTTTTTTTTCTTCTCTTTCTCTCTCATATCAGAGGCACTAACATGCACAGGACCAGACACAACAGGAAGGGGTGATTGAAATTAGATTATTGGTTTCAATTTTTATTATTGGTGTTCTTACATATGAGATTGTTAAAACAGACATATATGGGACAAACATCTTAAGTTTCAATGAAAAAATATATATTTCATAAACTAATTTAATTTATGTACAGATTAAAAATAAGACAGTAGTTATATATATAAAATATAGATTAACTATAATTCTATACAATTTTTCATAATATAGACGTAGTTATATAAATAAAATATAATTTAGTTAAAATGTACGTTTCTAAAAATTTTATGATTTGTAAAAAATAGATTAAAAAAAATTAATTAATAAAAAAGTGTATAGTTTCTATTATTATTATATATTTTCTTTATCCTTTGTGTACAAAATACTGGAGTTACCTTGTTAAGACTTATATTTAGGTTTCTATAATTATTCGATTTGGTTTCTAATATCTTTTTTAATTCAATATAGTTATAATTTTTTTTTAAAAACACTTAGCTAGTTCCCTATTTTTGTAAAATCATGTTTAATGTAACCTATTTCATTAAATTGAACTTAACATTATTTAATGTTACATATGTCAAAATCTTAATATTATTTGGAAGATTTTGACCCAAATTGACATATAATAAACCAAGATTTTGACATGTGGTACTTCTAAACAGGGTTAATGCCAATTTAACAAAAAAAACGTCACATTGAGTCTAGCTACAAATATAGGCTCAATTGAGTTAAAATCAAATAGAAGAACCAGAACGAATCAAAGGTTTAAATATACAGATCAAATTACTAATTAAACCTACATTCATAATATAAGCTTTAGAAGCTATATATTGAATTATTCATATATTTTCATCTAAATGATTAAACTTATAGAACGGTTCATTCATAACTTAGTATACGTGCCTCTATATGTAACTTGAATTACTTTTAACCCTTTTTCAACCAAAAATGAATCCATTACAGATGGTAGTGTAAGCTCTGGCTCGTCCCGTTTTGGTCTACCTCACATTTGGTCAGCAAAAAGCAAGTCGGGTTGGCCCGCTCCATGTAGTGAATGGCCTATAGGTCTGCAGACCAATTTGCTTAAACAAAATCTTAAGAAAACTTTATACAAATTTTGTAACAATAATGTTGTTTTAATATTTTATATTTTTGTTGCACCCCATGAGTCTACCATTGACAATAAAATTGAAATAAACTAAAGTAAACATAAGATTAAGATCCAAATCAAATAAATATGTCAAAGTTAAATATTTCATGAACTAGAAAATGAAAAATAAATTATCATCTAAACTACCCAAAAATTATAGCAATTAATCAATGATAAATGCAGATAAGAGAACTGGCATAGTAACTCAAGCATGGAGTGAAGGAATAACAAAAAAAAAAAAAGAGTTATGTTTAACTTAGAATAAAAGATGGTAAACAAAAATTGGTAGCTTATGCAAGCCAGCCCGTTTTGCCCCATCATTGGCCCGTGTAGGTTGCGAGTAATACAGGGACAAGCCTAAGCATGTCAATGAACTAAAATGCTCAACTCACCACACACTTTTACTTATAAGCTAATGAGTTAACTCGCATGGCTTGTTTGGCATTGTCATGCCTAGAATCCATCAATACCCTTATAAATGCATTGAAACCTTTTGAAATGTAAGAACATGGCTAATTAGATTATTGTTATGAGATCCCTATGCAACCAAACTATGTTAATTCTTTACCACCCCATTCTTTTTTATGCATTTATGTATGTTTTTTAATAGCCCAAATATTTTTAGTGATAACTTTTAAAATAACCCATCCCAAAATATTTTTCAACAATCAAAATATTTTTATTAATATTTAGAAAAGAAAACATATCCCAAATTATCCATTGTCACTCATCTATACCTCCCATCTCCATTTAATCTAGTTTTGACTGCAACAAAATCTTGATAGGAATTATAGTGGCACCTTCGTGCTTCATCGCCTAGCAAAGACAATCCATTTGTGCTTCTTTTTATTGTCTAACTTTGGCTCTGAAAGATCTTTTGAAACCCCAAAGAAAATATTATTAGTTATAAAAGGAAAGTGTTTGAATAGAGCTAAAGGTTGTCCTGAAATTGTCCTGTTAGATTCTGTAAAGGGTAGTTTAAAGGTCATACAAAAAATTTTATAAATTTTTTATACAAAAGATCCAAAGATGTAATAGACAAGTAGTATAAAGAGACAATAACACTTTAGATTTTATATTCGTTAACTCCTAATTCAAACTCTTTAATGAAAATGGTACTAAGTTTATTAATGAGTATACCACATCTCTGTAGTTATTCATACAAAGTCCACAAATTATACAACAATAAATTATTGTTTATAAGGTTCACACTTAACAAAATTAATATAAATTATACGCATTCCTTGTCTAAAATATATCTTCACACAAAGGTGAAGGATACACAAATTAAGAACTCTCTTTTACGTATCTTTAGGAAGACAATATCTCTTATGCATTAGAAATCGTAAAGAATGTGTGAATAAGACTTTATAACGCATAATATAAGTGTTTATCACGAATGTTTTGTAAAGTCGTCATGTGGATGACAAACTTCTATTTATAAGCATCACAAAAAGATTCATTGTAACTTAACGTTTGTGCATTATCCTTAATATAAGAACTATTACATGTTTGACCTAGTAATTGTGCATTATCCTAAGTGTCAACATATATGGTTGACATTTAACTATAATATTATTTTTTAAGAGTAAAAGGACATGCTTTATTTGAGTAGCTATGTTGGTTGTATCGACCACATTGAAATTAACATACATTACTCAAAAAGTAAGTTGTGTGTATATTTGGATCTTTTTTAGTTTGTGAGTTTGCTTTTTCAAAATTTAAATTAAATGTGAAAACAACAAACATAAAGTGTGATTGTGCTCCATTTGTAAGATGCAAGCTTTGAAAAACAATAGATCATGAAAAATGCAAGTTTTTGTCTTTTAGACAATATAGCTAGTGTAGTCTTCTTCCTACATATGATAAGCATTCACATGCTCGAAGGATGTGTACATAGTCTTAAGCTAACATCGTAGAGAATGTGTGTTCCTTTCATTTGACCAAGAGGATCCACTTTAAAGATTATATCACATTAACGATCCCTTAGAACTCAAGCTAAAGCTATTTTGCTTCATCAACTTTTTGGCGCTTGTATTATAAAGATTGAAAAGGACTATTTGTTCAATATGAATTTGTGGATTGCATGATTTCAAGTAAATGTTACTTAAAGAAGAGAAGTTAATTTAATGATTCATTTAATGCATGCATGAAGCCTATTTAATGCATCTTCTACTAGCAAGCTCGCCATACTCAAGGAAGACACTTAAGTACATCTAAAGTTAACTTAATGGTTATAAAAGGATTTGCAACAACTACTTTCTCTCATGCCTCTATAAAGCAATCTAAGAAGAATAAGTGATAGAAAATATTTGCAAAAGTATTGAAAGGCTACTAACATTTTTTTGTGCCCAAACAAGTTGTGTAGAGAGCACGGTTTGTAATTATTTTAGCAAACTAGTAGAGAGTGCTTAACCTTGTAAACATTAAAAGACATTATTCTTCTCTAGTGTACAAAAATCGTGATTCGTTGATAAAAAAAGATAATTTTATTTTTGTCTTATGCTAGGAGGGGCTTGTTGAAAATAATACTTGTGTTAAGTGATAAGTGGTTTGCTAAAAGAATACTTCGATTTATCCAGGAGTGACATGTTAAAAGAGTACATGGATTAAGCTAGGAGTGGCTTATTGAAAGAATACCTATGTTAAACCAAGAGTGGTTTGATGTTCAGAATACTTGGGGTTTTTAGATAGGAGCAACTAAGTGCCAAATAATACTTTGTGAGGTTAGTCAAGAGTGGATATTATATGAAATAATACTTGAATAGGGTCAACCAAGATGGTTATGATCCAAAAAATTACTCATTTGTACATCACAATAGTTGTATGCTTAGTGTAATTTAACTAGTTGGTCAAGATTTGAACATAGTCTATGATATCAGACGATTCATTCTAAAAATGTTTATATTCAAGAAACATCCATCTTTGAAGAAATATGATGTTCTTATTATATCTGGATGTGTTGATGAAGATTCAATAGTAGATCTTAGCTTTCTTTGCGTTGTATTATTGTTTTTCATGCAAGCTATTTGTTAGAACTTTGGATCTACATGTAATACATAGGTTTAAATAGTTGAGTGCATATCCTTTGATGTTGTAGATAGTGATGATAATAATTGTGAAACAGGTTTTAGTATTGATGGAATAGTGGAACCAATTGAGTTAGAGGAGACAAACTCAATTACAATGTCTATAAATGCTTCTAAATTGTTTAATTCATATATAATGTACATACCAACATATATCCTCTCAACACAATCTAACCTTAAATAGAGTCTACCATTCTATCACTTTCTATTATAGGTACAAATTCTCTTACAGTTATTAATACTCTTGCAGATACATTTATTGATCCTATTGATAGGGGTGCTAAGATATTACAAATGTATTTGTTGTTGTACCAAATGATGATACTCATAATCTGGATAATTTTGATGAAGCTCACAAATATATATATATATATATATATATATATATATATATATATATATATATATATATATATATATTACATATAATAATATATAAATATTGATTTTTCTAATTACGCTCATGATGCTTTTATTATGCTTTATAGTTTATGGTGTTCTTAATTTTATTATTAATGTTGATTTTGGTTCTTTATTTTCTCCCTCGTCTACTTTCCCATTGCAGTTTGTTATCCCAATATCATTTAATCTTCTGTTAAAGTCTAATAACCCATTACCATTTACCATTCCTAAAGCATTTACCACACTTATATCATCTACCCCACCTATAGAGTCTACCATACTTATTTCCTTTACCCACCTAAAGCATCTCCCTTTTCATCGGCGTCTAACCTTTTTATATCATTTACCATGTCACTACTATTTTCTAAGTAGCATCACTAGAGCTAAATTCACTCCTTTCCCACTTCAAGTTTTCATGTTTGGAGATTGAATGGGTGTTTTCAATGATCATCTTTGCTACAAAATTTTATAATCAAGAATAAAGATTATTGTAAGTGATAAAAGAACATAATAAAGAAATTGATTGGACCTTGTTAGATACCTAGGTATAAACTCTTGTTTTATGTAGATCAAATTTTACTAAAAGATGGAGTAAAACATGTGAGACAATTTGAAGATGGTTTAACAATTAGCTACTTGATGTCGTTAAGAGAAAGGAGACACTGCTACAAGTTTTCAAAGAAAACATTTTATGGATATATTTGAAAGAGTTGTTTAACAAAATTTGAATATGTTTGCATCTTTGCTTATAGTTTTTTATGTTAATAATAGTAGTAGAATTTTAGTGTATTTTTCAAACATGTATCCTTTAGTTAGTAAAATTTAAAAAAGTAAATATAATATAATTGTGAATATATAAAAGATAAATTGTACGACATGAAATTAAAGAAAATATTTTTTTACAAATGGTCAAATTAAGTTAAATGTCATCACTACAAAAAAACATAATTTTACTTGGGGTTTTTTAGTTGGGGGTATAACAACCTCCAATAAAAAATGATATACTTGAGGTTTTAAAAACCTTTGATAAGTGCTAGAGGTTTTTAAACAACCTCCGTTGAGTACTTGGGGTTTTTCCAAAAAACCCCCGTAGAGTTTAAATCTTAATTTTAATGTTTATCATTTTAATAGACAAACCTCTTCCTTTTTT